>Ga0208138_100148_pt1 | contig 42194 bp, 36 predicted proteins | sample AntRauMetaRauer3_FD_184786 | JGI IMG/M metagenome (GOLD analysis project Ga0208138, IMG submission 184786) | Saline lake microbial communities from Rauer Lake, Antarctica, in enrichment culture - Antartic Rauer Lake 3 Metagenome Rauer3 (SPAdes)... ... | reverse complement strand
TGGGTGAGTACCAAGCCGACGTGAATGGGGCGATAAACATTGCAGATCGCTACCTCAGCGGAGAGAGTCGTTCCAGAGAACACCCGAACGACGATGACTCGGCTGAGGATGGGGCGCGTTTGACCGCGCCACAAGACAGCCAAGCCGATGCTGAAATCCAGCAGGAGACGCTTGGAACGTATGCGTCTTGAAACCACAGGGCCGTTGCCTCCGGCCTGAAATCCCATGACGGGATTCCCGCGTCTTCAGGCGCGGGAGGAGGTCAAGTCGAATAGTGAATCTCTAGATACAGTCAACAAGACCGACTTGTTTTTCAGTGTTCAATAGGGTAAGGTAGATATGGTTTCACGCGGGGATCTTAGACTGCTGTTGCCGCGGCAGATTCGGCTCCTTCCCGCTGATCTGGCTACAGTCGTTGGTTTGACGCTGTGTACGCTGGTTGCGGTGTTCGTCCCCTGGCTCAACGGGACACCACTCCGGATTGTCGTTGGCTTACTGTTTGTTCTCTTTTTGCCCGGCTATGCGTTTATTGCCGCACTGTTCCCGGAGGCTGGTGAGTCGCCGGTCTCGGTCGATAAAGATGAATCAGCTACCGACCAGGGTGTTGGAAGCGACACTGAGAGCGACGAGACAGATACTACAAATACTAGTTCGGAGTCGCGTGATCGCTCTGGAATCGATGGGATCGAGCGTATTGCGCTCGCGTTCGGGACCAGCATTGCTATTGTTCCGCTGTTGGGACTCGGGTTGAATTTCACACCGTGGGGGATTCGGCTGACGCCCGTCATGGTAACGGTGGCAGGCTTTACACTTGGTGCGACTGCAGTGGCCGCCCGTCGACGCTGGGCATTACCTGTCGACGAGCGGTTTTCGGTTCCCTATCGTGAGTGGATCGACAGCGGGCGAAGCGAACTCTTGGAGCCTGAGACGCGGATGGACGGCGCACTCAATGTCTTGTTGGTCGCAAGTGTCCTCTTGGCGGTCGGCAGTGTCGCGTATGCGGTTGCGGTGCCGCCACAGGGCGAGCAGTTCTCCGAGTTTTATTTATTGACCGAAGACGAAGACGGCGAGCTCGTCGCCGATGGCTATCCCACAGAATTCGTTCGTGGAGAGTCCGCCTCCGTCGAGATTGGAATCGGGAACAACGAGTACGAGCAGACAAACTACACGGTTGTGGTTGAGTTACAGGACGTTGAGGCGGTAAACGGGACGAATGTGACCGAAGGCCAGCCACTCAATAGTACCAACGAGACACAGGTAGTCGACCGCGAGCAACTGGGAGAACTATCGACGACAGTCGCCCACAACGAGACCTGGCAGCAGTCTCACGAACTCACACCGACGATGACTGGTGAGAATCTGCGCGTGCAGTACCTGCTCTATCGGGGGAGTGCACCCGCCGAGCCCACACGAGAGAATGCTTATCGGTCACTCCATCTCTGGGTCGATGTGTTTGCGACCGAAAGCGAGCTTGAGGCTGCTCAAGCCTAACCTTGCCTAACGGGTCAGGAAACACTCTTCAGCCAATATGTCTTGGAATGAGTGAAACTATTTATTCCGCGTCGACAGTTACTGCACGTAGTGACAGTTTCGGTCTCTATCCAATTGGCAGTCATAGTTGGCTGTGTAAGCTTGGGCTATGTTGTCTTCGGCGGTTACCTATTCAGACGCTACGACGGAATTGGTGTCGATAGCCTCGGAGCCTTCGCCATCCTCTGGGGTGGCAGTTACGTCGTCCAGTCGGTGCTTATCTATATATTTGGAACCTACGGAATCACTGACGGTACACAGGTCGTTCAGCTCGAATCTGCAGTACCCACGTCGGTCCAGTCAGCACTGACTGCAATGGATATCCTCTCAGGGCTGTTGACAGTCGGTGGTATCTTCATGTGGCTCTGGTTTGTGCTCCGGTATACCCAGCGGATCGGCCACCGAGAAAAGCTTGCGTTGGGCGTTCTCGGAAGCGTGACGTTTCTGGTAGTGATGCTAAACGGGCTCATCGGGGCCGTCGACACCTTTGGTGTTATCCAGATTGAGTCATCCTTCCGAGCGAGCGTCCACCAGTTTGGTTCCGTCGTCGAAGTTCTCGGAACGGGTGTCGCCGTTGGTATCGGGATCGCCCTCCTGTATGCGACCGCTATCAACCATCGTCCGTTCCGTGAGGCGTCGGTCGTTGGTCTCTCTGTTCCAATTAGTTTCCCGTGGCTACTACAGTACCTCTACCAGTTTGGCTTAGTCACCAACTTCCAGTCGATCAGCGGACTGCGGACGGTCGTCCTCTCGGTTGGCCTCGCTGGCCTCTGGCTGACAGTGACGAGACACGACCTGTTCGACCAGCTCCCAGCCTCGCGGGCGGTTGGCCGACAGACTGCTTTTGACTCCTCTGATACTGCCCTAGTCGTCGTCAACAATGATAACAATGTCTCAGATTTAAACCCTGCAGCCCGCGACCTATTTTCAGTGTCAACCTTAGACTGCATCGGCTCACCACTAAATGACCTACTGCCTGACACGGTCGACAGCGACAACCTCCGGCAGTCCGAGCCGATCGTCTTTCGAATACCTAACAGTGATACGATCATCGAGGCCGTAATGACCACAGCGACTGACGACAACACTGCGATCGGTCGTACGATCGTGTTAATAGATATCACCGACGAACGCCGTCGACAGCAGCGCATTCAGGTACTCAACCGCATTCTCCGACATAACCTTCGCAACGACCTCAACGCAGCCAAAGGCTACGTCGGCGTGATGGCTGACGGCGGCCCCGAAGCCGAGAGCTCCCAGCAGAAAGTCGAAGGCATCCTCGACGACCTAGTGACCATCGGTAAAAAGGCCCAAAGCACTGAGAACGTCCTGGAAGCAGAACCCTTGGTCGACTCGCCGACCCAGCTTGGCGTGCTGATCACCGACGCTATCGAGTCGGTCAAATCGGAGTACGACTCGGTGTCAGTATCGGGGTCAGTGCCAGCGACGGTGGCACTCCGGATTAACCCAGTCATCATTGGCTCGGTCATTGAGGAAATAATCGAGAACGCCGTCCGGCATACTGATTCGGCGATCACAATCAGTTATGATGCCGAGACGACGACTTTGACTATCGCCGACGATGGGCCTGGAATCCCTGACCACGAGATTGTCGTCCTGGATACCGCCCAGGAGACTGACCTCCAACATGGTAGCGGCCTCGGACTATGGCTCGTTAAATGGGGTACCGACAGCTTCGGCGGGACTGTGCACTTCGATACCGACGAGACTGGGACTAGCGTTCGAATCGACCTTCCCGACGATCTGGTCGAAAAACTGGATTAGTTCGATCGACCAGGCAGTTGTTCGACGGCTCTCACAAGCGGCTCGACAAAATATCAGTCGATCACATCGGGTTAAAAGAAGTGTCTGTTTGGATGTAATGTGAAATCCAACCAAACAGACAATCAGATCGAAGAAGAGCATCTGCTTAATTTTGTCGTCAACAGTCTCGACGAGGAACTTCCGATAGATCTCACAGATAATGTAACGGTCTCCGCAGAGAAGCTCTATGAGATCCTCGCCGGCGCCAGCGCCAGCGGGACCTCGGTCAATCACATCTGCGAGACGACCGACGACTCTCCACATGCTAATACCGTCCGAGGACACCTCACCGATCAGTTCGATCTAGATACCGTTGAGCCAGGTCGGAAACACACTTCTTCAGCGAGATGTCATCGAGACGCTTCCTGATCGATCGGTGGAGGTCGTCGCCGACCTCCACCTCAATCCCTACTACGGTGACGAAGACGAGACAGAGGCGCTGTACTCATTGCTAGCCAAACGTGGAACAACTACCCTAATGCCGTCAAATGTAGATTCCAAAGTTTGTGCAAAAGTGTGGCTCACTCCCAACCAGGTCGACGCGCTTCGGAACGCGTGCTACGAGCAGGGTGCGGAGTATCTCCGACAGCGTAACGATGCGATCATTGCTCTGATGTACGATACCGGTCTTCGGGTCGGCGAGCTCATCGCCGTCGACGTTGGGATGCTCCGAGAAGGAAACACAGAGTTGTACTTGCCCGCTGAGACTCAGAAGGACTACCCGAACAATAACAGTCCCACACCAAGCGTCTCGGGCTCTCGTCGGATATCTCACGGCTGCTGTCGTCGTACCCCTCGGCTCGTTGGAAAGATAGTAAGGCACCCTTTCCCTCACGGTCGAGTGACCGATTCACCACCCAAGGCGTTCGCAATCTCGTCTCCAAGGCAGCTGCATTCGCTGGCATCGAGCCCTACTTGGTCGACGGTGGGCGCGGCGATCCCGACGACGTAACGCCACACGCACTCCGACACAGTGTGGCCTACCGGATGATGAACGTCGAGGAAGACAACACACTCTACAACGTGCGGAACCAGTTGCGCCACCGGAGCATCCAAACGACCGAGCGTGTCTACGATCACATAGTCAGAGTGTGAGAGACAAAAAACAATGTCGACCCAGAGGATCCTCATCTTACTGGTAATCACCCCCTGTTTCGCGACAACGACTGGCAGTACGTCACCGACGATATACATTTTATAATTTTGTAGGTATAGGGTCAGCCCCTGTAAGTAACATAAAATAGACAAAATAATTTTATAATGTGTCCACATCAGTAGCATACAAGATGTCTGTACAAAACCGAACCAAATCCGCCAAATTAGAAAAAAAAGCAGGAAGGAAAAACGCCGAAAAAGATGATATTCGAGACAGATCTGGGTTTAGAGTGCCCTAAATACAAATAATATTTTTTGGCATTAATTGTGTTCTATTGTCATTTATGTATGCATAGTAATCGTTCTTAATTTGACTGAGTCTATTGAAAATCGCCTCCAGACGATTATCGCCGGTCATGAGTGAGATTTGTGATCTCATCAGCCGGAAGACCACCCCTGATCATGAGTTGGATCGCGATTTGGCGCTCCCAATCAACTTCTCTCGCAGCTAATTCGAGCTGATTAGCCTCCTCGTCGAACGAATCAAGTAGGCATTTGATATGGGTTCCGCTGTCGTGTTTAATCTGACCATGGTCGGATCTCCAGTAGTATCCGGGTATAGTGGTGCCTATTTCCCTCTGGTCCACCGGCAAATAGGTGTCTAATCGGATCTCATGGCCGCTTTGTATAATAACTCGGCCACGGATCTGGTGTGGCCTATACACTATCTCGCCTGGTCTCGCGCGGGTGGGGTACTACTACCATCACTCAGTGATCCCACTTGACGAAGTTACGAACTAATCGGCGAGGGACAGACATGGCACTACAGAAGGTTATCAAAAATAGGGTGGGAGATCACCCTGCCCAATGTTCATACAGACTGAGGTCAAGTCAGTCGAGGCGGATGCCTCAACTACACTAATGATCTAACCAGTTAAAACACTGTCTTATTATCCACTCTGATATTCAGATGATGTCTTTTAACTATGAGTTGTACACCAGTTTAGACAGGTCTGTATAACCTACAGACAGTCACAAAACAATGCTAACAGATAACGACAGAGGTCAAGTCGGGATTGGAACACTGATCGTGTTCATCGCGATGGTCCTCGTGGCGGCGATTGCGGCAGGCGTACTGATCAATACAGCTGGACTCCTCCAAACTCAGGCCGAAGCAACCGGGGAAGAATCCACACAACAGGTGGCGGATCGGGTCCAGGTTCAAAGTGCAACGGGTGCCGTCAGTGAGTGGGATAAAATCAATAAAATCAATCTCACGCTGACCAAGTCGCCAGGCGCAGGCGATATTCAACTCAATGAGACAAGTTACGAAATGGTCACCAGTAGCGCAGTCGAAACAGGCATTCTCAATTCGACCCCATCAGAGCAGGTAACCATTAGAAACATCAGTGCAGAGACAGATGATAACGTCATCACTGAACGGTCAGACCGGTACAAAGTTGAATTCCTTCTAAACGGTACCAACGCGATCTTAGATGATGGCTTAGAAGGTGGTGACTCTGTTACGATAACTCTCACTACGGCTCCCGGTGCCTCAACGGTGACAGAAATCCGAGTCCCAGACTCGTTAGTTGATCGCGATGCAGTAGCACTCTAAACCGATGTTTGAGACACTAACTACTGACGATAACCGGGGTCAAGTCGGGATTGGAACACTGATTGTGTTCATCGCGATGGTCCTCGTGGCGGCGATTGCAGCAGGCGTACTGATCAACACAGCAGGGCTACTCCAAACCCAGGCCGAAGCTACTGGCGAAGAGTCGACAGAGCAGGTTAGCGACCGTATTCAGATCCAGAGTGCAACTGGGAATGTAACAGGATCTGGAACTAGTAGCTACATTGATTCATTCAATCTCACACTAACCAAGGGGGCCGGTTCTGATGATATTCAACTTGATAATGTGAGTTATCAGATAGTCACAGATCAGGCTGTAGAAACTGGTACTCTCACTGGGAATGGAACAATAGTCGGAACTATTACAGCTGACACCCCCGGAAACAATGTTATTACTGACCGTTCAGACAGATATGATGTTCAATTCAATGTCAGTAATGAAAGCTTCACACACGATGATCAATCTATCCTTAGTGATGGTCTGGAAGGTGGCGAAAGAGTCTCAGTGACTCTCACAACTGCTGCTGGTGCTTCAACAGTGAAAGAAATTCGAGTCCCAGACTCGTTAGTTGATCGCGACGCTGTCTCTCTGTAGACTGCTACCCAACACGGCTCATCTCTTTTTCACCGGGAACACAATTGAGGCAAACTTACCAATGGTCGGGTTGCCTCATGCACGCTCGCCAGAGCCCCGGTGAACCCCCTCCCCTTCAGTCGAACTCCTCAGCGAGATCGAGGCACAACTCGACTGGGTTCGTATAATCCTACTAACGTCGCCAGCGACAGATTCGACTGCCAATTTTGCACGTTATCAGAGGGAATCGTAAAACGATTGCATACTCAAATCTCGCGGTGAAACTACCAACACTGTTAGAATCAAACGACACAGGGCTTGAGACGTATTTCACGCTTGTAGGGAAGCGTGCAATCTGATTCAAAGCTGCTACTGCCTCAATTCTCCGGAATCATGGTGCGAGAAGCGATACTCTGGTATGTGATAATCACACATTCGAAAGAGGAATCATGCAAAAGTTGGCAGCTTCTGATAACATCCGGATGGTACGCCGCCAGCTTCGAACCGGTAGTTTTCACTTGAAACGTGGTGTGTTTCACTCGGTACTCGGGGTGTGAGAAAATAGCGGAAACGGTGGGGTGTTACTGCACTTATTCTCTTTAACCGAGTTTCGTATAACTCGATTACGTGGCTCAATGCTATTTAGAGAATCGGCGTGGCGCTACCTCATCTATGTTCACTCGTTCGATAGTATTTTGTCACTGTAATCTACTCTTCAAATAAGATAATGCCAGAAATCTACCAAAAAATAAATAATATTGAGCGAGTCAGTACCGTGGTTAGAGATCCCTGTCGAGTTCAGTACCAGTCGTATACTCATGATAGTGGTGGACAGCTATGACCGAGTATCATGAAAAGGCGCGTGCGATATTTTTGACTGTAGTCATGGTCTTGTCCATGGTTGGATCCGGAATCGCGTTTTCTGGGGGTGCCGCCGCACAAACTGCGGATATTACTGTTTCTGCAGACGGGTCTACGAACTATGCGTCGATTCAGAATGCAGTCGATAATGCGACTGCTGGTGATGTGATCGAGGTCAAAGGCGGGACCTACAGAGAGGAAGTGACGGTGAACAAAAGCGTTGATTTGGTTGCTGGTTCTGGCGGTGTTATTCTGAACGGGTCGACGTTGCCTTCGGGTGCCGATGGAATCAACATAACCACTGGCAACACCGTTGGGCCGACAATTGACGGCTTCGCAATCACTGGATATGAAGACGCGGTCGACGCAAGGAACACGGCCGGTGATTGGACGCTAGTAAATACGACGGTAGATGACGCTGTGTTTGGTATCTCTGCGTTCGAATCGACCGGAAACTGGACGATCCAGAACGCAACGGTCACTGGTGGCAGTTTCGGCATCGACGCATCCGTTTCGAGTGGCGAGTGGGAGATCGCTAACACGACTGTGCGGAACGCGTCCAATGCGGGCATCGCCGCCGAAGATGGAACTGGCAACGGCACCGTTTACAACGCGACCGTCGTCAACAGCAGTACTGGCATCGAAATCACCCTTTCGGATGGCGACGTGACGATCACCGAGTCGACGTTCACAAACAACAGCATCGGCGTCAGTGCTAAAAGCACCACTGGCGAGTGGACTATCGAGGAGAGCCGCATCCACAACAACTCCGTGGAGGGTCTCAACGCGACCGGGGCGGTGATCGACGGTAATGCGTTGTACAACTACTGGGGAGCACCTGATGGGCCGAGCGGACTGTTCGGCGGCTCCGGTGACGCAGTTTTCGGGGAGGTAGAAATAAGTCCGTACTACACTGACGAGGCATTGACTGATCTCGCTGGAGTACGGGTAGACGCTAACCCGGTTGTTAACACGACTGTCTCCTCAGTTACTCCGTCGGCCGTTGGGATCAACGAGACTGCTGAGTACACGGTTACTATGACCATCGAGAATACGACACTGACCGATGAATCGGGCGATGTTGATGTCGCCTTCGAGAACTTCACGCTCGACACTTTTGACGACGACCTTACGATCAACTACACGTCGAGCAACATCTCGAACGGCACGCTCTCGGTTTCTGGGTCGGTGAACGCAACTGCACCAACCGTCGCAGGCACGTACGCAGTTAATCTCACAGAGATTAGGGTAGACGGGCCGCTTGAGGGGCCGGTTGAGAACGGCAACATGACGATTGATACGGTTGAGGTGGGAGCGGCCGCCGATCCAGTAGTCGATAAGAATGCTTCGACGGTGACGCCGACAATTGCCTCTCCGAGTACATCTCAAGAGTACAGAGTGAATGTGACGATTGCGCTCAACGAATCGCTATCAGACAGCTCTGGTGGCGTGGATGTTCAGTTTGAAGACTTTGTGTTCGATACTGGGGAAGACGACCTTACTATCGATTACACTGCAGCTAACATCTCAAACGGGATGCTCAACGTAACCGCGACAGTGAACGCGACTGCTCCAAGTACTGCAGGAGAACGTGCTGTCAACGTCACTGACCTCCGTCGCGACAATAATGATGGGTCTGTCGACGATATTATTCAAGATGCAAATGTTACGATAGAGAATATTACTGTCGTAGAGACAACGTGGTCTGGGAGTGGCACTCAGACTGATCCGTACATTATCACGAACGTCTCTGAGTTGCAAGATATGAAATATGATCTTGACGCACACTATGAACTTGGAAATGATATTGATGCCTCAGAAACTGCAACGTGGAATGATGGGAAAGGATTTGAACCAATAGGAGGTGCAGATTATTTAGGTGGTCGGCCATTCACCGGTTCCTTGAGAGGTGCTAATCATACAGTAAGCAGTCTTGAAATCCATCGGACTAATAGACAAGCCGTTGGTTTATTTGGTGGAACTAAAGGATCTGAATCCTCAAATGATGGAATAGTCAAAAATGTAAACTTGAATAAAATCAACGTCTCTGGTGGCTCGAATGATTTCGATTTTGTTTTTGTGGGGGGTCTTGTTGGGGTGGCCGAAGCTCCAATTGATACTGTCAGAGTAAACGGGTCTGTTAACGGTAGTGGTGATGTAACTACTGGTGGAGTGGTTGGATATCTAAAAACAGGATCTATAAAAAATATCTCTGCAGATGTTTCTGTTCACGGAAACAACATGGTTGGAGGACTTGCTGGCAGAAGTGGAGGTCATATTAGTAGGGCATCTGCGACAGGTTCTATCAGCGGTGATAACCAAGTTGGTGGTTTGGTTGGATACGCTTCGTCCCGAATAAATGATTCAAAGTCTACTAGTACAGTCACTGGAAGTGATGAAGTCGGTGGGCTTGTAGGGGAAATTATATCTGATAAAATAAACACGTCCTTCGCAGCGGGGTCTGTAACCGGATCGTCAAATGTAGGCGGGTTAGTCGGTCTCACGGTCAATCTGGGAGGAGATGCAGTTAACTCATACTGGGATGAAGATGCAACAGGTCAATCGACCTCTGACGGAAGTGCAAACCCTCTGATAACATCGGAAATGACTGGTATCGAGGCAGAAACGAACATGGCTGCGCTTGACTTCACCGAGACGTGGCAAGTCCAACCGAATGATTATCCCGCACTCAGTTGGCAGAGTACTTCGGTTGGAGACAGTTCAGCAACACTGAGCAGCACAGATGTCTCCAGTCTAGATGGCACGAACACGACTGTCACATTCAATCTTGAAAACACTGGAGAGACGAATAGCAGTTACATCCTGAATCTTTCGCTCCCAGAGGGCTGGACTGCCGTCGACTACGACAATGCTGGCGGAGATCGACAAGATGGCGAAGCAAAGTGGCTCTGGCAAACGATCACCCCGAACGAAACAGTCGCCCCGTCAGTGACGCTGGAAGTCCCAGAAAATATTGAGGGAACCTATACAGTCAGTGGAGATGCGTTGAGCAACGACAGTATTGTCGCGCAGGCAGACGCTGAAATAACCGTTTTCGACGGCAATCTGACCGCGTCACTCAACGAGCAGACAATTGGCAACGGAAGCGAGACCGCAATTACTGTCGAAGCCCCACAGGCGGATGGCTCGTTTGTCGATGTGACAGACCAAGCGGTCTATACATCTAACAACACTGACGTTGCAACCGTCGACGCAAACGGAATAGTCACTGCCAAATCCACAGGAACGGCCGTAGTGAACGCCAGCTACGATAATCGGGTCGCAAACGTTACGATCACCGTTGAGCCAGCAACAGTAGAGGAAGCCGTTGATGGGAATAATAACAACCAGATGGACGATGTCGAGATCTTGCAGGCGATTACATACTGGCAAGATAACGACACGGTTCCCCGGACTGATGGCGATACCATTGGTGACTTCGAGATTCTCAATCTAATCGAACAGTGGCGGTACAATACGGAGATATGATCGATGAAAATAGAAAACTCAAATCTGAACATAAGACGCAGCCTTACGATATTCGTGCTTGTTGTTGGATGTCTTGCATTGCTTGCATCTGCCGCTGCTGCAGAGCCAGCCACTGTAAGTTCGAGCGGCCCTGCGACTGCCGCCTCTGGCGACGAGGTAACGGTCTCGGCCACAATAACGAACACCGGTGAGAATCCCAGCGGGTTCGTTGGAGACGTATCACTACCAGATGGTTGGGATGTAAGTGGACAGACTGCTGAGGGGGCCATCTGGAATAATGGTGACCAGTCCTGGTTGTGGCAAAGTATCGACCCAGATACTTCGGTAAACCCCTCAATAACAGTTGCAGTCCCCAGCAACGCAACTGCAGGAAGCTACGATGTCGAAATGGCTGTAAAATCAAACGAGGGCATCGAAGCGAATACTACTCACACCGTCACAATCAGTAATGAAAGTAGCAGTCCTACTGATGGTAATGAGGAAAGCGAAACCAATGATAGCCTCCCTGGATTTGGGATTTGGAGTGCAATTATGGCCCTGTGCAGTGTTGGATTCGCATTGCGGCGAGGACATGATCTAAAGAGCTGAGTCTGCAGAGATTCATCATTTCTCATTTCAGGCGTTTCATACAGGTTTAATTGATATGTTGTAGTACGCTTGTATATCCAAATGAAACTGTCAGAACCAGACTGGAGGATTGTCTTTAGTGGCGCGGTTCTTGTTTTTGTAGCTCTTTGTGTGCTTCCAGCACCGAGCATTGCTGCTGAACCAGCAACAGTGAGTTCTGGCGGTCCAAGCAGTGCTACGTCAGGAGACACGATAACGATCTCAATTAATCTCACAAACACCGGCTCTAGTGAGGAAAACTACATCGCAGACGTTTCTCTCCCAAGGGGTTGGTCCGTCGACTCACATAGTGATGACGGCGGTCAGTGGAACAGCGGTGATCGATCTTGGCTCTGGCAGAACATCGATTCTAAAGCCTCAGTGACTCCCTCGATTTCTGTCGTCATACCCAATGACGAACCTAGCGGCTCGTATTCAGTTGAGGCGGTTGCGAAAACCGACGAAGGTACTGCAGATAGTGCTACCCACATAATCACGGTCGACAATCCGAACGATGGCGGTGATGAGGAGGAAAACGATGGCAGTGATGGCAGTGGCGGCGGTAGTAATGCCGGTGGGGGAGGTGGTAGCACCGGTGGAAACGGTGCTGGTGGTGGCACCACTGACGATCAAACCACTGATGAGCAAAGTGATGACTCAGAAAGCGATGAATCAGAAGAGCCCGCAGACGAAGCCAGTAATCAGGTAGCCGAAGAGATCAGAAAGACGAAGCCGAGCACACAGACCGTCGTCGACATTGTGGATACAGATCCCGAGCGAGCCGGTGTCACCATCGACACTGAGCAGAGCCAATCTGTTGACGAAGTCACGTTCGATGATGAGTCGGTCACTGGGACTGTCGAAACAAAAGAATACGACACACTAACAAAAACAACTACTGACCAAATCGCGACCGCAGTTCTCGAAAAAGAGGCTGCCGATAATGACGCGTCCGAGGCCAGTAGCACTGAATCCCAAACAGAAAGCGATAGTAGACAAACAGCCACGAGTGTCAACGTTGTTTCCGTGACAGACATCTCACCAACATATGAGTCAGATGCAGGAACTTCGGCAACAGTCACATTGAGCGTTGATCGAACTGATTTGAATGATCCAACCAACGCATTCGTTATACATGAAACTGCCAACGGGTGGGAAAAGCTAGAAACCACTGTTGAGGAGACTGCAGATGATAAAGTAACACTGGAAGCCCACACCGACTCTTTCTCGCTATTCGCAGTTGTTGAAACTGAAGAGCAAACACAAAGCCAAACAAGTAGCCAAGAGACACAACCGGCTTCTGAGTCAGGTGATTCAAGCGTTCCGACATTGCCTGCAGTTGGTGGAGTTGTTGCAATCGTTTTACTCAGTGCTCTCTTGTCGAGATGGCGGAGATCTCAGTAAATATCATCCGGTAGTGTTTTTTAACCTCGATATATACTATTCAACTAAGTTAACAATGCAGAAGTTCTACCAAAAAATAAGACACCCTGATCAAGTTAGTACTTCGCCGATAGGTGGCTGCCATTTCCAGCATCAGTCATATATCCACAATAGTGGTGGACAGCTATGACCGGAAACCGGGAGAAGGCGCGTGCAATATTTTTAACTGTGGTCATGGTACTGTCCATGGTTGGATCGGGCATCGCGTTTTCTGGCGGTGCCGCTGCACAAACTGCAGATATTGTTGTCGACGCGAAAGGGGATGGAGATTACACACTCATTCAGGATGCTGTCGACAATGCTGGCGATACGGATCGAATTGTGGTTGAACCGGGAACATATGATGAATCAGTCCAGATTTCGAAAAATATCACACTTGCTGCTCCCAACGGCGCGATGGTAACTAATTCTTCACAAGTCACAAATCGGTACGGGATATCGATATATGGGCCTGTCAATGCAACTGTCACCGGATTCACACTGACTGACTGGCGATGGGGAGTTAGTGCTGGGGGATCTGAGGGCGATTGGACACTCCGTAACACGACGATGTCCAATATCTCCGAAATGGCGATTGGTGGCGCTGGTACACCTGGTGATTGGACGGTGACGAATGCAACTGTATTCGGTGCTGAGACTGGTGTTTCAGCATATCAGAGCACTGGCAATTGGAGTATTACGGATTCTACATTTGACAACGCGAGCGACGTAGTGTTTGCAGATCAAACCACTGGGAACTGGAATATCTCTAGCACAACAATCAAGCATAGTAGAGAAGACGCACTCACTGTTGACCAAAGTACTAGTAATTGGACTGTTTCTGACACGTCGATCTATGACATCAACGGGCAAGGTATTGACACAACAAACGCGAGTGGGTCGGGGATAATAGAGAATACATCCATTTCTCACACCAGTTCTGATGCCGTAGATGTTGGAGACAGTTCAATTGATGTGCTCGTCTCTAATGTCACTATCTACAATTCAAGCACCTACGGTATTGAAGCCGGTAATTCGAGCGGTGAGATTATCATTCAATCATCCGTGATCAACAAGACTGCTGATCACGGAATTGAAATTGAGAAGTCGACAGGTAATTGGTACATCACTGATACCGAGATTCGAAACAGTGCTGGAGATGGTATAGACGCATACAAGGCCAAGAATACCGGGGACATGACTAACGTCACTGTTGATTCCGTGGAAAAAAACGGAATCAATCTCTACAATGCAACCGGAACGTGGTCGATAACCGATTCACAGATCACGAATACGAATCTGAGCAGTGTCAATGCGGGAGAAACGACCGGACAATGGAACATCAACCGGACAGTCTTCTCAGATGGGACAACGGCTGTTGATGCGATTAATTCGACCTATGAGGGTGACGCCGCGTACAACTACTGGGGTGCGTCTGATGGACCCAGTGGTGATTTCAACGGCTCTGGTGCTGCGGCGGTTGGTAATTTGACTGTCTCGCCATTCTATATCGATACAGGTTTGCTATCCACAAGCACTTATAATAGCTCTCCTGCTGGGGCGATTGATCTCAATACAAGTGACTTGGCAGGCAATGGTAATGCCACTGACCCCTATATCATTACTAATTCTTCAGAGTTGCAGGCAGTCGAAGATGATCTCGATGCCCATTATGAAATCCAGAATGATATTGATGCCAGCGAGACGGCTCAATGGAACAGTGGTAATGGTTTTAATCCGCTTGGAGAGAAAGATCAAGTATTCAGTGGCTCGTTCGACGGAGCTGGATACACCGTTGACAGGCTCACAATCAACCGACCAGAATCAAATAACACAGGACTATTTGGATTCGTAGGTGGAACTGGGGAAATAACAAATATATCTCTCAGAAATGGAAATACTACAGGTCATGATAAAGTAGGAAGTCTTGTTGGATATAATAATGGTGTCGTACAAAACTCGTCGTTTATTTCTGGAAATATCAGTGGTCATAGTACAGTAGGAGGTCTTATTGGAACCAATCACGGTGAACTAGGATCATCAACTGCAGCCGGAAACGTTAGTGGCTATGTGTGGGTGGGTGGACTCACTGGAATAAATTCATGGGATGCAAAATTATACTCCTCTATATCGGTGAGTGATGTCGACGGAGATCGCAAAGCAGGTGGTCTCGTAGGAGAAAATGCAGGCACGGTTAAGAAAGCCTCTGCAGAGGGTGATATTAACGGCACATATGAGGTTGGTGGTCTTGTTGGAGTCAACAGAAACCCAATTAGATCATCTAATGCAACCGGAAATGTGAGTGGAAATTCAGATGTTGGCGGCTTAGTTGGATTCAATTATGATTTGATCAAGTCATCGTCCGCAATTGGTTCTGTTAATGGATCGTCTCTCTACATTGGCGGTCTCATTGGCACAAATCGTGGTAAGGTGATCGAATCATTTGCAAAGGGCAGCGTCAACGGTAGTGGCAGAGTCGGTGGTATTGTTGGGCAGAACCGTGGAATAATAAAAATATCATATACGACTGGGAGTGTTAACGGCTATTCTAGGGTGGGGGGTCTTGTGGGATCCAACGCCGACACAATAGACCAATCATACGCTATAGGATCCGTCAATGGAAATAGGCGTGTCGGAGGTCTTGTGGGAACCAATGCTGGGGATATAAATGAATCATATGCTACGGGAACGGTTAATAGTTCTCTGTACAGTGGTGGCCTCGTAGCAGACGATAGTGATGGTTCTGTTGGTGGATCTTACTGGGATATTGAATCATCAAACCAATCAGCATCGTATGGTGGCACTGGTCTGTCGACATCCGAAATGACTGGTATTGAGGCAGAAACCTACATGCCTGCGTTAGACTTCACCGAGACGTGGCAAGTCCAACCGAATGATTATCCCGCACTCAGTTGGCAGAGTACTTCGACTGGAAACCGTTCAGCAGCCCTGAATGGTACAGATGTCACCAGCCTGGATGGCACAAACACGACGGTCACATTCAATCTCGAAAACACAGGCGAGACGAATAGCAGTTACATCCTGAATCTTTCGCTCCCAGAGGGCTGGACTGCCGTCGACTACGACAATGCTGGCGGAGATCGACAAGATGGCGAAGCAAAGTGGCTCTGGCAAACGATCACTCCGAACGAAACAGTTTCTCCTTCGGTGACGCTGGAAGTCCCAGAAGATATCGAGGGAACCTACACAGTCAGTGGAGATGTATTGAGCAACGATGGTCTCATTGCGCAGGCAGACGCTGCAGTGACCGTTTTCGACGGCAATCTGACCGCCTCACTCGAGGAGCAGACGATTGGCAACGGAAGCGAGACTGCAATCACCGTTGAAGCCCCACAGTCGGATGGCTCGTTTGTCGATGTAACAGACCAAGCCGTCTATACGTCGAACAACACTGACGTTGCAACCGTCGACGCAAACGGGACAGTCACCGCTAAATCCACAGGAACGGCCGTAGTGAACGCTAGCTACGATAGCCGGGTTGCGAACGTTACAATCACCGTTGAGCCAGCAACAGTAGAGGAAGCAGTTGATGGGAATAATAACAATCAGATCGACGATATCGAGATCTTGCAGGCGATTACGTACTGGCAAGATAACGACACGGTTCCTCGGACTGATGGCGATACCATTGGTGACTTCGAGATCCTCAATCTAATCGAACAGTGGCGGTATAATACGGAACTCTAGAACAATGAGTTCCTCAACCACTCACAGACAGGTAGAGCAGAACTATCCTGTACTGAGACACATTGTACGACTGAGAATAGGAGATCCGGAATAATGAACACAGGACCCAATGAGAATCGCAGTGGGAAATGGGGCCTCCTAGCGACAGTCTTGGTCGTCTCTGTCGCCCTGATCTCACTTGCAGCAGCTGGATCTGTACTAGCTGAGACAACGAGCCAGTCCGTGGTTGAGGAAGCAGACAGTTCGGATGATATCACCCGAAATGGGACAAATACGACGGTTCGATTTAACCTGACGAACACTAAGCAAGAGAACAATAGCTATATTCTGAATCTCTCGTTACCGGCGGAATGGGAGGCCGTAGACCACTTCGATGACGGTGGGGACCGCCAAACAGATGAATCAAAGTGGCTCTGGCAGACACTCTCTCCGAACGAGTCCGTTTCACCAGCGGTAACTATGGCAGTGCCTGAAGATGCTACCGGGTCGTACAACATCTCGGGAGAGGTGTTGGTCGAAGGAGAATCCGAGGTGATTGCTCGTACCAATGCGACAGTGATTGTTGTTGATGAAAACCCTATTTTAACAAATACCTCGTCGGTGGAGTTCGGCAGTATCTCGGTTTCGAACCGCTCAACGAACCAAATCGAGATTACAAACAACGCGTCGACCGGGATTGAGATTGATTCAGCGACTGTGTTGAACGACCCTGACGACGAATTCTCGGTGAATGAATCAGAGATCGTTGGTGAAGTCCCACCAAAGACGACTCAAGCCGTCAGTGTGACATTCGGGCCAGGGGCTCGTGGAAAGACGAATGCCTTGGTATCACTCTCTCCTTCTCATCCTGACTTTTCACCACGAGAGATCTCGCTTAGTGGAAAGGGTGTTGTCGGAACCCCACTTACATTATCAGCGAATAAATCAACACTCGTGCGTGGCGAGACGGTGAAATTTACTGTTAGGGATAACGAGGGAACGCCGGTTGATGCAACTGTCCAGCTTTCAGGGACCGACTCTGAGAAGCGAACAGGGTCGGATGGCAATACAACGATTACAGTCGACACCCTCGGGACACTGAACGCTATCGCAACGAAGGATACGACAGATGGTATTGATTATGCTGCCGACTCAGTGCAACTCACCGTTGAATCCCCTACGCTCGGTGTGTCTGAATCGCAGCTAACTTTCGAGACGGTCTCACTTGGCCAATCCGAGACGAGAGAAATTATCCTCGAAAACAACATTTCGACAGCTATTGACGTTGAGTCGGTATCTGTAACTGGGCCTGATGCTGAAGCATTTCAGATCGTCACCACAGTCCCTGACGAAATCCCTGCTAACTCGAAACAAACGGTCTCTCTCAACTTCTCGCCGACTGATCGTGGAGAAGCTCTCGGTGAGTTTGAAATAAATAATAAACGCGTCGGTCTTGATGGAACCGGTCGTGCCCCGCGTATCAATATTACATCGGCAGAAACCGAGATTACAGCGAATGCGGACGCGCCCACCAATGGAACACTCAATATTACAAACGACGGAAACACCGCACTGAACGCCTCACTCAGTCTTACCGATCCGGTGTTCCAGCTCTATCCAAACAGGACGGTCATTGGCCCGGATGAAAGCAGTGTTGTTCTCATCGAGTACGCTCCGACCGACGACTACCAGCGTGGCAATACGTCGACTCTGAGGATTGCCCACAAGAACGACTCCGTTTCGCCGGTTGAACTCACACTCAAAGGGATAGTGAAAACCCGAGAACTCCGACTTGGACAGTCGACAGTCGAGTTCGGTAACACCACCGTTGGCAAGCCGACCAACAGGAGTGTGGTAGTCACAAACAGCGGCACGACAACCGAGACGGTTGAGGCCGCAGTCAACGATACCACGAACTTTAGCCTCATCCCTGAGGACCGTGGATCAGTTACTCTCGCGCCGGGAGAGTACGAACGGCTCACGGTCACAGCGAACGTAACAGATGAGGGGCCTCTTTCGGCAAGCCTGACGGTTGCAAACACAACCGACGACTCGCTTGAGACCACTGCAACGCTAACTGCGACCGGACGCTCACCGACTCTCAACACCACAAATGGCCTTAGCTTCTCGGACACATCAGTTAATTCGACGGCGACGAAGAATCTCGAAATTAGGAACGATGGGAATACGAAGCTTACTGTCTCGCTCGACGAGGCGCTCAACAATTCGGAACGACGGCACTTTAGCATCATTAGTCCAAAATTTATTGAAGTCCCAGCTGGGGGACAACGGACTGTAACACTTGGTTTCTCACCACAATCAACTGGTGAGCAGAAGGCAACTCTCAGGCTGGCTACGAACGACCCTGACGCCCCACACCGGAGCGTGACACTCAGTGGTAACGGAACTGCAACTGATCTGCAGGTAGCTACCGGGACGATTTCGTTTGGTGCGGTCGGCCTCGCCAACGGGAGCCAGACCAAGACTGTTGTCGTCGAAAATAACGGCACTGAGTTCACAGTGGAGTCAGTGGACGTTGCTGGCGCCGGATTCGCAACAACTACTAATTTCTCGACTATCTCGGCTGGTGGAGCCAGTGAACTTGATGTCACGTTCAACCCAACGACGACTGGCACCCAGACCGGCACTGTCACCGTGACTGGACGGGCCAGCGGTGATGAGACGACAACTGTGACAGCGGCACTTGTTGGTACTGGTCGTGCAGGCGAGTTAGCACTCGGCCAGCAGACGGTTCGGACCGGTGTGACGGCGATTGGCGATGAAACTACTGGTAGGATTTCGGTCGAAAACATTGGTCTGGACGGAACTGAACTCACCGTTGACTCAGTAGCAATTCAAGACAGTCAATTTACAGTCGATACAACTGCCGGAATCAGTTCAGACACCGAAATTGCTGGTGGGAGTTCTGAAACACTCGCTGTGACGTTTAACCCGACTGCAGAGGCCTCTGACGGCCAACAGGAATCATTCCTCCAGCTCAATGTATCTACATCGGGACGAACGTACAATCGCACGATTCCGGTGACTGGCATTGTGAGTGCTCCAGAACCAACGGTATCACCAGCGGCCGTCAAGCTGGGTGAGATCGAAGTTGGCGAACCGACACTCCGGACGGTTGTGGTCTCTAATGACGGCGGTGAGCCGTTCACAATCAGTGCCGACGAGGTTGGCTCCAACGACCCAAGTGTGAGTGCACGCCTTGTGGGCTCGCCACGGGTTGTTCCAGGTGGTGAGTCGATAGTTGCTATTCGTATCAACCGATCCGCAACTGGGGCAGTTAACACATCTGTGGCCATTCCCACCGATGGTCCTGCAGCTGATCTTTCGGTCGGTGTGACGGGTAACGCTATCGCAGCCGAACTACAGACTGAAACCCTCAATTCAGTTTCGTTCAGTCCGACCGCGGAGGGTAGTGCGAGCAGTGAGACACTAACGATTAACAATACGGGCTCGGCGACACTCACGGTCGATCGCCCGACGATCACTGGTAGCGATCGGGCGACATTTAGTGTGCTTGGCGGGGACCGAAAGCTCCGGATTCCAGCCGGAGAATCCCAGACGATCAGGATCGGGTTCGCACCAGAGTCTTCCGGAGACCATACGGCAACGTTGAACATCCGCCCGCAAAACGATCCCACCACAACAGCTGTCCAGACGATCACACTAAATGGTACAGCAGTAGACGGAGAGGCTACGCTCAACGAGTCGGCACTGAATTTTGGCGCGTTCTTGCCGGATCAGTCCCAGACACAGTCACTCAAGGTGACGAATGATGGGAATGCTCCATTCCAGATCACTGGATCGTCGATCATCGGCGCCGATTCCGGCGCGTTCGCCGTCGACGGGCTTCGGACACGAGATCTCGAATCTGGCGAAACTGAGGTCTTCGAAGTGATGGTCGACACGAGCGACAGAAACCGCGGCGTGCTCTCCGGCGAACTCATTATCACGACCAACGAGTCGGACGTGACCAGCCAGCTCGGAGCGGCGGTGGTCGCGCCGGATATTGAGATCGGTTCGACGGTCGAGGCCGACGCATTCGGTACGACACGGCTGGGGACGACAACGACAGCTATCGTTCCGATCAACAACACCGGCAACGCCGAACTCAATCTGACGGAACTCTCGATCACTGGTACCGACGCCGAGGCGTTCAGTATCGTCGAGCGGCCTGACAACACGACGCTCCCCTCGCAGGGTCGTGACCGGGTCGTCGTCGAGTTCGATCCGGCAGCCGTACCAAACGCCGTCAGCCGGGCACAGAGCACCACCGGTGACCTGCTGGCGGCCAGCGCGCGCCTAAACGTATCGAGTGACGATCCGGATTCGGCCGACCAACTGCGGACAGTCAGTCTGAACGGCGAAGCGGTCACCCCGTCGCTTGACGTGCCGCGGACGTTACAGTTCGGCGAGACGCCCATCGGGGAGCCAACCACGCGGCAGTTCACCGTCGAAAACACGCCGTCTGCGACGGCCCCACTCAATGTTACTGGGCTTGATATCGGTGGCGGGGACCCAGGCGTCTACGAGGCGACGCTGGTCGGTACCGACACGCCGGTCTCGCTGTCGCCAGGCGAATCGGCCACAATTGAGGTCAGCATTACACCGAACACCTTCGACCAGCAGTTCGCCACGCTGTCAGTGCGGACCAACGACTCCCGGCAGCCGGTCCGAAAGGTAGGCCTCTCGAACTCCGACACGGTCTACACTGTCGAGTACGGCAGTGTGAGCGTTACCTACTTCGATCCGGCTGCTGGCCCCGAACCGACCGTCAACGTCGACAACGGGCTTCGAGGACGTAACGCGACGCTCCGAACGGTCAGCAGCACTGTGACCACGACGCCGGATCAGTACGATCTCCGATATACGTTCAGTTCGGATGCTCCCAACACCGATTTGGGTGGGTTGAATGCAAGCACGAACGGTCGTGACACGGCCATTCAGTACGTGAACGCAACGACGACAGTCGACGAGTCGGCGTTCAGCGAGTCGACGCTCCAGATGGAGGTCAGCAAGGCGACGCTGGCGAGGCAGAACGTCACCCCGGAGAACGTGACGATCTACCACGAAAGCGGGCCCGGCTACGAGAGCCTCGATACCGAACTGCTGTTCGAGACACAGCAAGGGTATGTCTACGAGGCGACGACCGACAGCTACTCGGTGTTTGCCGTCGGCGTCCCGCCGAATGAAGAGTCTGATACGGGTGATGACGACGGCACCGGCGATGATGACGGGGGGAGCGACGAGGACAAAGAAACTCCTGCTGAAGACGACACCGGCGATAGTGGGGGAGGCGGTGGCGGTGGCGGTGGTGGCGGCGGTGGTGGTGGTGGTGGCGGTGGTCCAACGGCGCTCCCGACACCGGTTCCAGAAGACGTATGGCTCCTAGACCGAACGAAAGGGGAGATAGAGCCTACCGACGGCGGGGCTGTTTCGACTCCCGGCAGCTTCACGTCAAGCCCAGTCGTCGAGACGATAGTTTTCGACAACCCTGATGTATACGGGCAACTGGAGGTTCGAGAGTACAACACAACACCGTCGAAACTCGGTGAGGTACCAGGGACCCCTGTCTCGACGACAGAAGTCATCGTCCCGAGAGAGTACGAAAGCGAGTCCGCACGATTACGATTCAATCTTGGGAATGCCGAGAGCCCGGAAACCGACATCAGTGCTGTCGATACGGACTCGCTGAGGGTAGTGCGCCACACCGAAGACGGATGGACCCCGCTCAATACGGAGGTAGTCGAAGCCTCTGGAGCAAATGTCATTGTTGAGGCTGAAACGCCTGGGTTCTCCTACTTTGTTGTCGTCGAAGGCGATGGGACGATCAATGCAAACACAGTTGAACAGGTTATGCAGGGTGAGTACGACGGTGGAACCGACACTCGGCGACTACTCATCGGTGGTGCAGTCCTACTCCTCTCGCTGGCTGTGGCAGTGGCACTGCTCCTCTGGCGGGACGACTGATGCAGGAAAGCTGTACTAACCGAACTCCAGAGACTGAACCTGAAATTGAACCGAAGTTGCCCACAGCATCAACCGAAGACACAACGAGTGAGAAAAAATGAATCCCCCAGAATATTTCAAAAATGTGTATCGGTACGCGGAATCCAATGGGTGGCGTCTCTCAACAAATCACGTCAAAGAGCATATATATCTCATTCGGGGAGATCAACAGTCAGATAAGGGAAGCGAGACGCTCATGGTGTTGGTCGTTACTGGGACCACCCGTCAGGTGACGCCGAAGCATCTCGAATACGTTTACAGAGTCGGAACCGAAACGAATGCCAATAGGGTCGTGGTAACGGCTGAGGCTGGACTACGTGATGCGGCCAAACAACTCGCCGGTAAGCACAATATCCAGACGCTGCCTCCATCTAAGGTTCCATCTTCAGCGGCTGACATCCCCGATCGTGGGGGCCAGTCGAACGCCCAAGAGAATGACACGCCAAGATTCTATGATAATCTCTCCCGCAGACGGCTTGTCGCTTCCGGGAGTGTTCTCGCAGGTGGGGTCCTAACCTCAGGATATCTCATCACGAGTGCACTGCAGTCGGAGCCAACGTTTGACAGAACTCGGGCGGAGACGATTCAAGTGAGTGAGCTGCGGTCGAATACGGATCAGTACATCGGATCGCCAGTTCATTATTCGTCAGCCACTATTGCACAGGTCATCGAAACCGATGCTGAGAGCTACCAGCTTCGGCTTCAACTCACACAAAACGGTGAACAAGAAGACAATACGTTGTTGGGGCAGTGGAGTGGGAAGCGATACGATCAAGGAGTCCGTGTCGAACTGTGGGGGGTAGTCAGCGGGATGATTACCTACGAGACAGAGTTCGGTGCTGAGCGGACGGTTCCATCGGTCGAGATCCGCGATATGAGTCCTCTGTGAATTTCGGTCGACGGACCTTTGTGGGCCAATACCAAGAGACAAGAGTTCAATACGACTGGCAGCTGCTGTTTCAGACGAGCGCTCGCTAGGTTGAAAAGGTGAGAGAGATATCAGCCAATGAAATATGCTGCTGGTTCGAAAGAACGCTTGTGTGACTGAAAATTCGAGTATGACCCATCAGCTACAATCAAAATCGAGTTATGTGTTAACTCGATTGACCTACCCTACAACGACTGCAATTTGATCCTCTCAGCGGACCGCCAAACCAATTTTTGATCGAAAACCCCTATCTATCTGTTCATGGTTCGGATCGATGACTCAGATTCGGTCGTCAAATGCTGGTTATCGCCTGATGAGCTGGATCATCTTGAGCGGACCGCTGGAGCCTCCGGATGGGAACGGGAAATTGCTATGCAACTCATGGGGCGGTGTGGGCTCCGTGTGAGCGAAGTTTCCTATCCCAGTACTGAGGAACTCAGATGGTCGAAAGACGGCGAGATCTGGCTCTTCGAGATCCGTGGCAAGAATACCAAAGGTGGCGATCGGAAGCTTCGTGATGCGTGGATGCCAGAAAACGTAGCTGACGACATCCACAAGTATACTCGTGAACGCAGTCTCTCCGAGATAGATCCATGGGTCGACGCCTCCACAACATCGATCGGAATCGCACTCGTATTGCAGAGTACGTCGACTCGTACACGATCCTGTGGGAGTCACCCGACGAGTTCCTTGTCCAGACCGACGACGTGATTGAGTCGGACGCGTTTGTTACTACGGGGCCGGAACGGTTCCAGGCGTTTGGCCTTCCTCTGCTGGCACGGCAACGGCGGTACTACCTGTATTCGCCATCGAAAGACAATATTTCAGTAGCCGAACTGTGCTGTCATATGCTCGTTATCGACGACGGAGTCCGAACCCGGTCGTACTGCCTGTTGTTGCTGAAAAGCGAGGACGTGGATCGAGGCGAAGTACTGTCACTTGCCGAAACCTATGGTGTTAGCACAATCGTCTCTGATCTGCTCTCGTATCTTGACACCGAGGGGAAGGAACGAGCCGACCAGTTACCGACGTGGAGCGAGTACCGTGAACTCGCAGACGAGTACGAGGTGGCTGTGTAACCAGCAAAAATCTGGTCGCGGAGGCGCACCCGTAAGCGTGTGCCTGAACAACGGAATGATGAACGTGAACGGCGAGTATTCTCCTACTGCACTCAGCAGTTTGAACGGGAGTCTACGCTGAATGCCACGCCCTGAGGGACGTGGTAGCTTACTAGGCGACAGTCATCAGACTCTCGGAGCTAGGAGACACACCTCTATCGATTTGTTCCGACAAGGAGCTACTGACTGATCTGAGCTCTCACGACTGTCTGTAGTTCGTCTATGTGGACGTCATTCAGTCGTGAATCTTCCCGAAGCGTCTCAATGATGGTGTTCGGGTTCTCCCCAAATGTGAACTCAAGGTAGCTTCCCGAATGTGGCCCCTGACTTTTCCGCTCTGTCTCGACCAAGGAATACGTCGTGAGTTCCTTCATCTTATTCACGTATGTTTCTTGGTGATACTGATCTGCATCAAGCGTCCCCGTCAGATACTGATACACTCGATACCCGAGAGGACTTTTCGCTGCTCCCCCAGTCTCCCGAGCAACGGCAGCAGTCGCGAAGAGACAGAGCTTCTTCTGGGTACTAATTCCACGAGTCACCTCTAGAACACGGTTCTTTTCGACCTTGTCTTGGGCTTTTCGAATGTGCTCTTCACGAACCTGGTCGGCGTTTGCTTTTTCAGCAATTGAGCCTGCAGTCCGTATTAGATCGATCGCCTTCCGTGCATCCCCGTTCGTTTGGGCAGCGAATGCTGCAGCCAGTGGGATTACGTCGTTACTGAGTGCGCCCTCGTGGAAGGCATCTTCTCGTGCCCAAAGAATTCCTCGGAGCTGGTTGGCATCATAGTCGCTGAAGTGGACGTCCTCCGGCGTGAACGAACTGAGTGCTCGACTGCCGACGTTCTCCATCATCTTCGTGTCGTTGGTGATGGCGGTCACAGAGACCTGGGCGGTAATCTCGTCCGTACTCCCAGCACGAGAAAGCTGGTACAGAAGACGGGAGAAGGCAGGTTCCTCCTTATCTCGGCGACCGATGAGCATATCGAGTTCGTCAAGGATGAACACGACAGTGTCGTAGTGTTCATTAATAAGGCGGTAGAGTTCTCGCCATTTCTTCTTGTTCGGGATGCCGTGTTCTGGAACCTCAACGGTCGCTCCGACGTCGTTCGCGACTTTTCGGGATAGTTCGTAAACAGCTGAGCCGAGAGTCCCGACGTTCTGGCAGTTCATCTTGATTACGCCGAATCTGATGTCACGGCTTTCACAGAGTTCGAGGATGTTTGAACAGACGGCGTTGATGATGAGCGACTTCCCAGTCCCCGACGGCCCGTAGAGGAAGAGGTTCGGGGGACGTTCATTACTAATCGCAACTCGAAGATGCTGGGTGATGTCGATGAGCTGGGAGTCGCGACCGACGATACGTTTCTCATCGACGATTTCGTTCGGTTCGAGAAGGGATCTGTTCTTGATGAGACTCGCGGCTTCTTCCTGCTCAAGGATGAGATCTTTAATAGAACCCGTGGACTCAGATGATTCCTTGGGATCGGGATCCGTGGGCATATCCCATCCCTCTCGATCAGGATATTAAAACATTCCTCTGTCGATTTCTTTTCCCTCCCTATGAGGCTCAAAGGTAGAGAATTAAAGAGTTCCAGCAGCTTGCTCGTAGACCTCCGACGATTTGTTCAGGAGGATTTCGTGGCACGATATCACGAGAGACGAAGAACACCCTCTCACCCCTATCGATTTGTTCTGACCACAAAGAAAGGGTGAGGATGACTCGATTCCGATCACATTGTTACTGCCTTTAGACCGACTATTTTATTGGATCAGTTGTTGTTCTTTCTATCTATTCTTCTATCTTCTAGTTCTAGCAACGGCTTAACTGGCATAGACACACCCCTATCGATTTGTTCTAACTAATCGAAGTGGCTCGATTTGATTCTGTTTATTGACTTAAAAAGTAACTTCAGTGTGGATACGAACGGCCTCAATTTCTACGACAAAAAAGCTCTTAGACGTCTTTCTATATTAGTCCGGTCACCCCTATCGATTTGTTCGATATCAACGCTGCCTCCCAGAAACCGATAAAATAGTGGTTTTAAACGAATGGAATTCCGCCAAATCCCACTAGCGGTGAGACGTTCAATTACTTTCACCGGTCCGAAACTCCTCCTGTGGTACTCTTTCGTACCAGAACAAATCGATAGGGGTGACTCTGTGTCTGCACGTGGTTTCGAAAACAAATCGATAGGGGTGTGCCTCAACATTCAGTTGGCAGCCGGAACAGATGGTAGATATCGAAACGGAACTTCGGTCGATGATATATCTCGTGTAATGACATTTTTCCTGACGTAAACTGGGGGAGAGCAAAGCTCTCCCGAGCAGTCGGGCATCGCCCGACGACGCCAAGATTTTTTCGCGGGGGGTCAAGACTACCGACCCACGGAGGCAACTTGCAGATTCGTATGCCCTTCGTTGGGACGGCGAGAGCGTGGTAGCTCCCATCATCGGTGATCGTCCCAATTGAGGCATACAGGCTGTGCCTGTCTTTCGAGCGAATGTTCATTGTGGACTCTTCTATTGCATGGTTGAGAAATGAAATAAATGAACGAAACGAACTGAACGAACAATATGACTGTATTGAGTGTAACGAGGACGTTTTACGAGGATTCGATTAGGCCAGGAACGAGCGATATGCACTCGATGAACGAAACGAACAAAACGAAGTGAACGAACTCATTTATGAATGTGAACTCATTCTATTCAATGAACAAAACGAATAGTTGGTTTTAACAATACAGTATTCTTCTCACCAATTGAAATACTCTCGCTGAACGCACTGAACGAACTGAGCGCACTGAATAAAACGAATAAAACGAATAAAACGAATAAAATGAGAGAAACAAAAACAATGATAGACACTAACACCGCACGGATCACCGTGGCGAATCAGAAGGGAGGCGCGGGAAAGACGACTGACGTAATTCACACGGGTGGGGCGCTGTCCGCTCGGGGGTACGAGGTCCTCCTAGTAGATATCGACTATCATGGGGGGCTCACCTGCTCACTTGGCTACGACGATTTGTACTACGATACCGACCGAACGACGCTGTTCGACGTGCTCGATTTCGATCAGATGGAGTCGGTGAACGACATCATCATCGAGCACGAGGAATTCGATATCCTCCCTGCGAGCGAAAAACTCGCGAATAACAAGAATATCCAGACACTGCTTGAAGCGCCGAAGAGCCGAGAGCGGCTGGGGATGATGCTCGACGAACTTGACAAGGACTACGACTACATCATCGTCGACACGCCGCCATCACTGAACGTCCTCACTGACAACGCCCTGGTTGCGACCGGCCACGTCGTTATCCCTGTCATTCCCGAGAAACTCAACGCCAACAGTCTCCAAATCTTTGCGAAGCAGCTGGGTTCTCTGGAACCGGCATACGGTGATATCAACCGCCTCGCGATTGTCTGCAATCGTGTCGAGCAAAACTCTGAACACCGTGATACAATTGCAGAGATCAAATCGGCGTATTCGCTCCCTGTCTTCGAGATCCCGAAGCGTACGGACCTCTCTCAATCAATCGGCAAAGGAGTGTCCGTCTTCGGCTTCGCAAAAGAGAACAAGCGTGTCGAGGATGCGCGAGAGCTGTTCAACGAGATCGCTGACCTATTCGACGAGACGTTTGAGAAGACTGCTCCTGAGGGGGTGAAAGCATGAGTGACAGTTGGGGAGATGCTTCCGGTATCGAAGGGAACTATGAAGATGACGATGAAGAGGCAGATTCCAGCGAAACGACGGAAACTAGCTCGTCGACTGAAAAGTCCGAATTAAGTTCACCGAATAAAACGAGCGAAACGAAAGAAGCGAGGCAAACGAAGACAAATATCAAGGACGAATGGAACGGGCGGACGATCTACATTCCGGACGACATTCTCAATGAGATGGAAGATACGTATCTGGAGTCCCAGCTAAAACTTCGAAAGGCGGGCCAGAACGAGTTCAAGAAGAACCGCCATTTCTACCCCCTTCTCGTGCAGTTTGGTCTGGAGGCTCTTTCTAATGCGGATGCTGAAGAGATCCAGAGACGGCTTTCAAATCTAGGCGAAAAGTAATCATCATCGGACTTGAACTACTGTATCGAGACCAGCCTTCTCAATACATATGTGATTTCGACGTAGTTCATAAATAGTATGAAGGCGTAGCTAGAGATAGAACAATGGCACGAATCACCGGCTCCTATCCAGACGACCTTGACCTTCTGATCGAAGGTGCTGTTGAAGCAGGGGTGTTTGGTGGCAAGAGCGATGCACTACGCGAGTTCGTCCGTAAATATTTCGAGGAACACGAAAACGAGCGTATTGCAGCTGCGGTCGCCCTCTACAAACGCAAGCAGATCACGCTCGGTGATGCAGCAAGACTCGCTGATGTCGACCGCTGGACGATGCGTGATATCCTCCGTGAGCACGGCGTCGAACTTCGCCTCGGACTCGTTGATGAAGACGACGCAGCTTACGAGGTAGAGGCGGCGAGTGACCTCGAATTCAGTAATGAGGACTCGGCCGACGAGGAATCACGTACGAAATGACAGATGACGAGATACCAGCGAATCCGAGCGTCCTGAATACGACTGTCCTCTCGAATTTTGCGTATATCGACCAGCTGTGGGTGGTTGCAGGACTCTCTGGAATCTGTGCGGTTCCAGTGGTTCGCAAGGAACTCGAACATGGCGTTGACGATCATCCGTATCTTCAGTCTGCACTCGATGTACTCGTCGACGAGATTCCAGTCGCGACGATTTCAGACACTGTCGCAAACAGAGAAGCCATTGTTGGTGGGCATCTCGATCCTGGGGAAGCACAGGCTTTCGCCCTCGCCGACGCGCACGACGGTCGACTACTGACAGACGACGGAGATGCCCGGTCGTTTGCGAAAGACCAAGGTGTGACCGTTGTCGGGTCGGTCGGCGTTATGTTGGCTGCAATCGATGCTGGAAAGATCGACGAAGCGACTGCTGACGAGTGGCTGTCGACGTGGATCGATGAAATCGGCTACTACGTCCCGTATCGAACGATTTCTGAGTACCGGTAATTAGCTTGCTCGGAGTTCAAAATCGACCTTCCGTATACAGCAGAATATTTCACATTTCTATAGCAGCATATGATTTATACAATTTTTCCAGATATCAACCCATTTAGTTACTTAGCGTGTTGTCTCTACCAGACAAGTAGCTAACCAGAAGTATTAGATAATCGTAAGATAAACGCTACTCCACGAAAATGAGCGATATCAAATCACCCCGAAACACAGCGAGGGCCTTCCCGTGACCGAATCTCAGTATCAGTGGGCGCGTAAGTCACTCAGTGAGTTGGTCGACTTCTACTACACCAAGATCCGACCGGCGATGCAAGAAGACGATTACAACCCAAAACACGGTCGACCGAGCTACGAGTGGCTAGCTGCCAACGGCTTCTCCGGACTGTCCTACACGCTCCGAGAGCACCACGATCTCACGGTCAAAGAGTTCTTCGTCGACGAGGTCGGTCTTGACGACGAGAATCCAGGAGGGAACAACGAGGAATCAGGCTACGATTGGGGAGTTAGAAGCGACGAGACTATCGAAGCAATCCAGACGTATCTCTCGACACAGCGTAACCGTGGGGAGCTCGCACCGTCGACAGTGGTGAGTCGACGCTCTCGACTGGCGGAGTATGCTCGAATCTACGAGCAGCTGCATGGCCCACACAATCTCACCCGAAACCTTGATCATATCGACGAGCGGCCAGCTGAAAATGACCGCTGTATGGAGGTTTTCGATATCCTCAAAGACCGCCTGTCGACCGATCAGTCTCGGCTCAAGTACCTCGGCGATGTCCAGCAGTTCTACGATCACCAAGTACGGTTCGAGGGCGCGAAATACAATCCACTCGACGGAGCCAACGATCAATTCCGCTGGGAGATCGATACACCCGACAACAAGACCGTCGACGCCGACGGGATGCGGGCGATCTACGAGGCCGCCGACTCTATTGACTCTCAACTCCTCGTGTTGGCTCTTGGAGCCTGGGGGCTCCGACCCAACGAGGTTGCATCGCTCTCTATCGATCAGTTCGTGCTCACCGACGACGAGGACAATCGAATCATCTTCGAGCAGCGCAAGAACGGTCCTGGAGAGGTTGCGCTGCTGTTCGGCGTCGACGTGCTCAACCAGCGGATTGTTGATCTCGATGGCCCGAATTGGGATGGCTATCTCTTCCCATCCAGTCGCTCGTCGTCAGGGCATATCGCACCGCAAACAGTCAACCAACGGTTCAAGCGGCTTGTTGAGGACGCAGGAGTCACTGTCGAGGCGAAGACACCGACCGCCAAGATGAGCCGGCGCTTCTGGTACACCACCTACAACGAGGCTGTCAAGCAGATGATGGAAGGTCTCGAAGGAATCGCTGCCGATCAAGGCTCGTCGAGTACGGAAGTCGTTTCTCAGAACTACCTCTCAGAAGCCGAGAAGCGACGCTATCGACGAGACTCCATGCGTGAGGAACTGAGTGACGTCTTCGATCATATCTGACCCATTCGCTGAGTGAAGACACACCAGATTGCAAGTGAAAGAACTGCGGACAAGGTGGTGTCTCAAAAATGCAAATGCGATCCCAGTATACTCTTTTATATATTGATTGCATCTACTACCTGTGCTGGTGTTCTCAAGTATACTATTCGCACCTTAGTTTACACAGCAGGCCCGAGACCACCCCTACGTATACCCAATATATAAACAGCTATACCAACAGGGGCTCTTAGTGATAACGACAACAAAATGCCTACCAAAGAGCTTCCCGAGGATGCACCAGGGAAATATGTCCCGTATCATCCGGAGCCGTACTATTCACCCGAACCTCTCCCGATAGAGCCAAAACTCGAACTCCCCGAACAGACGCGTGATCTGGTCGCCGATGCAGCGTATCAAATCGGCCGTGTTGACGGTATCAGCTCGACAGTCGACTTCTCTGCAGTTCTTTACACCTCTCTCATTCGGATTGAAGCTGTCGAATCAGCGCGGATCGAAGGCGCAAATGTTGCCTACCAAGATGTCGAAGCCTATCACACAAGACACCCCGAAGGCCAGACTGACCCCAAAATCGAGAAAGACCTGAAAGAGGCTCTCAACTACGAGACCGCGCTTACGCATGGGCTCAACAAAATCGAAAGCAGAGAATCACTAACACTCTCACTACTCAAAAACCTCCATTCGATCTTGCTTGAGGACGTCCGCAATGAAGGTGATGTCGTGGGAGGTTTCCGCGACCATATGGTTCATCTCGCGAGTCCACAGCCAGGAAAGCGTCCGTTTGTCCCACCCGCTCCCGAGGGACTCAATGGACTCATGACCTCATTTGAATCATACATTCAGATGGGTGGACAGTATCACCCACTTGTCGACGCCGCCATCATCCACTACTTTTTCGAGACAGTTCACCCGTTTTCAGATGGCAACGGCCGACTCGGTCGACTACTTATTATCCTCTATTTGGCCAGCGAAGGGTACCTCGAAAGCCCGTATATCTACCCGAGTGCATACTTCAATCGTCACAAAATCGAGTACGTCGAACGAATGCGTGCAGTGAGTGAAACTGGCGCATGGGACGAGTGGATCACATTCTTCGTCGAGGGACTTCGAACTCAAGCCGAGACATCGTACAACCGGACTCATCGACTCCGAGATCTCCAAGCCCACTACGACAAAGAGTACTCGGGTAGCACGAATACAGATAAGTTCGCTCGACAGCTACTCCAGTATCCGTATTTCACACCACTAGACCTCGTAGACTATCTCGATGTTTCACGCCGGACCGCCTACAAAATCGTCGAAGACCTCGAGTCGGATGGCATTATCGAGGAAGTGACCGGCAAAGAACGGGGTAAGGAGTACAAAGCTGTCGAAGTGTTCGACATTCTGAATTGAACACTACGGTTCACGTTTCTCAGTTGTCTCCTCAGAATCACCAGTCCACGCTGCAAGTTCCGGGAAACACGACGCACAGAACTCGACAACGTTCCCTCGCTCGATGACGTCAGCAGTAGTTTGCCGTACCTCATCAAGCATCTCCCGGAGTTCACTGTCTTCCTCTCCCCACGACGGAGAGAAGTCGCGTTCATACTCGCACGGTGGTGTGTCCGCTCTATGAACGACCGACGGCTTCGTGTTCCCTGTCTCCGAATAACGGTGTTCATGTTGTACTTGCGTCTCTAGGGCCTCGTCTCCGACCCGATCACGAACCGCTGAGAGCTCTGTTGGCTGTATCGGTCTGAGCTCGGACACGTGTGTCATGAAAGGCTCTGTCTCCATCGCCTCCTCAAACGACGTGTACGAAGCCTGTCGAAGCGGCATATACGAAACACGAAGCCGCCCGGCAGCCGAACCGACGTGTGCACGAACCGCGCGCGCCCGGTACAACAACGACGTGTATGATTCATGCACTGAGTCGATCTTCCACTCTGAGTCCAAGTCGTGACGAGTCGATAATGCGAACACGATTCCTTCAACACCTTGTTCACAGAGAATTCCGTCACCGCTTCGTTCTTTCTCGATTCGACGGTCCGTCGCGTACGCTGGGAAACACTCGACACACGGATCGATACCGCGTTCAAGCGCTTCTCGGTGTGTGAGAAACAAATGATGAGAGTCCCCGGCATCGGCCTTCGAATCACTGTTGGGCTCTACGGAAACCCCTGCTGAAGTCACAACCTCGGTACCCGTAACTGCCGGTGGCTCCCCGTCAGCAATCTTCTTGGCATCGTGAAACCCGTGGAAAGTGTCGAGATCAGGTTGTCCGTCTTCCCCGAATTTGAACCACCATTCCACCGCGACCGGCGCGTCAAGCGACGGTGTTCCCTCATTCAGCGGCGGGAGCTCCGCCGGATCCGGCTCAGTCATACCAGATGGTTCGCCTGTAGGCTCATAAGTCGACGACTGGATGCTGTCAGACTATATTTAAAAGCCAAACATAGATGATGTGTTCGGGATGAACCTACAGGTGATGACTTCACAGATGATCGCTTAGAGTGTAAGTACCCCTACTTTGTGCCAACGTTGTTGAGCGCACTATTCAACTCAAAAAGTTCTCGGACGACATTGCTGTCCGCAACTCGGTACCGACGCGGAGACGTGTTCTGAACTTCCTCTATAAGTTCGACCTCGAGTAGGAGATCAGTATAGTTCCCGACGGTCTGGCGAGTAACACCGGCGTGATCTGCGAGTTCGGTTTTGTTGAATTCACGGTTCGGTGGGAGATCAAGCAAGGCATCTACCAGAATTGGAATGGCATCGTGCTGTGTGAGGTAGAGCCACCCGCTTGGATGGTCCATACGGAGTTGCTTTTTTTCTCCGCGGTCAGCTACGTGTTCGATACTGCTCATACTGTGAGACAACACCCGTGTGTGCATAAGTATTTCCACCACTGTTAACCACCATTAACAGCATTTATATCAAAGTGGGTTTATCCATCGGTTATGGAGAAACCGTCGGTGAAGTGTGCCCTCCTGGCGACGATGATTGCGAAACATAAGTGGGGTACGCCAATCACAGAGGAGGCTCTCCTCAGTCTCTCAGCTATTGGAGACGACTACCCTACGGCAAGTGAAGTCTACGCCAACCTCCGAAGCGAACCTTACATCACCCACCGTGGAAACCGTGGTATTGAACTCAATAAGAGCAATTTCGACGACCTTGCTGATGTTCTCTATTACGAGTGTCGATGGGAGGCTTGGGAGATCAAGAGTCGATTGAAACACTACGAGGGCATCGATAATCATGACTGGGCCTGAACACTCTATCTCGATCTTTCTCACCATCGTCACTCCATGTCTATCTCCTCTATGGGCGGAGCCAAATTATAGCTCGATAGCATCATAGGAACTCCATCAGCCGGGTAATCACTTCCTGTTCAAAGGTCTCGGCTTCCCACGGAAGTACTTTGTATTCATTCCGTGAGAGCCAGGTTCCAGGAACTACTTTTGTTCCGCTCAGTTCGTAGTAACGATGCTCCAGAGAGTATTTGTTCGGCCGTAAATAATCAGTCAGTGTGAGTTCTAATATCTTTCTGGCACGAACCTTGCCAGCAGATTTTGATGCGACGGTCCGCTCAACTGTCGACGTAGATGACTATCCAGATTGTCCTGAACCGATCGCTGGAATGGAGACAGTGCAATTCTTCGGGGCTCCAGAAAGCAGAGATGATACCTTTGAGAAGATGACTACTGGCGATCTCGTGCTCTTCCATCAGGATGGTGAGTACGTTGGCACTGGCTGGATCGGAACCACCTTCGAGGACGAACAGCAATGGGCGAGTACAACGTTATGGGACAGTACGTCTGCACCCCTCATTTACACCGTCGATGACTTTACGCCGGTAGCGGTTCCAACATCGGCAGTACATCGCATTTTCGAGTATTCAGACGGGTATTCGCCGCCAAATTTGATGCGAGTAGCTACAAATAGAGTTGCCAACAGCCCGAAAGCTATCAAACACGCATTGGAGCAATACACCGCGAAACACGGGTAAACCCAGCTTCATCAATACTAACCGTTTCGAGAAGCGTCGACACCGATTGGTCACCGCCCCTCGGTTGAAGTATTGTTCGCCACACTCGAAACAACCGGAGTCAGTGACCGACCGGAGTGTTTCCGGATCCACGCTGTCGGATGGTCTCTGTGTTTTGAGCCTCGGGAATTGCTCACCAACCGGCACATCCATCGGAATCGAACGGTCGGCTTCTCACCGGTGGATGTAGCCTTGCTGTGGTTTTGAAAGAGGCTGGTGATGGCACCTTCCAGTTGTATTGCTGGAGTAGGTGTCTCGACACACTCATATGAGACTGGCCGGTATCTCGATTTAACGGGCCCTTAGCTTAGTCTGGTTAGAGCGCCGAGCTCATAACTCGGTGGTCGTTGGTTCGAATCCGACAGGGCCCATTTCTTCGACAAAAATTCGCGTCCCGAAGTGAATTACCTCCTCAAGATGCGCATAACATATAGGGATTAGCGATTACGCTCTTGGGTAGAGGATTGTTGGTCAGGGCTTAGCAGTAGCTGAAAGTCACAGCGGGCAAGGGTGACACGTTCGTGTCACCCGACAAACGATGTTTCCAATCAAGACGTTTGTCTCGGAGCGTCGAGCCGCGAACCTGCTACGACAGGTTCGCTGGCGTGACGGCGTCTATTGCCCACGCTGCCGTGCCGAATCTGTGATTCGGTACGGCGGCTATCGAGTGTTCCAGCGATACCAGTGTAAAAATTGCGACCGTACGTTCAACGATCAGACAGCCACAGTCTTTGAACACTCAGCGGTTGCTCTCAAAAAATGGTTCCTCGCGGTCTACACCTACATCCGCTTCAACACGAGTTTTAGACAGCTCGACGTGGAAATTGACGTTTCCTACAAGACGATCTATCGGCGCATCCAGCGCTTCCTGCGGGCGCTGGATGCGCCTCTGCCACACCTCGAAGGTCCTGTTGAGATCGACGAGCTGTACGTGAAAGCCGGACTCAAAGGCCGCGAGCGCGACCAGCCGTCGCGCTCGCGTGGCCTGTCGACACGCGGGCGTGGAACATATGAAAAGGACAAGCCACCTGTGTTTATTTTGGCTGATCGCGGCACCGGTGAGCGGTACGTGATCCCAGCGAAAGCCGCCGATGAATCGACGATCCGACTCCTGCTGGCTGACCGCCACCAGGAGTCGCTGACTGTCTATACCGACGGCTTTCGGGCGTATGAACCGCTTGAGGAGGACGACGAATTCACTCGTGAATACGTCGTCCACGGCGATGGCGAGTACGTTGATGGAGATGTCCACGTCAATACCTGCGAGAGCCACGGATCGCTGGTGCGATCCTGGCTCTCGCCCCATCGAGGTATCTCCAAAGACAAACTCACGCCGTACCTCAGAGCGTTTCAGCTTCGCCGTGAAGTCTTCCGAAAACCGGGAAAGGAGGCATTAGAAACAATTCTTGAAACTGTGCTCTAACTCACCAACAATCTACGCCACAAGAGCGAGCGATTAAATTCAGGATCAGCTTCTGCCACTCGATTTCTCCTCGCACGGTTTCCTACGACGGAACTCTGCAAATGAATGCTAATACCTATAGCGAGTTCGCCGATTCGACGAAACTTGAAATTGCTGTGGGGCCACTGGTGTTTTCGGAGCTGTTCTTCGAGGTTTCGTTGATGGAGATCAGTCGGAGTAACAACCAAATGATGCGGCGTTAATGAACGACCGGTCTCGTCCCAGAGGTGGCTGAGATCTCCAACATGGATCTCAAATGGGAGTGTATCACTTGACAGAGATTGGGTTTTGGCGTGAGATTGCATACTGTGTATATACGTCGATTAAAACTAATTGGCGTATACCTACAATATTTATAGACAATCACTCAATCATACCGAGAAATATGCCAACTATTTTGATCAGTCCCCCTGCTAAAGCTAGTTTATTTTAATGATGCGGTGACACACATAACAGAGAGTCATGAGATTGTTATGATATTGGCTTCTACAGCCGAGAGACCAGCATTGACTCTCTGAACGGACGAATATGGTGGGCGGCGAGATCACTCAAACTCTAAATCTTGGATATTCTGGAATAGTGACTCGACTAATCCATTTGTCTGAGGATCCTCCGACGATTGTCCATGCTCTCGTTTGGAGATTTTAGCAAGATTAAGCCGATGAATAATCGGATGGAGTTCTTCAGGATAGTCTGCAGCCGTAATCAAGTACTCCCGGTTGCTCCCATCAGGCTGTGGCTGCATAGGGTCGATCACCTCAAATTCTTCCGGCGGGTCATTATTATCACTCGCCGAATCCGTCACTGGTGAGGTCTCTTCGGGGTCTGTCTCGTCTGTGTCGACGTCGTCGGTGGTGGCGGGCTCTCCGTCTGCATCTTCACCGGTCGGCTCTTCTACGGAAAGATTATCGAGAGATTGTTGGCTCTCTCCGTCGCCGGTGCTCTCTTCTGCGGACTTGTGTGTGATTTCCTCGCTATTCTTGCGTGGTCTCCCTTGTCCAGTATACAGACCAATCGGGAAATCATAAGCTTGGGCCCGGTATTTATACAAATACGCAGTTCGAGCGTTGATATCAACGATTTTAGCGACAGTTTCCCGATCACAGCCTCGCTTTATCGCCAATTCAACGATCTTGTCTACAGTCCGTTGGACGATTTCTTGGACCTCATCTGGGACCCGTCGTTGGGAGATGTCGATCTGATGGGGGAGTCCCCACTGTCCGGTCTCTGCATCTTGATCAATGAGTTGTGTCTCTTGGGTATCGATCTCTGTATCAATTCCCATAATTCGATACAGTCGCTCTTTGACTGCCTGTTGTGTTTGATCCGGGCTCACTCGGTCAGCGATTTCGGCGATCGTTAGTGGACCGTTTTGTGTGAGAAGATGTATGATTTCGATATCGGTCTCGATCAGTTTGGCTTTGGCTTCGTCGCTGATATCGACTGCTGGTGTCTCGTCGCTTGGTCTGTTATGATGCCAGTTGTGACAGTGTCGACAGAGCGTAATCAGATTTGGGAGATCATGGACCCTACACTCAGTCGGGTTGTACGTTTTGTGATGGACCTCCACGGGGATGATCCCGCCAGCATCTGGACCTTTTGTTCCGCAGAGTTGGCAGGTATGTTCGTCTCGTGAGAGTGCCTTATTTCGTCGAGTGGGCGGAATCTCATCACGGTCGGGGGTCTGCTCTCCATCTGGTGTGTCAGCTGCGTCTGACATTAGGCATCACCCTCTTGATAAAGTGGAGTCGACTTTTTGAGATAGGTACCGTTCAACTGGGTTTCAGTGTGAGATTTTTTCTGTTCAGCGGAGCTGTGGACGTGACAGATCACGTTTTTGTTTTCCGAGACGAGGATGTTGCGAGCGTGTTGCTCGATGGTACTGTCTGCAAGTGCTTCGTGCTCAGCGTTGCCGACCATCGCTACTAGCGACTGACCGTCAGCAATTTCAAGATTCGATTGTAATTGTCTCATGGGTTTGGTTATGAAAGCCCAGCCTACGTGTCTCCAACACGTGGGCATTTGACTGAAATGCCCTAGTGGCCGGTGCTTCCTACCATATGCTATGTAGCATAAGGTTATAAACGTTATTCCTATGGCAAAGCGGCAAAAGGCTCAAATTAAAACCATGTGTCTCTGTACCTGATGGATGAAGATCGGCATCGAAATGAGGATGGCCAATACGAACCAGCATATAGCGATGAAGATATATTAAGTGCTGTTAGGAAGCATGAACCAGCAGCAACTCAAGAGATTGCTAACGAATTTGATATAGCCAGGCAGAGTGCCGACTATCGCCTGAGAAAGTTAGTCAAACAGGGAACAGTCAATAAAAAGAAAGTGGGGAACTCGTTGGTTTGGTCAATAGCAGACGATTTTGAGTAAGTCTTTGCGACCCCTGTGTCGTGACCGAGCAAAACCGTAGCGCAGGTCACCCCGAGTGAAGACAATATAATGAGATGTTCCTGGGCGAGGGACGCGCGCGGATCAGTCTTGACAGATGGGGGGAGTTTGATTTCGGAATCGACCGGTTTCCCGGGTCTCATGTCCATCCGAGACGGGCCCTGAGGAAGAAAAAGCGGCCCGAGAGACACGGCAAATCCCCATCCCGAAAGCCGAGGCCGCGCTGGGCGACAACAACCACCGGCGGGGTGGCGACCTGTCGAGCGGGGCCCAACCCCCAACTCCTGTCGTGGAGCTCGAACCCAGGGGTCGCGTCGTCGGCCCGATTTCTGCTGCTGGCGGGGTGGGACTGAAAGGGGCCAGCCCGCTCGCGTTTACGTGGTCGGGTGAGACGACCCCTATCTGCGAGGCAAACTCAGGCAAACTCGGCGGTCAGATATGTCGCTCAGCGACCGCGAGCGGGCTGGGGGCTTTCAAGGCGGTCACTCCCACGTCGACGGCGTCGACATCAGTAGTTCTGTGGGCAGTGGGGGTGGCATGACGACGACCCCCCTCTTCACACACAGCGAACTGTTCAGGGCGTGGGGCCAACGAAGATCGACGAGTCGCAGTCATCACACAGCGCCGATCCTGAATGGCGGCTCACGCGGTTCGTCGTCGGGTCGCCACAGTTCGTACAGGTATTGGGCATGGCAGGCTTCACCCCAAGACAAAGGGCCCGCGTCGACCGCCTCACCAAACACAGTAGGCTGGGATCGCGCCCGCCTACGGCAGGCACGATGGAACCTTGCAGGCAAGGGCCTACCTGCGAGAGACAAGCATACCGCCGAACCCACGGCTCGGGCGGTTTCCTGGAGGCCAAGGGCATCTGTACCGACCCGGTGTCGGTGGCGCGCGATTGGAGGTGGGCGCGCGCCACCGGTGTCGGGTCGGTTTCCCTGCGGGCGATCATCCGCGCGCGATCTCGACGCGCGCGGACGTAGCCGTCGTCGGCGGCGAGGTCGACGCCGAGCGTCGAGGATTCGCCAACGGGCCGTCGACGTGGGGCCGGACCCCCTATCGTCGTCGGACCTAGCTATCGGTTGTGGGCACAGTGACCACACCGGCGCTGTTCGACATCGCTAACATGAACACGGTCGCCGTGGGGTGTCCGGCGGGTGATCGGCGTCACCTGTACCTCGATGGCGTAGTGGCCACAGTTCGGACAGGCGTTGTCCGAGTCGTTGACGTGAGCATCACCGAGGGCCTTCGTCTTGCTGGCGGCGTTGGCGTGCCGACAGTTTGCTTGTCGCCGCTCCTTCGCGCGCGTCCCGTTCGGGGTTCCTCGTCGGGCGACGTACGCCTCGTTGGCCTCACAGTGTGAACAGTGGTCACCGTGGGGGTCGGTCTCGATCACGTCGCCGGTCTCCGTGATGAGGACTCTGAGGGAGGTGTTGGTGGCGGTCATGTCGATACTGAACACCGCACGCACGTCTTCGCCGTCAACAGCCGCGTCCACGTGGTGATTCAGCCGCCTGAAGTCATCATCGCGCATGAAGGCTTTGATCACGTCGTCGGTCTTGGTTGCGGGCTGTGCCTCGGTCGCGGTCATGGTCTCTGGAGCCATATCTGACACAAAGCAGCCCCCACATACGTTCGTTCAGTCAGCTCCGCTGACCGACGAGCACGCCACGGCGCGCAGGAGCCATCGGGGCCGCGATCACACCGCGCGCTCGGCAGGAGGGGAGAGCGCGCGGTGTCAGATCGCGCCGATGGTGGGCGACGATATGTGGGGGCTGCGACTGTCAGATATGGCTCCAGGAGTCGACACAGAATCGGGGAGAAATCGGCGGTCCAACAGGTGGGGGTCGGCCCCCAACAACAGCACTGACCAGTATATACGAAACTCGACAAAACCTACCTTCGAGTCGGGGCGACCCCGCCCGCCGTTTCTGTGGTCGGGGGTGGAGCCTGACCGAGACACCTACCGACCTACCACCGAGCGTATGTGTCGGGCGGCGGAGTTCGACGCCGCCGAAACCAATCCTGACCGGCGAGCGTTACACTTCGCACACGGGGTCTCCGAGTAGAGTAGGTGGCCGCCGAAACAGCGTCGTCGGTCGGGGCGTCTCGCCGGGCACAACCACCCCTGAATCAAAGTGAGGTTGGCGGTGATCCACCGAGTCATTTCGGCGGTCAGTCGGGAGTCGAAACAGCGCCGAATCCCACCCGGTCGGGCAGGCTGAATCCACGCGTTCGATGGACACTGAGGGGGTCCCAATCTTAGGTCTTCTGCGGTCCTTAGAACCCCGCTACCCCACCGCCCTTGTATCACAAATTAGAGACAAACACAACCGCCCCACTGACACTGCTGGCCCAGCTGAGAGCAGCCAAAACCTATCAGGTAGCGTAAACACCACTACGACTAGTTCCACCACTGTTGTCGTCGGTAGTTCCACCAACCCGACTGAGAACAGTAGCCCCCACAGTCCAACCCCCACACCCAACAAGCCACACCTGAGAGTAATGAGGATTCATGAATCGAAGGGTGTGTCTCGCCATACTGATTGTCCCTATGGCACCACTGGGAACAGCCCCATCGTAGGAGCCACGAACCCCACTGTGCCACCCACACGATCACGCCCCAAATGGCTGTATCACAATCCTGAGAAAAATAGCCGAGAAGGTGGCCCCACAGCGCAGTCACACACTACCACCAACTATGGCTCGAACCACGGCGACCTCCCCACACTAACGCCCAGCATTGAGTGGTCGGCCATCGAGACGAGACTGCAGGTGCGATACAACAGCCACCGAATCACCTGTTGTCCCAACGGGCCACAACTAGGTTGCCTCCCCACTGAGCCAACACCCGAACCACTGCGAACACCCTGTCTCGAAATCCTGATAGGTCGAGACAGTTCGGTGGCCCCACCCCACCACGCTGATCGGGAGTCGGTGCTGTAGAACAACGGGTGTGAGCCACTACAGGTCACACCC
>Ga0208138_100146_pt1 | contig 42621 bp, 39 predicted proteins | sample AntRauMetaRauer3_FD_184786 | JGI IMG/M metagenome (GOLD analysis project Ga0208138, IMG submission 184786) | Saline lake microbial communities from Rauer Lake, Antarctica, in enrichment culture - Antartic Rauer Lake 3 Metagenome Rauer3 (SPAdes)... ... | reverse complement strand
CTTGCTGGCCAAAGAACGCCGAAGCTGCAGTGGCAACAATAGCCATAGAAATGAGGCCACCAAAAGGTATTGAAAGAAAAAGGTCCCGACGAGCAGCTGAAAGGTCATCCGGAGATTGCCATTTTTTGGACACACTGGAGGCATGCAGGAAAATATTATACGGAACTACCGTGGTACCAATTAGCGCAACGACAGTGAGTGTCGCCCCGGTAGGCAAGGAAAACCCAAAAGCACCTTTAAATACAGCACTCCAGTCTGGATCTGTTAATAAAAAGGTACCGATAAAGGCCACGCTCATTAGCAGAACCATTCCAATCAGGGCCTTCTCGATTACCCTGGCGTTACCCGACCAGAGTATCAGTAATGCAATAATACCAATGACAAGCGCCCAGGCATTGCTCAACCAGGCATCCAGTATTGGTACCGGCCCGAGTAGCTCACCAGCACCTAAACTGGCTCCGGAAAGGTTTCCGCCCTGATAAACACTATTGCCAATAGCAATAGCGCTAAAAATGAGAATTAATGCCAACCAACGAAGCCAGCCAGAGGTGAGGTTATTACGGATGTTTTCGCCAAGCCCGGCTTGTGTCACCAGACCAATGCGGGCCGACATTTCCTGAAGAATAACGCAGGCAACAATAGAGAATAATAACGCCCACAGCAGTGCATAACCAAAGTTTGCTCCGGCCAGCGACGCTGTAACAACGGTACCAGGTCCAATAAAAGCCGCGGCTACCAGCGCACCAGGCCCGAACTGAGACAGTTTCAACATAACCTAAACAGACTTTCTCGCGGATTGAGGGCCTTCAATAGTCACCATTGAAATCCAGTTTTTATTCAATGCTTCGGATAAGTCCGATTCGAGCACAGAGCGAGCCGTGCCATACTCAACATATAAATCGGTGACGCCACAGGCTCTATTACGGCCATGGGCTTTACCGGTATACAGTGCCATATCAGCAACCTGAAGGACCTTTTCCCAATCCATTTCATGTTCCGGTATGTCGGCAAACGGCAGGCGAATAAAGCCTATAGTAGTTGTCACAAAAATTTCCTGTCCCTCGTAAGCAATCGGTTCTTTCGCTATCGCTTTCAGAATCCTTTCGCTCATCTCTTCCAGATCGGAGCCACTCACGTTGCGCACAAGGAACAGAAATTCCTCTCCGCCCCAACGGATCAGTTTATCGCTTGCACGACACTCATTTTGCAGACGCCGACTGATTTCAATCAATACTTTGTCACCGGCCGCGTGCCCGTATTTGTCATTAATACGTTTAAAAAAGTCGATATCGAGCAGAATGAGTCCATCGGAATGCGCCGCAGCTTCGCGTCTCTCTCCATGCTGTTTACGCGCTTCCATTTCTTCCTGGAGAGCACGCCGGTTCCATAAGCCAGTAAGGGGGTCCCTACGTGACTGATCTGCCAATAAATTATTGGCTTCTTTTAATCTTAGGTTGGCGCGCCGTGCTTTGCGGTACATTAGAAAAACAAATAAAGCAGCAAACACAGCAACAATACCCAACAGTAACCAAATCAGGTTTCGCTGTTCGTTAATTTCCAGCAACTGCTGTTTAAGTTCATTCTGGCGTTCCAGCAACTCAATCTGCTGCTCTTTATCTTTACTTTCATAAAGCTGCTGCAAATTAGCCAGGTTCTGTTGTTGATCTTTTCGATAGAGGTCTTGTATGAGTTCTAGTTGTTGCTTTAGGGCCTCAGCTTGATTTTGATATTGACCAGCAAATTGATAAGCCTCAGCGAGCTCCCCAAGTAAACCTTCAACCTCTGTCTTTATGTCTTCTTCACGATAGAAATCAACCGCCGTGCGCATTTCTTCCAGGCCCGACTCTGCATCCCCTTCACGTACCTTAATAAAGCCTAAATTGAAGTGGATGGTCTGTGCCATCCAGATATCTTCGACTTCTTCGGCTAACTCTAAAGCCTCCTGCAAATGGCTACGCGCGTCCTCCCAGTTTTCTTCATACATGTAGTGATCACCAAAATTATTTAGAATCACCGGGATCAAGTACTTACGATCATCTTTCATTGCAGCGTCGTAGGCTTTTCTCAACGAGACCAGAGAGGCATCACGGTCGCCCATTCCAGCCTCAACATAGGATTTGTGCAGATAGAAGTCGGGTAGGTCGTATTCCAGGCCATTTCCTTTGGCGTTACTAATAGCTTCGTTAATGGTTTTTAACGCCCCATCCCAGTTTTTTAACTCCGACTGGATAGTCGCTATCGAGTAATCGAGATATTGTTTACGAATTTGGGTTCTTTCGTTATTGGTTTCATTAACCGCCTTTTGAGCCAGAAGTAAATGACGCAGGGCATCATCATAACGATTCCAGTCGGCATAAATACGTGAGATTAAGTTATGAGCGTAATAACGAACACGAGGCATGCGCGCATTAGCCAGTGGAATTTCAACGTCGCTTATTAGCAAAAAGGCTTCGCCTTGCTTACCGTCAGCCTGAAGCAATTCAACCTGAGTAGCGCGAGCTTCAGCTTTAACATCAGCCAGCTCACTGTTTTTGGCAAGTGCTAATAACTCATCAATTTTTTCAAAAGCTAACTCTGTTTCTCCTTCATAGTAGTACCAGAAGGCTTCATAAGCCTTTGCTCTTGCTCTTGTCGCAACCGGTGTTTGAGAGGAAACCTTCTCTAACACATCAAACAAAATGGCTTTCGATTCACCTTCCTCAGCACCCAAAGTGCTAAGGTAATCATCCAGCTGCTCTTCCATAGCCATATCAACCGCAACACCGTTAATATTTTCTGTTGATGGCTGAGCAGACACGGACCAAAAACTGACCAGCAGAAAAAACGCGGAAGCAGCTAAGCAATAGTTAACCCATTTCTTGTTATTGTTTTTCATGGGACCGAGTCCGTTCGATGATTAATTAACGACCAAGTTTATCTCAATTTGAATGATTGCACAAAGCTAATCACTGAGGTAAAACAGCAGTATGACAACGACAAAGTTAGACTGGTCGAAGATACTTAAGTCAGGGCAAAGAATCTTTATTGGCTCTCACGCTGCGGTGCCAACCGCGCTTATCGATGACCTGATAGAAAACGCAAAAAACCTGCACGATATTGAAATTGTGCAGTTAATGACGCTGTCCGACAACAAATGGGCCGGCCCGCAATACCAGCAGCTGTTTAAAGTTAATACCTTTTTTATTGGCGGCGACACAGTAAGAACCGCAGTAAATGAAGGCCGGGCGGATTATACCCCCAGCTTTATTTCCGATATTCCCAACCTGTTTAATAACGGCATTCTGCCATTAGATGCCGCTTTAATTATGGTCAGTCCTGCAGACAAGTACGGCTACCATTCAATGGGGGTTTCAGTCGACGTGGTCGCCGCCGCGGCTAAATCTGCCAAGACCGTTATCGCCCAGGTGAACCCTAATATGCCGGTCACTTACGGGCAGTCTTTTCTGCACACGAATCAAATTAATTACTTTTGGGAACATGCAGCACCTCTGCCCGAACTGCCACCAGCCAGCCTTGAAGACAGTAAAATCATTGAGCGGATCGGCCAGTACATCGCCCTGCTGGTTGATAATGGCTCTACGCTTCAAATTGGTGTCGGTACTATTTGCGCTGCGGCATTGCGTTACTTAAGTAACCATAAAGACCTGGGTATTCACAGCGAGCTTATTACTGACGACGTCATGCATTTGATGCTCAAAGGAGTCATTAATAACCGCAAAAAAACCTTCCACCCGAATAAAATTGTGACCAGCTTCTGCATGGGCTCAAAAGCCCTCTATGACTTTGTTGATCACAATCCACACGTTGGTTTCTATCCCAGTGAATATGTAAATTCACCGGCAAACGTTGCTCGTAATGACAAATTAATAGCAATTAACAGCGCCATTGAGGTGGATCTAACAGGACAAATCGTATCGGACTCTATTGGCCACCAATTTTACAGCGGTATTGGTGGGCAAGTGGACTTCAGTCGCGGGGCATCCTTAAGTAAAGGTGGAAAACCAGTTATCGCTCTACCTTCAACAACACAAGACGGTAAAGTCTCGCGCATTGTTCCATTCATTCGGGAAGGCGCAGGTGTAGTAACAACGCGTGGGCACGTACACTATGTCGTAACCGAATTTGGCGTCGCTTCATTACGGGGGAAAAGCATTCGCGAACGGGCTATGGAGTTAATTCGCGTTGCTCACCCTAAATTCCGTAGCCACCTGTTGCAGGAAGTTCGTAAACATTATTGGGTTCCCCACTATCAGCAACAGACGCCTGTCGATGTCCCGGAACTCGGCGATATTGGCTTTAAGAAGCTCAAAATTAATAACGAATCCTTTGATTTAAGACCGCTTTATCCGTCCGACGAACGTCGGCTGCAAGAGTTCTTTTATTCTCATACGAAAGAAACACTGCAGCTACGTTACAACGCCGTCCCCACGACCATGACGCGGGAGAAATCCTGTACTTTGGTCAGTGTTGACCAGTCTAAAGATCTAGCCTTGTGTATTGTGCATCAAAAAGGCTCTGCGGTTCAGATTCAGGCTGTTGGACGCTACTACTTCATTGAGTCACAAAACAGCTGTGAAGTCGCTTTTGTCACCCGCGAAAAATACCAGGGCAGGGGCATGGCGGGCAAGCTCTTAGATGAAATGATCCGCATAGCACGGGAACGTGGCCTGGACAGTATGCAAGCGTACGTGTTGGCCGCCAACAAACCCATGCTCAGTGTCTTCGAGCGCGGTGGATTTAAACGCTTACCGAGTGAAGAACCCGGTGAGGTTCTGTTAAAGCTCAACCTTAAAGAAGGCAGTGAGTAAATTATGTCGATAGTCGTATTCAGCCACGAAGACTGCCTCAAACACATACCCAACGAGCAACACCCTGAATGCCCGGCTCGTATAGAAGCCATTAATGACCAACTGATTCGTTCAGGCCTCGACTTCGTGCTGATACGAAAACAAGCCACGGAAGCCCCCTGGGAAGCGATTCAGGCGGCGCATTCGCAGGCGCACATCGACTTTATTCGTGCGGAAATTCCTGAGTACGATCATGAATGGATAGACCCGGACACCCTAGTGACACCGGGTAGCCTAACCGCCGCCTTGAAAGCAGCTGGCAGCGCCGTCAATGCCGTTGACGATGTTATGACCACCCTCAACAAACAGGCTTTTTGTGCCGTTCGGCCGCCGGGTCACCACGCTACGCGCACAAAAGCCATGGGGTTTTGTTTATTCAACAACATTGCCATTGCGGCGTATCACGCCATTGAAAAGCACGGGCTTGAACGTGTCGCTATTGTCGATTTTGACGTACATCACGGCAACGGTACCGAAGACATTGTTCAAGGGGATGACCGTATCTTGTTTTGCTCGTCGTTCCAGCAAGCGTTCTACCCATTTACCGGTGAAGACAGTAGTGCCGGCAAGGTGCATAACGTGCCGCTGCCGGCTGGCTGTAAAGGTGAGCAATGGCAACAAGCAGTCTCTGAGAAATGGTTCAGTGCACTCGACCAATTCCAACCTCAGCTGGTACTCATTTCTGCCGGCTTCGATGGTCACGCAGAAGACGAAATGTCACAGTTCCTGCTAAAAGAAGAAGACTATCACTGGATAAGCGTTAAGCTGAAAGAAATTGCCGACAAACATTGTGACGGTCGTATCGTATCGACGCTCGAAGGCGGGTATAATCTCAGCGCTTTAGGTCGCAGTGTCGTTGCACATTTAAAGGGTTTACTCTAAGCGTACCTCCATTCTCAAATAACAATAATGAGTCACATATTATGGGATTAATTCTTAAGCTAGTGGCGGGTATTGTCGCCGGTATTCTTATTGGGCTTTACATGCCTGAGTGGGTCAGTCAGGTATTGCTGACCTTTAAAACGCTGTTCGGTCAGCTTCTGTTCTTTACTATTCCGTTGCTTATTCTGTTCTTTATTACCAGCGGTATTGCTGGCTTACCCAGTAACTCGGGAAAACTGCTGGGTAAAACTTTAGGCATTGCGTATGCCTCTACCGTCACGGCAGGCATTGTTGCGTTTTTTGCGGCCAGCGTTGTGGTGCCATGGCTGACAACCGACGCTCAGAGTGTTTCTACAGAAGCCAAAGCCACTATCGAACCCTTTATTGAGCTGTCGGTTCCGCCGCTAATGGAAGTGATGTCGGCACTGGTTTTAGCGTTTATTTTTGGGTTGGGTATTGCCAGTACCAAAGCCGAAAACCTGAAGAAACTGTCGGATCAAGGCCGTGACATTATTGAGCTGCTGCTGGTTAAGGTCATTATTCCTTTACTGCCGCTGTATATTGCCGGTATTTTTGCGGAAATGGCCGTTGCCGGTACCGTGTTTAACACTCTGAAAACCTTTGGCGTTATTCTGATACTCGCCGTCGCTCTGCACTGGGTTTACATCACCTCTATGTACATTATGGCGGGCATAAAAACCGGTCGTTCACCGCTGTTTTTAATCAAAAATATGCTGCCGGCGTATTTTACCGCATTAGGTACTATGTCTAGTGCAGCCACTATTCCGGTCACCCTGCAAAGCGTGCGCAAGAACAAAGTCGATAACGACGTTGCCAACTTTACCGTACCACTTTGTGCCACCGTTCACTTAGCCGGCTCCACTATCACCATTGTCAGCTGTGCAGTAGCTGTTATGGTCTTGCATAACTCACTCGCCATTCCTGACTTTTTCACCATGCTGCCGTTTATTCTAATGTTGGGTGTGGTCATGTTAGCTGCGCCGGGTGTACCAGGCGGCGCCGTTATGTCGGCGGTTGGCCTGTTAGGTTCAATGCTGGGCTTCGGCGAAACCGCTGTGGCCTTAATGATAGCCTTATACATGGCGCAGGACAGCTTCGGTACCGCCTGTAACATTACCGGTGACGGTGCTATTGCGATGTTTGTGGACAGCTCGAAAGAGAGTTAGTCCGCTAAACCATCAAGGCGCGCCAGGTGAATTAACGTGCGAGCCTTGATGGTCTCCCCAACCTGCAGCGCCTCTGTCGTCGGTGCGTCCTCTAAAGCCTTATTCAGTGACAGCTCAGTAGACTCAAACAGCTCTCCCAGTACTTGCTTCACCGCACTTGCCGACAGTCCTAAGTAACGACCATGACTTAACCAGTGACGCCCCATAATATTGTACCAGCGGTAATGTGTGTTTTTGCTGTGTACTTTCATCGCCATTTTTATTTTCTTCGACTGAATGTTGCCCTGCCCAAAATAAGGGTAGGCACTCATCACGTCGTAAATAGGACACAACTTAAAGCCGTTTGCCTGAAGGTGAATACTGAAGTTCTTTGCGTGACCATCAATTGCCGCCAGTAACCAAAAAACGACCTGAGTTTTAAAGAACGCCAGTCTATCTTCATGTGGCATTATCGAGCGACTCAAGGTATCCATAATATCCTTTGAGCTTGGCCCTCCGTGCTCTTCGTATTTACTGCCGCTAACACGTCCTAACGCTTGGCACATGTCCTCTTGAGGGAGTCGTAATATACGTTTTTTCTCCTTATCTAGCTTTCGATCAAACCGTTTCACCACTAGCGCTTTTTGGCCTTTGAAAGTTAAAATATCGGCTTCAGCGACCTCAAAGCCAAGGTGATGAAGGAAGCGGATACAAAACCACTCATTTTCAACGCTATTGCTCATATCCAACGCCATTTGCGGATGATGCATAATAGGGGGCTTAAAGATATGTGTTGTGCCCGTCATTCCTTGAGGCATACACCATTGGTCATCCCAGTAAGTGAGTGCCGTTTTCTCCTGCGCGCCGGCTAACGAAATTCGAAAATCATCATCCGCACCGAGACCCAATGTGTTTTCCACTCGGGTCTTTTTAATTTGCTCTGCAACATCGCTTTCAGTTAATGGGGTTAGGGAAAGCTGTTCAGTGTCTGCGTTTTCTGGCGGAGTCACTGTCAAAGAAATTGCACCGATACAATCGCCGCCAATTGCGGCAAGTAGATCGAAGGGAGACAGGCTATCGGCACCCAACCTATCAACAATATGCTTACGAACAATGTCACTGTCGGGTAACAAATTATCGAAATAAGCATGAACCGAATCCGTTGTTATTTCTGACGACTGCAACGGAATGCTCAAAGAAATTGGGCGAGCACCATTAAAACCAAGCCACTCTTTTTCATATTGAAAGCTTAACCTTCCTTTACGCCGAAAGAGGCGCCCGACTAAAAAGCCATTCATTGAGCAATATAATGTATCCGTCAGTGAGCGCCGTCCCATTAGAAATCCACCTCCTGGCATTGAAGAGGAATGTCATAAATTGGCCCAATATCAACTTTCAAATCGAGCATAGCGCAAAGCCTTAAAAGCATATCTGCACTGATTTTATCGGGCTGCAATTCGTACTTAGAAATGTCTTTTTGATAAACACCGAGCCTGTCGGCCAGTTCGGTTTGTGTCCACTTTTTGCTTTTTCTTGCATCGCGCAGAGCCGAGGCGATGTCTTGCGGTGTGTTTATTTTCATGACTATTTCTGAATTTTATACTGATAAAAGGATAAATAAGGTATAAACCAGATTTAGTATAAAGTCAAATTATGACGAATTTGGTATAAATTGAAAGAGGAGTTATTATGCTTTAGAAAAAATAGAAGCAATTCATCAACGTTAGTAGGGAGTTTTAATAAGAAACTTGGAGCGGGAAACGAGATTCGAACTCGCGACCCCAACCTTGGCAAGGTTGTGCTCTACCAGCTGAGCTATTCCCGCGTATTGGTACTTTATTACAGTATTCTGGAAAATCTGACGTTGGAGCGGGAAACGAGATTCGAACTCGCGACCCCAACCTTGGCAAGGTTGTGCTCTACCAGCTGAGCTATTCCCGCTTCGTCAGTGCGGCGTGTATTCTACTGATACCACCGATAAGGTCAATAGTTTTTGCGCCGCAATTGGCTTATTTGCTGAAAAAATGCTCTCGGTAATGCTGCAATTCCGCAATAGACTCCCGAATATCAGCCAAAGCTTCATGCGCACCCGACTTTTTGAAACTATTAACAACTTCCGGTTGCCAGCGTTTTGCCAACTCTTTTAAGGTACTGACATCCAGGTTCCGGTAATGAAAAAAGGCTTCGAGTTCAGGCATGTGTTTCGCTAAAAAACGGCGGTCCTGACAAATACTGTTACCGCACATAGGAGAAACCCCGGCATCAACATATTGTTTTAAAAACTCAATGGTTTCTGCTGTTGCTTTCTTTTCGTCGTACTCACTTTGCTTTATTCGCTCAACCAGGCCTGAACCTGTATGCGTTTTGACATTCCAGTCGTCCATTCTGTCCAGGTACTTTTGAGGTTGATGAATAGCAATGACAGGCCCTTCCGCTAAGGTGTTCAGCTGTGCGTCAGTAACAATGGTTGCTACTTCAATAATGTGATGCTCTTCCGGTACCAGCCCGGTCATTTCGAGGTCAATCCAAATTAGGCGTTGTTTCTTGTCGTCTTCTGTCATTACCCTGCTCTCTTAATGCAATTTGTTGTATGATAGCGTCATTTCCAGCACGACAACAGGTTAACGGGCTTGGTAAAACGCAGACGTCTTAATAAAGGTCAGCAACGGCAAGTATCAGTCAATCAAAAAAAACGGCTGAAAAATACCGATATAGAATGGACTGACAGCCAACTTAATGCACCGGAACCAGGTCGCGTTATCAGTCGGTTCGGCCAACATGCTGATATCCGTGACGAACACGGAACTACCTACCGCTGCCATATTCGTAGGGTTATCAGTAGTCTCGTATGTGGCGACAGCGTTTTATGGTCCAGAGCTTCGGCTGAACAGCAAGGCATGCAAGGTGTTGTGGTTGCCGTTCAGGAGCGCGAAAGTTTACTTTCCCGCCCCGACTACTATGACGGTCTCAAACCGGTCGCCGCAAACATTGATCAAATTTTTATTATTTCAAGCGTACTTCCAAGCTTCTCCTCACCCATTATCGACCGTTATTTAGTTGCCTGCGAAGACATTGGCATTGAGCCAGTTATTGTTCTTAACAAAGCCGACTTACTGACGGAGATAGACGACGAAGAGCGCAATCATATTGAGCAGCGTTTAAAAGACTACAAGAGCATCGGCTACAAAGTACTTAACGTCAGCAGTGCAACTCAGAGCGGATTGGATGCTTTGCAGGAGATGTTGAAAGACCATATTTCGATTGTTGTCGGTCAGTCCGGAGTGGGTAAGTCATCGCTGGTAAACCAGCTTCTACCCGACGTGAACGCCGACACAAATTTGGTGTCAGATAACTCTGGATTAGGACAGCACACAACGACGGTTGCAACCTGGTATGACTTAAAGGAGGGCGGAGCCCTTATTGACTCCCCCGGTATCCGGGAGTTTTCTTTATGGCACCTGGAACCAGAGAGAGTAGCTCGGTGCTATGTCGACTTTCGCGACTACTTAGGCGGCTGCAAATTTCGCGATTGTAAACACGGCAATGATCCAGGCTGCGCACTGCAAGAGGCTGTCGATAACAATCAATTGCATGAATGGCGCCTTTCTAATTATCATCGCATTATAGAGACGATGAAAACACAAAAGCCCAGTCGGGCAATTAGAGGTAAATAACTGTGTCAAAGACCGATAAAGTCAAAATTTTCTTCCAGCATGTGATGCCGAAGCATTTAATTTCCAGGTTAATGGGAAAGTTTGCCGCTGCACGTGCCGGATGGTTCACACAGGTTTTTATCCGCTGGTTTATTCGGCAGTATAAAATTGACATGAGTGAGGCCATTCACGAATCACCCAAGGCTTATAAAACCTTTAATGAATTCTTCACTCGCAGGTTAAAACCAGAACTTCGGCCACTGGAAGCAGACGACAACGAATTAGCACACCCGGTCGACGGTGCAGTCAGCCAGCTGGGCGATATTGATGGCGGCCGCATTTTTCAGGCTAAAGGGCATGACTATTCATTACAGGAGTTGCTCGGTGGCAACGAAGAAGACGCCAAGCCTTTTGTAAACGGTAAATTCGCGACGATTTATCTGGCGCCGAAAGATTACCACCGCATTCATATGCCTTGCGACGGCGTGCTGAAAAAAATGATTTACGTGCCGGGTGATTTATATTCAGTAAACCCCTTAACCGCGGCTAATGTACCGAATTTGTTCGCGCGTAACGAACGCGTTGTTGCTATTTTTGATACCGAAGTTGGCCCCATGTCCATGGTATTAGTTGGCGCAACTATCGTCGCCAGTATCGGTACGGTTTGGTCCGGCACCGTCACGCCGCCCACCGGGGGCCGTATTCAAAGCTGGTCGTATCCAACATCAGGCCACTCAGCTATACACCTCAAAAAAGGTGAAGAAATGGGTCATTTCAAACTCGGTTCAACCGTAGTGTTAACCTTTACCGAAAACTCAATTGAATTTGATGACGAGCTTAAGCCACTTTCTACCACGCGTATGGGCGAAGCCATGGCCGAGATAAAAGAGAGCGACGATTGATTTTATGGGCACACCGAGGGGCCAGTTATGAGGCTCCGGAGAATACGCTTGCCGCTTTCTCGCGAGCCATGGACAGCGGCGTGCATGGCATTGAACTGGACGTTTACGCCATAGACGGTGAGCGTTTTGTGTTTCACGACCGATACCTGGAACGTCTGACTGCCACCCCGGGCCGGCTAAAGGACTTAACCGCTGAGCAGATAAAACACCTGAAAGTGTTTGGTCAGCAGTCTATACCCACCTTGCGCGAAGCATTAGCTCATATTAACGGACATTGTCACGTAAATATTGAGCTTAAAGGTGATATGCCCACCAAAGAACTTCTGCTTGATATTGATTACGCTCTAAAGCACGCCAATTTCAAACCTGAACAACTCTTGGTTTCGTCTTTTAATCACCACTGGTTACAGCGGCTTAAAAAGCGTCGTCCTGAGATTAGAATCGGCGCCTTGAGTGCCAGCTGTCCATTGAGCTACTGTCAGTTCGCAGAGGAGCTACAGGCGTTCTCAGCTCACTTTGCGGTAGATTTTGTGACACCTGAACTGGTTGAGGATGGTCATCGCAGGGGCTTACAAGTTTATGTCTACACAGTAGACGGCCAACACGATATTGAAGAGCTGCACGCAATGGGTGTGGATGGCATTTTTACCAACCACCCCAACTACGCTCAAAATGTCATCGCCGGCCTAACCACTGCCGGCAACGAACCTATTCTGCATTATTAGCCTGAAAGACCATCAGCTATGATGGTCCGGGTACTCTTCCTGCAACGATTCCAGCTTACGAGTGATAGCCATTGGCGAACTGGTGTTTCTGGCAAGTGCTATATACAGAGCCGGAATAACAAATAGCGTTAAAAAGGCGGATACGGCAACACCTGCAAAAATAACCGTACCAATGACCATACGACTTTCTGCTCCGGGTCCTGACCCAAGAATCAGCGGCATTGCACTCATTAAGGTTGTGAACGCCGTCATTACAATAGGTCGTAAGCGTTGCTGAGCGGCTTTAAGTACCGCCTCTTTGAACTCCATACCGGAGTCCCGCAACTGGTTCGCAAACTCAACAATAAGAATACCGTTTTTAGCGGCCAGGCCTATTAGCATGACAATACCAATCTGACTGTAGATATTGATACTCATACCCGTTATGTACAATGCCAATAAGGCACCTACTATAGCCATAGGCACCGCCAGCATAATAACCAGCGGGTGAATAAAGCTTTCGAACTGTGCCGCCAGAACCAGGAAGGTGATCACCAACGCAAGACCGAAAACAAAGATGATTGAGTTGCCGCTTTCCTTATAAAGTTGCGACTCACCTTTATAGTCAATAGAAACATCTTCAGGAAGCTTCTCTTGCACAACCCCTTCCAGATAACTCAAGGCTTCACCCAGCGAGTAGCCTTCCGCAAGGTTCGCTTCAATAGTAACACTGCGCATACGGTTATAACGATTCAGCCGGGCTGACGTAGCTTGCTCAGTAATAGTCACCAGGTTTGACAACGGAATCAGTTCGTCACTTTTGCGTGAGCGAACGTAAATGTTATCTATGGCACTTGGGCTGCGATAATCGGCCTTTTCACCTTCCAGCATGACGTCATATTCTTCACCCCGGTCAAGGTAAGTGGTTACTCGCCTTTGACCCAGTACCGACTGGAGCGTAATACCTATATCCTGTACGGAAACACCCAGATCTGCTGCACTGGCTTCATCAACCTGAATCAGTAACTGCGGTAGCGTTTCCTTATAGTCACTATCGAGGTTCTGCAGCCCAGGATTGGTCGATGCCTCTTCAATCACAATGTCACGAAATTCAGCCAGTCGCTCATAGGTATTACCTTGCAGCACAAACTGCACCGGCCGGCCACCCCCCCCGCTGATGCCGCTGCGCATAAAGGCAAAAGCCTGGACGCCCACAACAGAATCCAGCTGCGATCGCATCTCTTCCATTAAATCAAAGCTTGACCATTCTCGCTCGTCAAAAGGCACCGCACCGACAATAGCGATACCTGCACTACCACCCCAACCCGGAGCACGAACAATTAGGCGGTCAATTTTTCCTTCATCGATATAAGGCAGCAGAATCTGTTCAATTTCGTCCATATGCCGGGAGCTCGACTCAAAACTGGCTCCCTCGGCACTGCGCACCTGAATATAGAACGTACCGCGGTCTTCCGGCGGCGCAAACTCTTGAGGAATAAAGCTGAACAAGCCAAAGGCAACGACCCCGGACATAACAACCAATACGACAGCCATTAACGGGCGCTTTACGCTCTTTTCGAGCACATTGCGATAACCTCTTTCAAGCCAGTTAAAGGTCGCATCAAAAGCTCTGCCGAATTTACTGGTTCGCTCCTTCTTACTTAATACCTTCGAGCTCAGCATCGGCGTCAGAGTTAATGCTGCGATACTGGAAAAGGCCACAGCGGCCGCTATAGCTATAGCGAACTCAGTAAAGAGTTTCCCAATATTACCTTCCAAGAAGGCCAGTGGAACAAACACCGAAATCAGTACCAATGTGGTTGCTATGACAGCAAAACCGACCTCTCGTGCTCCGCGATAAGCCGCCAGGATAGGTGGTTCACCTTCCTCAATACGACGGTAAATGTTCTCCAATACGACAATGGAGTCATCTACCACCAGACCTATCGCTAATACCAGCGCAAGCAAGGTCAAAAGGTTGATAGAAAAACCCAGTGCAAACAAAACTATGTAAGAAGCAATAATGGCAACAGGTACCGTCAGCGCCGGTACTATGGTGGCTCTTATGTTCCCCAGGAACAGGTAAATAACCACAATAACCAGTGCCATCGCCACAGCCAGCGTGTTGTAAACCTCATCAACAGACCCCTGAATAAATATCGAAGAGTCGTAACTGGGCGCCAGGTACATGGTTTCAGGCAGGGTTTCCTGGATTTTTCTCATCTCCCGGTGAACGTTCTTAACCACGTCCAGGGTGTTACCTTTCGACTGCTTAATGACACCAACACCAACCATGTTAACGCCGTTCCCACGGAAGTCGGTTTTGTCATCTTCAGCACCCAGCTCTACTCGGGCAACCTCGCCCAGGCGCACTAAATAGCCATCGTCGCCTTGTCGTATCACCAGGTTTTTAAAGTCTTCCGGCGACAAATAAGCGCGCGCCATACGAACCGAGAATTCTCTGTCAGTTGACTCAACTTCCCCCGCCGGAAGCTCAACGTTTTCTTCACGCAAACGGCTGACTATGTCGGTTACCGTCACCTGTCGTGCCGCCATAGCATCACGGTCCAGCCAGACGCGCATGGCATAACGGCGGTCACCACCAATGACCACACGCGCGACACCGTCAGCAACTGACAGACGGTCTACGATATATCGCTCAGCATAATCAGTCAGTTCAAGAATCGACATGCTCTCGCTACGAAGGTTATACCAAACAATCGTGCTTTCATCGCTTGAGGCTTTTGAAACTTCGGGAGGGTCGGCCTCTTCGGGGAGGTTATCGAGTACACGCGACACGCGCTCACGAACGTCGTTAGAAGCGGCATCAATGTCGCGGGTCAGATTAAATTCAATACTGATACTGGAGCGGCCATTGCGGCTGCTCGAGCTAATGTTTTTAATGCCTTCTATGCCGCTAATGCGGTCTTCAACTAATTGCGTTACCTGCGTTTCTACAACTTCGGCAGAGGCACCGGGGTAATCTGTATCAATAGAAACTATAGGGCGATCAATATCCGGATACTCGCGCAACGGCAGCATGGTAAAAGCCACAATACCGAAAACCACCAGCAGAATATTCAGTACAGTTGCAAAAACCGGACGTTTTACAGAAAGGTCAGACAACAACATAACTTAACCTCCCTGCACAGAAACAGGTACACCGTCACGAAGGCGAACAATGCCTTCTATAATGACTTTTTCTCCCGGCTTAAGGCCGTCAGTAATTTCTACGATACCGGGCTTCCGGCGGCCAATGGTCACTTCTTTTTGGCGCGCACGGTTATCCGGAGTTAACACATACACATATTGTCTGTTTTGAATTGGAATAAGAGCTTTTTCAGGAAGCAATAAAGCTTCATCAATGCTCCGCAATAGCGTTATCTGGAGCAACATTCCCGGACGCAGGCGCTCATCATCATTATCAATTTTAGCACGCACTTTTACGGAACGAGTCACGGGGTCAACCCGCGAATCAATACTGGAAATACGTCCGACAAACTGTTCTCCCGGGTACGCCCGGCTGCGGGTGATCACTTCCTGATCAACGGCAATACTGGCAAAGTAGCGTTCGGGAACACTAAAGTCCACTTTAATCGGTTTAATGTCATCCAGCGTTGTAAACACATCGCCGGGGCTGACTAAGGAACCTGCACTAATTTCACGAATACCCACACGGCCTGAAAAAGGTGCATGAATCTTCATTTCGCGTAATGTCGCTTCCGCCACCTCTAAGTCAGCCTGCAGACCGTTAACGCGTACTTGTTGCTCGTCGAACTGTTGTTGCGATGCGGCATTACCACGGCGCAGTTCACTGACTCGTTCAAGCTGACGTTTGGCTTCATCTAAACTAAACTTAAGCTGCTGCACACGGGCAACTTCTTTGCGGGCATTCAACTCGGCAAGCAGTTGTCCTTGTTCAACTAAGTCACCGCTTTCAAAATAGATTTTTTCAACAACGTCCTGAGTTTGAGCGGTAATACGAACCGTTTCATTGGCCATGGCGGTGCCAAGTGCTTCGATAGTATCGCGGAATTCACTAATTTCAGCGGTCTGGATCTTTACCGGGACAGTCTGTTCCTTGCCCTCTTCAACCTTTTCTTCAGGAGGGAACCCAAACAGATACACAGCTGCCGCCATTAAAATAACGACAACAATAGTGATAGGGTTTATCCAGGAACGTTTCGCCATGTTTACCTCTAAGTTCATAATACAACGCCTTTAACATAGACCATTGTACGCAAAACACCGCCCAAAAGGCGGTGCACTTAACGAGGATTATAGCGGTTTAATCGCAAATTCAGTCGTTTGAATGAAACGCTGGGCTGTATTTATGAATGGCGTTAATAAAAGCAGCGGCGTGTTCCGGATCGACCTCAGGGTGGATTCCATGACCCAAGTTGAAGACATGGCCGGTGCCTGAACCATAGCTTTGTAATATGGTTTGTACTTCTTCTTCAATACGCTCTGGCTTAGCATAAAGCACGCTGGGGTCCATATTACCTTGCAGCGCAACTTGCCCGCCGACACGGGCTCTCGCGTCGGCTAAGTCGGTGGTCCAGTCTACACCCAGCGCATCTGCGCCACTGGCCGCCATAGCTTCCAGCCATTGCCCTCCATTTTTGGTAAACAACGTCACCGGCACTTTGCGCCCATCAGCTTCTCGCGTAAGACCCGCTACGATTTTTTCCATATAAGCCAAAGAGAATGCCTTATAGTCACGTGGCGATAAAACACCACCCCAGGTATCGAATATCATGACCGACTGTGCGCCTGCAGCGATTTGCGCGTTAAGGTACTGAGTCACAGATTCAGCCAGCACATTCAGCAAGGTATGCATAGCTTCAGGGTCAGCAAACATCAGTTGCTTCACTTTGGAGAAGTTTTTGGTGCTACCGCCTTCGACCATGTAAGTTGCCAATGTCCAAGGACTGCCAGAAAAGCCAATAAGCGGTACACTGCCATTCAGCTCACGACGGATAGCGCGCACAGCATCCATCACGTAGCCTAACTCATCTTCCATATCGGGCACGGCCAGGTTTTTAATAGCAGCCATACTGCGTACCGGATCCTTAAACTTCGGCCCCTCACCCGCTTCAAAATATAAACCCAGACCCATAGCATCGGGAATGGTCAGAATATCACTGAAGAGTATAGCGGCATCCAGGTCGAATCGGCGTAACGGTTGCATGGTCACTTCGCAAGCGAGTTCAGTATTGCGACATAATGACATAAAATCGCCAGCCTGCGCGCGCACTTCTTTATACTCAGGTAAATAGCGTCCAGCCTGACGCATCATCCAGACGGGAGTGCGATCAACAGGTTGTTTTGCCAATGCACGAAGGTAACGATCATTTTTAAGCGCCGGAGCGGTCATAGCGAATCCAATTTTTAATCAACATCAATGCCCGGTATTTTATCAGTCCGCAGGCATTGGCTCCATGAAAACTTGTGCTTACCTCTTTTGAGAGAGATCAATCAAGGTTCTTGCTATGGTTCCTTCGGGAGGGATCATGGGCAGATTCTCGAAAGCAAACCAGTCTCCGGTAATCAGTTCGTGTGGATCAATATGCAGCTCACCTTCTGCCCACTCGGCGGTAAACCCCATCATCAATGAATGAGGGAAAGACCAGGGCTGACTCAAATGGTATTGAATGTTCTTAACGCGAATGCCGGCTTCTTCGTAAACTTCTCGCTCTAATGCCTGCTCCAGACTCTCGCCCGCCTCAACAAAGCCCGCGAGAATAGAGTGCAGCCCGGCTTTATGTCGCTTACCCTGAGCCAACAAAATTTTATCGTCTTTACGAATAGCGACAATAATGCACGGCGACACTCTGGGGTAACAGCGATGCTGACATTGGTTGCAGTGCATTGCCAATTCCCATTCGATAGCCTGCATACGCGCACCGCAGCGACCGCAGAATCGGTGCGTATTCAGAAAGTCGCTGAACTGTCGTGCCCTGCCAGCCATTGCAAATTTTTCCATGTCTTCAACGGCAAGAAGCTGTCTCAAAGGGGCAAACTCGCCTCCTGTAAATTGCTCATCCATGTAATCTGCCATTACAAGGTAGCAACTGCGCTCGCGCAGCTCACCTATCTCGACAACCCGGTATTCATCCAAACTCGGGAAACTTAACTCCTGTAAGCAACCAAATGGCACTTCGCCGGCAGCATCCAGGAAAAGGTGATCAGAGCTGACTACGAACCACCATGCTGGTTCATCATCTGCAGGTTTTGAATACAAAGTGGCCATAATAATTCCGCGTATCGAATCCGCTGAGTTTTCTGTAAAATCAGTTGAGTTCTAATGCTTCTGAATTTACATTAGGTACTGAAACTATAAACGGAGAGTATCATGTTAAGCCGTAATGAGCAGGCAAAAAAGCGCTGGGGTGGCGCTCATAAAAGTATCGATATCTGGTTGTCTGAACGCCAGGACTTATTAGTTAATTACTTTAAGCTTGCCGCGCTCCCTCCGTACGAAAGCATCCGTCAGGGTTTACCCGATGTTGTCGATATCCGGAATTTCTGTGGTCAGCTGGTCGACTATGTATCAAGCGGTCACTTTGAAATTTATGATCAAATTGTGCGCGAGGCCAGCTCGCAGGGAAACTCTGTTGATGACTTAGCAGATGAACTATTTCCTTTAATTTCTGACACGACCGAGATTGCCTTAGACTTTAACGATAAATACGGGGACATCAGTTCCACGGACCACTGTGAAACCTTCGATAGAGATTTATCCGCATTAGGCGAAGCACTTGAGTTAAGAATGGAATTTGAAGATAAACTCCTCAACCATTTAGATGAACATAATCTAATACCCGCATAAGCACATTACCAACAAAAAAAGCGCCGGCAAATCTACCGGCGCTTTTATCAATTAAGCTCTTTTTACTCTTGTTCTGTATCCAGTTCGTCCTTTTGAACATTCAGCAATTCAACAGTAAAAATTAGCGTTGAGTTTGGCGGTATCTGACCACCACCAACTTCACGCTCACCATAAGCCAGTTCAGCCGGAATCACGAAGCGGTATTTACTGCCTTCTTTCATCAGCTGCAGGCCTTCTGTCCATCCGGGAATAACGCGGTTCAATGGAAATGATGTAGGCTCGCCACGCTCATAAGAACTGTCAAACACTTCACCATTTACCAGTGTACCTTCGTAGTGAACTTCAACCATGTCGGTTTCTGAAGGACTGACTCCATCGCCCTCTTCCAGCACTTCGTACTGAAGACCTGAGTCAGTTGTTTGCACACCTTCTTTCTTCGCATTTTCAGCCAAGTAAGCCTTGCCTTCTTCTTCAGACTTTTTACCTAAAACGTTCTGGCGCTGTTCCATCACTTCCTGACGCATCGCATTTAGAATTTCTTCTGCTTCTTCATCAGTCAGTTGAGGATCACCTTTTATCGCATCGACAAAGCCGGCAATAACAACATCGCGCTCAAGCATATAATCCGCTTCTTCCTGACGCTCCAGGTTACGCGCAATAAAGCCACCAACAGACGAGCCTAAGGCATACGCCTGCTTATCTTTCTCATCAACTAATTCAGTGTCATTAGCAGGAAATTTCTCTTGTGAACAAGCAGTCAGTGCCAGCGCGATGGCTGAGATAGCTAACGGCTTCATCAGTTGTTTCATCGTTTTCTCCAATTATCGTCTTGCATCCTTTCGGACTATGCCATAATAGTGTTATGTAACAGACCCATACTACACAACCATAAGGAACTTGCCTATGCCTTTTCTAAAGCTGTGCAGCGCGCTCATGCTGCTCATTGCCATGGCAGGTTGCCAACCATCGCCCGAGAAAATCAATAAAGCAATTCATGCGGAAAATGGCACCTACGCCGCCGATATAGCTGATGATGGCAGTTTCAGCCTGGTTTCTACAGATGAAACCGGGTTGCTGCTTTGGCCGCGTTATGCCACCAATGCAAAGTATCAGTGGCAACATAATGAAAGTGAAGTTTCGCAAATTATCGATGTTGATATCAGCGCAGATGGCGCAGTTGCAGTTGCAGCCTCTCGTAAAGAGTTCTCCATGTGGGACATTGAGAGCGGCGAAAATTTAGGGTTCTGGAAAATAGGTTCCGGGGGGATACAAAAGCTGGTTGTCAGTAAAAAGGGCGGGACAGTCGTGCTGGGCAAGCGCGATGGTACACAGGTTGCCTTTAACCCCGCCTCAGGCCGCCGCATTGAATTTTATGGTCATACCGAAACCATCAATGCACTGGATATTTCTCCCAACGGTTTTTATGTACTCAGTGGCTCCAATGACCACTCAGCCATACTATGGGATACCCGTAGTGGGCAAATTGTTCACCGCTGGCCATTAGAAGGGCGCATTACACAGGTTGCTCTGCACCCCGATGGACATTTCGCGTTTACTTCAGACGCCACCGATAATGCCATTATTCGATCGTTGCCCGACGGAGAAACCGTTTCCAATCTGAAGTTCATGGAGCGTCATAAAATTTTTAGCGCTGCCCGCTTTAGCGCATCCGGTAATTACCTCCTTACCGGATCACCATCACGTCAAATTGCAATTTGGGACACAGCGACAGGAAAAAAAATCTCGCATTGGCGAGTAGATTTACGCGACGGTGGCCGCCCAAGCAACGCTTCTGTGTTATCTGTCGTCCTCGATGAAGAAGAACAAATGGTTATTAGTGAAAGTTCTGCCGGCCTCGCCGAGTGGTGGAATATTGATTTAACAGGTAGTAAAGAATGACAATAGAAAAAATTGAAGCGCAATTGAATAACCTGGAAATGCAACTCACCTTTCAGGAAGACACCATTCACTCACTGAATAAACTGGTTACCGAACAAACTCAACAAATGACTGAAATGCAAAAGCAGATTCGGTGGCTGGGCAAACGCTTGAAACAAATGCAGGAGAATCAGTCGACTGACTCCGATCCGGCCGATGAACCACCGCCGCCTCACTATTAAAGTCATCGAGTTTACCTTGACCTTGGTAAAACAGGTCAGTATAACAACTGTTCTTATTAAGTTTGCGAGAATGTTATGTCATCGAAGCACCCGATAATTGCCGTTACCGGTTCATCAGGAGCGGGAACTACCACAACAGGTCAGGCGGTTCGCCACATCTTTCGCTCGTTAGATGTCAGCGCAGCCTTTGTGGAAGGCGACAGTTTTCATCGCTATTCTCGCCCCGAAATGGATTTGGCCATTCGCAAAGCACAAGAGCAAGGACGGCATATCAGTTACTTTGGGGCTGAAGCCAACGACTTCGACCGTCTGGAGTCTTTATTTCGTTCATACTCGCAAACCGGTAACGGTAAAGTTCGCCGTTACTTGCACAGCTTTGACGATGCCGTGCCTTATAACCAAATGCCCGGCACCTTCACGCCATGGGAAGAGCTTCCTGAAAGTACCGATGCTCTATTCTACGAAGGCTTACATGGTGGCGTGTGCGGTAGCGGTTACGATGTCGCGCAGTATGTCGACCTGCTGATAGGTATGGTACCTATCGTTAACCTGGAATGGATCCAGAAGCTCATTCGCGACACATCTGAGCGCGGTCACTCACGTGAAGCGGTAACGACCAGTATTGTGCGCGGTATGGAAGATTACATTCACCATATTGTGCCGCAATTCTCGAGAACTCATATTAATTTTCAGCGAGTTCCCACTGTCGATACCTCTAACCCGTTTAGCGCAAAAGACATACCGTCGCTGGATGAGAGCTTTGTTGTCATACGCTTTCGTGGCATTAAAAACGTCGACTTCCCGTATTATCTGCAAATGATAGACGGCTCATTTATGTCGAGAACCAACACCCTGGTTGTGCCCGGCGGCAAAATGGCGTTAGCTATGGAATTGATTTTAACACCGCTTATTGAACAAATTATGGAAAGGAAAAACCAAGTGCGACGCCAGGTTGACTGGATATCAAGTAAGTAAGTGACTACTCACCAACCAGCCAGCGACTGTGAAAATTCGCACCTTTGTCCTGCGCTAATGTTTTGCATAAAAAAGGCAGTAATTGCTCACTGTCCTGAACGACACCATAAGGCGGATTCACCCAAAGAAAGCCACAGCCATGGAGACCTTTACGTTCATCGTTTGTACGTATGTTGAGTTCCATTATCATGGTTTTAGGCATGTCCGGCAAAGCCGCAACATCGCGATGAAAGGCTGCCGTTTTCAACTCGTCTTTTATTGGATACCAAACCGCGAAACTGCCGCTTTTCCAGCGCTTTAAGCCCTGCTTTAGCGCGTTAACCACATCATCGAATTCACTCGTATTTTCAAACGGCGGGTCAATCAGGACTAACCCACGTTTTTCGGCCGGAGGCAATTGCGAACGAACAGCTTCATACCCGTTCACCGGTGCTAATATTTGCACCTGTTTATGCCTTCCTAAAGGCGTCTGCTTAAGCGTTTCTGCATCTTCTTTGTGCAATTCACAAACAACCAGCCGATCACCTTCGCGCAGAAACGCTGACGTGAGCACCGGCGACCCCGGGTAGTAACGCAAACTTTCACTACCCGGGTTAAGATCACTGACAATTCGTAAATACTGCTTTGCTAAGGGCTCATCCACCGCTTGCTCAGCAAAGCGCACAATACCTTGTTCGGCTTCTGCCGTTCTAACGGCCTCGTCGCCTTGTAAATCGTAATAGCCAATACCACCATGGGTATCCAGCACAAAGTATGGCTTGTTCTTCTGCTGAAAGTACTCAAGTGCGCGGGCTTGCAGCAAGTGTTTAAAAACATCCGCAAAGTTACCCGCGTGAAAGATATGTCGATAATTCAAAGGTCAGTCGTCTTTTGAGGAGATTCAATGCGATAGCTGTGTGTCATTTTCACGGAAGCTTCCAGCATCTTAGCAACAGAGCAGTATTTATCGGCTGAAAGCTTCACCGCACGCTCAACATGCTTTTCGTTAATGTCTTCACCCACCACAACAAATTCCAAATGAATTTCGGTAAAAACTTTAGGGACAGACTCCGCCCGCTTACCGGATAACTCGCAGTAACAGCGGTGTAGGTTTTGTTTGGCTTTTTTGAGGATGCTGACAACATCAACCGATGCACAACTTCCTGCGGACATCAGCACCATTTCCATTGGACTTGGCGCATTTCCCGGGCTGTCACCGTCCATAACCACCTGGTGGCCACTGCCTGATGTAGCCACAAAGGTCATATCATCAACCCAGGCAACCTTCGCGCTCATATTATTTGCTGACATTAGGAGAATCCTTACTGGAGTGCTAAAAAACTATAGTCGGTAACTTTGCAGGCGTTCATCAAAAAGGTTTTTCACCAGGCCGACAAACTCATTAATGAAAGCTTCCTGCTGAGGGGTTGGGTGTGTATCCAGAACTTTAGATAACACTTCTTCTAAATCGTAAACAATAGCGTCGGTTTCACGGACAATATCCAGACGCACTTCCTGATCAAGCTCATTTTGCTCAAAAACCGCCATCATGCTTTCTGATAAGCGCTCTTCCATTAAGTCACGTAAGGTGTAATCGGCTGTTTTCGCGCTATTACCCTGCTCAGTAAAGACCGGTAACTGACCTGTCAGGTACTGGATGAGCTCAATATATCCGTCTGTTTCAACTATCATCTGCTTCTCTTTGTCACGCGGCCAGGCAACCATTCACGTTGCCCAGCCGATAAACTAGCACAGATTGTGATTAAAATTTAAGCCCTGGCGCTAAATTCTCAGGTAAACTCATGCTGTCAGCTTCCACTGACGCAACCGGGTACGCACAGTAGTCGGCCGCATAGTAAGCGCTGGCACGATGGTTACCACTTGCTCCAATGCCGCCGAAAGGTGCTGCACTGCTGGCACCAGTAATCGGCTTATTCCAGTTCACAATACCTGCGCGAATGTGTTTGAAAAAGTAACGATACGTTTGTTCATCGTCACAAAGCACACCGGCAGATAGACCGTAACGTGTGTTATTCGCCTCTTTAATGGCTTCATCAATATCTTTAAAGCGATACACTTTTAGTAACGGCCCAAAATGCTCTTCATCCGGCAGGTTTTCAACGCCGGTAACATCGACGATGCCCGGGGTTACAAAACCTTTTTTCGAGTCAACCTGCTTCATGCGCACTAATGACTTAGCGCCTTTATGCAGCAGCTCATTTTGTGCATCGACCATTTCGCCCGCAGCTTTAGCAGAAATCATTGCGCCCATAAACGGCTGAGGGTCAGCTTCATAATCATCGACCAAAATGTTTTCAGTTACTTCAATTAGACGCTCAAGCACCGCCCGGCCTTGTTCAGAGTCTTCAATGAACAAGCGGCGCGCACATGTACAACGCTGGCCTGAAGTAATAAACGCCGACTGCACAATGTTATGAACCGCCGCATCAATGTCAGCAACGTTAGTAACCAATAACGGGTTATTACCGCCCATTTCTAACGCAAGGATTTTATCTGGACGACCACCGAATTGCTTGTGCAGTAAGTGCCCAGTGTTTGATGAGCCGGTGAAATACAGGCCATCAATTTGAGGGTGTGCTGATAATGCTTTACCGGTTTCAACTTCGCCCTGAACCAGGTTTAAAACACCGGCTGGAATGCCCGCTTTTTCCCATAACTTAATGGTTTCCTGAGCAACCATTGGCGTGAGTTCGCTTGGCTTAAATACGACCGTGTTACCGGCAATCAGTGCTGGCACAATGTGCCCATTCGGTAAGTGTCCGGGAAAGTTATAAGGACCATAAACGGCAACCACACCGTGTGGCTTATGACGAATAAAAGCTTTAGCCCCAGGCATTTCGTTTTCAACGGTGCCAGTACGCTCATGGTAAGCACGCTCAGAAATAGCGACTTTACCCATCATAGCGCCAACCTCGGTACGGGTTTCCCACACAGGTTTTCCTGTTTCTTTTGCCATGACCTGCGCCAGATGCTCTTTATTTTCTTCCAGCAACTCTGAAAACCTTTTACAGATAGCTAAGCGCTCTTCGACGCTGCGGCCAGCCCAATCCGGAAATGCTTTGCGAGCAGCCATCACCGCTTTTTCTACCTGAGTTTCACTGGCGGATTCTCCGCTCCAGATAGCTTCATTACGGGCCGGATCAATTGATTTAAACAACTGGCCTTCGCCTGCTTCCCAACAACCATCGATAAATTGAATACTGTTCGTCATACAAATACTCCTGCTTAGAGTGCAACAATGCGGGCTTCATCGCCGCTTTCTAAATGCATTGCCTGTGCTTGTTCTGTCGTCAATATGAGTTCTTCTGCGCCTTCTGGCAAAGAAAGCTTTGTCGCACGGAAGTTCTTCAACTGCGTATTACACACAATATGAGGAACACCCTCACCTTCTGCTACCGAGTCGCGCACCGCTACCGGCACTAAACGGCTGTTACGCACACTGTTAAGATTACAAACTTCCGCTTCAACCGTCGGTCCGGCGTCAAAAATATCCACAAAACCTCTGAAACGAAAACCTTCCGACTCCAACAGCTTAAGTGCCGGACGGGTATTGTCGTGGACTTTACCCACAACCGCCTGTGCTTCTTTACTTAAGAGGTTGGTGTAAATAGGGAACCGCGGCATCAGCTCAGAAATAAAGACTTTGTCACCTATTCCGCTCAAGTAGTCAGCCTTTGGAAAGTCCATAGAGAAAAAGTTTTCCTCTAGCCAGTTCCAGAATGGCGAGTCTCCGTTTTCATCTGAAACACCGCGCATTTCGGCTATTACCCAGTCACTGAAACGCTGCTTAAATTGCGCCAAAAACAACATACGGAAACGTGACAATGTACGTCCGTTCATGTTGTGTCGGTAAGGTTCTCGCAAAAACAACGTGCATAGCTCGGAAACACCGGTGTAGTCATTACACAGAGTAAGAGTTTCCAGCGCATTATAGATATTGAGCTTCTCTGAATGATGCACAACTTTACCTAACCGGTAATGCCAGAAGGCTTCATTCAAACCCACCGCAGCTTCGATACCACTAACACCTGCAATAGTACCAGTTTCAGTATCTTCCATAACAAACAGGTAGCTTTCATCACCTGGTGTCTCAACGGTGTCTTTGGCGAAAGCCTTTTGCGCCGCATTAATACGACGCTCCAGCAGCGACTGATCTACCGGTAAGGAAGTAAAACCATGACCGGACTCAATCGCGCACTGATATAACGCTTCGTAATCTGACGGCTTAATGGGTCTGATTAGCAACATAAAACAGCCTCAGTTATTGACCGACAACCTGAGCAACGGCTTTTTCAAAGCGCTGCAGGCCTTCTTTTACGTCTTCTTCAGAAATAACCAGTGACGGGGTAAAGCGCACGACATTAGCGCCGGCAATTAAAACCATTACGCCATGCTCCTGGCCAGCTAATAGGAAGTCGCGCGCGCGTCCTTCGTATTCTTTATTCATTGCCGCACCAAGCAATAAACCCTGGCCGCGAATTTCACTAAACACATTATACTTTTCGTTAATTGCTGCCAGCTGTTCTTTGAACCACTGCTCGCGTTGCTTTACGCCATCCAGAGTCTCTTTGGTATTTACAATATCGAATACCGCTTCTGACACAGCACAAGCCAGCGGGTTTCCGCCGTAAGTACTGCCGTGTGTACCTGGTTTAAGATGCTCTGCAATTTCAGTTGTTGTTAGCATAGCGCCAATAGGGAAACCGCCGCCCAATGCTTTCGCTGATGTCAGAATATCTGGCGTAACCCCCAGCTGCTCATAAGCGTAAAGGCTACCGGTACGGCCAAAACCTGTTTGTACTTCATCAAAAATGAGTAACGCGTTGTTCTGGTCACAAAGTTCACGTACCGCTTTGACGAATTCAACATCAGGGCTTACGACGCCGCCTTCACCTTGTAAAGGTTCCATCATAACCGCGCAAGTATCGTCAGAAATGAGTGCTTTTAACGCATCAATGTTGTTGTAATCAACGTGGTCCACACCACCAGGCTTTGGCCCAAAGCCATCAGAATAGGCAGGCTGGCCACCGACAGTTACCGTAAAGAAAGTACGGCCGTGGAAGCCTTTAGTGAAGGCGATGATTTTTTGTTTATGCTCACCGTGCTTTTCAATCGCCCAGCGACGCGCCAGTTTTAATGCCGCTTCGTTGGCTTCAGCGCCTGAGTTAGCGTAGTAAACACGATCAGCAAAAGTCGCTTCGGTCAGCTTTTTCGCCAGACGAATTGCCGGCCCGTTAGTAAACACGTTACTTAAATGCCAAAGTTTCTGGCTTTGTTCCTGCAGAGCTGACACCATCGCCGGGTGGCAATGACCAAGACAGTTCACAGCAATACCGCCTGCAAAGTCAACGTATTCACGGCCGTCCTGATCCCATACCCGAGCGCCTTCGCCCTTTACCGGGATCATTGATGCAGGGTTATAGTTGGGAACCATTACGTCATTAAACATTTCACGGTTTACTGTCATATTGTCTGCCATTACTCTCGTCCTTATCGCCTTAGCGAGTTAACAAAGGTGTCAACAAATTCATTTCTTAAAGTAGCCCGCTATTATGCCAAAATTTGTTCACTTTGTCTGTGCTAATTCCGTTATAAATCGCTTAAAACGGGGCTTTACGCTTTTCTTGCATCAGATACGAATAGTTATGCTAATGCATGCAGAAAGAATGAATCTTTAGTCATAATTTTTCCCAGAAACAATTTGTTACACCGCTAATGACATCTTACTACGCAAAATTGCATTGCTTTTTATTCACACTTACCTTAGCCTGAAATTTACTGAATAAATGCTGGCGACATAGAATACTATGGAAAATCAGACCCCAACTCTGGAATGCCCATCTCAACCACAGCTAAAGCTGGCTTATTTACGTCCAGGCGATATGATTGACGTGGAATTTGCGTCCGCAGCGAAAGTACGCACAAAACTCCAGCTGGTTGGCTTCGATACCGGCAAATACCTTTTATTAAAACAGCCCAATCCCCGTACAGAAGGGAGCTATTCAGATGTTTTATTTGAGGGTAACCCGGTTATTGTCCGATTGGTTTTAGAGGGAGAGGCCGGCGAGTGTATTGCGTTTAAAACGAAAATTAGAGCGGTAACTAACTTCCCGTTCAGGTTGTTGTATTTAGAATACCCTGAGCAAGTTGAAAACAGGGCGTTAAGAGCGCAAAAGCGAGTACGCACCCACATTCCGGTTGATGTCACTGCGGACAATAGCCAGGCGAGTACTAAGAAAAAGCTCGCCAGTGGCGTCATTGTCGATATCTCTTCCGCCGGATGCAGAATTCTTTTTAAAGCAACGCCAAATGAAGCCGGAAATGTCACTCATATGAACATTAAAATTGGCATTGGTTCAGGCACACAGAAAGATTCACTGACCCTTTCAGGTCAAATTATGAACCAACGCAAAGAGCGTGGGATGATAAGCGTTGGTGTCCGCTTCACTGACGACGAAAACCATATTAATAATGTGTTCGACCATCTGTTGATAGACACAGAGTTTGAGTGTTAACGCTTTACTCGGGCACAACAATAGGCGGTCGCTTTAAACTAATATTATTTAAGCGCGCAATAGTTTCTGCCGTTATCGAGTATTTGTTCAACAGGTGTTTACCTTCTTCCAGGCTGGCTAAGTCCACTTCTCTTAACATTCTGAACTCACAATAAGCGTTTGCCTGGGCCAAAGCTTGCGCGTATTCAGATTCATTCTCTGCGGCTTTACTTTGAGTAAAAGCTAACAGGTGTTTACTGACAGGAACGCGCTTGAGTCCCCAGCCTTCAGCAACCAGGTAACTGACGTCTTTGTCCTTCTCCAACATTAAGTCACGTAAAAAACGCTCATCCGGAGTCAGCTTTACAATCGTATTATGCCGCTCAGGTGATTTATCGTTCACGCTTTGCATCGCAAATTCACGCTGCACGTCGTCGAATAATCGAAGATACAATTTGGTTAACGCTATTTTTCCAAGCTCATGGAACATGCCGATAGTATAAGCAAGTACCGGGTCCCGCAGCTTACGCTCTACAGCAATGTTATGTGCAGCAATAGCGGTCCCCAAAGAGTGCTCCCAAATTTTACGGCGGAACAACATGAAAGGCTGTGTAGCCGGAGGCAGCCAGTTTTGCATGATGTATGCGGGCGCCAACAATCGCAGGTTTTCGGTTCCCACAAAACTCATAGCAACACGTAAGTTATCAATTTTTACCTGCTTGTTGCGATCGATAAAAGGAGGTTGATTGACCGTTCGAAGTAACCCTGTGTGAAACCAGTCCATACCTTGCACCACTGACTCAATGCGGCGCATAGAAGCAGCTTTCAGACTCAGGGTATCAAGTAGCTCAGGCAGTTTCTCAGGAAGCGGTATCAGACGTTCGCGAATGTAATCGCCGTCCTCTATCGTTTTCAATGCCCGGTGGTAAATTTCTTCATGCAGTTCATCAGAAATGCGGTCAGCATACCGTTGGCGCGCCTGTGCCTTACGGTCACGTTCTTCATAATTCAGACGCTCCACTTCCAGCAGTTTACGTAACTGCTCTTTTTCTTCCTCGTCGGTACCGTCAGCCTTTGAACGAGCTTTGCGCGCAAACGGGAAACTTATCAAATAATTGATAAAACGTTTTTCTAAACGCAGGGCCGGGTCATTACTGCCGCCCTCCGTCGTACCCGCAAAAAAGTGGAACATATTACCTCTGTATTAACTGAACTGCGGCAGCATTATGTTGAATAAACTTCACAAATGCTACTTACTGATTATCGTATATAACGTAAAAAATTCGCTAACAAATTATGACCCTGAGCTGTCATTACCGACTCCGGGTGGAACTGTACGCCAAATAAAGGTAAGTCCCTATGCCTTATTGCCATAATTTCCAACTCTCCCCGTTTGCTCTCTGTATCGGCATCAATTAAGAAATCTGTTGGCAAACTGGCCGGGCAAACTACCAACGAATGGTAGCGCGTAACTTCAAGAGGGTTATCTAACTGTTGGAACAGTCCATTCCCGGTGTGTCGAATAACCGATGTTTTTCCATGCATCACTTTTTCGGCGCGAACAACTTTGGCACCAAATACCTGAGCTAATGCCTGGTGCCCAAGACAAACCCCCAGTATCGGAAGCTTCTTTCCAAAGTGTTGAATAGCAGCCAAAGACACGCCTGACTCGTTGGGTGTGCAAGGGCCAGGGGATATAACAAGCGCTTTCGGAGCGAGCTCTTCAATACGAGGAACTGTTATTTCATTGTTACGAAAAACAGCAACGTCTTCCCCCAATTCACGAAAATAACGAGCGAGGTTGTGAGTAAATGAGTCGAAATTATCAATTAGTACGATCATGCTACTGAGGCAACCGCTCATTCAGCCAGGTTTGATAATGTACTGGTCTTGCAAAGTAAAACCCCTGCAATAAATCAGCACCATTTTCGCCAAGCAATTTAACTTGCTCGGCAGTTTCTACCCCTTCTGCTACCGAGGAAACCGACAAAGAACGAGCCATGTTTAACATCGCTAATAGCAAGCCCATATGCTTTTTATTCACTTCCGCGAGCTGAACAAATTCTCTGTCTATTTTTAATTCAGTAATGGGTAACTGCTGAATCCTTAATAAATTAGAATAGCCGGTACCAAAGTCATCAATAGAAAATACAACGCCCAATTCGGCTAGACAGGACATGGTTTGCTGTACCTTTTCGGCATCAGCCAAAAGTAGGTTTTCAGTAATTTCCATGGTCAACTGGCTCAGTGGCGCATCATACTCCGCAAAAATCTGCTGCACTGTTTCCACATAATCACTTTGTAGGAACTCAACGGGGCTTACGTTAACAGCGATATTGTCATCCAACCCCTGTGTTTTTAATTTGTTCAGTGTAAAGGCTACCTGCTGCAGTAATTCTCTGGCCATTGGAATAATAAGCTGTAAACGTTCTGCTACCGGAATAAACTGAGCGGGGGAAACGATTTCGCCACTCTCATTACGCCAACGCATCAAAGCCTCTGCCCCGCAAGTTACGCCCTGGGGATCGACTTTAGACTGCAACCAGCATTCAAACTGACCTTTACCTAAAGCCGCTCGTAAGGCAACTTCGGTTCTCGCATCAGCAACCACGGACTCAGATATTTCTGCTTCGTAAACCGCAATTTGATCGCGACCGTTATGACGTGCATTTGAAGTGGCTGTATCAGCCAAAGATAGCAAAGCGGATGCCTTTTCATCGCCACCACTTAACCCTACACCAATACTGGCAGTTAAATAGTGAGTCTGGAACGTTGTTTCAAACGGTTCGCGCAAGGCGTCATGCAGTTTCCTTATGACCTCTAAGCCGGTACGTGTTGAGTCTTGCATGACCCCCACCCAGAACTTGTCACCAAGATCTCTGGCTATCCAGCCTGAATCTCCTATCGTTTGTCTCAGCCTTTGTGCAATTAGCTGAATAACACGATCACCCTCTTCATGCCCATGGATGGTATTCACACGATGAAAGTAATCCATGTTAATAGAAGCAACGACTATAGGTCGATTACTCTCCAGACGCTTTTCTACCAAATCGAGAAACCGATGACGATTTGGCAAGCCAGTTTGTTCATCAAAGTTGGCTAAATATTCCAGTTTGCGAGCGTTTCCCTTTTGTTCGGTAATATCCCGGATAACCCCTATGTATTGAGCTTCTCCGGCACGACTCACTTCCGTTACGGCTAAATCGATAGGAAATACTTCACCGCTTTTACGCTTGCCCTGAACCTCTCGACCAATGCCTATAATACGTGCCCGGCCAGTTTCCTGATAAGCTTCAAGATAACGATCATGTTCCCTGGCGTAGGGCTCAGGCATGAGCATGCTGACATTATTACCTTTAACTTCGGCTTCACTGTATCCAAACATCCGCTCCGCCGGAGCACTAAAGTTAGTAATGATACCTTTGCTGTCAATTGTAATAACGGCATCAATCAAATTATCTAAGGTGCTGCGAAGTGCGCTCGTCTGTTCCTGTAATTGTTGCAGCCGATGCTTTTTTTCCGTTACATCCTGAGTAGCACCAAAGAGAACTGTGTCACCGTTCTCTAATTGCTTAGTCACCCCGGTAATAGTCACCCAGTGGATATGACCAGCAGTGTCTTCCAGGCAACTCTCCGCTGACCAGCTTCTATTGAACTCCAGACTCTGTGCAACAAGCTGTTTTATGTTTTCCCGGTACTCGGGTAAATGAAACGCCATCGCTTTTTCATAACTAATGGACTCATTGTCGGTTATACCGTGGATCTCTCTTAACTGGCGGCTCCAATATAAGTTTTCCGTCGCCGGCTCGTACCAAAAGCTACCAATGTTAGCCATGGTCTCGACGCTGGTTAATAATTCCTTTTCACGCTGTTCAGGAGACTCATCCACCATAATTACTGTTATCCCGGGTATGGTACAAAACCAACCGCTTTATAAACATCGGACAATGTTTTTGCTGACGCTTCACGCGCTTTATCAGCCCCTTGCTTCATAACTTGTTGCAAGAAAGCCTGATCATTGCGCATTTCGTGGTATCGCTGCTGAATAGGCTCAAGCATAGCAACCACTGACTCCGCTACATCGACTTTTAAATGTCCATACATTTTGTCTTCATACTCTGGTACCAGTTCATCAATTGATTTACCGGTAGCTGCAGACATAATGCTGAGTAAATTTGAAACGCCAGGCTTCTCCTCAGGATTAAAGTAAATGCGTGCCTGTTCATCGGAGTCGGTAACGGCTTTTTTGATTTTCTTAAGAATTTTCTTCGGCTCTTCCAGTAAGCCAACAAAGTTATTCGGGTTATCGTCCGACTTTGACATTTTCTTAGTCGGCTCCTGCAGCGACATGACTCGCGCACCCACTTTTGGGATCATTGGCTCTGGAATGGTGAAAATGTCGCCATACAGGTTATTAAAGCGCTCGGCCACATTACGTGTCATTTCCAGATGCTGCTTCTGGTCATCACCAACCGGCACTTCATTCGCCTGATACAACAAAATGTCTGCAGCCATTAGTGCCGGGTAGGTAAACAATCCAGCATTAATATTATTAGCGTGACGCTGAGACTTATCTTTAAACTGCGTCATGCGGTTAAGCTCACCCATTTGTGTGTAGCAGTTGAGAACCCAGGCTAGTTGAGTATGCTCTGGAACATGCGACTGGATGAAAACGGTACTTTTCTCAGGGTCCAGGCCGCAGGCTAAATACAAAGCCAGACCATCCAGTGTTGCCTGCTGCAGTTTTTCAGGTTCCTGACGCACGGTAATTGCGTGCTGATCAACCAGCATGAACTTGCAGTCGTGAGTATCCTGCATGTTCACCCACTGACGTAGTGCGCCAATGTAATTACCAATAGACAACTGCCCTGACGGCTGACAACCACTTAATACAATTGGTTTAGACATTCTTCTTCCTCTACGAACCTGTTACCGCAGCGATCTCATCGCGCATTGTCTGGATGACACTGGCGTAATCATCCGTATTAAAAATAGCTGAACCCGCAACGAACATATCCGCGCCAGCTTCCGCAATTTCACCTATATTTGAAGCCTTAACACCACCATCCACTTCAAGACGGATATCACGACCGCTCTCTTCTATACGTTTACGCACAGCTCTCAACTTATCCAGAGTTGAAGGAATAAATGACTGCCCTCCAAAGCCCGGGTTTACTGACATCAGCAGAATCACATCCACTTTATCCATCACATAATCAAGATAGTGCAGCGGCGTCGCAGGGTTTAGAACCAGACCAGCCTGACAGCCATGTTCGTGAATCAGCTGCAAAGTCCGATCAACGTGATCGGAAGCTTCTGGGTGGAAAGTAATAATGGAAGCACCAGCCTCTGCAAAGTCAGGAATAATCCGATCAACAGGCTTTACCATCAAATGTACATCGATGGGCGCCTTTATACCGTAGTCTCTCAGCGCTTTACAAACCATAGGCCCGATAGTCAGGTTAGGGACATAGTGATTGTCCATAACGTCAAAATGTACAACATCGGCGCCTGCACTTAATACCGCATCTACCTCTTCACCTAAACGGGCGAAGTCTGCGGACAGTATAGATGGCGCAATTAGTGGTTTCATCGTTCGTTTTCCCGGCCTTGATTAAAAAGAGGGTTATTGTAGCAGTTAACCCCGGACAAAAAAATTCGCATCGATGACTAGAATTTTTACAAAATCGCTGATAAATTGGTCAATCTAGATTTTGGAGAGGTTTTATGCGACTACTCACAATTATTACTTCACTGGCATTAGCTGCGTTTACCGCATTTGCTTTGGTGAGCCCGTCGTCTCTTATAGCCCAACAAAATGCTACCCAAAAATGCCAACAGCTCATGACTGAATCGGAACAAAACAGCAATTCAACTCAGTGCCAATTAGCAGCAGAGCAAGTTACCTGGTTTAGTTGGCTTACGGGTGACAGTCGTTCGGTACAGTTCCACTTTTTCGACTTGGTTGAATTAATCTCAAGCTCAGGCGAAAGCAAAAAGAAACATTATCAAAACGAATACACCGATTAATGTCAGATTCATCCGATAACAAAGCACCTAAACTCGGTATCGTGAGTATGGTAGTCAGTGTTCTCGCCGCATTTTTAGGTGTGCAAACCGAAAAAAACCGCCAACGAGACTTTCAGCACGGAAGTCCCAAAGCCTACATAATCATTGGCGTTATTCTTACCATTTTGTTTGTACTTGGTTTAGTTGGTCTCGTTAATATTGTGATGGCGAACGTAGCCTGACGTGAATAACATCAGACTACGGTATGACACTTCATCTACGCAGCTTTAATACCGCTATGTCTTAGCAACGGTTCCACGCTAGGCTCACGCCCCCTGAATTCCTGAAATAAGTCTCCGGCTTTACGGCTGCCACCGCGCTCCAGAATAACTTGCAGGAAGTCACGACCGGTTGCCGCACTGAAAATGCCTTCTTCTTCAAAACGTGCGAACGCGTCCGACGACAATACTTCTGCCCATTTGTAACTGAAGTAACCCGCCGCATAACCGCCGGCAAAAATGTGACCAAAGCTGTGCTGAAAGCGGTTGTACTCCGGCGGAATACGTACCGATGTTTGCTGACGCACCTCATCTAAAATTTCGCTGATTCGCGCCCCTGTGTTTTCATCAAACTCGTGGTGAATGCGCATATCAAACAACGAAAACTCCAACTGACGCATCATTTGCATCGCCGACTGGTAATTACGTGCCGCCAGCATTTTGTCCAGTAATTCCTGCGGTAATGGTTCGCCGGTTTCGTAGTGGCCAGAAATAAGTGCCAGTGCCTCCGGCTCCCAACACCAGTTTTCTAAAAACTGACTTGGCAGCTCTACGGCATCCCATTCCACACCGTTAATACCAGAAAGACCTGCGGTATCGACCTGTGTCAGCATATGGTGCAAACCGTGGCCAAACTCATGGAATAGCGTCAGTACTTCATCATGAGTAAAGAGCGCAGGTTTACCACCCACTGGTTTACTGAAGTTACAGGTTAAAAACGCCACGGGGTTTTGTAGCTCACCATCGGCATGCACTCTGCGACCAACAAAGTCAGCCATCCAGGCACCACCACGTTTACCCTGGCGTGCGTATAAATCTAAATAGAAGCTTCCGCGCAAGTGACCATCGGCGTCGTGAATACGGAAAAAGCGCACGTTATCATGCCAGGTTTTTATGTCTTTTTGTTCACTCACCGTCATGCCGAATAAGCGCTTAACCACTTCAAACAAGCCGTTCAACACCTGCTGTTCAGGGAAGTACGGACGCAGTAACTCATCGGAAATGGAATAGCGCTGCTGCTTCAGTTGCTCACTGAAGTAAGGTACGTCCCAGGCTTCCATTTTTTCGACGCCCTGCTCTTTGGCAAAGGCTTCCACCTCAGCGTATTCTTCTTTTGCCTGTGGCATCGACTTGTCCGCTAAGTCTTTCACAAAGCCCAGCACTTGCTCTGGTGACTCTGCCATTTTTGTTGCTAACGACATTTCGGCGAAGTCATTAAAGTCCAGCAACTTCGCCATTTCATGACGCAGCGCCAGAGTCTCATCCATCACTGCCGAGTTGTCGAACTTACCACCGTTAGGGCCGGTTTCTGACGCCCGCGTTACAAAGGCCTGATACATGTCTTTACGAAGCTCTCTGTCTTCGGCGTACAGCATTACCGGCAAATAGCTCGGAATGTCCAGAGTAAATAGCCAGCCGTCTTTTTCCTGATCGGCCGCTGTTTCTTTCGCCGCTTCTTTAATACTGTCGGGTAACCCGGCTAAGCGACTTTCGTCCGTAATTAAGCAAGTCCAGCCGTGAGTCGCATCCAACAAGTTGTTGCTGAACGTCGACGACAAGTCAGATAGGCGAGACGAAATTTCAGCGTAGCGTTTCTTTTTGTCTGCGGGTAAATCGACACCCGACAAACGAAAATCACGCAAGGTATCGTTAATGAGTTTCTGCTGAGCTTCGGTCAGTTCGGCAAATTCATCACTGTTACGCAGCCTTTCGTAGGCATCAAATAAGCCTTTGTGCTGACCAACATAAGTTGCATAGTCAGACAATAGTGGCAGACAGCTGTCATGGGCTTCACGCAACTCAGGCGTGCTGACCACTGAGTTTAAATGAGACACCGGCGCCCAAACGTGTTCTAACTTTTCATCGGCGTCGGTTAAAGGCTCAATTAAGCCGTTCCAGCTGAAGTCTCCTCGCGCCAGCACGTCGTCAATAGTCTGTCGGGCATGCTCTATGCACTCCTTCAAAGCAGGCTGAATGTGCTCAGGTTTAATTTGCTCAAAGTCAGGAAGCTGACTCTGTTCTAATAACGGATTACGGCTCATTATTACCTCAATTTTTTCAAAATGCTTACGGTAGATATTGGGTCTTTGCGCTAGTCTTCAACCACACTTATATGGTTTCCTACGTTTTTTACGGTATTATCAAATCGTTAATAAATCAGAATAAAGGTAAATGTCATGTCTGACACCTCTTTTCGCTCTTTGCGCTTAATGGCCGGAATTACGGCCATTGTCACCTTAAGCGCCTGTAGTAACCTGGGCGGCACACAAACAGCCGATGAATCTAAAACTGTTGAAGTTACCGGCAGTAGCCAGCTTACACCTGAAAAAATCTTTTCCAGCGATACTTTTAGCATTGATCGTCCAGCCCCTACGCGTTGGCTGGAAGCCGGCTCCGGTTATACCACTCTGGAACAATCTGATTCAGCCGACGGTCGCGATATTGTGCGTTACCATCCTGAGACTAACGAACGCACCGTGTTAGTCAGCGCTGAGCAACTTACACCAAAGGGCAAAGATAAAGCACTGGATATAGCCGATTACGTCTGGTCTGACGATGGCAATAAAGTGCTTATTTTTACCAATACCAAACGCTCATGGCGCACCCACACTTTGGGCGATTACTGGGTATTAAACCGCGGCAACAATGAACTGCGGAAACTCGGCGGTAGCGCACCAGAGTCGACGCTACAGTTTGCCAAGTTTAACCCGCAGGGCACCAAAGTCGCTTATGTAATGCAGAACAACATTTACGTACAGGACTTAAACAGCTTCCGCATTACGGCACTGACAAACGATGGCAACGACACCATCGTGAATGGCACTTTCGACTGGGTGAATGAAGAAGAGTTTTTCCTGCGCGACGGCTTTCGCTGGAGCCCGAATGGCCAGCACATTGCTTACTGGCAGCTTGATACCGAAGGTACGCCGGTATTCACCATGATCAATAACACCGACGAGTTATACCCTACGCTAAAAGAATTTCCTTACCCGAAAGTCGGTGAAACCAATGCTGCCATGCGCATTGGCGTTATGCCAGCCAGCGGCGGTAAAACTCAGTGGATGGATATTCCGGGTGATCCGCGTCAGCATTACTTAGTACGTATGAACTGGGCCGGGAACAGCGAGCAACTGTTAATTCAGCAACTGACCCGCAAGCAACACATCAACCGTGCCTTTATCAGCGACATTAAAACCGGACGCAGCCAAGAGCTGTTAAGGGAAAATACTGATTCCTGGGCCGAATACGTTGATGACATTCACTTTTTAAATGATGGCCGCGAATTTACCTGGCTGAGTGAGCGCAGCGGTTACCGCCATATTTACCGGGTACAACGCGACTCAGGCAGAACCACCGCCATTACCCGCGGTAACTGGGACGTTGTTGAAGTGCTGCGTGTAAACGAGGATAACGGCTGGGTCTACTTTATTGCCTCACCTGAAACACCGTTAGAGCGTTATTTGTTCCGCGCCAGCTTAGACGGCAGTGGTCGCTTAGAACGTCTGACGCCAGACATGGACGGCACTCATAGCTACAGTATTTCGCAAGACGCCAAATACGCAGAACATACTTTTCACTCTGTGAATCAAGTCCCCGTTACTAAAATGATTTCATTGCCGGATCATAAGGTTATTCGTACGGTAGTCGATAACAATGACGTACAACAGGCGGTTGAAAACGTCGAGAAACAGCCGGTGGAGTTCTTCCGTGTGGAAGCGCGTGACGGACTTGAGTTGGACGGCTACATCATGAAGCCAACCGACTTTGATCCAAACAAAGAATACCCAATTTTGTTCTACGTTTACGGCGAACCCTGGGGGCAGACTGTCGCTAATAAATGGGGTGGCTCGTTGTATTTGTGGCACACCATGCTGACCCAACAAGGCTATATTGTTGCCTCTATTGATAACCGGGGCACTAAATCACCACGCGGGTTCGATTGGCGCCGTTCTATATACAAAAACCTGGGCGTTGTCACCGTACGCGACCAATACGACGCACTACAACAGATGCAGGAACGCTGGGACTTTATTGATGAAAGCCGGGTTGGTATTTGGGGACACAGTGGCGGCGGTTCACAAACGCTTAATGCGCTTTTCCGTTATCCGGACGCCTACAACATGGGTATGGCGCTGGCACCAGTACCCGACTTAACCTTGTACGACACCATTTATCAGGAACGCTATTCTGGCTTATTGCCTGAGTCTGCAGAGCGCTACAAAGAGACCTCGGCAATTACGCACGCCGAGAATCTGGAAGGTGACTTATTGTTAGTGCATGGCACAGGCGACGACAACGTCCACTTCCAGGGCAGTGAGCGTTTAGTTAACGAACTGATTAAACACGGTAAGCAATTTGAATTTTTTGCTTACCCGAACCGCTCGCATGGTATTTATGAGGGTGAAGGCACCACTTTGCACCTGCGCACCATGATGACCGAGTTCGTCAAAGAAAACTTACCGGCAGGTGGTCGTTAAGAGCAGTGCTGTAAACTGATCTTTCGATTGTCACTATCGGTATTAAAAGCATGACAACCCCGTGTCTTTATTTGCAAGATACGGGGTTTTTATTCAAGATATGCGCAGTTTTTGAATTAAGCACAGGAGTTAAGCAGTATGAGCAGACATTATGACTATCTGGCGATAGGTGCCGGCAGTGGCGGTATTGCCTCAGCCAACCGTGCCGCCATTCGTGGTGCAAAAGCCGCCGTTATTGAAGCAAAATTCGTTGGCGGTACCTGCGTAAACGTGGGTTGTGTACCTAAGAAAGTCATGTGGTATGGTGCTCATATTGCAGAAGCCATCAAGTATTCACCGTCTTATGGCTTTGACCTTGAGCAAAAAGGTTTTGACTGGGCAACCATCGTGCATAATCGCGAAGCGTATATAGAGCGCATTCATGGCGGTTACCACCGTGGTTTCCAAAGCAATGGCGTTGAGTTTATTGAAGGCTTCGCCAAGTTCGTTGACCACAAAACCGTGGAAGTAAACGGCGAAAAAATTACTGCGGACCATATTACCATTGCTACCGGCGGACGCCCGATGATCCCTGAAATTCCGGGCGCTGAGCATGGTATCGACTCTGACGGCTTTTTCGCATTAACAGAGCAGCCTAAGAAAGCTGCTGTTGTTGGCGCTGGTTATATTGCCGTTGAAATTGCCGGTGTGTTCCACGCGTTAGGAACGGACACTCACTTACTGGTACGTCGTGATAGACCGCTGCGCACCTTCGACAAAGACATTACCGACGGTTTGCTGGAACGCATGAAGCAGGATGGTCCTGAACTTCATACAGAAACCACCGTTCGTGAAGTGGTTAAGCAAGACGACGGTACCTTAACGCTGCACTTTGAAGGCGGCAAAACCATGGACGGCGTCGATTGTTTGGTATGGGCCATAGGCCGTGTGCCGTCCACTGACAACATCAACCTGGAATGCACCGGCGTTGAACTGGATAACGAAGGCTTCATTAATGTCGATAAATTCCAGAATACCAACGTACAAGGCATTTACGCTGTTGGCGATAACACCGGTGCAGCCGCGCTCACACCGGTTGCTATCAAAGCGGGACGCTTACTCGCAGAACGCTTATTTAACAACATGCCGAACGCACACATGGACTTTGAAAACATTCCAACCGTTGTATTCAGCCATCCAACCATTGGCACTGTTGGTTTAAGCGAAGAAGACGCAAAACTGAAATTCGGTGAAGACAACATTTCCGTGTATAAGTCTTCGTTCGCGGCTATGTACAATGCCGTCACTCCGCACCGCGCCCTCAGTTACTTTAAGCTGGTTTGCCATGGTAAAGAGGAAAAGGTAGTTGGCATTCACGGCATTGGCGAAGGCATGGATGAAATTTTACAAGGCTTTGCCGTTGCTCTGAAAATGGGGGCTACCAAAGCTGACTTAGACTCGACTGTAGCTCTGCATCCGACTAGCGCTGAGGAGTTCGTCACGCTCCGCTAGCCTGCGATTCTAAGCCCTCTGAATGAATCAGGGGGCTTTCCAACCAGCCGCTATTATTGCCATACCCGTTAAAGTAAAAGCAGCACCCACAGCGTCGTATATAGACAACGATGCCCCTTCCACGGCTTTTAGCCAGAGAAGCGCAGTAACCACATACACACCACCATAAGCAGCATAAACTCGCCCACTTTCCGCCGGATGTAAAGTGAGCAGCCAGGCGAATAATGCCAGACTAATTGCCGCGGGTATCAATAGCCAAATGCTTCCATCTTTTTTCAACCACAGGTAAGGTAAGTAGCAGCCTATAATTTCAGCTAGTGCGGTAATAAAAAAGAGCCCGAGTGTTTTGGCTATTAGCAAAAAGGACATATTCAAAACCTTCATTTAGCAGGAGAATGACATTATGCAGTCTACTATAAGTGAGCTAACTCTTCGGGGCTTACTATTCTTGAGCTTTCTGTTAATAACGCTTGCTTCGCCTTTAAGCTTTGCAGAGGACAAGAATAGACTACAGCAGTCATGTGCCTATAACGAAAAAGCAATAATGGAACTGTCTCCTCGCGAATTTGATCAGAACTTCGAAAAAGGGTGGCGAGTAATTGCTAAAAATAGTGACTGCCTGGAGGTTGCAGCTGATCTCATCCGTACCTACTATACAACCAATGAGGTTTCTACTGGCGCTAAAAGAACCTTTGTTTGGCACGAAGGGCAGCTTCGAGCGGAAGTTGGGCAATATCGCCAAGCTATTCAACTGATGAAGCAAGCCGAAAAACCAGTAGAAAAAGACATTTCAGGTTGGAATCATTACGTCTCCGCAACCATCGCTTTTCTAAAGTCAGATATGGAAAAGCTAAAAATGCACCGAGAAGAACTCGCTGCTGTTCCGAAACCAGAAAACTTTAATCCAAAAGACGCTGACGGAAACCCTATCGAAATAGACTGGCCACCCAACTTAGCTATTGTCGATAAATTTATCCTCTGTTTCGGTCAACCATATTCAGAGGTTTACGGCGGATGCACGCAAGAAACACAACCTTAAACGAGAAGCTTCATGCATTATTTACTACAGTACCAAATCTCTGATGACTATCTGGAAAAAAGAGCGGCTAAGCCGCTCAACTTCTACATATCATCCGGAATATCAGGTTCTACAAGCTGTGCTAATTGGCTTAATGTCTCCTGCCAGCCGAGATAACAAGCTTCGCTGGGAATTACGCTGGGAATGCCCTCCTGAACAACGTTTAACTCAGTTCCGCATGACACACTGTTAATTTCAACCGTAGTTATCATAGTGCCTGACAGGTTCGGGGCATCAAACTTATCGGTGTAGCGCAGCTTTTTATTCGGCACTAACTCGAGATACTCACCACCAAACGAATGGCTACTACCCGTAGAAAAGTTCGTAAATGACATTTTGTAAGTGCCACCAACACGAGCGTCTAGTCTCTCAACATTTGCGGTGAAGCCGTGTGGTGGTAGCCATTTGACCAAAGCATCAGAATTTAAAAACGATTTATAAATGCGCTCCGCCGGCGCCTTAATAACACGATGTAAGCGAATCGTATTCGACATAGTTGTCCTCCATTAAATAAATGAGTAGATGGCTTCAACTAATCGAATAGGTGATTTGAATTTCGACAGAAGGTTCTAAATTGACAGTTTGACTCTCACAATCTGTTACAAATTAGTCAACAAATAGTTAACAGAACCGCTTCAATAACACCGTTACTCCTAGGTATGATGCTCCTATAACTCGTTAAAGGAACAATATTCTATGAAAAAGTTACTAC
>Ga0208138_100139_pt1 | contig 45061 bp, 46 predicted proteins | sample AntRauMetaRauer3_FD_184786 | JGI IMG/M metagenome (GOLD analysis project Ga0208138, IMG submission 184786) | Saline lake microbial communities from Rauer Lake, Antarctica, in enrichment culture - Antartic Rauer Lake 3 Metagenome Rauer3 (SPAdes)... ... | reverse complement strand
TGCGCAGGTCTGTTCCAGCGAACCAACCACTCGACGACCGGTTCTTCCGGTAGCTGTCCACCGCTCGGGACAGCAATCGTGAGTGGCGACACTGTCGCGTCGGCGGCAGTCCGCCGCCGACAGCGACCCCTCACCGCCGAAACTCACCGTCCGTGTCATTTCGAGAATTGACCACGCATCGAAGACGCAAATTCAACCTCTACTGGAGGGGGTAGAGAATTCTCGATGTGATCGACTGAAGATAAGTCGGTAGATGTGCTTGAGAAGCCGCGAGTAGTTGGCACACAGGTCGGTCGAGAGGCATCGACGATACGTTTCCAAGCCGGTCCACAGCGCGTTGCTAACCAGTCGTTTCATCTCAACCGTCCGAAAAACTATCTCGGATACCCATTCTGTGTTTATCATCCTGAGCCGACTGAGAATGTTCTCGAAGAATACGTGGTGAGAGATTTCAGAAGTGCCAGGGACGGTGCTGCATTCTTCGGGCTGATAGAGAAACAACCAGATGGCTCCGATGTTCTATCTCCGTTAGGTGAGGAAGTGCTTCGATTCGGATTACAAAAATACGACCAGTCATTGAGGTCTGTCTTAGAAGAGTTCAAATCATGGAAAGGGCGACAGACGAGACTTACCCAATTAGCACCTGACTGGGCGTTAGTTGTCCGGTGGGTGGTGTTCTCTTTTCCCGCAACACAGATGCTCGTAAAACACATTCAAGAGCTTCAGAACAACGATCAGCCACCGATTCTTCCTGCCGTTGTGGAGCATCTGTTTGATACCTCACCTACGTTCGCGGTCGAGTTCTTTATCCGGGATACGGAAGAGGCATGATCTGCAGTACTGACTGGCGACGGTGACTTGATCACAGCCTCGCTGTTAGAGCCACACGTGTACCGTTCGGTGGTCGTGTACCAGTTCAAACAGATGCTGTATCATTCCGGCATCCTTGCGGAGTCCGGATCTGATTCGAGTAATCTGGAACCGGAGGAGAGCAATTGGCGATTGGAACAGCCGATCTGAAGTCTGCGAGTGTCGAAGTCGTCAATAACGGGCGCAACGACTACTGGGGCGGTGTGGATGAGAGCACGTCATCTAGGTGCTCGGACAACTCTTCGAGATTAGTTGTTCTGAAGTGTTCGGTGAGTGCGTGCATTCTCGGGTCTTTTGGAAGGACAACGCCGTCTTCGTACTCAGAGAACGCTTGCTCTATTACGGTGCGGTAGGTTTTGCTGGTGGCATAGCCGACGATGGCGTCGAACTGTGAGCCGTATTCTTCGAGGTAAGAGACCAACCTGTCCACGACGACCTGTTGGCGCTGTTTCTCGGCGTTGGTCAGCACGTACTCATATGATTTGATCTGTGAGAGATTCTCGTACTGTTCAGGTACCGGGCCGTACATGCCGGAGACAGTCACTTTGTGGATTTGGTCGTTCCACTCAGCGGTTGCATCTGCGACGACGCGGTGTGTTCGGGAATTAGAATACGGCTTGGTTTGGCTACAGGGGATAACGAGCAGTACGCGCTCGTCGCCGACCCGGTAGTCCTTCCGGTCAAGAATGTTGAAGTCTTCCGGTGTGTGTTCAAGTGAAATCTCTTGATCATCGACTGGGATATCCAAATCAAGCCGTTCCTGCTCCGCATCGCTCTGATCGGCGATTAACCGATTGTAGCCACGTTCACGGAGTTGCTGTGCCAACTCGCGATCTCGGACGGTTGCCCGTTTCAACGCCCGCTTGATATTCCCGACATCGTTACGAGCCATTTTAGCGACGTATTCAAGCAGCTCCCCGTTACCATCGTTGATCAGCTCCCGCACATGATTCATTTCATCTTGATAAACGCAGAAATTGTGGTAGCTCATTAGTGCGTAAAAATCACTCTTCATATACTCTCCGTCTCGATCATACGACTCGCTGTCGTACATCGTGCCCTGCATCTGATCGAAACCGATTTGGCGTAGATGCTCGCATGCGGGACATTGACAGCCCCAGTCGTCAGGGATCTGATCCGCAGTGAATTTCGACCAGTCTGCTGCCCATCGCGCTTCGGCGGTCCGATCGACATCAACACCAAAGTCTCCTAGATCGTGTGTCGAAGCGTTTGGGTTCCGGACGAGTTCTTCATCTGAAACCCCAATCTCTCGGTTGATGAATTTCTTGAACTGTGCTGCCTGCATGTAGCTTGAAGAGTCAAATGAATCTGCGCCGAGAAGTGCTAGGAGCGCCGTGAACTTGCCGCTAATTCCGAATAAATGAAGTCCGAGGTCGTCTTCCCGGTCACCAGGAATCGCGTCCTTCGCACCTTGTACGATATCAACCAGCATCTCGACGTTCGTTCGGAGCGGAACGAGCGAACCGATCGCAAATCCTTCAAATGACTTATCAATGTGCGTCGCACGGTCAAGGAACGTCCCGACGTACCAATTTATCGTCTCGTAGTCGTGACCGTGAATAGCGACATACACTGCGGGGGGGTCTGATTGATCCTCTAACAGCTCAAGACAACGAATAGCGCTGTCAATGCTGTCTTCCATTCGTTGAGTCGTCTCTTCATCGTTCAGATTCGGTGGGATCGGATAATCTAGAGTGGCGATGATGTCAGCACCATAATCGAGCTGTAAGTCGAGGATGCTCTCTGGGTTCGTATAGATAGCCCAGTCATTATCATCTCCTCCCTCTGTTGGAGGATCTCCGAACGTATCGGAATTTAAGAGTTTGAATCCACCTGAGTCTACAAATAACGGCTTAGTGAAACTCTCCGGCTGTGAGTGATATGGCTTGACTGGTTCATGGTCAGTGAAGTGATCGTGAATCGGTTTCGAGCGCCAGTTCTCAAGCGATTCGGGAGTGATGTTGAAATCCAAGAAACTCATCGCTTGAAACATCGCGCCTTGAAACTCGGGTTCCCCAAAGAGATGATTCCGTAACCGACTCCAAATTCCGCCGGACTTCTCGTTGGGCCCACCGATGAAATTGACTACAGGGAAGAACGCCGGTGTCTGAACGTCGCCGTGCGGTGTGTGGATTGTACCGCGGCGTGCGTTGCCAGCATCGTCAGTCGATTCGGTCTCAAACGATGCCATTCTCTACGCATCATTGACGACGGGATGTGATAAGTTCGGTCGTTCCGCGGTGAAACGGTCTCAATTGGATCCGCTACAGTCTGTCTTGGACCGTGACGATATGGATGTTATGTCGACGGCCGTTGTTATAGATCAGTCGGTCCTTCTCAAAGTCGAACTCGACCTCTCCACTATGATATCCTGAACGTTCGAGCTCGCTTAATTTGTCGCGGTCGCCGTACGACCAACAAATGATTTTATCGACACTCTCAAGCGGTTTATCTGCCTCAAAGTGATCCGTGAGCTGACGATGGATAGAACTCGCATAGAGGTTCGTATCCTGACGAACTAACGCGTTGACCTCTGTACTCGGGTCGTAATCTTCGACCAGCATTTCTGGCTCAGCCCCAAAGCGGTTCGAGCGCTCTAACCCGAGAACGACTTCGGCGTCGTTCGATGGCGTGAATTGATTCCGTTCGTGAATCCGTTGTTCGCGCTTTTCGATTGATGATTGCTGAGACTCTGCGCGGCGGGTGAGTTTCGCCTTACGACGGTGAGACAAGTAGTCTTTGAACCACGGATCTGATGCAATCTTCGAAAGGTAGTGGCTGAGTTCCTCTACGATTGCCTGATACACTGGGCTAGACTTGTTTCGGATCTTTTCCCGGTTCGCGGACAACTCGAGGTCTTGGCAGTTTGCGATGAAAAAGAAGTGGAGGAACTCGTTGTCGTGCGAGATCGTGTCGTTGACCCGTTCAACCTTGATGTGATCTTTTGCCAGCCAGACGCCGAACTGTGCCGAGTGCTTTCCGTAAGTAGGAAGCTCGTTGCGAGCGTCCTTGCCGCCCACCATCCCAACTACTTCTACAGTTGTTGTATTTCCCTTTTCAGTCTCAACGGTGAGCTCCCGGGGTGGGTAGTGCTTACACATCCGAGATTCCGAGAACTGACCCTCCCCGGGCTCCCGCTGCTCGGTCGGGAACTCAAGCTTGTTGTTCATTACCAGTCGGTCTCGTGTGTCATCGATCTCGTCGCCGAGGATGACCGTTATCTCCATCTCTCGGAAATCATCTGTAAAGAAGTGGCCTGTAGACCCGGCGAGTGTCTTCCATTTCAGGTAATGCTCTATCTTATTGTAGGTGAGTGATGCTGGCGAAAATCCATGACCGGATTTGAATCCGGTAATACGAATGTGCGTCCCAGAGTTGCCCTCTTTGACTGCCTCCTCGTTCAGCACATACTCAGGCATGGTTCGGTTATTGAGCTTTTTCCACGGTTGCTCCATCTGTGCGCGTAAGTTGTGTCCGTTCTTCGTGGTATTGACGAGGACTTCCTCGCTCTTGTAGAAAATCTTTGTTCCGTGACCTTTGTAGCCGATCGATCCGTTTTGACGGCCGCGCTTCGTGGAATTGCCAAGGTCGAAGAACGACTCGAGATCAGCGTGATCCATCCCCTCGCCGTCGTCTTCGATAACAATTTCAGATCCAATTGGTCGGTCTCGAATGGTAATTTCGACTTCGGTCGCACCGGCGTCATAACTGTTCGACAGCGATTCACGGATCACCTCAAGCGGATCCTCGAAGTCGCTAGCGATCTCTAAAAATTCGTTTACTTCGTTGACTTGTGGTGTTTTGGTTGTTGACATTCAGAAGTATCCTCCAAGTGATTCGTTCACAACGCGATGTGCGTGCTGTTGCATCGATTTCTCTCGTCCGAGCGACTGTTCGATATACGAGATCAACGCGTCATCTCCCGGACTTTGAATCGCGGATTGGATTCTCTTTATTTCCTCTTTTTGAATGATTAGGTTGTGCATCGCAACAGCGCCAAGCTTGTCTTTCTGATACTCCACATCTCCTTTCATACGCCTCACTAACATCTCATCACTACAGACCTGGCAGTCACACTCTGTAAAATCGACATCATCTACGGGCTCCGAATTGTACAGCGAAGTATCGTATTTCCCGTTAATCGCCGAGTGTATGTACGATGATGAATCAAATGTGTCTGCTCCAACTGCGGCCAGGAGAGGGATCGCACTTGACGAGATGCCGAGCACGTGGAGAGGTAGCTCCTCGAACCCCCAGTCACTCAAAACCTCACGACAATCGCTCACAGCGGTGATCAGTTTACCCTTATTATCTTTGAGTGGAACGAGGCTCCCCAAGGCGACCCCGTCGAATTCACGATGGACACGGTCCCGGCCGATGACTTTCTCAACCTCTGTGAGAAACGTATCGAGCATCGAGTAGTTGTACCCATGGAGTGTCAGATATCGTGTGTCGTCCCGGCTGGTCAAATCGAGAAACTCGTCGACGTTTTCGGCAGTCAGTCGCGCTTTCTCGACGCGGGTCGGGTAGTCATCGTCCGGCGCAATGGGTCGATCGAGATTTACGAGAACGTCTCCCCCGAGCCGTCTCTGTATCTCAACGATTGCTTTCTGATCGACCTCGACCTCAAAGTCGCTACCATCAAGTGTGCCGTCTCCGAGGAATTTGAAGCCACCTGAGTCAAGAAAGAGAGTGCCGTCAAAATCGAACACATCGCGCTCTCTGATCGGTGCAGAAATGTAGTCTTCGTACCGTTCTCTCGAGATGCCGTAGTCCGTAAGCGACGCAACTGATGTCATCACACCATCAAAATATCGGCTGTAATCACCACCGTTTACGACTTCGTCTCCGTTCATGAACTCCTTGATAGTTCGGTGGATACCGCCACCATACAGACTTGCGTCTGTTCCTCCGGCATAGAAATTAACAACTGGGAGAAGGTTCGGAGTCGACAGTTCCGTGTCGCCAATCTGTAAAACTCCACTTCGAGCGTCACCCGCCTCAGCGGAAATCTCAAAGATGTCGTTTTTGAACTGCTCTGACCGAGATTCCATCACGCAGTCACCTCGCTGCCCATATCATTGCGTACCATTCGTTTCAATTGTCGGCCCTTTGTTCCAATCCCATCCCCCTTGATATATGTTATGTCGACATTATTTTGGTTGGAAATATCGCCAAAAGCTTGAGTGTAGACAGACCCCATGTTCATAATAGCAGTCTCATAATCACCATTTGAGATACAGTGACGTAGGTCTTCTGTAACGTATTCGCGTAATTCGCTAGCCCGCGAGGGCGTCATACGACGGTCATAGTTGGTGATTTCATCGTCGGCGCAGAGTATTCCGTGCTCCGCAGAGAGAATCCGAAGTTCAATATCTGATCTAAATGCGCCCTCTCGCATTGCTTTTTTGATAATTCTGAAGAAATAGCCATCATACACTTCGATAGCTCGGGTTGGTTCGGTCACGTGATTTTTAGTTGCCGAACAGGACTGAACGAGGAGCGTGGGCATTGCATCGGTATCGATCCCGACCAGTCAAAAGAGTGTCCCCTAGGGAGAACCAAATCAACTATCCCCGTCGAAAATGCCTGTATTTCAGAAATTTGTTATATACTGTCGGCAACTATGTGTCACGATCTCTACCGTTATACTTTCAAGAACTCGTAAATTACTCTACTACAATACGAAAGCCGAAGGGCAGGTCGCGGTAATATCAGTAACCAAATGGACGCAGAAAGAATCTCGAAACAATCGAAAGGTAACGTCGACCAGTCATTACTAGAAGGAACGGGTAGCGGCGGAATGCTATCTGCGGGGTATTTCAACGATAATTCGCTTATTGATCGACTTCACGACGGTGAGCGTGTAGACTATGCTCTTCAGAATCTCACTAAAGGAATTACGTCCGGTAATGGAGACTCCGATGATACAATAAGCCCTCATTCGAGCTATCGGACAGTCCTGCTCGTAACTGACGAGCGTCTCCTCTATGTCGTCGGTCAAAGAAACGGTGATAAAACGTTCTCCGTCCGGCTCGAGGATATTCGAGATGTCGAGATATCTCACGGCGTTCTGAAAGACCGAATTATTGTCCAAACAGACGATGAGACGTACGATATGTACACACAGAAAGGTGGTAGTTTAGACGAAGCTTCCAAACACATCACTGAGATCTCAGAAAAGAGGGCAAAAAAATCGAATGAATCATCTGGCGATGACCAAGTCGAGCGAACAAACAAAGAAGTTACAGATAACGACGCAAATAAGCCTCCCGACAGACCCGAACAATCTGCTAATGTACTAAACCAGTCCGGCCGTAATACGGATACCGAGGGGAATTCGTCGAATTCAAACTCAAATATGTCTGTAACCGTTGAGATACTCGTTTCTAATATCGATGGAGAACCAGTCCCTGACGCAAGGGTCAAAATCACTGGAACGACACTCTCAGTCGACGGACGAACTTCGCAAACTGGGCGGTGTAGTATCTCTGTTTCCGAAGCCTCCGAATCGGTCAAGATGGAGGTCAACCACCCTGAGTATCAAACAATACAAGAAGGGGTAACGTTGGCTGATGGTGCCGTTATCGATATTACCCTCAACAGTGCTGATAGTACTGACAGTCACTCGGAAGAGAAGTCTCACTCTGACGGTACCGATTCGACTGAGACTTCAGATACAAGCAATGGATCACCGGAGCGTACGGAGCTATTGGACGAACTTGTCGCGCTAAATGAGCGCTTCTCCCGGAAGGTGACTCGAGGGAGAATGCGAACTGACGGTAAATACAGTCCGGAAGATTATGAGACGGCGTTCGGGTCGTGGTCAACTGCCGTGGATCAAGCGCCGTTTGATCGGACGAACGAGAGTTTATCAGCCCAACCAAATCAACAAACGTACTCGAGACAGGAAGTCATCGACGCCCTCGTTGACCTAATCGAGAAGGTGGACGATCGACCTAGTACATCGGATATGAACGATTTGGGTGAAATGTCCGCCTCTCCCGTCTACCAGTATTTCAAAAGTTGGGATGCTGCCGTTGATGCTGCAAAGGAGGAACACGGTGCGGTAGAGTCAGATCACGACCGAGGTCAATCTGAAGAATCCGCTGACGATTCAGATACAGATTCTCCTGCGGAGGGTAAGGCGTCGGAACAGACAGAAGACGGTGACTTGACGGCCGATCAGCGGGATTCGGAGGTGTCCTCTGAGGCATTCGCCGAACTCAGCGGTTTTCGACGTGATTTGCTGGTCGTGATCAATGGATTGGAAGCGCCGAAAGGACTCGAAATAAAACGGGAACTAGAGGAGTACTATGACGGAACGATTCACCATGGTCGTCTTTATCCCAACCTAGACACGCTCGTGGAAGCAGGCTTCCTCGAGAAGTCGGCACAGGATGAACGGAGCAATCGATACGAGCCGACGGACCTCGGTGCCAATCACATTGAAGCTCGATATCACTGGCAACAGAATCGAGTCGCCACTATCGAAAATCAAACACGGACTCCTGAACCCGAAGATAGGACGACATCAGAGAGCACTAAGGACGACACTCCCAGTAAGAAAGAGCAACGAGATAATACTCACACAGAAAATATTCCACACGATTCGGCGACAGAGGATGACAAACAGGACTCTAACAGTGAGCCGACCGAAGAAGATGACTTTGAATGGGGCGTCGACGAGTCAGACCTAGTCTCGGACGACATCGATGAAGTACCAGAAGGACGTCTCTCTAACGTAATTACAGAAGTCATAAAAATCCAAGATATTACGTCTGGGAAACGCGATGCGATCATCGAAATCAAGCTATCGAACGGGAAGCGAATCGACTTCACGATCTGGAACAAGCACGACATTGAGATTGACTTTCAGACCGGGGATAAGCTCCGGTTGAATGAGGTCAGACTCAAGCGATGGGAAACCGATCACGGATACGCTTATCAATTGAGTAGTACGAAAGACCTCACAACCGTTCCCATTGAGGGGTCTGATGTTCAGCAGCCGTTTGAGGAAGATGAAGAAGACGGGGGTGTAAGTGGTGAGCCACAGAGAGAGCACGACATTGATCAGCTTATTGGAGTGGGTGGTGCTACGAAAGCCGACGCGGAGGCTCTCATGGAATCCGGGTATATGACGACTGCGGATCTAGAAAATGCCTCGCTCGATGATCTCCGTTCCGTCTCGGGACTTGACGACGGAACGGCTCTGCGTATCAAAGCAGAACTCGGGTAGCGGAATAGTCGCTCAATGCCCCTACGACAACGAGAGTTCCACGTAATCCTCGAGGTCGGAATCGCGCAGCAAGTCGATCTGCTCGTCGGTAAGTTCGTCGAGAAATAGTTGGCTATCAGATAGTAATCCATCAACGATCGGTTCTAACGGCGTCCCAACGTACGGGCCGAATATCTCTTCGCGGCACTCTTCGAAATACTCCCGCATGTCCTCCCCGTAGTCTGCAGCCCGCTGCTTGAGTCTTTCAAAGCTCCACTCATCGTCTCGGTAGACCTGCCCTTTCCAATCCCAATCGGAGAGGAGTTCGTGGACTGCTTCGAGTCTGACTTCGCTCACACGTTCGACACGCTCATTGAGTCGCCTCATTCCGTTCACGCGACTCTGCATTCCGATTCGAATCTCGTGAATCTCGTTGCTCACCCGACGTTTCTGGTCTTCAACCTTCGATCTGAGCGCATCGATGCGGTCACCAAGTGCCTCGAAATCGTCTTCTTCCAACAACTCTCGTGCCTCGGCAACGGCTTGTTTGGCATCATCGTCGATCTCAAGATCAGTCTGAAGGAACTCTTCAGCCAGGATCCGTTGGAGTATCGTTTCCTCCATCGTTTCGGCGATATCCCCTAATCGGGAAGCAAGCTGTCGGTGACGATACTGTTGGTAGATCTCTTCGATGCTTTCCTCGAAATTTTTGTCTGGCAAATTTTCAGATTGTTCAGTCGACATAGTGAGTACTCACCTCCGTGAACTCCTCACCGAGCTTATCGGTGCCACTAGTTCCTGTTAGCGGGACTTCTCTAAAATTCGTCACCACTACATCGTTGTCAAGTTTCAGACTAGCCAGAGTTGCTGTAGTTCTAGCGAATGGATTTCCACTATACAGCCTATTGGCAAGCTCAGCTGCACTCACGGCATCATCCAACTCTGATTGAGTGTGATTACACACCTGCCCGAGCTGTTCCGTGAGATCGGGATCAACCGCATCGTACGTCTTCAGTTTCTTGTAGCGATCACTAACGGATTGTATGTCCGTATCCGACAGCATCTCTGAAACGTATTCAACGGCTTCGCGCTGATAGCCGTGGTCCGTTGTGTCGTTGAGCGCCTTCCTGATATCGTACATCGTGTCGGCAAGGTCACGTACGTTATGACCCGATTCGAATCGGACACGTGATGCGATATTTCCGATGTATTGCCGACCGAGCATCCCAAGAACTTCGAAAGGCGGGTTTTGTTCCAAACGGTCACGGACCTCTGGTACGTCGAGAGTGCTGGCAGAAACGCCTAGCAACGAGCCAAGCACATCTTCAACGTACTTTGCGTCCTCCATCGCTTCCTTGACTGCCTTAATCTCCTCATGTCCAAGTACTTCGTCAAGTCCCGAGAGCAGTTGCCGGTCAACGGTGAGCTCGTCGTCAGATTGGTACCGCTCGTTCAGCCGCTCGGCAGTCACTTCGTGCCACGGATCATCGAGAAGTGTTAGCGTCGAATACGTTGCGAGAAGGAAGTCAGTGAAATCGTATCGAGCGTGCCGCTTGTAGAACACGCTGTCGCTGTTCAGTTGTGTTTCGATGATCTTGTCACGCCACTCTTCAGCGTATCCGGTGAGTTGGGTACCGGCGGCTTCCAACTGTGCCGAATAGTCGGCGGATCTCGGATCCATGTCTCGACGTACCCCAAACTCGACGAGCCGACGAAGGTCTGAACGACGAAAATCACCCCGGTCGAGAATGATCTGATCGGGATCCGGTGCCTGGTTTGAATCCGGATAAACGAATGGTGACTTTTGGCTACTAAGCATGTAGCGCAGTGAGGTCCCCTCAATCAGACGAAAGTCGTCAGTGATCTCTTCCAAGAGATCGCGGAGACCCCGTTTGATGAACTCATCCGTTTCGATGTACTTCGTCGGGTCTTCGATCCACGAGTCAATCTGTTCTTTTTGTTCCTTGATTTTCTGTTCAAGTCTAGATGGACCACCAACTTTGTAGCCACACTCAGAACAAATCCGCCTACCATCGGTATCGGTTCCCCACGCCTCAGCACCACACTCGGGACAGGGATCGGAGGTTGGTCCCTCCCCAGTAGATGCTATCTCTACCTGATGAGCGCCAACTTCTATTTCGCTGGGTAGCCCGGTCGTTTCGAAACCAAATGCGTCGACAAATTCTCGACTGATAGCGACGTGATTTCCTCGCTCGCGTCCATACCATTTAGCGAGGTCTGCATACTCTTCGGCATCTTCGTAAACCTCGTCTGCGACAGAAACCGTATTCCCGAGTGACCTGAGAACGTCCGCAGACGACGGAGCTTCAATATATCCTTCATGGTAGTCCTGTAACACCTCGAAGATCGTCATGATAAATTCACGCGGGGACTGCTGGCTCTCGTCGAATCCGGCATAGACACGTCGAAGGAACGTCTGATTGAACGGGAATAAATCACGGAAGGATTCGTCACAGAAGCCACAACCGGCGCAGATAGACCCCTCTGGGGCTTCTTTGAGGTCGAACGTTCCATCGTCGGTGTTCCGGTCGTATTGAACGCTACCGTCGTGTGATTTGATATAACCGAGATACGGTCGTACAAAGTCGACCGCAGAATCTTCGTTCAGGAATAGTACCGTATTCGAATCCTGTTCATTCGTCTGGAAGAACTCGAAGCGATCCTCCGCCGTCCGAGTGCGTAAAACCTCTGTAGAGTCACGGGTTCCTGCGACAATGAAATCCCAATTGTCCGCGGACTTGTCGCGCTCCATGTACTTTCGGAGGCGCTCTGCTTCCATCGCGGCGATAGAGAAGTCCTCGAAGACGATGACTGGCCGAGTGTCCTCAAACCGCTGTCCGACTTGGTCAAGCACGTCACCAAGCGAAGAGGTATCGTAGTTCTCCCTTATTACCTGCCAGAGAGCGTTGTTGAACGCTTCTACGGCTTCTGAAACGCCAATATCCTCATTAAAAATTTTCAGTTCATCACGCTGTCTGTATTCGTTTTCTCCGATGAATTGAATCTTCTGAGCATACTCGCCCCGCTCGACGAGACGATTCAGTTTCTCTGCGATATAATCGCGTATCTTGTCGGTCTGCTCACCGTCGGGAGCAACGTCGTACCCCTGCCTGCGCAGTGTGAGCGTCGCTCCCGAAGTGGCATTGTCTGCTACGGTCTGCGGGATATCGACGATGTCGTCACGTAGGCGCTTGAACTCAGACGCTCCCGAGAGTTCTTCACCGAACTGCTCCTGGTAGAACTCCGGAATCCGCTCGGAAAGGATCGACATCAGATCGTCGTCTTTGTCGATGTGAAGCATCGGACGACCATCGAGTCGGAGCCGGTGAGAGAGGTACGCACAGAGTTCCGATTTACCGGTACCGACTTCTCCTTCGATGACGACGGCGAAATTCCCGACCCGATTATCAGAGAATTCTTGATAGATGCGATCCTCGCCCCACGTTTCACCTCCCGCGGCTGTACCGCGGAAGACCTCCATGGGTCGGTGCGTGAATTGGAAGAGGTCGTAATCCTCAGAACGAACTGCAGCGACCTTACTGAACAATCGCCGAAGCGTCTCTTCATCGACTTCGTCGAAGTGTGGGCAGCGCGCTGAGTCGGATTCGTCTGGTTTCACGATTTGATTCATTGAATCACCTCAATCGAGTTCGCGTCTCTGTCGATTCCCTTCCGTCGAGGGACACCATTCAGATCGACGGCAGCAGCGTCGCCCGATTCGACAATTCTAATCTCCTTCTCTCGCACTAGGTTGAAAAGAACCCGCGAGAGGGAGGCTGGTACGTTCCCGTCGGCTGTAAGCTCAATAAGGAAGAGATTTTCCCACAACCAATCGATATACTCTGTAATTGTCACGCGTCCGTTCGTCCCAACTTCGTCCACTGCAAGCTGTATCGACTCTTGAATCATATCCGGGCCTGGGTAGACGGTATGTCTTCTGCCGTTGGCCTTGTGAACGAGGTTAAGAAAGTCAACGAGCCGGGACCAGTTGACGAACTTGTGTTCGTTTAAGTCAATATCTCCCTGTTGAGACTGAGGAACGTATCCACGCTCGCGGTGCCGCCGGTTAATCTTCTTGTACAGGGAGGAATCGTCGGAATCGAACGCTTGAATTTCCTCCTGAAGGAGGTATTGATAGTTGAGTAGGACAACAGACTGTCTTCCCCAGTCTGCTTCCTCAGCTTCCGACGTAAGGTTATATAGCACACCAAGCCGGAAGTCGAGTTCTTCATCGCCAGTCTCCCACGGGAGGTCAACGGCGTAGTAATCAGGCTCTTGACGGCCAACGAGTCCAATTGCACGCAACCCGTTTATCCCTTGGCTCAGAAGATCGTCACTAAGTACGGTGTCGCTTTTGAGTTCATCTTTGGTGGTGTTTCCGCGCTTTATCGACCAGTAGACGGTCCGCAACGGGGCAGGAGTCTGTACCGTGTTCAGAATGTAGGGTGCTGTTTCGCTCATAGTGGATGCATTAGCCAGTCGTGATACCGTGCGTCGATCGGGCTTGTCTCGGGGTTGAGATCCTTCGCCGCCTCTCGGGCCAAACGGATCTTTGGACTACGTTTCGCGTAGGAGGGGTCAAAGGTTGTTCCTTCCATCGAGACTGACCGATTCAGATCGTGTGCGATCTCCGATGCAGTCGATTTGTCCCATTCGATTCGCCGTCGGAGCCAACCCCCGAAGGCCTCGATGACGTCGTCGCTCTCCAAGGGTGAGACCCCAAGTTCGTTCCGGCGTGCGAAAATGTTTGAGAAGGTCTTGTAGAGTGGAAGGTACGGCGCTTCCGTGAGTTCGTCAAACAATTCGGACGTCGTCTCAATCGGATCGCCTTCGACCAGCTCGTAGAGGTTCGCGTTGTCTTGTACAAAGAGGTTTTTCGTGTCTCGAAGCGGCATCCCCCAGCCTTCGCTCTCGTAATGCTCGACAAATGCCTCATAAACGCGGTCGTACCGTCCGATATGTCGACAGAACGGCTCGTGGTATAGGGGGCGAAGGCCACCAGATGGTTGGAAGCGACGCTCGTCAGCGACGACGATCAATGATCCCTCGGAACTCGCGTATCGGTTGACGAGGTCATTCATCGTGTACTGCGTGTTCTTTTCATAGTAGCTCGTCGTGACGACACAGAGGTCCTCTGACGGAGGAAGCTGTATTCCCCCGCTAACGTGATAATCATACCCGGGGAAGTCGTATTGTCTACCCCCACGTTCGTGTTGCCACGTGTGCTTGAGCTGACGCCACGAAGTCGGGTACGTGGCGTGTTCCGTACCGAGATAATTAATCGCGGGGAGCGATCGCAGTTTCCAATAATGGACGTTTCCATCTGGGTCGTGGATGAACGCGACATCAGCGTCATTCATCCGATTTTGGATTGCTTGTAGACTCACTGCTCACCTCCATCGACGACGGCAGTGAGTGTCCGGTGATCAAGCAGATCATTTTCGAGATAGTGGCTCGGCGTCCGCGAGAGCAACAGACACTCGTCACAGTAGTCGACGCATCGCTCACAATCACCGACATCGATGACGTTGTCCGCGACTTCGTCAAGGCTCTCATGGACGTGCCAGCCGATACCGTTGCCACCCTGGCGACCGTCCACAATGTATACTTCAACTGCGTCTTCGGTGATCGACGCCTTGACTCGATAGTCGGACCGGTCACACTTGACGACAACCGGAATAGCCCGATCAAGTGCTTGTTCGAGGCTGGTCAACAGCTGTGGCCATGAGGCCGTGGGATGGGTCACCCGTTCGAGCCGCTCGGCGATCGCATCACGCTCAAACTCGAGGCGCAGTCCCTGCGTGTGATGTTGTTGCCCCACCGGACGGTACGTCTCTTCCTGTGACTTTTCGAGCCGCTCGCGCCACGAGAGTCCGTCAGTAGAGCCGCCACCGTCCTCTTTCTCGATCAACGCCTGGGATCGCAGTATCTCGGTCGAAGGGCTCATCGAATGACCGCGCTCGAAAGCATAAACGAAGTCCGTCAGCTCGAATTGTCCGTATTCGATATCGCAATCTAAACCAAATAGTTCCGTCTCCTGACGGTCGCGCTCTGCGTCTGTTGAACGAACGTACGTCGACATCTGTGCGAACGTCCGATAGGAACGTTGTCCTCCCTTGGCTACCGAGCACTCAACTGACGAGATGCCGTGGATTTGTGTGGTCGTGAGGTCGGAGTCGCAATGTGGACAGATAGTCTCATCAGGATCGAAGCTCCGGAACCGTCGATCACACTCCTCGTTGTCACAGACTGCGACGTCAGTGAGCGGTTTCTGCGTTCCCCGGATGTCATCGACGATGTATTCTGTTCCGTGTAGCGACACCATCCCCCCGAGCTCGTTCTCTTCTCCGGGATACATGTCGTACAGTCGACCGCTCCCTTCGAAAGAGATCTCTTCCCGCTGACCGCTGAATTGAACGGGGAAGTTCTGACCGAAACTTCGGTAATTGGCGAGATACCCGAGCTTACTCAGCCACTGATCGAGACGTGACGTGTTGCTTGTGAGATCTCGGTTCGTCGCCGCGCCTGTGGACATCCCGCGGAGCCGCGAAAACGTCTGGTCAACACGCCGTGATAGGGAGAGCGGGCCGTCACCGAAGAAAACCTCTTCGTACACCTCGACTCCACGTTGGCCAAAAATACCCGAGAGATATTCTCGTAGGACATCGTCCATCTCCTCTTGAATGAACTCTTGGAGGATCTGTAGTTTGTCCTCAACAGAGGTGACAAACTTCTCCAAATTCTCAAGCTCCGGCTCCGAGAGCCGATAGGTCAACTCAAACACTTGGTCTTCGTGCGGATTTCGAGCAAGGTATGCGAATACCTCTGTGACGACGTGTCCCGCGAGTACCTCGTCGAAGTCCTCCGGATCAGGAATCCGGACGGGTTCAAATTCTCCGAGATAACTATCCAAATTGGCGTAGTAGTGGCCGTCGACTGGGTGTTGTCCACGGATCACCGTCATCACGAGTGACGAACTACCTCGGGTCCGACCAGTTCGCCCGGACCGTTGGACGTAGTTCGTGAGCGTCGGTGGAACGCCGACTTGTGCGACCGTATCGAGGCTCCCGATATCGACCCCGAGCTCCATCGTCGGCGTTGAACTGACTACGTTCACCTCTGGCGGATCCTTGCGGAATCCTTCTTCGATAGCACCACGGATTGCTGGCGAGATGTTCCCTTTGTGTATGCCGACCGTGACGAACTCTGGCTCCTCTCCCCCCTGAATCGGTTCGGTCACGTCGTGGGCCCAATGGTCAATAGCGTAGTCCCATCCGGACTCGACATCGGCGTATCCGGGATTCGCCACGAATTCTCCCTCATCTGTTCGAGAGAACCGAGAATACGTCTCTATCGGTTTTCCACACTCCAAGCAGGTATCGAGGGCGTCACCCGATTCCGTAGTGGGGAACGACGCGTAACACTCCGTACAGAACGCCGCGTCGGGAATCAAAACGAGATTCGACTCGTCCTCTCGAACGTTCCGAGTGAACACTCCGCTCTCCGCCGGCGGTTCGACCAACCCGCTTTGTTCGAGGGAATCCCTTGCCTCATCGAAGTAGTTCCCCACTTTGGCACGCTTCTCGTCATCTGTAATATTGGCTCGATCGACTCCCCGCTTGAGGGATTCGTGACTGGCGACAGAGACGATTCCACTCTCAAGAAACTGACTTAGGACGTCGTTGAGGACGTTATCGATCCGGGCACGGCTGGTTTCGAGATCGCTGTCGAGTCGGTCGAGGATCTTCTCCCGAGACAGTCCGTCGATCTTTACGCCGGCGTATTGGAACGAGGCGTCGCCGAGCACGAACCGCTTGTAGAGTGCGTGTGCGATTGTGAGGTCAGTTGGGTCATCGAACCCCATGACGGCGTCAGCGGTCACAAGCGCGCTATCGAGTAGCGCATCGCAGTTGGAGAGATATGCGTGAGCTTCGATATCCTCCCTCAACGGGACGAGGAAGTTGTAAGCTTCCGCGTCCTCGTCGAGATTCTCCTGAACTAGCGGCTCCCAGTACTCCTCGCGGAGGGTATCAGCAACCGATTTGAAAAGCTCGTACTGGTCGGCTTCACCACCAGCCTCTAGTAACTCTTGGAGGTAGACCGTCTGGGCCATCAGTCCATACTCGGTTCCAATGATTTCTTCGCCCACGCTCTCAGCAGCGCTGTGCGAGTCCGAGAAAACGAGCGTCTTATTGGACGGTGCAACACGGCATACCTCCGATAACATATATGAGAGAAGCGAAGACGTGGGAACACCGATATCAGTTAATCGGGGCGATCCTCCGCATCCTGGGCAACCACCAGTACCATCACCGCGTATCGATGCGAACGTTTTCTCTTCTTCCTCATTGTCGACCGCGACGTACGGTTCGTGACATGTCCCTTTGCGACAGAACTGTACCTCGGGGATTGGTGCGGCACCGCATTTACGACACCGGTTGTCTCTTGAGAGTGCCCCGCACTCACGGCACCAGTGGACCCGGTGTGGTGGCTTGAGGAATACGTGGTATTTCTCAGTGACAATTCCTGCGAGTCGACCGAAGGCCATGATCGTATCGAGAACGCCTTCCGGGTCTGAAGCCCCTTCGCGCTCCACCTCCGCGACGAGGCCCTCGTAGGAGCGGAATCCTACTTCACCCGTTGTATCCCGGTCGAACCACTCGGTGAAGGCAGCCACTTCGGGGAGTTCTTCAAGCACAAAATCAAGCCATCCACTCGCAAATCCACCGGAATCGATGGCGGCCTCAACGAGAGCGTCTCTACCCTCCTCCGTTCGCACGGTTTCGCCAACATCAGCAATGTCGTTGGTTTCAGTATATTCGGCTGCTGCGTCGTAAAGTGGTTGGAACGCCCACCCCGGGGCTGAGGATGAAGGTTCGATAGAGTCCTGGGCCAGTAACCCGACCTCTCTGAGCGATTCAACCGCGCTCTGTAGACCATGCTCGGCGATAAATCTATCTGGGTCGGCTACTCCGATTCGGGCGACTGCGAGCACTGCCACGATCTCGTCGAGACTGCTCCCCGGGAGTCGGCCGAAATCGGGAGTAGTTTGAGGGCGGAACTTTCGGCCGGTGAACTCAACGCTGTTGATTGAATCCTCATCGCTACCGGTAAGCGAGGCGGCGAGTTCCGTGGGATTGTCTACTGTCGCGGACACCATCGTAACTTGCGGATCGTTGTCCGCATAGAACTCTTTTAGACGCCGCGAGAGCATTGAAATCGCTGCCCCTTGAATTCCGCTCCACACGTGGGCTTCGTCAAAAACGATATGCTCTAGCGGCTGCTGGCTTGGCTGGTCTCCGAGAATATTTCTTGTCTCCTCCTTATCATTGACGAACATGTAATCCAATGCTTCTGGATTCGTGAGGAGGATATCCACTCCCTGCCGGATAGAATCACGAGTTACCTTAATCCACGAGTAGGAGTTATCTGCCGTTCCGACCGCGGAATCGCTCAGTATCCGCAGTTTCTCGTCCGGATTTTGTGGGTCTATTAGTCCGCGCACGTACGTCCCCTCCTCCATCTCGAAGTCCCGACTTCCGACACGAGCCGGCGTATCGGAGTCCCAGATGCCGATTGTGATTCGATCCTCCGGAGCCCGGTTCCGGTTGATGTGATCGAGGTATGTGATGAAACGGTTGAACTGGTCGGAGCCCAGCGTCTTCATGGGATAGAGGATCGCCGCCTTCAGTCCGGGTTTGTCGACGGAAAGGCAGGTGTTCAGGATAGGAAGGAAGAACGATTCGGTCTTGCCGGATGCGGTCGGGACCGCGAGAACATTGTCACCGGGCTCGATTTCTATCGCTTTGATCGTCTCCGCTTGGTGTTGGTAAAGTTGACCGTCAGGATCGCCGCCGAACACTTCTCGCCGAATAGCATCCACAATGTCGTCGTGGTAATCAAGATTGTCGAGAAACTCGGCAGCAGTCTGACTGTGGAACGCAGGTGCGTCGACGAATTCGACAAAAGGACCCTTACGCTCGATTGTCTGATCAGAAACAAACGACTGAGCCCCCTCCACTCCATCGACATCGTTGAGCTTGGTCATGGCACGGTTCCACCAAGTGATCTCGGCCGCTCTATCGGTGGCAGCGTTGAGTCTGTCTTGTGGTGAGTTCATTTTATGTAGTATCTGATCTTACCTTTGATTTCACTCACTTGACAACAATAAGAAGGCAAAGATATCGGGTCGTCTCGGTGTCGGACCCGGATCGCTAGATTTGACGATCGGTTTGTCAACGTTATCTCACGATTTACGCGACGCTAATGTAAAGTCACGGGGTCAAAAAATCACTATAGATACTGACGCATCGGTAACAGTTTGCTGAAAACCACACCGAAAAGCCGTAATGACCCATTGGTTTCTACAGAAACCACCTCCTTCCTCTTTTTTGTGGTCCATGTTCATAATTAACCGAAAGTTCAGTCCACAGCTATTCGAACCGATGCCGGAAGATTGAACTGGATATCCGAACCACACGTGGTATCTCACTCGATGAAATATTTTGATTCGAATTCGGATCGATCACGCGTTGACGATGATGTAGAACCTCTCGTTCACGGGATTCTCGAAAACACGCAGATATTCGGACCAGATACAGAGAACCCTCCACGCGTCACCTCCGCGCTCAAATACGTTCAGGAGCCACAGAAGCGCCGAAGCCCGGGAGAATACGGCGGCGATGACGAGTTCATCGAGAACATTATCGACATTTTTGGATTTGAACCCCTAAACTTCCAACAGACGAGCTGGAACATCGTCCGCGACCTCAACGAACGACGACGGGGAGGAGATTCGCAAGGTGCAATATTCTCTGCACCAACCGGATTCGGAAAAACAGAAGCGTTCCTCGGTCCGCTGTATCAGTTATTACAGGACGACGATCTCGATCGGGTAGCTCTGGTATACCCCAGTAAAGCGTTGTTACAGGACCAATTAGGCCGTGTCCTCGAACACCTCCACACGATCAAAACGACAACCGATGAACAGCTGTTGGTCGGCGTTTGGTCAGGAGATACAGCATACAAGCCCGAGGACGTTTCCACGGAAGACGCACTGTTCGAAGGAGCCGGTCAGCGAAAGCGGTTCAGACTTGCCAACTGTTGGTGCGGTGATCACCAAGATCCGCACGCATTTCATTACGAAGGGGGTGGCAGTCACTACGACCTCGTCTGTGAACACGACGAAGCGCACCTATTTGGCGATCGAGAAGTTGTCCTGAACAGAGAGGACATCAGACGTAGTGACGGACCGGATATCGTCCTTACGACACTCGAATCGCTAGAGCTGTTCGGATTGAAACCGAACTACAGCCTCATTGACGAAATAGATGCCATCGTCTTCGACGAAGTACACCTTTATACCGGAATTCGTGGCGCACACGCAGCGAACATTATCGAGAACATCGAGGAGATTACGGATCACTCAACGCTCTGGCTTGGAGCGAGTGCGACCGTCGACGACGCCGAGCAGTTTGCAGCCAAGATTTTCCCGATTCCGGACGGTCGGATTAGGGCTGTTTCTCCACCCGATGAAGACTTTGCTACCGATCACAACGATAAGGAGCATTACTTCTTCCTGAAGGCAACGGAAGACGGGCCCGGTGTCTCGTCTATGTTCATCCAACAGATCATGCTTCTTGGTCACGCAATGCTCCAACAGGAGGGTGAACCACGCGGAAAAGTCCTCTCGTTCATCGATAGTATCAGTCAGGTCAATCAGAAGCGCTCGCAGCTAGAAGATGCGGACCAACAACGCGACCTGTGGCGGTACCACACGGACATCGATGAACCAGGTGACTGGCGCGAAGTTGCTAACGGGATGGACCGAGAATTTGTGGATGGACCTCTGAATTTCTCGTCCGTCTTTTCCGACGTTGGGTTCGATGCCTCAGTCGTACAAAGCGACGTGCTCCTGTCGACGAACTTCCTTGAGGTCGGTATCGACGTCGGGGATATTTCGATCGTTACGCAGTACCGGACGCCGTGGAACCTCTCATCGTTCGTTCAGCGCGTCGGGCGTGCTGCCCGTGAGTCGGGAACCGACTCGTTCATCTTCGTCTTCCTATCTGATCTCACGAGCGACGCGAACATGTTTTACCGAGCTGATCGGTTCCTCGGCTCCGAGATCAGGACACCACTGAAGTCTGACAATGAAGTGATTGATTGGATTCACGACCGATATCGTGAGTTCTACGAGGTCTCATCACGCGTCCGTGACCGCCACCACTACTCCACGAGCCAAGAAAAGACGGAGTTCCACAAGGAGTATCTAGTCGGTGAACTTGGCTGGGAATCATATCATAACCTGATCTCCGATCCCCAGATGGTACTGTCCCGTGAGCTTGGGATGACCGACTCATTCTCACCGTTGACAGGGCAGGAGCCGATTACACACGTATTGGCTAAAATCGAGAGCAGAGAGGCTGAAATACAGCGAAAACTAGGGGATCTCGGACTTGACGGTGACTCTTCCACCGGAAATACGGCGAGAGAGATGGTTGAAAGCGTCCGTGAGGACATACTGTCATACGTCCAAGAGCGAGTGGTCCTCGTGGAACAGTGTCGAGAACATGATGACCTACTTGTTGAGGAGTCAGTCCTCGACAGGTTGGAAGAAGTTCTCGTGCAGTCTAGAGACACCATTGCGGACGCGAATCCGGACCCGATGGCAGAGCTCGATCGCTTCCGTGACGTACTTCCTCTACTCTACGACTCTAAGGCAAGTGTCCTCAGAATAAAGAACGCCTACGACCGTGACGAGATCAGCCTCCCACGACTAAATTACGACGTCGGCGAGCTCGAGGACGCAGTCGAACGTGTTGCGGACGCGGCCGACGACGGGAGAGCAGGCGCGCTTGTCCGTGAGAGAAAACGGATTTACTACCTCAAACAATCACTTGAAGAGCTCTACGACTACCAGTCGATCCAATCCAATTTCCTCAGTCTCTACTATGTCAAGCATCTCCTCCGCGGTGCGTACTACTACGATCGCTTTCTTCAGGTTAACAATGATTCTCTCGGCGGTGAGGTATGGTATGTTCCCGAGAACTACTTCGATGATGCGGGGCAGTATTTCACCGTATTCCATGGAAAGAACGATACCGAGGGGAGCGACCAGTCAATTGATACGTTAGTACATTCGTATGCCCCCTTCAGAAGTGAATATAAACAAGAAGCCGGCCGTCTGCAAGCCTTCGTCCCCGAAACAGTAGTTGAAGACGACACAGTCCGGTTCGTTTTCGAAGACGTACCTGGCGAACGACGGGACGGCCTCATCATTCCCGACTCGATCAGACTCAACGAAGTCACTGATTTGAGCGGATCGAAGGCACTGAACATCGTCAGATACTGTCCGCAGTGTCTTCAGATTCTCGACCAGGATAGCTGCTTGCGCCATAACGACTCGGCCTACGGTAAGATCCATGCCAGCCCCGATGTCGAAACGGACGTTGTCCTCGGCGGTGATGCTGAATCGCGGGAGATTTCGACTCTCTCAGACGTTTCAGGCGAGATCAGACTCAGCGGTGCGTCCTTAGAGATTACGCCGGCGACGTATGCTCGCTCGGCGGACGAATACATCTTCACGGGCGGTGATCGAATAGAACGCTCCATCAAGGCTCCCGAACAGACACTTGGATTCGAACTAGACACGCGAGGTATTACGTTCGACGTGTCGGCGTACCTCGAACGCATTGACGACCCGGAGGTCATCTCACGAGTCGATCGCTACAAGAATCGCTCTGAGATCGGACTACGGGAGATTGGTGTACACACGGCCGCCCACTTTTTCACCCAATTGGTTGCCGACGTGGCCGGGGTAACTCCGGGATTGTTGTTTTATGGCGTAGACTCGGAGGAGGAGGTTGTCTACGTCTTCGAGCGATCGCAGGGCGGACAGGGACTCGTGGACATGGTCTTCGAAGACTTTCAAGAAGACCCGGGAACTACACTCGAATCAGCGACTCGGATCACGTACGATCCGCAAGTGATCTGCGAACGACTCTGGGCAGACAATGATTTCATCGATAGGATCTCTACTTCCGATATCGATCGGGCGAAAATCAAGGAAATTGTCCGTACATCGGACGAGGTACCAGTGTTTGAACACGTCGTCGAGCAAGTCGTAGAAGAAGTACAGTCGTCTATCGATCGAGCACGTCAGCTCGTTCGTGAAGAGAACATATCCGTACGACGTGCGTGTACTGTGAAACACGTGGTCGCATCAGCTCGGATAGATGGTGATGACACGTATCCCGAGGGAGAGGTGAACAAGCACCTTACGGACTTCGACAATCACGACCGGGTGAAGGCGCTCTTCTTTTCGCCGAATATCGACGGCTGCGTTGAGAACCTCCAACTGTCGGAATGTATCTCGGGCCACGACCAGTCGGATACGCTTAGTTACGTCCTCTTAGAGGAACTCCGTGAAGAGCTGATTCAGCGGGTTGAACATGAAGACCTCGGTGATGAGCTATTTGACCGTGAAGTCCTACCGGGAGGTGAGTACGATGGGACGAGCATTTTCCTTACCCTCTAGCGGCCTCCGATATCTGCTCGGCCACGCACTCACATACAGTGAGCATGTCGTGATCTGCTCACCGTGGTTAAGCGATGTCGACGTACATCTCCCACTCACGAAGGATGTCAACGAACGCAGAATGAAGTTGACTGCTGCGATTAGAGCGTTGAACACCCAACTCGATGTCTACGTCCGGCCTGACGAATCGAGTAACGACTACGCACTCTCTCGACTCACGGATATTGAGAACGTCAACGTTCACCAGATTAGCGACCTCCATGCGAAAGCAGTAGTCACCGAGAAGTACGTCTACGTCGGATCTGCGAATATCACTCGAGGGGGGCTACTGACCAATCTAGAGCTCTGCGAGGTTCTTGAAAACGACTACGGAAACGTAGAGACGTACCTCACAAAGGAGTTGGATCTAGGCAATTAACTCCGTCTGGGGGAATTGATCGGCTATTTATTACTACACAGCAGAAACCTGGTGTTATGAATCACAGCGCTCGTAGGGGAGAGAAATCAGAATTAGCGGTTGCCTCGGAGTTGGTGACACAAGCACAAATTGAGAATTTCATCATAGGCACATTCAACACATACCCTAGCTAAGCCGGCCGTTCGACGAATTCTGTGACAGCGTAGAACGGAAGCGTATCAATCAGCGCGACAAGCAGCTTCACGATGTACTGCCCAGCGACGATTGAGACAAGCGCCCAGCCCCACGTTGGCTCCCCACCAAGCCCGAGTGCGGGAAAGATGGCGAAGCCGAGCGTGATGAACACGACCGTGTCCACGCCCTGACTAATTGCAGTGGAACCGCAGTTCCGGAGCCAACGATGACGACCGCCGGTGCGAGTCTTCAGATTGGCGAAGAGTCGGACATCGAGATGCTGGGCTAACGCGAGCGCGACGACTGAGGCGAGGATGATCGATGCGGAACCGCCAAGCGTCGATACGAACGCGTCTTGCCCGCCGTAGAACGGGGCAGAGGGCATCCAAATTGCGAGGAAGACGAGCGCATACGCGATGACGAGCGTGACGACGGTTCCGTTGACCACGGTCGCGGCGTACTCTTTCCCGTGGTACTCGACGAGCAGGTCTGAAGCGAGGTACGCCACGCCGAAGGCGACGAAACCGGCGGGGACGGCGACGCCCCCAAGCCCGGGGAGCTCGATCCACGTCAGTTTCGCGGCGAGGACGTTTGCGAGAACGATCGAGCCGGCGAACACGGCAGTGAAGATCGCGCGAGTATCCTCAGTCTCCATCAGCTGCCACCCCGTATGGGCGTACAGTTCTCTGTGGTGCGGTGTTGCGGGTCGAACTGGGGAGATACCGATGCGCAACGAGTTCGTAAATAGACGTTGAAGGGGTGTGAATCGGGCTGCTGTTCCATCGATGAAGTAACGAAACTCAATGTTTATATATTCCCCGAATATTCTTCGAGTATGTCCCGAAGTATATCGAGAGACGAATCCGAGTCAGAGGTCCTTCGTGAGGCCGGGCAACGAACCCTCCACATCGGAGAGGACAACCCCATCCGGATTAGCTCGGGCCACCGCATCCTCCACCACGACGGGAAGTGCTCGCGGCCACACGGCCACAACTACAAAATCACCGTCGAAGTGACCGGCGAGCTCACCGAGGAGGGATGGGTCGTCGACAAAGGCGACGTCACAGACGTCATCGACGCGTGGGACCACCGGTTCCTCGTCGAAGAAGGCGACCCGCTCGTCGACGCATTCGAAGCGTCCGGCGACGGCGACGCTCTCGTTATCCTCGATCACCCACCAACGGCGGAGGTGATGAGCGTCTTGCTCGAACAACGCATGCTCGACGCGTTCCCGGACACCGTCTCGGACGTGTCGGTGTCGGTGAGCGAAACCGGCGAGCTCTGTGCGACCTACTGATGCCGGTCGCAAGTGACATCGAGGAGCCCACAACGAACGCTGACGCGGCTGGTGAGGGCCTCCCGATCAACGAGGTGTTCTACTCGTTGCAGGGGGAAGGAACGCTCGCAGGCGTTCCCTCCGTCTTCGTGCGGACCTCTGGGTGTAACCTGCGGTGTTGGTTCTGCGATTCGTACCATACATCGTGGGAGCCGACTGGCGCGTGGCGCGACGTCGACACGATCGTGGAGGAAGTGCAGTCACACGAGCAGGCGAACCATGTCGTACTCACGGGCGGAGAACCACTCATCCACGAGGAGTCGGTCGAGCTCTTGGAGCGACTCGACGCGGAAGGCTACCACACGACGGTGGAGACGAACGGGACAATCTATCGAGACGCACCAATCGACTTGGCGAGTATCAGCCCGAAGCTGGCGAGCAGCACGCCGACGCCGGACCGTGACCCGAAAGGCGAGGGCGAGTGGGAAGAGAAACACGAACAGAACCGGATCGATATGGACGCGCTCTCCAAGCTAGTCGATACGTACGAGACGCAACTCAAGTTCGTCGTGACGGATGAATCGGACTTGCCGGAGATTACGGACCTCGTCGATCGTGTGCGGGCGGCGACGGCGACGACCGTGGCGGATGACGACGTGTTGTTGATGCCGGAAGGCATGACGCGTGAGCAACTTGACGGAACGCGAAGCCAGGTGGCAGAGTTAGCGATGGAGTACGGCTACCGGTACACACCCCGACTCCACGTGGACCTGTGGAACGACGCGCCGGGGACATGAGCGTCGCCTCAATGCGGTGTGGACAGAGCGAACAGAGAAACAATCGGTACGACACAACGGAGAACACATGAGCAACAAAAGCGCGGTCATTCTGGTGTCTGGTGGGATGGATAGTGCGACAGCCGTATACGAGGCGATGGAGCAGGGGTACGAACCGTACTTCCTCCACACATCATACGGGCAGCGCACTGAAGATAAAGAGTACGAGTGCGCACAGGCGCTTGCTGAGAAGGTTGATGCGGCTGACTTCCTTCACATCGAAACGGGGCATCTCGCACAGATTGGCGCGTCGAGTCTAACGGACGAGGAGATGGATATCGCTGACGCAGACTTAGAGAGCGACGAGATCCCCACGTCGTACGTCCCCTTCCGCAACGCGAACCTGTTGTCGATGGCGACATCGTACGCGGAGGCGACTGACTCGGAGGCGCTGTTCATTGGGGCACACTCCGAGGACTTCTCCGGGTATCCTGACTGTCGGCCAGCCTTTTTCGACGCCTTTCAGCAAGTGATCGACGTGGGGACGAAGCCAGAGACGGAGATTGAATTGAAAGCGCCGTTCGTCGAGTGGTCGAAGACGGACATTGCGGAGCGTGGGTTGGAACTCAACGTGCCGTACGAGATGACGTGGTCGTGCTACCGGGATGAAGAGCCGGCGTGTGGGACGTGTGACGCGTGTGCGTTCCGGCTTGAGGCGTTCCGGAATGCTGGGTCACGTGACCCGATCGCGTACGCTGAGCGGCCTGAGTTCTCGTAATATCCTCTTCAACAGACAAAGAGACCGTCGCTGTACCTTTTTGTGATTAGGATTCGTTGCTGGTGTCGCCCGTAAACTCATCCTCTCCGTTGAGTCGTCCCGTGACTCCATTCATAGCATAGATGAGTGTTGCTGCGACGTCGAACGCCTCTGTTCGTGACAGTCCCGAGATCGGCTTAGTCACGAACTCTTCTCCGTCCATATTCACACCAGTGATCGGAGTTACCGTATAGTCGCCATCGCCCATCGTCCCGTCAAGGCGAACGAGGATTGTCTGATCGTCATCGCATATCCACTCAACGTAGTACTCGTCATGAATCTCCTCGCTCCACCCTGCCGGGTAATAATCAAGATGCTCAGTTTCGCTTTCAGGCATGAGACGTACCTTGGTGTCGTCTACAGCAACAAATAAATCTGGTTGCACGTCACTCCGTTGGGTGGTTCTACAGTATTAGCGTGCGTGTTCTATACAAGGTGAGCTACAACTTTTACAGACCGCTTTAGAACTCGTCTTGTAATTTGTCCATCTTACATTGGATAGCCCGTTGCACGGTTTCGAAATTAGTTCTGTCGTGTCGAACAGTCGTCACTGTCGTCCAGAATAGTCGCTTTCACTAGATAGGAAGTCGGATCAAAGGTATGAACAACCAACGATCCGACGGTCAAAATAAGTCAGCCTCGGCGTATAAACGCTCCGTCCGTGCGTATCTCCTCGCTCACGATGAAGTCGCCTCCAAGCAGGAACTCCGCGCCGGCACCGACGTGCCGGCGTGGTACATCGATCAAATCGGCTCGACTACCACCTTCTACACCTCGCTCAACCACGACCGCGACTACGTCGCCAGCAAGCATCTCATCGGACACCGCTCGACCCACGACGGCTTCTGGCGACCCCAGGTGGACGACGGCGTCGCCGTCTTCCACTGCAAAGAAGACACAAAGCCGACGCTCAAACACCTCGCATTCAAGCGGCCGTCCGGACTCACTGCAGCCGAAGCCAACGACTGCCTCGACCGCCGCTGCTACCGCCCACTCCGTCAACTCGCCGAACAAGATGAGGTTCATGTCTCTGCCGTCCACGACACAACGGTCTACACCCACCGCTGGCCGTCCCTGCAGGACGCCCAACTCAGCCAGCGCGAAACCGACCAACCTACCGACGTCTCGCCGCCCGACCCAGCCGACGACAGCTTTCTCTATCGCGACGAGCTTCTCGAGGTGTTTCGATCAGCCGCAGACGACACGATTCACTCAACCACAGCCACGCGGGCCGCTGCACTCGTTTTGCGGCAGTTCGAGGGCGACTCGTTTGAGGCCCTCGAACGCCGTCTCCGTCGCAATCACTCGCTCCAGGACGCGCTCGACTACAGCCAGCCAGGGGATGTCCCCGACGGGACATCCCTCTGGCGAGCCTTCGACGATCTCGACCCGGACGAACTCCGCGATTGCTTGCAGTCGATGTGTGGCGAGATGCTCGACGATCACGAGCACGGCGGTGAGTTCGTCGTGATCGACGGAACGCACATCGCGGCCTGGGCAAACACCCGCGACGAGATCGAAAACGGCGACGTCGAGGGCGCAAGCTGGGGCCATCACGAAGGTAAATTCTACGGCTACAAGGTGTTTATCGTGGTCGATGCCGCCACCGAACTGCCGGTCGCCATCACGATGGAGACCGGCAGCAGGAACGACTCGGTGGCGTTCAAACCACTCATCGAGGACTTCGAAGACCGCTACGACACTGCCGACCTGCAGGCTGCCCTGGCTGACGCCGGCTTCGACAGCCAGGGCAACCGCGATTTTTGCCAGGAGGGCTGGATTGTCCGTTGCTGACGGCGATCAATCCACGTAGATCGTCGTCGCTGAAAGCGATCAAGCAGGAGATCAAAGAACTGTTCGCAGAACACCGAGCGGAGATCGACAGCCCATACGACGCCCTGGAACGGCTGCCACAGCAGCAGTTATCGGACTATGGCGTCGAGGTTGGGAATGTCGAGGAGACGTACATTTTCCAGGCGATCAAGGAACGGATGCATCGACACCTGCGCGCAGGTGTCGAGCGCGTCTTCTCACGGTTGAAATCGTTCACTGGGCTAGATCGCGTCCGTGCACGCAAGGAGGACAACGTCGAAACGCACGCGGTTCTGTCTGCGGTGGCACTGGTCGCAGCGTCACTGACTGCGAAGCGAACGGGAAAACCGGGGCTGATACGCTCACCAAGTCGCCTGATCTGACGGGAATCGACCCCGTCCAAAAAAAACAGAGATCGCTGCCTGAGAGACATCGCTCTCAGGCGGCTTGATTCGTGATCAGAATCTGACCACTAGCGGCGAGTCAACCAGCAATTCGGCCGCTCATATCATAATAAAGGACATGATTGCGTGCGTATTCGTCACAACCGCCTCGTATTGGGGTTAGTTTGCCCCGTCGTGCGAACTGATTTTGAACATGCAACAGGCTATTGCACGCAGCGGTCGCGCCGTCGAGAAACACCCTCACAACTCGGCGATTCCTCACGGAAATCGCCGAGTTGTACGGCAGAGCGCCGCCAATCGTGGTGACAGACGGGGCCAGCTACGGCCCCGTCTTCACCCCACTCGGTGTCACACACATCGTTCGTCGCCACAGCGTGAGAAACCGCATCGAGCGCTGGATTCAGGAGCTCAAACGCCGCATCAATACGTTCTACGCGTCGTTCACCGGAAACGACGTTGTTACCACGAACAACTGGCTTCGCCAATTCGGCTGGGTCTGGAACGTCTGCCTAACTTAACACGACCCGGAGAACCACCCAAAGCTACTTCTGATGTTACAGATACTGTAGTGCTAGTGGATGAAACAGGTCACCGAGCGCAACTAGAGGACCTCCAGGGGGAACTCGACAACATCGAAAGACCACCCGAAACGACGTTAGAAATCTTGGGCCAATCGAGGGTCGAACAACGGTGGGAAGAACTACTCGTCTATTTCCTCGACTCCACCAACCCACATGGGTTCGACACAGACGTGCTCCGGGCTTTTCTGAGTGCCCTCTACTCACACGGCGACACCTCCATGTTCGGTTCCCTACGGAACTTGGAAAATGTCGAGGTTTCATCGCAGGTGTCTACTGGGAACGGCATTTTCGATATCCTCCTTCGACGACCGGACAAATGGTTCGTCTGTATTGAGTTGAAGGTTGATTCGCCTGAAACCAGCGCACAAACGGAACGATACGCCGAGGCGACGAGGCTCGGTGATCTCGACACGCGCCAACACAGCGGGACTGACGAGTACGTCTACATTGCTCCCAAAGAGGCCCCTGCCTCAGTCTCGGAGGACTTCGTCGATATCTCCTGGGAGTATATAGTCGCGGAACTAGAGACCGTATTGACCGACGGATTCGGAAAATATCCCTCGAAGAGCAGCGCACAACTGGCGGATTTCATCGATACGATTCAACTCGAACTGAACATGGGCGACATCAACCAGATTTCCGAAGAGACCGTACTGTACTCCGAATACGCAGAGACCATCAATCGAGTGCAAGACGCATTCGAACGTGACAAAGAGCGACTCTACAATTCGCTTGAGGAGACGTTCTTCGCGGAGTTCGGCCATGATGAATGGACCTCGAACACCCGACCGAATACGTATATTCAACTCTACAAGCCGGAGTGGCGAGACATCGGGCCCGGGACTAACATCGAATACGAGCCGCACCTCTCGCTGAATCAGAAACAGCCTACAATCAGGCTCCGGCTGGATATTGAGCATACGGGCAAAGACGAAATCAGAGAGAAACTGTCTTCGAGAGTTAGTCAGGAGGCATTCGAGGACGCGGGCTGGGAGTACGTCGACGGCGCATACGCACTTGTCGCGAAATCAGTCCCACTCGATATCGAGAATCCACAGGCGTCGGTTCAAGAAGCGATTGAGGAGATTCAACAGCTCCATGGACTGGTGGGTGAGCCTATTGAGGTGATCGTGAACGAATATACAGAATCGCAACCCTGACTCAGTGGGTGCTTGTACCTCTATTGAAATCCTCCAAAGCTGCTAGAACTGGCGTGCGAGATACGCGCTATCTATTCAGCAGGGTCACTGAAACCATCACGGATTGAGGAGTTCAACAAGGCACTACGCCAGATGCGACACCTCGTCTGGCTCCTCGACGTCGTCGAACTCACCACGTTCGACAGGTTCCCAGTCCTCACCCGGCTCGGGACTCCACCAGTCGACTTTGTAGGCGCCTGGTGCGCCGAGAATCTTTACGCGCGCCGACCCGTCAGGGAGGTCTCGCCGGAGCTTCTCGTCAACGTGGAGGTTCCAGGTCGTGGCGGTGTCGAAGCAGGCGAGGACGGCCTCCTCGTAGCCACGTGTTTCCCTTGATTCTTGGAATTCAACCTGCGTGTTGCAGTGCTTGCAGAACACCCCCTCGAAGGGGATGTGGGTGAAGACCTCCTGCCCGCAGACGGGACACCAGAGGAACTCGAGCAGTGCTTCACTGTGTCGGTTGAGTATTTCGAGACTCATCGTTGGACTGACCCGGTCGAACCGGGCTACCCGTTCGTGCCCGGACGAAAAACAGCGCGACGGGCGTCCGCTCAGTCACCGCTCGGCACCGTAGACGATGCGTGATGGTGCTTCGTACCCACAGTCCGGGCAGTCGAACCAGCGCTGGACGTTCGCCCCGTCTGCTGACTTCTCACCGACGAGGACGTCCTCGTTCGGGCACTCGGGACAACTCAGTTCGGGCGCTGGCCGTTTCCGGAGCTCATCACGGAACGATTTCGTGTCCTTCGTCTCGTATCCTCGCGACCACACCGGATAGCCGCCGACCAGGATTGCCCCACGCCACTTGTACCGGTAGGTGTCTGGCGCTCTGTGCAGGACTGCCCGAGCGCCAGTCTCGGTGTTTCGATACTTGAGGGTCGGCGTGCGACTTTCGCGCCGCCAGTTTGTGATCCGGGACATCTGTTAGAAGTGGACGTCAGCGGGCACGATCCAGACCTCCTCACTCTCTTCGAGGACTCGATCCAACTGTTCACGGTGACGGATGCCGTTCGCGTATTCGTTGTACAGGAAGATCGTCGTCCCGTCGTACGCACCGACCTGGTGGAAGGTGTGTCGGGCGAGGTTCTCATCGTGCATTATCTCCTCGTCGGAGAGCTCGTCGAGTGCTTCTCTCACTTGGTCGAGATTCCGCTCGAACTCCGCTTTCGTTGCTTCCCAGCCACGATCGAGCAGCTCTTGCCCTTTCTCTGAATCGACGGCCGCCGCAATCGGGAGGTCGCCCCACCGGGCTTTACCCGCAACGGTTGTGTCCTCGTCGTCGAAGGTGACGAAGTAGTCAAACACAGCGCAGGCGTATTGATCGGCGCGGACCAATCGCTCGAACACCGCCTTTCCGGTGGATAGCGCTTCGTTTTCTGTCGATGCCTCTATCAGCGCGTAAATGACCATATGCATCTCGAACACCTTGAAGCGCCGACGCACACGGGAGTGCTACTCGCTCACCCCGTGCTGCGCCGGCACCCATCGCCGGCGCTCGGAAAACCTGCGCTGGCGGTCGATTCTCAGGGGTCGTCCGCTCGGTCGACAGTGATGGTCAGATCCCCGGACTCGTAGGCCGCTTCAAAGTCGACGGTGAACGCGTCCGAGTCGGAGGCAGCGTGGTAGGCACGGTGACGCTCGAGCGAGCCGGTCGCCTTGAAGTAGAAGAACGCAGCCGACGTGTAGGGCTTGCTCTGCGTCTCGATTTGCGTCTCCACCGACGCCGGAAGCGCGATCTGTGGCGTGTCGGTGTCGATACTCGCCGCGAACTCCTTCGCCTCCTCGACGGTCGCTTGCGAATGTGCCGGTGTCTTGCCGGTGAGCACGTTCACCGCGGTTTCCGTGTCGTCGGTGAACAGGACGTCTTCGAACGTGTGTGTTCCGAGGATCGCCTCGGGATCCAACTCGCAGTCGTGAAACGGGTCGTCGTCTGAGGTCATCGAATCACGAGCCTACGTCGGGGCTCACCCATTTCTGCCCCTGAAAAACCGTAGCTGCCACAAAGCAGACCGAACTATGGGTGGTTCAGGCTCGCCTTCTCGAAGGGGGATTCTCCGGTCGGAATGAGCAGCTCCTGTCGGTCTCCGACCCGCTCAGCGAGCTTCCGTTTCAGGTACTGTCTCGCCGTCGACGGCGTGAAGACGCCTTTGTCGATCATGTCGCCGACGACGTGTTTGAGGGCCGCGAACTGTCCCTGCAGGTGACCGTCGCCAACCGGCTCGCCGTCGTACCAGCGCACCGTCGCGAGCGCGCCGTTCCCGACCGTCTCTACCTGTTCGACTGTCTCCGAGTCGTACTGCAGCCCGAACCACAGCGTCCGATAGGCGGCCACCTCGAACGTCGTCGACACCACGAAAAACGCCTCGTGGTGGAATAGTCGAGGTGGTCAGCGACGATCTCGTCGAGCGTGAGTCCAGTGGCGCGGGGCTTCGGCTCGACGACGGTCGACGGTCGATCCTCGCCGGCGAGGTAGCCGTCGACGGCATCTGCCTCGAGGCCATCGGCCAGTTCTGCGAGGAGCTGTTTCGCCCACTTGGTGTCGGTGTCCTTGCCCAGCGTTACCCCGCCCAGAAAGCTTGTCGTCGGGAACATGAGTCGCTTCGCCAAGTGGTCGTAGTTCCTCGAAATCAGAGTAGTGGTCAGTCATCTCTTGAGCATGGCTTCCTTCGTAATGGTGTTTGAAGTCATGCCCCCCCTCTTCACGAAATCACTGTGACGACCACAGTGTCTCTATGCGTTGCTCTATCGCCGTGAGGACCGTGGAGTATACTTCGAGTGGATGGAGCGAAGGAAATTCGAGATCCGTGATTTCGGTAGCAGACGGTGGCTCATGGAAGTGCAATCGGGTGTTGTGCGTGTTCGGGTGTCGATCCCAACGACACTCCCAGCGTTCCCCGTCCTCGTGTTCTTCGATGTAGTGGACCGAGAAATCACCAGTCGTGAACCACCGACTGTCGAGTCGGGCCGCTGTCACCGAGTCCGGGTATCGCCCAGCATCGAGGAGTCCATGAAGCAGTCGGGGTTCGTAGGAATCCGGGTCGAACGCAGTCTCGGCGACGAGGGAATCCGACGAAAGGTGCCGCTCCAGCAGGCGCAGCGTCTGTCGATCCGGTGGACCTGTCGAGTGAGCCGCTGAATCTTCCGGTGGCTGGCTCATTTAGGCTGGAATCAGATGCCCGTCGTTCTGGGAGAGCTGGCGAGCAAGTTCATACAGCCGAATGTCCCGAATCACGCCCTGCCACTCGCTGACTGCAGTCATCCGCTCGTGGATGGTTTCGTGACTGTCGTGATCAAACACGTTGACGGCCGTTGGGCCGGTCGTCTCGAACTGCACTTCGTATTCCGTTCGCTGCGCTTCAAGCGCCTCCACGCGGTCGATGATCTCTTCGACCGAGAGCTCGGTCGCGATTCGACTGGCGTCCTGCCATTCGAGATACCCCTCGTTTCGTTCGTATGTCGCTGGGCGACTCTCTCTATCGGCTCGGGCGATGCCCATCTCCGCCAAACGGTCGAGATGCTTTTTCGCGGCATTTGGAGAGCAGTCCGCAAACTCAGCGATTTCGGTGTACGCAGTCGGAGACGTAACCCCGAGGACGACATCGTAGACACGACCAAACGTGTCTGTTCCCGTCTGCCACCGTCGCTGAGTATCGTCGGACTCTGGGGTCGGATCGAACTCGGTCATACCTATCTGTAGGCGACCACTCTCAATATATCTTCGGATTTTTCAAATATATGGGTGTCTCTGCTGGGTCGGGCCACTGGAAGGGCTGAATCAGTCTTGTTCAATCACGCAGCATTGCGACTGCCTTTCCGACTTGCCGGACGTGTTCACTCCGTTCCAGATCCAGTTCCTCGGCGAGATAGTCGACCGTCTCTGTGATCGTCATGGTTGAATATCTCCGTTCTCGAAGTATGAAACTGATACCGTTTGAAAATCGTCTCACACTGCGTTGAGCTCGTCCCTCCGAGCACGAATGGTCCCAGTTGCCATCCCTCCAGCATCCGCAACCCGCTGCTGTGTGAGTGATCTGCCGTGCTCCCGTGCGGCTTTGTGTATGCAGGCCGCTGCGACGCCACTCGGCCGACACCCATTAGAAGTCCGCTTGGACGTCCGTCCCGTCTCCGCCATCTGGCCGTGTGAGAAGGCTCACCTCTTCCAGGAGGTCTCTCGCGGTCTCGACTCGCTCTTGATCCGCATCGTCCAACTGTTCGACATCCAGACGAGTCAGGTTACTGAGCACGCAATGCATCCGGTAGCCCTGTTTGAACTGTTGTTCCATTGGAAGCGCCTCACGGCTTGCCGGCGCAGATAGACGCCACGTTGTCACTCTCGCCGGTCTCGCCGGCGGGTAATGCGTTAACCAACAAAGCTCGAAGACGCTCGGTCTGTGTTGGTTAACTCGTTAGGTTGCCGCGCTACTCGGGAGCGGGCCCGTAGCGAGGAGCCGCATACCTGGCACTCCCAGATCGGCTGCCCCGTCCACGTCTCGTCGGGAATCGATTCGTGAGTTTCGAACTGGTGGTCGGTCGCTCGTCCGCAGTCCTGACAGTCGAGTCGCTCCGTCGTCGGTACCGGCGACGGCCGGCTGTCCGAGTCACGCTCACCTGCTGTCGCGGTCAGCGCCATCGCTGGGACCAGCCACATCTCGTCGTCGGCGTCGTCGATGATCTCTCTGAGACGCGCCTCGTCACGGATGCCGTTCCCACGCTGATCGTAGAGCCGCGTCGGGGCCTGTTCCTGGCGCTCCGACGCTTCCTGCCCGCTCCATTGTCCGGCCCTGGGCGGCTCTGAGAAGCCGCTCTCTCTCCCCTGACGACACCTGTACTGCGGCGGAGAGTGAGGGCCATCGATCGGCTAGCTGGCGCGCAGGCGCCTCCTCGAGATCGTAGATGAGCGTGTAGTCGTCGACGGCCGGCTCCGCCTCGTTGGCTGTGGGAAGGTTCGCCGCCGCGCCGCCCTTCGCGACGGCGCCGTAGAACGTGGTCGACTCAACGACCAGGTGGACGCTTCCGAGGAACGTTGTCGTCGCCGACTCGTTCGTACTGGTGGCTTCATTTCCGAGATGGTTGGTGAGACAGAACCGATATTTCGTCTGCCCGTCTGGGACTGATGCACCACAGGACTGGCACTCGCCGTCGGTAGCCGTCAGTGCGTTGGGCTAGCCCCCCATGCTCGTCGCGATGCGTTGCCGCCGGGGGTCACCATCACACCCGTCGTTGAGCTTCGCGTCCGGAATGTGGGAGACCTCGCCAATCGGCCGCAGCTCCTCGAAGTCGGAGTAGCGATTGCTCATCGATTGGCTCAGAATTTCAGTCGGTATGGTATTTCAACCACAGGGGGCGGTACTCATTACTCGACCTGAATCGCTTATACGAGAATACGCGACTGATCTGGAGAACTACAAGCAGTGTACTTCTGGGCGAGGTTCCAGGATTTCCGACTACCGCCGTCCTGTGTCCTATTCAGTAGCGAGTTCGTCGTAAATCTCCTCGTTCTCGTTGGGGTCTTGCCGTCCGAGGAATCGGATGAGATACCTCCGCGCTTCCTCTGAGGACACCTCATCCGGACTCTCGAGATGGTCACTTCCAGCGGTCATCTTCACGGCGGGTTTGATGCGCTATTCAGTTGGTCGACGTCGTCGTCCTCGTATGCTGCTCGCCACATTGCATGCACAGCACGGGCCACGAGTGACACCTCGGTCACGTCGATACAGGACGGTTCGGCTGCCATCGTGGCTGCGTCGGGCGGGGGATGAAAGTGGATCTTGGGTGAGTGGGTATTCGGGTGGCGATCGAATCGCCAGTTGACGTCCGCGGCATCGACGTAATGAAACGAGTACATCCCCGGTTCGCTCCACTGGATATCGAGTCGAGCAGCACCGGCGTCTCCGAGCCCGTCAGTGAGACTAACCCGAAGTTCCGTGGGTGCGACGACGTCATCGTACGAGGTTGCTTCGACTAACGGCTCAAGCTCGAACCAGAGGTCACGAATCCGCTGGAGTGCCGGGAGATAGATCGGCCCGAACTCGCCGGCTCGGTCGTCGTCGCTCATACAGCGAGTTGATGACTGGCCTCGTCGTAGGCGAGTGCAGCTTGGGCGACCGCGAGATTCTGCCGCGTCGTTCTCCACGCGGTGAGGTCGTCCCAACCCTCCGTCTCGCCGGCGTCGAGTTGCTGGCTGAGCTCTTCGGGTGACACCACGTCGTAGCGGTCCTCATAGCGTCGGATCTCGGCTTTCATGTCCTTGATGCCGTCGAGCAACTCCGTCCGATTAGCTTCCTCGCGAAGCTCGCGGATCCGGGACATCAGAATTCGGTCGCTGTTTCGCTTGTACAGCGTTGTTTGGCCGTCCTGTTGCGTCTCGGCGAACCCCGTGTTCACGAGCGACTTGCAGTGTCGACGCGCAGTCGGCTCGCTCACGAGGGCTCGGTCGGCGATCTCGGCTGCAGACTGCCCGTCATGGGTTTGTTCGATGATCTCGTACACTCGCTCGAATGGCGTGGTGTCGTCTTTCCAGTCCGCTTTGACGTGCTCGTTGACGTCATCCCACGTCTCGGTCATACTGGGTTCTACGTACTGCAACGACAAATAATTTTCTGGGAAAAATATCCCTTTCTACCGGTACTCGTTCAGCGATCAGGCCACCTGCTCCGCTAACGTATCTCGATGCGTCCGGACGGTCGCCGTCGAGGCGTTCGCCACGTCCGCAGCCTCGGTTTGAGTCAGCCATCGGCCTTCCTCGCGAGCGGCCTTGTAGAGGCAGGCCGCTGCGAACCCTGCCGGATGCACACCGGTCGTCACACCGAGCTCTTCAGCCTGCTCAGCGAGCGTTCGGGCCCGCTGCCGAATTGCATCCGGACACTCGAGGTCCGACGCGAGCCGCGGTACGAACATACTGGGGGAGACGGACTCGGCAGGGAGGCCCAGCTCTTCGTTCAGCGTTTTGTACGCGTTCGCGACTCGAGATTCCTCGACGCGGGCCATCTCGCTGACCTCGTCCAGCAACCGGGAGAGCCTATTACAGCGGCAGGCCCCGTACACGCTGGCCGCGGCGATGGCTTCGATGGATCTGCCTCGAAGCAGGTCTTCAGTTTGAGCGCTCCGGAACAGCTGACACGCCTGGTCGCGCACCGAATCGGAGAGCTCGAGGGCACTCGCCAGCCGCCGGACCTCGCCCAATCCGTGTGCGAGATTTCGTTCGGCTTTCGACTGGAACCGCCCACGAGTCTGTTCACGTCGCATCCGGGCCACCTGCCGCCGCTTCCGGCCGGAGAGTGCGTTCCCATTCGCATCTTTACTGCGCCCAACCTCGGTCGACAGCCCCCGATCGTGCCGCGCCGTTGTGAGCGGGGCGCCCGTCCGCTTGCACTCATCTTCATCAAATGTTCTCCATTCAGGGCCGTGATCGATTCGCTGTTCGTCGATGACGAGGCCACAGTCCTCGCAGACAGTTTCAACCGCATTGGTAGTAACTCGACCGTCGCACTCGGGGCACTGGTTCGCGTTGGAGTCAGCCTGTACGTCTTCGTCGAATGCCGTCGTGTAGGGTTCTCTGGTTGCCATGATACTCACGAGGACATCCACTGAATCGCACATCTCGGAATGCCCCTCACCCATCAGGGGTAAATAAACGGCTGTGTTTAATCACTAGACGGCGTCGGAATAGGCCGTCAGAGCAAGGACGTTGAAGCGGAAGACTGTGAAGTGTGCCAACGCAAATCTTCCGCTTCACCGAGCGATGTGTCTGGATTGCAAAAAGGGTTGCCGACGATACCGACGAACCCGCCGCCCCGGACGGTGGCGGCGGGTTCGCCAACTACGCAATTATTCCCCTCCACTGTCTGCGGATCTACCTCGATGCGTCCTACCGCATGACCATCGACCTGCTGACAGAGATGCCCCAAATAACGCGGGAGATCGGCCTTGAACCGGCCGATCTCCCGCATCCGTCCACGTTATGTCTCGCTTTCGAGAGAATCGAGATGGATGTCTGTCGAGTGCTGCTGCGCTACTCAGCGCAGCTGCACGACACCGGCGATATTGCTGCGATTGACGCGACATACTACGACCGTTCACGTGCAAGCCGCCACTACTGCCAGCGGACGAATTACCGCGTGCAGACGCTTGAAGCCACGAAACTCGTCGATACAGACACGCAAGTGGTTCTCGATCTGCACTGCACGACCACCAGAGCCGGAAGCGATGCGGAAGTCTGTGAGCAACTCGCCCGCCGGCACGCGGGCGAGTTGCGAATCCTCACTGCTGACAAGGGCTACGACTGCAACTGGCTCCGTGAAGATCTCCGTGATCTCGGTGTTCGGCCGCTCATCAAGCACTGCATCAACAAGCCCTACGATCACGCACACAACGCCCGGATTGACGATGATCTCTACGGGCAGCGATCCATGGCAGAAACCGTCAACTCGTCGGTCAAGCGCTCGCTGGGCGTCGCCCTGCGAGCGCGGTCATGGTACCGAGAATTTCGTGAAGTCACTCTGATGTGTGCAGTCTACAACATTAAGAAGGCTGCAAAACAGCAGATTCCACTCCCTTCATGCGATTAAACACGGCCAAATAAACACCCAGCGGTGTGGTGCCGCCGCAGGAGAATGCGGTGGCGAAAGCCCGGCCGCGAAACGGCGCGTAGCGCCGTGAGCAGCCCGGAACGTGGAGGTTGGGTGGGGCGGCGGGAAGCGGGTGAACGGGCATCAGCAAAAAAAGAAGGCTCGCGCTAGCCGCCTACTCCCACCACCGACCGCGCTCGGGGAAATGTATGGTGCTCCACCCAGTGACGGCCAGTGAGACGCGTCCCTCGTACCAGTTCCGCGCTGCCTTGTGAATGCGCACCTGCTCGCCCTCCTCGATCCACGGGGCATCTGATTTCTCCCAGATTGTCACCTTGGTTTTCCCAGTATCGTCCGCGATCAGCCCGACTTGCGCGATGGCCGGCGAGTCACTATCCCAGAGTACCTCGACACGCCCCTCGATGCTCACCTCTTTTCGATTGACGTCCTCAACCTTTCCGATGGGAACCACCTGTCCGGGCGCCGTCTGCAACTCCTCGAACACCCCGACGACCGCGCTCATCATGTCTTTCCCACCGACGACGGCTTCACCCAGCCGCCGGCCAATCGCTGCTCGCGACCAGCCATCCAGCTTCTCCGCCAGCCGCATCGACTGTGTGTTCACCGCCGCCAACTGCTCCTGGGTGAGTTCTGCACGAGGATCGTCCCGCTCTGGGTCCGTCCACGGGTTCACGCTCGCTGCCCGCTTCTGGAACTCTACACGCCGCTCAGCGCTCCGCTTCGCCGCGATATCTCGCGTCCGCTTCTCCCGACCGTCTTGCGTCCCCAGTTCGGCCTGGGCACTGATGCGCTCCAGCTCGGCCTCTCGTGCCTGGATGCGCTCTTCCTGTTCGAGAGTTTTCCCGAACAGGTGATCCGGGCCTTCCTCGACCCGCGCATCTGGGTGGTTGGAATCGACCTTCGCCTGCACCTCCATTTGTACCGTCGCCTGGAACTCCGGCGTCTCATCGACGACCTCGAATCCATCCTCGTCGACCTCGACTTCATCGTGTTTCTCGAATTCCTGTTCATCGACCGAAACTACATCACTGGTGACGTTCTTACTTGACATTGGAACTTTCACTTGTTCCTGAAGGCGCTTAGCGCCCGACACCGCGATGCTACAACATCGCGGATTTCTCAACGACCACAACGACCAATAGAACCATCTGTGCGCTCTCGCTCGCGCCTTCGTGAGCGCCCCCTGGGCGCGAGCGAGAGCGCGCCTCAGGAGGCCACTCAACCAGAACCGCGCGCCGACCCGCCCGGAGTGAGCGTCCAGCGGGATATGCCCGCTCGTGTCCGGCCCGATGTGCGGGATCGTGTCCAGGGCGACTGTCGCCGAGAACGCGCGCCGCGGTGTGGCGCGCGACAGCGCAGGCGGCACCAAGCGCTGGAACGCGAAAGCCCGCAAGGGGCGCAACCGACGGGGATACCCGCTGGCGTCGAGGGCACATCCATTTTAGCCCGGAACGGGCGCGGGCAGTGCGGAGAGCGCCCGCACGCCCGGAATGGTCGGTCGCGAGCGAGCGGAGGGCGGAAGCGGCGAGCGGGGCGTGCCGTAACAAAAGAACCCGTTCAACCGAGCTCGACGCTCAGTGACACAACCGAAATCCTGGTGGACTCAGAAAGGGCGAGGCCGCCTCGGTCACCGGGAGACTGCGTCTCCCGAGCACACGGCGCAAAGCGCCGTGAACGTCTCCCGACCCGGCAAGCACCGGAGGCACGAGGAGCGCAGCGTGGGGCGCGGGATGCCGAGCGGCCGAGGGCTTTCTGGATGACAGTCCCCACTCGGCTTAGATCAGCCGCATCGAGTCGCCGGGATCGTCGCCGATAATGTCCGCTAATCCGTAGACTGTGATCGCGTCCGTGTAGCCCTGCGCTCGAACGGCGTTCTCGATGCCCTTCCTGGCGGGCTGGTCGTCAGTAAGAACGACAACACCCGTTGTCGAGCGGTCTCTCAGATACTGAATGGCCAGCCCCGCGAGAATCGCATCGGTCTTTTCGACCTCGTGTTCGGCTTGGTCGGTTTCGTTGGCGATGGTCCGTCTGGCGATATCACTCGCCGCGACAGCATCACCATCCGTCGGTGATGGGGCATCGATGATTTCGGCCCATCCCTCGTCGAGCGCCGTCCGGACACGATCCGTCTCTGGGCCCCCGAGTTCACCGATCACACGCCGGGGGAGTTTGCAGACGACGCCGGCGTGCTGGATGGCCCGCCGAAACCGTTGGTACTGCGGATTCGAGGGGCGGCCAATCGCGTAGAAGATATTTGCGTCGACGAGGACGTCCTGCTCAGCAGTTAATGGCGTGTCTCGACCCATCCGGCGGACTCACCGATCGGGGTCCGACGACTGCGCAGGAGCGTCAGCTATGTCGTCGAGGTCGGGGAGGTCCATCTCGGTATGCACATCCGGGAAGAGGTACTCGAAGAATGGATCGTGCTCCCGGCCGACGGCGAGCGCCGGTTTGAGTGCGTAGATGATCATCATCGCCTCCGTCTCGCGAACGTCGATGTCGCTGGCGACCATCCGTTGGGTTGTCTTGCCTGCGAAGTGGAGCCCGGCGCCGCGCAACGCGGCGATGAGCTTCCCGAGGCCATACCGGTCCACGAAGTACTCGACATCTTCGTCGACCTCCTGGAGCGCAAGCGCGTGGAGCACAGTCGGCGTGATGACGATTGGGACGTACTGCTCAATGATGATGATCGGCTCGGCGGTCAGCTGCTGGGGGCGCGTCGAGTCGTCCCGGTCGACGAGGCCGAGGTCGACCAGCCGATCGACGTATTCGTAGGTGGTCGATTTTGAGAGATCGAGTGTGTCCATGACCTCCGGCGGGGCGACCGGCCCCCAGTAACACACGTAGACGTAGACGCGGGCGAGTGCTGGGCGGTTGAGCAGTTCCACGACTGTTTCGAGTCGGGGCGCGTTCTCGGCAAGCGTCTCCGGCTCGAGCGTTTCTTCGTTTAGTACGTCGATCGGTGGCGGGTCCAGCGTGTCGATTCCACCATCTGGCCGAATGTGATCGTGATCAGGAGTCATGGTAGTTAGTTCGAAGTCCGTGTACTTCACACTATCGGTGCGGCGAGTGATGTACACTACTGGCCTTCTGTGAACGGACGCCGAGAGATGCTCCACCGAGTTGAACGGCTACTCGACAACGTGTGATTCGAGGGTGCGCGTCCAGTACGTCGCGGGCCCGTCAGGACTACACCGCGCACACAGCTGGAGCGGCCCCTCGAGATGTCCGAGTACTACACGGAAGCGCGTGAGCCGGGCGGGACCGAAGGTCCCGCTGGAAGCCGGCGTGACACGCCGGCGACGCCGCGAGCGCGTCGACGACGAGCCCACAGCCGTCGCAGGCGAAGTGATCACGCTCCTCGGGTCCGGTTCCGTCTGGATCGCGCAGTCGACGCAGATGGGGTGCGTGACCCGCTCGTCTTGGCCCCAGGTATGCGCCTCGCCAGCCTCGGCGCCGGGCGGGGTATCACAGAACGCACACCCCGTGAGCGTCTGCTGCATTACTCGGCCTCCGTGTCAGCGTCGTGGGCCGGCGTCCAGCCCTGGTGGAAGACGGCCAACTGCGTCGGCGAGTCGAACGCGGCGCCGCTCGGTTCGTGAACGAGGACGCGGTCCTCGGGAACGGGTGTGACGACGGCCGCGTCGATGAGCTCGTTGACCAGGTGCTGGGCCGTCGCGTCGTCGATGTCCGACGTGTCGGCGCCGGCGACGTCGCGGTCCTGGGCGAGCTGCGCTTTCTCGAACTGTTCGTAGTCGGCACTCGTGTCGTCGTGAGGATCGGGATCAGGCATAATGAGTCACGCCGCGCACGCTGTCGCGCGCTGCACGCCTCCCGGCGTGCACGAGAAACAGCGTTTCTCGTTCGCACACCAGAACGCCTCGCGTTCTGGGGACGCCGACAAACAGCCCCAGCCGGACAGCGTCAGTCCGGTCGCGGGTCGCGATAGCCGATGACGGCGACGTCGTCGATGAACAAGACACCCTTCATGAAGTCGAGTTTCGTCAAACTGTGCTGGTACAGGTTATGCCGGCCAAGGTAGTTCACCGGCACGACGAGGCAGCCGAACTCGATCTTTGACCGGCCGTTCTTCTTGGTTCGGTACCCTTTCTGAAACTTGAGCAGGTCGTCGCTGACGGTCTTCCGTTCGCTCTTTTCGACCTCGATGGCGATGCGGTCCGCGGCGTCGTAGAGGTCGACGCTGTAGTTGAACCCGAGATGCGACCAGAGCTTGCAGTTCGGGTTGTAGCCGCCAGCAGCGTCCCCCTCGTACTCGTACTGGGGGAGGCCGTCGGCGATCGCGGCATCGAACGCCCCAATCTCCGTGTGTTTCGTCGAACCGTCGAAAACGCTGGCCGGGACGGTCTCGACGGCCGACCGAATCGACGCTAATGCTTCGTCCGGAAACGTCTCGGACGAGGTCTGGTTGCGGCGCTCGCTCAATCGGGTGACGTCCTCGACGACGACCATACTGGTCCTCGACGAACAGATGGCCGATAAAACCCGTCGCACGGCCCCTCAGGTCGACTGGTCGGCAGGTATCTCCTTCGAGGAACAAGGCGGCGGGCGGGGGTTGAGAGCATGAATTCTGGCAACGTCGTTAACCAACACTGCTCCGGTGCTGGTCCAGAATGTTGGTTAAGAGAATGGGCTATGGAGTCTGGAGTTCTCGAACCGGCCTCACGGTGAACGTATTCGTCTCGCTGGCCGGTGCCTCTCGCGTGTGCTCCGCCGGTGAGGCCCCCGACCGAGTGATCTGCGTGATGAGCTCGTCGCGAACAGTCTGTCGGGGGACGGTGGTCTCGTGCCAGCCAAGCCGGCCGTCGAAGTGCCGCTTCTGAAACTGATCGCCGACGTCGTCGACGGCGACGTACTGCGTGCGTTTCGTCCCCCACGCCTGGTGGGTGACGACGACACCTCCCACGTGCTCGTGATTCAGCTCGACGAGGGCACACTCCACGAGCGCCACGATCGACGCGTGATCGCGGTCGTTCGGGATCGCCACCTCGAGGTCCGCCCACGGGGCCTCACCGTCGGGTTTGGTTGTCGCTCGATGCTCTGGCCGATTCTCGTTGATCTGTTCCGAAGCCATAGTCTGAAGAGCGCACGTGATACGCCCCTCCACCCCCTCGAGGGGGCGATAGACACCTCTGACGGGACGTACTGTCCCACGTCGATGATGCTGCGTCCAGCCGGCTACTTGACTGCGGGGTGAAAGCACAGTCCCACCCGAACATCCTACTGGGTCGCATCCCTAGCCGTAACAGATGAGAAATTCGAGGACACCGCTCGGGCCGAGTGAACGAGAGATCCTCGAACACCTCGAGGCGTACGTCGACGCGAATTC
>Ga0208138_100135_pt1 | contig 46900 bp, 48 predicted proteins | sample AntRauMetaRauer3_FD_184786 | JGI IMG/M metagenome (GOLD analysis project Ga0208138, IMG submission 184786) | Saline lake microbial communities from Rauer Lake, Antarctica, in enrichment culture - Antartic Rauer Lake 3 Metagenome Rauer3 (SPAdes)... ... | reverse complement strand
TTCATCATCCATCATCTAAACATCGTAAGATTTGTTAGGTATTAACGCTTTTTGTTATTTAAATCGGATTAAAACAATTTTACGGAGTGTTTAATATCAATATTATAAAATAGAAAACGATACTATTAATACTATTGTTGTGTTGTAATCTTACAACAAAGGGACTCAAAATATGTCACAAACACAATATGAACTAAGTCAGACAGATAATCAATCTGAACGTCAAAAAGTTGACGAATATATTGCAGCACTTAATGTTGAAAAAGAACAAAATCATCTTAATACGTTTGTTAGGGATTTATATGTTCTTCCTGTGGGCGCATTAAAATCTCGTTCAAACTATCGAAAGAGAGATAAATGTAATATGTCAAGCCTATGTGAAAAAATAAAACAAGGGACGATTGCGGATGTTGGATGGTTTGATTTTCATATTATTTGTAAAATATACCTTCCAACGCGAAATAAAACCGTTTATGTCTATATTAATAACTTCAAAGACTTATATAATATATTCCCTGAAAGCTTTTCTATATCTAATATTATTGACCAAGATGTAGAATACAGTAATCCTGAAAAAGCAAATATAAAAATTAATTCAGATACTGTTGAATTTAAAAACCATTCTAAAAAAGAATTTAGTTATGAAAATTCTATTAGGTCTATCTTTCATGATTTAGACTTAAGTTATGGGTGTTATCTTGATATGGATTATGATTTGTTAAATATGAATTTAGTGTTTAATGACATAGATAAATGTGTAGATAAAATGTTTGAAAAATATGAACACCCAGACAATGCAATAACGCAGAGAATACACGTTGTGTCTAATTTTAAATCAGGGATTAAATATTTTACAAACAAAACAAAGACCTATTCTATTAATGATAAATATCTAGATGCGAGGATATCTAAATGTAAAGTAGATAATAGGATTGAAATTTTTGTTGAAGTTGAAGATATATCACATAAAGAACCTCTTAGATTTTATTTTAAAAAACCATCATCCAATGGAGAATCAAAATTTATTAATTTTATTAATGAAATGGGTATAAATAGTGTTGCAGAACTTGAAACACATCCTGTAACCTTATGTAGGTATTCAGATAATGAAATGGTCTAGTCCATCTAAAGGATGGTATATAGAACCGAAAAAATCTATGTTAGACTCTTTAAAGTTAAAACTTCGAATTGGATATCATAAAATTAAACATCTAATGTCGTAATTTTACTATTTATATATAGTATAAATTATTTTAAATAAATATATTTATCACTAATAAAATAATTTGAAATAAATAAACTAACTATTATTTAGAACCGTACGTCAAGTTTTTCTTGTGAAATTAATTTTATATGCTCATTGTGCATAAATACATATTGCTGAGCCGGAGTTCTATCAGCATCATTACGATTTGTAATTCCACGCATTCTTGGTTCTTGTTGTTGAGCTTTAAATCCATTTTTATCAACGACGATAGTATAATTTTGTCCTTCAGAAGTATCAAATATTTCATATATTATCACTTCCTTCCGTTCTGTTCTTTTAATATTTAGATGCCCACTACCACCAACTTTTGATGTTGCTGTATTTACTTTTTCTGTCATAATATATACTTCAAAAAGACCCCCCATATATTTAACTATTATTTCAATTTCATGAGTGTAAATACCAATAAAATCAAACTAATAATCCCAATAGCTAATAAAATTGGTTTCGCAAAAATAATACAAAGCCAACAAGATATTAGCATACCCCCGATAAGTCGTGAGATTATATAATCGTAATTTATAACTTGATTACTTTTGCTTTTATTATTTTTGTTTTGTTTATCTTTCGACTTAATCGCAAGACCATCTTTTACTGCAGCGGGATTAGATATAGAATCTTCAGGTACAAGTTCAATCTCAGAGCCATCTAGACCATGTACAGAACCACCACCTACTTTATTTATAAAATCAACAACAGGATGAGATTCATCTTGACATCCTCCCCGCGCTAAAGCGCGAGGCTTTCTCCTCGATTCTCCGTAAAATTGAGGGTATTCTAAGACAAATTCCATATCGAGGTCATCTTTACAAACGGTTATGTTTGTAAAAGATGTACCAGATTCGATTTCATTATTATAATTTGTTATTTTAGCTGCCCCTACAGAATGTGATTTATGATATTCACACCTAATTGTATTGTTAACTTTTTCAATATATTTATCATTAATTTTTCGTAATTTTTTGCGTTCTTTATTTGTATTACACACTTCTAGATTTGGTATAAATTCATCTAAATCAGAATATATATCTATATCTAATTCTCCATTAACAATAATTTTATCTTTGGATTCTATGTCAAATATTATATTCTCATCAATTAAATCATTCAGTGATGAAATATTATATTCTTTTATAAAGTAATCAATTAATTGGTTTGTTAAATAAATAAGTTTTATTTCGTTTCCTATTTTAACTTCTATATATATCACTATAATTATATACTTCATCTACAGGAATAGGACATGTATATGTACTAGCTTTTTTCTCTTTAATATACATATCATAATCTAAAACAGTAAATTCTTTATCTGAATGTGATTTCGCTCTTAGTTCACAGAGTGGGGAATCTATTTGTTTTTGGTCTGATGAATTCATAATTATATCTTGTTAATCATGAAATATAAATATTCGTATTTCTTATGAGTCTGAATATGTTATTTCACCATTATCTGCAATTTCACCAACTCTATTTTGTAATACGCTTTCTGGCGTATGCGTCATTTTTCCTGTTTCTTCATCAACAATTATTTCACCAACCATTGTTGTATCATCAAATGTCATATCTTCATCTGTGTCTTCAGGTACTCTTGGATATGACACAATTATGGAAAATACATATTTTTTATCTTCTTCAGAATATCTAACTCGACCCAGATGCGGTATATTCCCTCCAAATTCAAATCTCAATCCTTCTGCAGCTTTTTGTCGGGCTTTATCTTGTGATATCATGTTATATATATATAAAAAATCAGTTATAGATATATATTTCTTTCGAAAATTAACCTGTATATTCTTTCATAAATTCTTTTGCTCCATCACCCATATTTTTATCATTATCTCTCCCATCATAGATATCTTCTGAACCATCTTCTGTTACTTCAATAATTCTCCATCCTTCACTATCGTAACAAACAAAATATACTACATTTGCGTATTCAAATGGAAACTGTATATCTATACAATCTTGAGGGAATGACCGAATACCTCTAGCACCATTAGATTTAACCTGTCCAAATAACGGTTTCTCTCCTTCTTTGAACGCTACAAAGTCAAAACAACCAAAGAAATCAACACCATAACCTTGAGGGTAAGGTGTTGAGTTTGGTGTTTCAACAGTGTAATCAGCGAATTCAAGTATTTCTTTTGATTGTCTTTCTCTTCTATCTCCTTTTGCTTTAGACATATACTATACACGCAGGATTAATATAATATATAATGTGGGGCTATCTTTTAACGACGATATATTATATGAGATATATAGCTTTTTATATCCCCCGTACTATATATGAAATAGACATGGCAAAAGTAGAACTTAACGTTATTAAATCTGAGAACAATTATGATTCGACTAAGGTCCCCCTTACAGAATCCCAAATGAACACTCTGGGTAACCATCACAGTGTTTTGAGTGGAGATAAAGTGACTGTAATTGGTCCTGAAGGTTCGTTTATCGGGTATGCGCATCCAGATAGTCGTTCTAATGGTGATATCCCCCTATCGCCGGTTCAAATGTCTGAAATCGGCGCTGTTGTTGATTCTAATGTTACTGTAAAGAAGGGTAAACATAAAAATGCGAATCTATCTATGGATATGCCTACAATAGAATCTATTAATAGTACACCAGATGCAGATACAGAAGATACTGTAGATAAGTCATTTGGAGATGTAACATATGATGATGTTGGTGGACTAGATTCTGAATTAAATGATATCCGTCAGATGGTCGAACTTCCACTCCGTCGCCCTGACCTATTCGAACAAGTTGGCGTTGATTCTCCGAAAGGTGTTCTTATGCATGGTCCACCCGGAACAGGTAAAACACTTATTGCTCAGGCTATTGCAAACCAAACAAAAGCTCGTTTTACCAAGATTGACGGACCTGAAATTATGAGCAAATACACTGGTGAAAGTGAACAACGTCTTCGAAAGATTTTCAAAGATGCCCGCGAATTTGGTACAGCTATCATTTTCTTTGATGAAATTGATTCCATCGGTACAGAGAGAGGGGATGGTGGAGATGCTGAAAACCGACTTGTAGGACAACTTCTGTCACTAATGGATGGTATTGGTTCGGATGATAACGTAATTGTTATCGGAGCAACAAACCGTGTAGATTCAATCGACCCTGCACTCCGACGTAGTGGTCGATTTGACCGTGAAATTCTAATTGGTGCACCAAATGAATTTGGTCGAAAAGAAATCCTTGATATTCATACTAAAGATATGTCTCTGTCTGATGATGTAGATATTGATGCTCTAGCAGCACAAACAAACGGTTTTGTTGGGGCTGACCTTGCGGCTCTCTCTCGTGAAGCCGCATTAGATTCAATTCAAAATTCATTTGACGGTGATAATATTACTGTAGAAGATGTTCTTGATGGTGAAGTTAAGGATATTAGTGTCACAATGGAGCAATTTAATCATGCTATGAGTTGCGTAGAACCTACGGCACTTCGAAGTATGTCTACGAATACGCCATCTATTAATTTTGATGATGTTGGTGGACTAGAAGATGAAAAACTCCAAATGGAAGAAATTGTTGCATGGCCTATTAAACGGTCTAAACTATTCAATCAGACAAATACAGATTCTCCTGCGGGAGTTATTATCCATGGTGAAAATGGTGTTGGAAAGACACTACTTGCCAAAGTTACAGCGGGAGAATTTGATATTAACTTCACCCGTGTTAACGGTGCATCAATTTTCCAGAAATATGTTGGTGAAAGCGAAGAACAGATTGAAGACCTATTTAACAAAGCAGAACAGGCTTCACCAGTAATCATCTTCTTTGAACAACTAGATGCTATTGCTGGAATGGGTATGGATTCATCTGGTACTCAAGAACGTGTTATTTCCCAATTGCTAGTTGAACTTGATGCAATTCGAAATGACCCAACAATTACTGTTATCGGTGAAACAACCAATGTAGATAATATTGATTCCCGTCTTCTTCAGTCTGGTCGATTTGAAGAACAGATGGAAATTGGACTTCCTGATGGAAAAACCCGGCGAGAAATTATGGAGGTTCTACTTCGAGACAAACCAATCGCAGATGATATCCAACTCGGAAATATCATTGGTTCAATGGATGAATACAACACCGTTACTGGTGGAAACCTTGAATCAATTGTTCGAAATGCATCCCTTCAGGCAATTCGAGAACATGCAAAAGAACACGGTGATAATGCTGATGAAAAAGCAGAAGAAATTACAATTACAAAAAAGCACTTCGACCGAGCAATAACCGGGTTCTTGCATAAAAAAAACAAAATAGAACTACGGTATATATATTAAAAACAATTATTTTTTATTTTTATATTACAATTTGAAAATACGCTTTGCGTATTCATCTTAGAATAGATAGTATTACCAATAAATAATAGAAATAATTATCAACTATACATTAAAAATTAGAAATAATTAATTGGTTAGTTTCTTACCAATTGCCGTTCCAGCGACACCAGCGATTGCTCCGAAAGCGGATGCCGCAAGCACAGTAAATCCAACGGTCATCAAGGCTACGAAGAAACCTGATAACAACGATGAAACACCAAGGATTGCAGCGCCAGCAAGACCTGATGATAGATAATCTCCTTCACTTACCAAACTACCAGCAAGTGACACGAGAAATACAGACATTAACCAACTACCGGGGATTGCGAATGAAAGTAGGAAGCTAGTCCCAAAACCAAGTGTTAATGCCGCAGCCATGTATCCAATCGTCTTTGCTCCGAATGAACCAACATTAAACTTCTGATTCACTCTATTTGCAAGCTCTGACCAACTTGGTGGCGCACTAGAACGACGCGTTGTATTATTTGATGTAATTGTATTATTTGATGTACTCGTTTGATTACGGTCAATGGTATCGGTTTTCTGATTTCCCATAGTTACTACTACCTATACACTCCAAGTACATAAATATTGATTATTTGTATAGTATAATTGTTTATAAAAATTTATTCATAAACCAGATTGCCAGTCTTCAATTTTAAGACCATTAGCTCGAACTTGAATAGGGAATTGTATTTCTTTACAATCATCTAATAAATTATTTCTTAATTTTGAATCTAAACGAAAATCATATTCATCTCCATTATTTCCTGCTTTAAACAACGTTATATGGGGTGGTACCATTTTGTATTTAACAGATTTTTTCCCAATTTGCGTTAATATTTCATCCCGCCATAATTGAATTACCATATCATCAGACACATCTAACATGACTATCATAGGGTCTTCCATATCTGGCCAAAATTTAAATCCAGATACATCAAATCTTTGATTAGGTAATAATTCTGGTAGTTCTATATCCTGTTCATATTCAAATTTAGGGACAATTGTAACATGAGGATTTTCTTCAACTTTATATCCTTCATTACGAAGGTCTTTATTTATTAAACTCTCAGCTATTGGAATAACATCTTTATCAAAAACGTCAAGGTAAACCCATTCCATAAATCATATATATACATTACTATCGTATAAAACCTTTTATTATTTGTATATTAGAAAGAATCACATTCTGAATCTTCGAAAACAATATAATTATTAGGTCTAGATGATAGAACGACAGGTTCGCCCATCTCTCCATCACACCTACTTTCACTGGAAATCTCACAAATATAACCGTTCGATTCAATCCAATAATGAACAATACCAATTTCTTTAGCTTCTTCAAATGATTCTGGCTTTTCATCAGGGCTATAATCTCCAATCAAAGCCCCATTATATATTGAATATGATATATTATATTCAGATAATACAATTGCTAATTCTTTCGTATTATAATAACAATCACCAAGTAGTTGTTCGCTATCTTCAAAATTCGTTTCATCTAATCTTCTTTGTAATGCAACATTAACACACTTAGATAATTCATTTTCCATATTGTATATTAGTTCATGCAATTATAAAGACTTTGTTATCTAAATTAGTTTAAAACCAATAGATATATATTACTGGGGGAGAAATTTGCTCGTATGGACTTACCTGTTAAGGAACCTAAATTAGATTCCAATAATCTTGATTATTTAAAAAGTGTCTTAAACATCCGAGATGGGAAAGCTGAAGCATACTTATTGACACGAAAAGGGTATAGTAGCAGTGGTATTGCAAAACGAATTGGAACGTCTGATTCTACGGTTAAGACATATTTAAATCAACTTGAAGATACGTATGGGGTTGAAGCTATTTACGCAATATCTGATGTAGATGAACCTCTTTTAGCTCCATTACCAGATATAGACGAACAACAATCTTCATTTGACTAATTGAACATTTTTCTAATTATTTTCCGAATATTTATTCTGATTTTTACGAGCATATTGTATTGGTGCAATTTGAAATATCGTTCTCCAATTATCAATTAAAATTTTAGCACTAGAACGACTTATACTGTCGTTAATGTATTTATTATATATTTTAATACATTTTCTAAAATATAGTACGATTCGTACACGATTTGAACGCGTGTCGTCGGCTCGAAAGGCCGACAGGATTGGCCGGACTACCCTAACGAATCATTCCGCAAGTGTCCACGTCAGGATTTAAACCTGAGTTGCCCCGGCAGGAGCATGATTGACCAAGAGAAATAGTTATGATATTCCCATCGAGAGCGACTCGATTTATAATCACACCCGTTTCTCGACTACACTACGCGGACAGATATAGGTACTATTGTTCCATCTCGTTCAGGAGATGTACTAAATTTTCCACGGATTTATTCCGTTCTCTTTTTCTTATCTCAGGCAAGAGATAAGCATTATAGTCCCACGCAGATTCGAACTACGGTCAACGGCTCCAAAGGCCGTTAGGATTGGCCACTACCCTATGGGACTTCTACTACATACTATATTATACAACGATTACTATTAAAAGCTTCGATATACGCTTAAACATAGTAATACTTTTACATTTTGACCTTTTATATATACATGATGGCAAAACCATCCCAAAAAATATGTGGCGAATGTAGTTTATACGTCACCAAATCAGATGTTTCTGAATTAAAAAAGAATTATAAAGAATATGAAGGTATTGATTTCAAAAATTCACAGATAACTTGTCCAAGATGTTATATGAAGAATAAAATTAAAACTCCGATGGTATTACAAAAAATAATACCTAGCAATGCAGATAGATTAAACGAGTCAAGACCTGTTAATTCACCACAGGTTCATATAATGTTTAGTAGTTCAAAAACACCAATGTAAAAATCCGTCATTGCCGTGTTTGCAGACTATATATACGGGATGGTCTCTCGTTTTTAAATTAATATATTATGTACTATTTGTTGTTATATTTAAATATATCTGATATATTCAGATATTATTTTGATGGACCTAAAACGTCACAGACTCTAGGGTCTGTAATACAAAATTCCGATTCGTTTTCTATAGACGGTCTCTCTAAAATACCTTCTACAACAGCAATTGGAACATCTTCTGTAATTCGTTCAACGACATCCCTAACAGAACATTGCCAACAAGTTGTATTTTCAACAACCCAGTTATCATCTTTTTTTAATATAACAGCGAATATTTTGTTTCCTTCACGGAGTTTTGAATACTTTTCATGCGTTTTACAACTGCATTCAAGAAATCCATCTGTATCTTCATTATTAGAATTTGATTTATCTAAAGATATTCGTGTTCGTTTCTCAGATAGCTCATTTAACACTTCGTTTTTATAACAACTTTTGGTCATATATATTTTAAGTACTATACCATATGTTACACTCATAAATAAAGTTGGCGTCTTTCAAAAAATGTATATTAATTATATAATAAATAAAATTCGACAGTATACAGTTGTAATTATATCATAAATAGGGGATAATGATTTTCACTTCATAAATTTGAAATATATAAATAGTAAATACATATCATAAGTATTATTACGATTGGTATTCTATATTAAAGTAACCATGAAGGATACGAATTCAGGAACGCAAAATGACAATATTTCTACTCCAGAGGTAATTGAACGCCTAGGGAATATGTATATTGTCAAAATAAACGGTAAATTAAAACAAGTTCCAGCTACATACAAAAATAAACTTCTGTATGATAAAAAATTGTATGAACTACTTCATCCTGATACGCCAAATGAGCGCGTTATACTAACAGATAATGCACAAAATGAAAATTTCATTGCGATTGCGCCAACAAATAATGACAGCGTATATCAATTGTGGGTAGATGATGACCCCCACCCCGTAATGAATACACCTAGTAATTCCGAAAAAGTACTTCGGGGTGTAAATGATGCTCTTAGTTCACCGGCTGATTATGCTAGACTCAAAAATATTTATCACGAGATTCGTTCAAATGAAGTTCGGCGTCATGTTATTACTAAAGCAGAATCCCTATTCCCACGAAATGAAATTATTCCTACAGATGAAGGGTGGTCTATCTTAGGATTGTTTATTCTTACATGGAATTCGCGTGTATTCTTGAATACTGGTGAAATTGAAAAACAAACAGCATATCGTGTTCGTGGTTCAGGAGTATCAGAGACGGAACAACCTAGAGAATTTCTTCAATTAGCTATGGATGAGGAAACAATTAAATGTTACCGAGATACAAAACTTAAAATCCATTATCCTCTTAGTAAAAGTGTTGACGTTACAAATTCAGAAAAAACTACATGTGAATGTCCAACTTGTGAATCTACAGAAAGCGCGTACAAATACTATGATGAAAATTCAAAAGAAAAGAATCGACCTGTATTTGTTTGTTCTGTATGTGACCATCCGTGGCAAGAATTTAAACTTACAGAGCGAGAAATTGAATTTATAGCAAAAGCACAGTGGTTATTGAATCATAGAGAGCATCTTGAAGATGATGCTTTCTGGTCTGTTATTGAGTCATTCGTGTGGCATATTTCAGATTAAGTATAGTTATTATTATTATTATTAATTTCTATATGATTTTGAAGGTTAATCGTAATACATAAGTACCTACAGATATTATAATAATATGCCTATACGGTGATAATGAAATGAGTGTTCAACAAAACAAGTCTGACCTTGATACAGACCTCGAACTAGAAACGGAAATACAGCCTACAGTAGAAGCAGAACCTGAAGCTGTTGTAATGAATAGTGGTGAATTGATGAATATGGCTGATTCTATTGCAGAAACAGCACAAATTCAAGATTTCACGGCCCCACGTTCCAATATTAATCACGGTCACGGACCTGATAAGCACGATTTGCGTTCGTCTTTCGGGGTTCGTGATGAGTTTATCGAAGCAAACTTTACGGAGTATGGTATTGCACCAAATGACCACGCAGCACTGTGGTTGATGTCATATAAGAAGGATGAATTCATCTCAGCAGATGAAAAAATCTTTAAGAATGCATCCGATACTGATACCTCTAAGTGGTCCAGTATCGAATCGACTAAATCTGCAGCTCCAATTGCTCCTGAAACGCAACGAGAACTTAAGCAGTAAGTCGTTCAGTTCTATTATTTTTTAACACAATACGTTTGAGATACATCTATTAACTTTCGTTAATAATTTATACATTGAAGGTTAATATAACTATACAAACATGAAAGCTACAAAAATAGCTGTAATTATAACGATAATTTTAGTTGTAATTCTTGGTGGCGCTGTAATTTATACTACAGGTGATGACCCAACAGATAATACCAATGATGACCCAAATCCATTCGGTAGTAACGATACTAATAATAGAATATTATCAAATACACCTCCCGGTATAGTTGAAAATGAAAATAATAAACTTGAAATTAATAGAGACGAACTAATTGATAGCCATACAAATATTTTAGAACAAAATTCTGCTACGGTTTCATATGTAGTAGATGATAGTATCGTGAATACAATTAAAAAAGAAAATGGAATAGTACACATTGAACGAAATACATACGGTAGAATTTCTGAAAAATATTCAAATGGTGAATATACTGTATTAAGCAGAGAAATTGATGGTGACAAAAAATATTCTGCCACAAATAGTTCTATATCTAACGAAGAATATACGCATGCTTCAAAATTTAAATCTATTCTAAAATACCTTGAAGTTGAAACGTATTCTGAGACAGAAGATGGAGATGTGGAAATAATATTACAAGAAACAGACAATATGAAGAATATCAAAAATACATACGGTTTCGAAAGTATTAATTCTGCATCAGTTACATTTACAATTACAACAGAAGGTCTTATAAAGGAATCTAATATAAAAATTATTGGTGAAGTTGACGGTGCTAAAGACATAAAAACCAGAGACTATATGGTTGAAAATATAGATGATACGGATATATTAACACCAAATTGGGTTTCAGAAGCAGAAAATTCTGCATCTATAATTGATGGTAGATATGATATTGCACAAGGATGGATTTTAATTGAACATCAAGGACTTGCTACAATACCTGAAGGACAAGAAATAAAAATTCAAAATTTAGATACAAATAATATGGATACAGTTACATTACCAGATGATTTCAGTAAAAATGATAACCTTGGATTGAGCTTATTAGATAATGGAGATTGGGCTGTGACAATTAATGAAACGCCACCAAGAGGTAGTAGTAATAATGCAAGTGGATATAAAATATGGTCTGAAAATAATCTTCAAGAATATTTCAATATTAATATTAGAGCCTGAACGAAACACTTTTTAATATAGTAAACTAATAATACCGTATGAAACACGTTAAAGACCCAATTCATGGTTATATTGATATACCTTCAGAAGAATTAAGTATTATCAATACACCTGAATTTCAAAGATTGCGTCAAATTAAACAACTGGGTCTTTCAGACACAGTTTATCCATCTGCAACGCATACTAGATTTTCACATTCTTTAGGTGTTATGTATCTTGCTGGGGAATTAGCAAAATCTGTAGATGTATCTGAATATACTATTAGAGCAAATAAAGTTGCTGGTCTACTTCACGATATTGGTCATTTGCCATTTTCACACACAATTGAACACTTATTAGAAGAAAGAACCGGTATGACACATGAAGATATCTCTTGTAATTATATCGATGATTTAAAACGACGCGATAATGTTACATTTCCTGTAGATACCACAGATATTAAATCAATTATTAACGGTGAAAATAATATTGTCAATACGGTATCAAGTGATATTGATGCTGATAGGTTAGATTATTTAGTTCGTGACTCATACCATACAGGAATTAATTTTGGAAAAATAGAATCTGACACATTAATGAAATTTGCACAACTTATTGATGGTTTGGTTGGGTTTGACCATAAATCACTAAAATCTGTTGAAAGATTGTTAGATGCAAGAATGCAAATGAATTATTCTGTATATTCTCATGATACAGTGGCAATCACAGAAACAATGCTTACACGTTCTGTAGAACAATATCTAGACAATACGTCTGTGACTATTCTAGACCTTATTGGAAAAGATGATTCTGAATTGGGTTATGAATTAAAACGAACGGATGTAAATCCAGCAAAAGAACTATTCTTAAATATACAAAACCGGAATCTATATAAAACGAGCTTTCTTGCTCCACTCCAAAATGTAACCTCAGAAAAAGTTAAATATATTTCTGAATTTTTTTCACAACCACAAATTCATGAGGAACGCATTGCAGAAATTGCTGGATTAGATAAAACAAAAGTATTAATAGACCCGCCAAATTATACTGAAAATGAAGAATTTAATATTCCAATACGTACATCATTAGGTACAATTGAGTGTCTTGAAGATATATCTCCTAAACCAAATGCTCTTCGGGAAAGTTCTAAAATTCACGAAAACTTGCATGTATTCTGTCCAGAAGAACATATAGAAACCGTTCATATGGCAACAAAAGATTATATTGGAACTATTGATAAAATTAATGACTTAAATATCCAATAGATTATCAAGTTCTTCTGCATTTTCTTCATTAAGTAATTTATCTAATTTATCCCCTCTTTCTTCTCTAATTTGCTTTATTTGACCATCTGCTTCTACAGCAATACGCTGTAATTCACGAACACGAGGTAAATCATGCAAACCAGACAATAAGACAGTGACAACCATCTCATTACTATCTTTCTTAGGATAATCTCCACCTCTCACTTCCATACAATTTGTTTTTTCTTCAACGAGTCGTCTTCCTTCTTCCATCCCTTTTCTTGTCATGAATTCTTTTGGCCCTGAAAGAATAACTAGTGCTCTCTCTGTACTATCTATATTTGCTGGGATTGTGAGATTCCCTGTAATTGATTTTTCGACAAGACTATTTAATCTCATCGTAGATTCGCTTTCATTTATTTCAACACCGCCCTTTAGACGTGTGAGAATACCGGGATTTACAATAGCATCATCTAGTTCGTCACTTGCATATCCAATCGATGAAATTCCCCCACAATCAAGTGTATTAATTACTTCACTAGCATCTATTACACTTTCAGCAACGTCTTCATCTTCTTTTATTTCACCAGATGAAAATATTGTACCAAATCTATCGGCTATTTTGTTATTTAAATCATTATACCATGTTTCAAGACTACCTTTTCCTCTGCTCCACGAATCATTATCGAATATCATTAAATTATCTAATTGTTCAACACAGGGTTGAAGCGACCTTGCGGCATTTACTGTATATATTTGACCTTCTTTCTTTGCCGGAAGTATACCTATTCCATAGACAGGTTCACTATATCTTTCTTTCAATTCTTTAGCTAATACCGGCATACCTCCACTTCCTGTGCCACCACCCAAAGATGCTACGATAACAAAAGCATCTAATTGATGTGTTGGCATATCATTAATTAAATGAATAACTTCGTTTACTTCTTTACGCATAATATCTCTACCTTTTTTATTATTTGCACCCACACCATTTCCTTTTACGTCAGACTCTCCAATAAGTAATCTTTTTTCTTCAGGTACATTTGTTAATCCAGATAAATCTTGGTGTGCTGTATTTACAGCTAAACAATCTCGTACAAAATTTGTATTATTATTAAAATCATACTCCAAAAATTTATCTACAATTTTACCTCCTGCTTGTCCAATTCCAATTAATCCTATTCTCATATGTTATGTATAAATAAACATACTAATAAAATAACAGGTCAATTAACTTACTATGCCTATGTCAAGTATAGAATCCGATTGATTTATATTACTATGTTATAATTAATATACAACTATAATGAACCATAATATTATGACAGATACATTTTCATACCAGAATACAAATTGTATTATAATATGTGATGGCGGTTTAATGTCACAAAATAATATATCTGTAGTTGGATGGGTTATTATTGATGCAAAAACGTCAATACCTTTAGCTGAAGGTCGAGCCATTATATCTCCATCTACAACAACAACGCAATCAGAATTATTCTCTGTCATTACCGCTTTGTTAGATGTTCAAAAAATGGGTTATAATAATGTTATTATTAAAACAGATTTTGATGGATTTATAACGCATATAAATCAAAAAAACAAGAAAATCAATGAATTTGAAATACTTAATAAAATACTCAATACGTTCAATTCATGGAATATAGAGAAAGTTGATAGAAATGAAACATCAAGACCGCATAATTTAGCTTCTTCTATCGATTTAGATGTGGATTATTGTCCAGAGATAGATACAAAATATATTCGTGATACAATTAATAAAACCACATAATATATATTGTTGAAGATACTATAATTTTATATGGGAAAAAATAATACAGGTACATTTACGATAAATAATATTACATATCCAATAACACCTCAGGTGTACCAATCTGTTCAATCTTATTTACATGAACGGGAAAATATTTCATGGGTAACAAAAGAATCTCCACATATAAAATATGGAGTTAAAATTGGACAGAATGATGAAAAATGTATTAAGAGACTTGTTACAAGTATTCTAAATGAAAGTGAAATTGGAGAATACGTTTTAGAGACAACTTCAATTAAACCACTATCTAACCAATAATTCTACTGAACAATTATTTGGTCTTTCACGGCAGATACGCTATTTACTGGTATCATATGTCTCCCATGGTCATCAGAAGTATATTTCGAACTATGTCTTTGTTGTTGCGCTGAATTACCTTCTGGTGTGACGAGAAGATTTCTTAGCTCACCGGACTTAAAATCGATTGTTACATTATGTAGTTGACCTATTACAGAACCGTTACTATCAACAACAGGTTTGTCAGATAATTTTTTGGCAAATATTTCCATACGTATTTATAATATATCATATATTACATAAAACCTATGGTCAATAAATAAAGTTTTTAGTATATTTTCCAATAATTATATAACATTAGAAATACAACATTATATAATGAATAGAAGAAATTTTATCGCAACTACAGGTGCCGTATATGCTGGAGTTGGTTTCAGTTCAATGTCGAGTTCAGCTATATCTGTAGATTATGAACTTTCAGGAAATACATATTTCTACCCAGAAAACTGGGAATCACCAATAATAGAACTAAATTTTAATTATTTTAATATAATAACTTCAAATGTAGATATAAGTAATGATTTAAATATAACAGTAAAATCTGGCCTCACAAAAAACGCATTAGATGTTGTGAATATACAAAGCAAAACTCTTACAGAAAGCAACGGTGTAAATAATTTAAATATAAATTCATTTGATTTGGCAAATAATATTGATATAACAAACGCAGAATTCGTTTCAGGTTACGAATTTAATATCTATCATAAATTAATACTAGAAATAAATGATATCCGTATAGAAACAAATATTAAAAAATTGAAAATAACTGTAACAGAACCCGTTCGTGAAATCATTGATGATTTTGAAGACGATAATATGACAGAATACTCTCTTGAAAGTACAAGTCAAGGGAGTAATGTATCCACAAACCAAGTATATGAAGGAACATATTCATTTGAACATCATACAGACGGTTCTGGGAAGTATATGCATATTTCTACTTCAGGATTAAATGCATATCCTAAATCTGGAGATACATTTCAATTTAGATTCTATGCAACATCCGGTGCTGATGTTATGAGGATGGACTTTGGATATCAAGATGCAAATAATAGGTACACTATTCAATATCGAAGTGATAATTATGGTTTTTATATAGATGAGATTGCAAATGGTTCTGGTACAAGATTAGATAGCGTATCTAATCCAAAATATCCAACAAATGAATGGTTAAAAATGGTAATATCATGGGGTTTAGATGGGTTAATTACTTGTACTTGTTATGCTGAAGATGGCACTCAAATATCTCAAATACAAGGAAATTCAACAGAATTTACTTCAGGTGGTATTGGAATCGGCCATGACCATCATAATAGTAATTCATCTACTATGTATTTCGATAAAATGGAAATATTATGATTCACCGAAGTATAATACTTTTATCTTTATAAAATATATCAAATTCTTTATTAGCTAAATTTAGTGAGCGTACTAGTGCTCTGGGAATATAAATTCTAGCGTCATTTTGTTTAAATCCTGATGTATTTACTTTTTTTCCAAGACTTTTTGAATTTTTAGATTTTGGTTGGATTTGTAATGATAGGCGATTATCTATAAATACAAGTTTCATTACAACAGTAGTATCTGAATCCCACTCGATACATTTTGTTTCAGATTCATTAAAGTACATATCAAAATGTTCTTGTTCTTTTATATCCCCAGAATTAAGTTCCCTAGATTGTTTAATAGGTTTTAATTCCATATTTTTTAATAAATCCCAATTTGAAGTATCAACGATAGGAATTTCATACGCTGTTTTTGCTCTAAATTTCACGATATCTTCATCAACGTATGCAGACCAATTGATATCCTTATTTTGAGATGATAATAGACAATCTCCAATTGAACTTGGAATACGAATCGTATGGTTCGATTTTGTCATTTTTCTTGAAATGTTATTCCTATCGCTTGAAATAATGTAATCAATAACAGCAAAACCATCTTTTGAAGATATTTCTATATCAAATTCTGTATTGTCTTTAATAGAATATTCTTTAAAAAATGCTTTAGGTAAAGTTAATCTATAACTCTGATTTGTTGGATTTTGAATCTGATATTCCCGTTTAATCTCAAAATCTGTACTCATATATAAATGTAATAAGAACGTCTAAATATATAATACTAACGATGTCGATTGGTACATTTAGGCTCTAAATATCAGTTTCGCCTGTTTTTGAACCAATACCCATATCCTCTACGCCGACTAACTCTAGTGAATTTTCTTTTACTTCATAAATAACTTTGAATGGACCTGTTAATTGCAGTTTTTTAGATGCATTATTATGAGATGATTTTAACTTTTGTACGATTTTATTTCGTTCTTCAGGGTTATCCATTCGAACAAGAAACGAAACACGTTCTGCATCACTCTCTGAATTCGTATTTGAATTTGACATTACATTATATTCTTCATCAACTGTGTCTGATGACGCACCTGAAGAACCAATTAAATTTGTACTAGATTCAGACGTATCTGAGCTTCCAATTAAATCAGAATCTGATTGTCTATCCGTTTTTTTGTTCTCTGAATTAGGACTCCCAATTAAATCAGAATCTGATTGTCTATCCGTTTTTTTGTTCTCTGAATTAGGACTCCCAATTAAATCAGAATCCGATTGGTTTTTCGTCGTATCTTGTACTTCTTGTGAATTATCAACAGCCAAATCTTCTTCAACTATTTTAATATCATGTTGTCTAACAGCTTTTGCAACATCTTCTGGGACTTTCGTATATTTACATTCTTCTGCTAATGTTACAATGTTATTATTTTCATCAACCCACGAAAAATAATACGGTCCATCTTCAGCAAGAGCAGCAACACGCATATCACTAACTAATACATCTTGTTTATCCATAGTTATAATATTATTTTAAAGTATTATTAATTTATCGCCAGTTCTAAATTAGGTTAAATTGAATATTGCTAATAATATCATTATACTAAATACGACGACAAATATAGTTGCTATTAAACCTAAAGTCGTATATGTGAATGCGTATAATAATACAAAAATAACAGACATTATAATATATTTAAATGTCGTACTTTTTAAAAACATACCAAATGATATAACTAAACCCAATACGCCGGTTGGATTTTCATTTTCGTGTTGAAGTTCTTCTTTTGTATTTTTATTTTGTTTACGATTATCATTCTGCATTTTTTTATTTTTAGCATCATGAATATTACTTAGATTATTTTCTATTAATTCGTCTACATCGTCCTCAAAGCTAATAGATTTTTTATCTGAATCCGTTATTGAGTGCCGACCTTGAAAATTAAATCCATCTATTTTATTATCGTGTTCTTTTACATATTTATGATGTCCTAATTCATCATATTCATTTCTTAAATCACTATTTTTAAGTGTTTTTCTAGCAAAATTCATTGTTTTAAATTGTTTTGCTGAGGCAGCAATTTCATCATCTGCTAAGTCTGGATGAAATTTTTTTATCATCGATTTGGTTCGATTTTTTATTTCGTCCTCCGTAGCATTCGTGGGTAACCCAAATAAGTCATAGAAATCTTTATATTTTTTCTCTGAATTCATTATTATGTATTATATCTATATGCCCTAATATCTTATTACACATTGTATAGTATCAAAATTTTGAGTAAAAACGCCGGTTTATTTTTATGAGTGTAATAATATTATATTAAATAGATAAATATGAGTCGTATAAACCGTGATGTTCGTCGGTTTCATGAAATTGGCGAAGACCACCGTATGGATTTAAAAGAATTCATCAAACATGGACAGCTTGGAAAAGATATTAATATCCCAATTAAAATAATTGAACTACCTACTTTTGAATATGATAGGCGTCAAAAAGGTGGAATTGGTCAAGGTGATGCCGAAGAAGGAGACCCAGTAGATGACGGCCAAGAGGGTGAAGATGGTGAAGCAGGTGAGGAATCTGAAGAACATCAATATTACCAAATGGACCCAGATGAGTTTGCTGAAGAATTAGATAACGAACTAGGTCTTGACTTTGAAGAAAAAGGGAAAAAAGTAGTTGAATTAATTGAAGGTGATTATAATGATACAAGGAGAGCAGGTCCAAATAGTACATTAGATACCGAACACTTGTTTAAAGAAGCATTAAAGCGCCATGCTGCAATGTATATAGATAAAGAATATATTAAAGAAATGCTTCGCGTTCGTGGGTATGGTGTTGAAAAGGTATGGAGTTGGACAAGAGATAATAATATTACTATTGCTAAACGTGATATTGAAGAACTTGCAGATAACATTGATAATCCAACGAAATACGATTCACCGGATAAAATAAGTAGAACATATCAACGCGTCCCTCCAAAAGATTCATATAGAAATATGAAGTTTAGGAGTGAAGATGAAAGATATCGCTCACCTGAAATAATTGAAGACCCACAAAATAATGCGGTCGTAATAAATATACGAGATGTGAGTGGTAGTATGAGAGAAACAAAGCGTGAACTTGTGGAGCGCGTATTAACGCCGATGGATTGGTATTTACAAGGTAAATATGACAATGTTGATTTCGTTTATATCGCTCATGATGCGAGCGCATGGATTGTTAATCGAGATGAATTCTTTGGAATAAAATCTGGAGGTGGCACAAAAATATCTAGTGCATATGAATTAATTCAAGATGAAATATTGCCACAATATCCATGGGAATCATGGAATCGATTCATATTTGCATCAGGAGATGGTGAAAATATATCGTCTGACACAGAAGATAAACTTATACCATTAATGAAAGAGATAAAAGCAACAAGACAGGCATATATTGAAGTTCAACCACAACAGTCTAGAATTAAAAACGCAGTTGTAGCTGATTCGTTAGAAAAAGAATTTCATGATGATGAATCATATAGAATAGCACGCATAAAAAATAAAAATGATGTATTAGACGCTATTACAAAAATTTTAGATACCGTAGATACGGAGTGATTATTATGACAAGAAAATACAATAACAAAAAGATAGATTCTGAATCGTTACAAGAATTACAAACAGCAGCAGATGAATTACATTCATTAGCACATGAATTAGGTCTTAGTCCACCAAAAGTAAATTATTGGCTTGTAGACCATGATGAAATAAATCAGCTTTCAGCATATCAAGGATTCCCTGTACGATATCCTCACTGGAGATGGGGTATGAAATATTCCAAACGGAATAAAGAAGATACTTATTTCAGTGGAAAAATATTTGAATTAGTTAATCATGATACGCCAGCAAATGCATTTAATCAAATATCAAATAGTGTAAACGACCACAAGGGTGTTATTGCTCATGTTGAGGCTCATGCTGATTTCTTTGAAAATAACCATTTCTTTGAAAATAAACCGGATGCTACAGGAATGATGGAACGACATGCTAATTTGATTCAATCATATTATGATGACCCCAAAATCAATCAAGATGATGTTGAAGAGTGGATTGATGCTGTTCTATGTATCGAATCTACTATAGACCCGCTTAAAGGTCTAAAAGAGATTAAAGATGATACAGAAGTAGAAGAACAAACTATGTCAGATGTTTTAGATTCATTAGATGTATCAGATGAAGTTAAAAGACATATCACTGCAGGTATACCTGAAGAAGAATCAAAAGAAAAAGAATTAGATGTAGAGACAGACTTGCTTAAATTTATTTTAGAACATGGCAAACAATATAATTCTGAAACTGGAAAAGCGGAAGATTATGAACATTGGCAAAAATCCATAATCGAAATTATACGACGAGAATCATATTACTTCTCAGCCCAACAAATGACAAAAATAATGAATGAAGGATGGGCTTGCGTAGACCCATCAACAAGAGTAATTACAGAAAATGGAATAATACCAATGAAAGAAGCTGTCAATACAATGCCATCAGTCTCAGACGGAGAAACAACACAAAAAATATATGATAAAAATATATTTGAAGATTATGATACCGTTACAATTCGGACAAACAAAGGATATGAATTAACAGGTTCACATAATCATAGAATTATGAATAATCAAAATAAATGGGTTGAAATGGGTGATTTATCGACCGGAGATGCTGTTAAAATATCTGGTGGCAATAATATTTGGCCCGATACATCGATTGAAATTGATTGGGAAATTCCATCAAATAATTATATTACTGTTGAAGATATATCTAATGAAGCTGGATTGAATGTATCCACATATTATGAATATAAGAATAATGGATGTATTAGTGAAAACTCTAAAAGACGTATAGAAAATGCGATTAGTCAACTAGATTATGATTCAGACAATAATAATAGATATAAAAATAAAAAGGATGTTGTAATTCCTACTGTAGTTGATAATAAATTTGCAGAGTTCCTAGGTATGTTAATTGCAGATGGTCATATAAGTAAGAAAAAGCGTGAACTAGGATTTACATACGGAAGTAAATCTATGGCTAAAAAATTCTCAAACTTATCAAAAGACCTATTTGGTACTTCTGCCAATATCACACAGGATAAACCGACACGATGGAGAGCTAAAATTTATTCCGTAGATATAATTAATTTCCTTATAGATGAAATTGGGTTAACAAATGGTGAAAGTTCTAGTGATAAATCGATACCTGAAGTTATATTCCGTTCACCAAAAGATGTTGTATCATCATTTGTATCTGCACTAATTTCTTGTGATGGATATTGTGGAGAAAAAGAAGGTATTATTTATACGACAAAATCAAAAGATATATCCAAACAACTACAAACAATTTTACTAAATTATAACATTATTAGTTCACGTAAAAAAATTGATGCAGATGGATGTTGGAGAATGAATATAACCGGTCTATCTTCCAAGAAATTTGCAGATGAAATTGGTATCATTGATAGAGATAAAAAAGAAAGACTATATAATTATATTAATAATAGAAAATTCTATAATGAAGAAAAATTTGCAGATGAAATTGTAGACATCGAAAATGGCATCGGTGATGTATATGATATATCTGTGGAAAACACACACAAATATGAGGCAGCCGGATTCCTAAATCATAATTCAAAATGGGAATCAACAATGATGAGTGATGAAGCATACGCCGGACCAGATGAAATTATTGATTACGCCGATAAACAATCTATGGTGTTAAATTCACCGGGTTTAAACCCATATAAAATTGGGAAAGAAATGTGGGAATATATTGAAAATCGTGTGAATAGGAGAGAAGTTATAAGTACACTATTACGTGTTAAAGGAATTACATGGAGAAATTTCCATGATTCAATTGACTTTAAACAGATAAATCAATTACTAGATAAAAATCGTGATATGGATATTCCTTGTGAACGAAACTACTCACTTCTTCGAAGTCAAAATAAAGGATTTATCAAAAACATATCTAAAGATGAACTTAAAACAGAATCTCGTTATATGTTTGATATGAAGGTATATAATAACATAGAAGAAGCTATAGAAAATATTTCGTACAATAAAGCATGGGAAAGAATGAGAGAAATACGTGAAACACATAATGATATTACATTTATAGATTCATTTTTAACTGATGAATTTGTAAAAGATGAAAAATACTTCGCATATGAATATAACGCAAAGAAAGACCAGATGCAAGTATCTAGTACAAGTTTAGACGCCGTGAAGAAAAAATTACTATTGCAAATAACAAATGGCGGGCGACCAACAATAGTCGCTGCGGATTATAATTATCAGAATTCTGGTGAACTTCTTCTTAAACACCAGTACAATGGTGTATCAATGAATATAGATAAAGCTAAAAATGTACTTAAACGTATATTTGAACTGTGGGGTCATACAGTAAATCTCAAAACAATTACAAAGAATGACCGTGGTAAAGAAAAAGGTCTAATAATTTCATACGACGGTAATGATATACATGAAAATGAAGTTAAAATAATTAGAGATATAAAAGCAGACCAAATAGATTACGATACGAAGCCAGATGAATGGTTATGAATTAATATATTAAATTATGCATAAAAATATCCTATAAACAAACCGATTGCAAATCCTCCAACCGCACCGCTCGCATTTAATAACTCATCAGAACTAACTGTTTCAGGGAATCTCAATGTTGTAAATATTTCTTGAAATATAGATATGATTCGTTCTATAAAATCCCAATTAATAGTTACTAAGTTAATGTATTCTAGATAGGTAAAAAATGCAACTTGTATTCCTACAACAAAAGCAAATACATTTATTAGTCTTCTAGCTGCAAAACCCGTAAATACTCCGATTATAAATGCACCTCCAGATGTTGCAAGGAGTGACTGTATATCCATACAGATAATTATATGTATTATACTATATTTCTTATCATTAGGTGGTTAGATTAATATAAATATCTCGGAAAAGCTTAACTATATGCGATTCTATAAATTATATATAGAACTATGAGTGATGGAGACACACTAAGCCGATTAAGCAAAGAACACAAGGAACAAATGCCTGAAGACCTCCGTGTTGCTAAAGATTTTCGTTGGTACTTAGAAGAAGTTGTGGAAAAACCGAAGATAGCTCGTTCAGCCCATCAAAGATTCGCAGATATGTTTGATTACTACGGGACAGAAGTCAATGATTCATGGGGTATAATGGAATATAAAATGGTATCTGAAGACCCATTACACGACGGTGAAAATGTATTCTTCGGTAGAGAAGTCCACCATGCGATTCATGATTTTGTTAATAAAATCAAATCTGGTGCGCGTGGGCTTGGACCTGAAAAAAGAATTAAATTACTATTAGGTCCTGTAGGTAGTGGTAAATCAGCATTCGACAAAATGGTTAGAAAATATTTCGAAGATTATACATTACAAGAGGCGGGTAAAATGTATACATTCCGTTGGACGAACTTATGTGATATTATAGGTGACCAAGACCCATCAGACAATGTCGTTAGAAGCCCAATGAACCAAGACCCACTATTACTATTATCACAATCACAAAGAAATCAAATACTTGATGATATGAATGCAAATCTTGATGCTCCATACACAATTCGAAATGAACAGGAGTTAGACCCAGAAAGTGAATTCTACTTAGATTCTCTTCTTGCTCATTATGATGATGACCTTGAACAAGTCTTAGAAAATCATATAGAGGTGATTCGTCTTACAGCTAATGAAAATAAAAGACAGTGTATTGAAACATTCGAACCAAAAGATAAGAAAAACCAAGATGAGACAGAACTTACGGGAGATGTTAATTATTCAAAGCTCGCTCTGTATGGTGAATCTGACCCACGAGCATTTGATTACGGTGGAGCGTTTTGTAATGCAAACAGAGGTTTATTCTCTGGTGAAGAACTTCTAAAGTTACAAAGAGAATTCTTATATGATTTCCTTCATGCATCTCAAGAAAAAACAATCAAACCAAAAAATAACCCACGTATTGATATTGACCAAATTATCGTTGGTAGAACAAATCTTCCAGAATATCAAGATAAACGCAATGATGATAAAATGGAAGCATTTATGGATAGAACAGAACGTGTAGATTTCCCATATATTCTGTCATACAAAGATGAATCTGGAATTCATGAGAAACACATTTCTAATGCAGATATTCCAGAGATACATATCGAACCGCACACATACGATATGACTTCTTTGTTCGCTGTACTATCTAGAATATATGAACCTGCTGGACGAGATATTACGATTCTACAGAAAGCATTATCATATAATGGAACTGGAGATGATGATATTGATGTAGATAAATTACGTGAAGAAGCAAAATCACAAGGGACATTAAACGAAGGAATGTTTGGAATTTCTTCACGAGTAACTAGTGATGAAATATCTGCAGCGATAATGGATGAAACACTTAGTTCTACTGACGACTTTGGTGTTGCAAATCTATTCCCTTTAACTATATTAGACTATCTTGAAGATAACTTAGAAAATCGCGGTAGTGTAGATGAAGAAAAAATGGATACGTATATGGAATACCTCGAAATTGTCCGTGATGAATACGAGAAGCGTGCTGTAGAAGATGTTCGAGAGGCGTTGGCATATGACCCTGAAGAAATACAAACACAGGGTGAGAAGTACCTTGACCACGTTATGGCGTATATTGATGATGATACCGTCGTAGATGAAGTGACAGGTCATGATACCAACCCAGATGAAACGTTCCTTCGCTCTGTAGAGGAAAAACTAGATATTCCTAATGATAGAAAAGATGATTTCCGACAAGAAGTTTCAAATTGGGTTTCCCGACGAGCACGAAAAGGAAAATCATTCAATCCGTCAGATAATGAGCGATTACAAAGAGCACTTGAAAAGAAGATTTGGCAAGAGAAGAAACATAATATCAATTTTGGTTCACTAATTAGTAGTGGTGATATTGAAGAAGAAGAAGATTCAAACACATGGATTAGAGGATTAATGGAAAAAGGTTATTCACAACAAGGAGCAAAAGATGTCTTAGAATTTGCAGGTGCTATAGTTGCCAAGCAAGAACTAGAATAAAACAGGTGAGTTTTTATACATATGACAAAAACAAATGAAGAAATCATTCAAGAAGCAAATCGTACGTTAAGAGAAACGACAGATAAACCTATGACAGTAGAAGAATTTGTAGGTGAACTTATAAAAAATCCTGATGTCGCCCGTAATGCACATCAGTATTTATTAGATGCTATCGAATATTACGGAACTAGAAAAACATTTGAAGGTGGTGAAGATAAAGAAAGATATTGCTTTTTTGATGACCCTGAAAATGATGGCGAACATTCTGTTCTTGGAAATACAGAAGTATTGAATAATTTTGTCACAGACCTCCGCGTAATAGTAAATAGTGAAGAAAGAATACAGAAAATTATTTTATTTAATGGTCCGACAGCTACAGGGAAATCGGAATTAAAAAGATGTTTAATAAATGGTCTTAGAGAATATTCTAAAACAGATGCTGGAAAAAGATATACATTTGGTTGGAATATATCATCTATGAATTCATCTAATGATGGACTTACGTACGGAAACAGTAAATCTAATAATAATATAGATGAATCAGAGTGGTTCCCAAGTCCAATACAGGGAAACCCATTATCTGTGTTCCCAGTAGAAATTAGAAAAGAATTAGCTGATATAACGGGGATATATCTACCAATAGATATAGATTTAGACCCATTTAGTGAAGAAGCATATACTATACTTAAACATCACTATGAACAACAAGGTACAGAAGACCTATTCTCAAATATAACAGATAAAAGCCATTTCCGAGTTAGACGTTATACTGTAGATGAAACAAAAGGAATAGGTGTTTTAAATGCAGAAGACGACGGCTCTGTTAAAGAAAGATTAATTGGTGCATGGATGCCTTCAATGTTTCAAGTGTTAGATTCTCGTGGCAGGAAGAACCCACAAGCGTTCAGTTACGATGGTGTTTTATCTCAGGGCAATAGTGGACTTACTATAATTGAAGATGCGACACGACATGCTGACGTTCTTATTCACTTACTTAATATACCAGATGAAGGGAATGCTAAAATTGATAAAAAAATAGGTTTTGATGTAGATACTGTACCTATATTTATATCCAACCCTGATTTAATGGACCAGCAAATTGATAACGGTAATGATAATTTACCTCTAGATAAAAGTCACGGTCAAGACCCGATGAAAGCTATTAAAAGAAGAATATTCCAATATGACATAAAATATCTTACAAGTATAAGTGATGAAGGAAAATTAATCCGTAAAGAAATTGCGGGATACAAATCACTTAACAATGATAAACCAATCCAAATAAGAGATTCACTTATATCTAATGATGTTGAATTTGCACCTCACGTAATCGAAGCAATATCACTCTATAGTGTTATTACAAGATTTAAAAGTCGAGATAATGAGTCTATATCTGCTATTGAAAAAGCACTATTACTTGACAGAGGATACGTTGAAACACCTCAAGGTCGTAAAAATATTGATGAATTTGATATTAAATTCGATGAAATAGATGGAACATTTGGAATTCCTGTTACATATACGAGAGATATATTGAAAGCATTATTATATAATGATGAATCTGAAATATACTTGCCTCATGAAGTTTTAGATAAACTTTCAGAAGGATTCTCTGATGCACCTGTATTTAATAATACAGAAATATCGAGTTTCGAACGTAAAATAGATTCTGTTAAATCGTATGCTGTGGAACAACAAGAAAAAGATGTGATTAATTCAATATTATTTAATAGAAAAGCATCTGAAAAATCTATCTCTGAGTATATAGATAATCTATATGTATGGAATGATGATAATGAAAAAGAAGTTGATGAGTTACTAATGAAAGAATTTGAGAAAAAACACTTCGGGACGAAAGATACAGAATATAACGGAAATACACCGGATGATAAAGTTATTGAATTGCGAACAAATAAATTAATTAAACCATTAAATAAGTATCTGTGGAAACAACGAAATGATGGGTTTGAAATCGATGAAATATCATTAAGAGATGCCCCTGTTATATCTTCGATTATAGGAGTATACGGTTGGGAAGATGTTTTCCTTGTTTATGAGAATTTAGACCCTAATAATTGGGATAAACCATCTGAAAATACAAGTACAAAAGAGATAAAAGAAGACTGTATTGATATTCTTGTAGATGAATTTGGATATACTCAAAAATCTGCAATCAAAACAAGTAACTATGTGTTCAAAAATAATATCGAAAAGATTATAGAAGTTAAAGAATCTTGTTTAGATAACTAATTACTATCTTAGTATTGTTCTTTTGCCAAGGTACTAAAGAATAGAGCATATAAGATAACACAGATAGCAAATACGGACGATATCATGGCAGCAAATCTTACATCAAGTGCTGGCGTAAATATACTAATTACTATTCCGATTATAAAAAATAAAGGGATTATAAATAAAACCACGTCTGACATCTGTAACTCAGAAAGATTACTTATTTTGTTTTCTACTATCTTTTTATATATATCTATTTGTGAATTCTGGTTCGTGGATATTCGTTCCGGCATACAGTATAACTACGTGCTATAATATTATAAACATTTCTGATATCTATCTGTAAGTTATAGGTGAATTATATGATACAATAATAACATACATTATCAATGTAAATCGGAATATTTAAGTTAATATAACTGATATAATTTATTAATGAGTAATTCTGTACCTGTTTATGTCGTTCGACTGCATTCAGATGAACGAAACCACATCGTCATTGGTAAAGAAATCAATACATTATGTGATAGTAATAAAGTTGAAAGTGCATTACAAGTACCGTCAAATTCAGGCCCAGAAAGCTTGATGGAAAATAACCAAGAATTTTGTGAAGAATGCATTGAAACATGGAATGAAGTCCAGATTGATATTGCACGTGAACAAACCACTCATTGTTTCATTTGTGAAAATACGGTTAGTAGATGTTTAGCACGGAAAGTTGAACATATGACGGCAGGAACAACCAAAGTATGTAAGTCTTGCCATAATAAATTATATCGAGATGAAGATTCAAATATTGATGTACCATATGAAGAGTCAGAACCTGCTTTTAACATGCACGGTGATAGAACATACAACAAATAACTGTTATTTAATCTTCTACCTGTGGAACTCTAGAATGTAGATATATTTTCCCCGGTCCTTTCATGATATGTGTTGTACTATTTTCATTAATTTTTTGATAGTCTATACTCATATCAAATGCAATTAAATAATCTTGATTTATAACTGTTTGTTGTTTTTCTCCTAATTCAATAGTTATCATACCTTCACATGAAGATACAAACAAATCTGTTATATTATCTACAATTAACGCATTTGAACTACTATCTATAAAAAATTCTTTTTTATTTAAATTAATATTAACATTACTGTCTGAAACTAAAAATGAATTGGATGAGATAAGTAATTTTTCATCATTTGGTTCTAATTTATTAATACTACCCGAATATTTAGGAGCAACCGTTAAAACACCAGATTTGTCTTCTGAATATATTTTCGTCAATTCAAATTTTTCATTTTCTGCAGCTTTATCCCAAAGTGTTTTTCGATTAGCTATTTTTTCTTTCAAACTATACGTCTTAGACATAATAGAATGCGGCATTACAAATATTTCATCTCCAGAATCTAACGAAAAACGAATAATATCACTTTTTGTTGAATGGTCTATTTTATATTCCATATCACCTATTACTAGGTTAAACTATCATGAATATTTTTCGCTGATTCAAACTCTTCCTTATCCATTGCATCTCGGATAGTTCTTACGGCACGAATGGTTTCTAAACCACGTTCATACATAACTATAGCACTTTGATTATCTACAACGCCATTCTGATGATAATCTTCGTAAGCTGCATCAAAAGCATAAAACAACTCTCGTTCTATGAAATCTAATTCATCATCGGTTAGTTCATTAATCGCATCGTTCGCATCTGTTGGTAATTCGTACTCCATATTGTACTATACACAACAGCATATACTTAGTCTTTTCGACTCTAAAACCTAAAAAGTTAAATATTAAAGCTTTATAACGTGAAATTAAACATAATCTAATATTTTAAACAGTTACAGAGAATCGAGGAGAATGCCTGACCCTTTAGGGTCAGGATGAATCCGACAATCGATGACAAAAGCGTGTAGTATAAGTATAGGCGTCTCATTGTTGTATATGTAGTAAGACGCAAGAAAGCAAGCGTAGCAAAGTCAGGCCAAATGCGGCGGGCTTAAGACCCGCTCTCGAAGGAGTCCGCAGGTTCAAATCCTGCCGCTTGCATTATTTAGCTATTAAATTCACAAATACTATTGTATTATATGAGTATCTTTATGTATGTATAATACGAAATATGAATCATATGGGAAATAATAATACTATAAATAATATGGATTTACCAACGTGGAATAATGGAATTTCAAAAAAAGAATATGAAACACTTATGAAAGTCTTAAATATAGCACACGATAAATCTGAAAAAAATTTGACTGAAATGGTATCTAGTCTACCATTGTTTAATTCAGATATTTATTATGAACAAGCACATATGGATATTATAAAATATCATGAAGTTAAATCGGAACCAAATCTTAATAGTAAAAAGGATATCAAATCTCAAAAAGATTATTTTATCATCAAATCAAAAGAATTGATTATACAAGATATGGAACAACGTATTTCTAGTGAGATGGATGAATGACATTCACCCCTCGTAAACAACGGGATTCTCTCCTTGTGTTAGATAGTTACGTACGATGATTTAAAAACAAAATTGTACTATATTTGTTTTTATATTATTTAATATCAATATCTCCATTTGTTTCTGCTCCAAGTCGCAATAAATTATTTACACGCGGACTGCTAGTTCTTTTTGAACTGTCTACAGGACTTACATTAAATATATCTACGTATTTCTTAGCTGTTTCAGAGTGACAGTCCATAACATCAGACATTTCTGTAAATCTAAGACCTTTTGATATATATAATGTTTCTACAACATATTGTTCCTTCCACGGTTCATCTTCTCTTGCATCCACATAGTCTACTCTAGATGGTGACTCTGCCGCAACAACATTAGTTTCGTCTTCTTCATTACAGTCACATATACCTACAACGTGAGAAATAATTTCTGTTATACATGAAGATTCAAATGTATCATTTAATAATTCATAACTCCAACCTTTTTTTCTTGATTCTCGAATTTCATTGCAAAGTTCAATTTCACCTCCGTCATATTTATTTCCTGACATACATACATATTATATATGTCATAAGTAATAAGTGTAAGGGATAATATATTAATTTTATGACAACTAATTACAATCCTATATTAACAAAAACAGGTTAAACATTTAAGATACATAACAACAAATTGTATTATATGGGATATTTGAAAAACCTTGTAAATGGAAATTCTTCGAATAAATATGCTGAATTAACCGATGCAGACTTAAAAACCGTATCGGCAGAAAAACAAATTGCGTTCGTAGATGTAACAAGTCAAGATGATTTAATCAATGCGAAAGAAGCATTACACCGTGGTACTGTCGTTATACTTGATATTGCATTAATAGAAAGTAATGGGATGTCACTTGATGTAGTATACGGAGATATCCAATCTGCAATCGAAATTACCGGTGGAGATATTGTTCACAAAGAAAATAATGATATCATAGTTGCAACACCAAGAGATATTGGAATAAGTCGGCAAAAAATATAGGGCGGCAATTCTTTTTATAATAATTAAAGGAATTTTTAATCACATCCATTCAATTAGATTTATATAATATATGATACATATAATTATTATATGAATATGTATCGACCTCAGTGGGCAGAAGAATATATTGAGGTAGGATTTTCTCAAGATTGGATAGATGATGTAATTATAAAACACGGCTCTGAATTACCTAAACAATTAGGAAAACAATTAAAACCAACTAATTTTTATAAACTAAATCCATTAAATGTAGAAAATAACCCTGAAATTATAACAAATATACGTGTTCCTGATGGGTATACATTTTCAGAAGTTTTACTATTAGTACTAGATTGTTTAGATTATTTTGGAAAAAATATACCGGAAAAAGATTCTGATATATATCAACTATATCAAAATACCATATCAAAGAATAAAATTAATTTCGAAGAATTTTATACGTTTGTTAGACGTATCCAATATACTAATATACCGAAAACGAAAACATATAAACTTGTAGAAAAAACCGTAGAATATTATACACTAAATACCACCCCCGTTGTAAATTCTACTTGGGAAGTACCATATAAAAACGGTATTATTAAAGTAAAAGTAATTGATTCAAATAAGAAAAACGAATTACATTTACATGATTCTAAAATATATGCAGAAATAATTGATATAATTAAACCTATTGATATAAAATATTTAGAAGCAAATTCTAGAATAAATTTAAGACCGTATGCATTTAATAATGGATTTCAAATATAATAGATTATAATTTCATATTACTTTAATTATATAATATATATTTATTGAGGTAGCAAAGACCCATGCAATAGATAAAATTAATGGCGTTAAATATATCCAATTCCCATACATTAATTTTTTAGACAATTTATAACAGAATCCTATAATAAATAATTTAAATATAGATAATCCTATAAATCCAAATGTATGAATTATATAACGGCCCATTGGATTCTGTTCAACAAGACCAGAAGACAAACCAATATAGGTTGAATGTAAATCTAGATATGCTATGAATAATACAAAAACCCATAATATTTTTTCATATTCTATATTATTTATATTCATTATGTTTATTTATGTGTAAGATTCTTAATGTGTTATGACTATCAATTCAATAATTCTATAAAAATATTTATATAGGTGAAACGTTTTTACTTCAAATACAACGAAATCTCACTAACAGTGTTGTTAGTGGGGTTCTGTTACCGAAGTCCCAAAGTGGGACTAAAACAAGCCAAAACACCGAAGTTATACAAGTTGACTTTACGTTGTTGTAAAGTTTAGTTGTATATAAAGGGTTCTCTACGGTTAAGTATATTCTTAAAACAACGTAAAACAACGTTTAGTCCTACGTATGGTCCAATAATCTCACTAACAACACTGTAACTTAGATTATATGATATGTTTTTTAAATGACCGTTTAATTTATACCGAATTAATGTATATTATATAATATGAAATTATACGAATCTGAGACAAAATTTGCGAATAATAATTTAAATCATAAGGAATATCGTGATTCTTTAGATGAGATGGAAGTTGAATTACATAATCTAGCGGATGAATTAGTTGATGTTCAGACAGAATATTTAACAAATAACGGTTATACTCTGATTGATATTGATGGTATAGAAATTTTAGCTTCAAAATCAATGTCATTTCAAGAATTACATTCTTCAATTCAACAAATGCCATCACCAGATATGAAATCAGATGATTCATATGCTTTAAATTATCTCGTATCACCTGAAGATATTCAAGAATCTAGAAAATCTGAAATATATATGGATATTGTTGAAAAAAGACAAGATATAATTGAGGAAATATATTCATTATATAACGAATTTTGGAATAAAGAAATTAAAGGAAGAACAGAAAGTAAAGATGAATCCATTGTATATCTTATGGCAGGATTAGATAAAGATATTAATCATGATACTTTAAGTCAAATAACCGGATATGATGAATCTGAGTGTATTAATTACACATTTAATGAAGAAGGTATTGTTATTAGAAAATAGTTTGTAATATTATTTGATATGTTATATTCTAACAAGATTTATAGTATAGTACACTAAATAATAAATTGATGAAATTGAATGTCACTGAACACGTCGAAAATTTAACCGAATTTGAAACAATTAATCTCCGAAACCATATTGGTAATGCATATAATTTAGCTGAAGATTTAGATGGTTGTAATCCAGTGGAAGACTATGATATTCAAAGGAGAAAAATTACAGATATACGAGGTGAACCACCCGTAGAGTCTGTAGTTCCCATACTGACTGTAGAAGTAAATACAAAAGATGAAGCCCATACAACATTCAAAATAGCTGATGAGATATCTAAGGACCACAATGTTAATTTATATGATGTTTGGTATGATAATAATGAAAATAAAATGATAATATTAGTTGAACCGTTTGAAATTGAATAGTACATATAGTATTTTTTATACATATCGCAACATTCAAATATATTGGCTGTATAGTACACATATAAGAACAATGTCTTTAGAACCTAGAGAAAAGTATAATGAATATTTCAGTAAATCTCGATTAAAAACATGGGTTACGTGCCCCCGACAATTTTACTACAAGTATGTTGAAAAAATTGATACGCCAACAACAGATAGTATGATTCGAGGAACAGATATTCACGAACTGATTGAAGCGTATTATGAGAATGCAGAGATTTATTCGGAAGAACATGATGAACCTCCTACAACATTATTCAGTTTACTAAATGGCGATAATCATGAAAATTGGAGAGACTACTTAGACCCCTACTTAGCTCATTTCCTTGCTTTCGAACGCCGTAGATGGAATAATGCAAAAGAAATGTCTGACTGGGTTCCTGTGGCCGTAGAAGATGAAATGTGGCGAGAAGTCTATGATGATGTCCCGGTTCTCATGGGATATGCAGATGTAATGCTTCCAGCAGCAAGTTTCTCCGATAAAGATGTTCCACAAAATGAAGGCTGTGTGTTAGTTGACTTCAAAACTGGCGTACCAAAGAAAAATTATATGAGTCATGAAAAAGGAGGTGTACAATTAGATTTAGCTTATTACGCTCTTTTATTCGAATTGAAATATAATATTGTTGCTGTTGGAGCATATTACCCTAAAACAGACACACTTGTTACATCTGGTTTAAAACAAGAACGAGAACAATTTATTGAGGATACATCTCGGTCTATTGCTGAAGCAGATGAAGATAATATTGATGACTACCCTATCGAAGAACAACCTCTTTGTGCGTGGGATGAAGGAGAAGGTAATCGTTGTGCATTTTATGACCAATGTGATAGTACATGGGCCGTCCCACTAGATAATAAAGAAAAAACTGTTGAATACATACGAAAAGGGTTATCAAATGAAGAAATTGCTGATAAACTTGGAACAACAAAACAAGCTGTAGGATATTGGACTCGAAAAAAGAAATGGCATAGATATAAGTGAATTACCGAAACTATTTCATATCATAAGCTTGATATAAATAGTAATGGATATTAGACATGATAAAAATAGACTTGATGTAAATATATTCACACCAATATTTTTTATAATCGTTAGCTCATTATTAACAGCTACAATAATAACAGGATATTATATTTCGATACCGTATGCGATATTAGTTTCAACATTAATACTTTGTTATGTTGGAATATCAACAACAAATTTGTGGTCTAAAGAGTTAGATAGAGATGGGTATGCGTCAATATCTCACTTATATGGTGGTTATTTCGCTGCTTTATTCTTATGTTTAGCAATTATGCCTACATTATATCTATTAACAAATAGTCTTATATCTATAATTATTGGATTATTCATTTCTTTATTTTATGCATCCATAATAAGTTCCGTTGCATTTAGGAGAATAGATGAAGATAAACGAGATACAGCTATTGAAACATACGCAGGTCCACCTGTAGTATATGATTTAGATGGACCATACATTGAACATACAGAACAAGTGGCTTTTGAAGATAGGTTATAACAAGGGTTGTTATTTATTATCATATCTACAAAAGTTTTTAGTCATATGAAGTATATGTATTATATACAATAAATGAGTGAAATGTGTGATGTATGTGCTTTACCAGAAGAATTGTGTATTTGTGAAGATGTATCAAAATCCGAAACAGAAATAGAAGTATATGTTGAGGATAGAAAATTTAATGATGTAACGATTGCATCTGGTTTCGATAAAAATAATATGGATATTGATGATTTATCTTCAGAACTTAAATCTGAATTTGCTTGCGGAGGAACGACAGAAAAAAACACAATTGAATTACAAGGAAATCATCGTGAGGGTCTAGTAGATACATTAGAAAAGAAAGGGTTTATAATCGTCTAATTAAATACATAAATCTATTTTAAATATACAACGAGATGTGAAAGCATTATTAATCTTTCAAAACATATATTATATATGGTAGACATAAATGTAAATAAAATATCAAAAACATACACTAACGGTACAAAAGCTCTAGAAGATGTGTCGTTTGAAATCGATAGTGGAGAATTTTATGGTTTAATTGGCGTCAACGGAGCGGGTAAAACAACACTCATAAATGCATTGACAGGGCAAATAAAACTAGATAGTGGAGAAATATCCGTTTTAGGATTTGATGCGTCTACGGAAGGTGAAAAAGTACGTGCGAATGTGGGTATATTACCTGAAAAAGAATCTCCACTTAGCTTTATGACTCCTGAAGAATATTTTGATTTTATTGGAGATGTTCGAGGAATTGAACAAAAAGAGTTAAATAAAAAAGTAAACTCATGGGCAGAGAGATTAGATTTAGTTGATGAAATGGATTCTATGAATAGACATCTTTCTAGAGGGCAACAACAAAAAGTATTATTCGCAGGAACATTTCTTCATGAACCAGAAGTCGTGTTCATTGATGAGCCGTTAGCAAATCTTGACCCGATTATTCAAGAAGAATTAAAAGATTATTTGAGAGAATATAATAATAAAGGAAATACAATAATCTTATCAACACATCATTTAGAAGTTGCAACAGAGTTATGTGAGAAGCTAGGCGTTATGAACAATGGTACGATGATAGGTGAACACAATGTAGAAGACTTAGATTCTCATGATGATATACGAGAATTATTAACAAATAATGGTGATTTAGATGAGTAATAATTTATCACATTTGAAATTATTCAAATGGTTCCTCAAAGAAGAATGGAGATTATTTACTTCGCTTTTCGGTGAGAAAAGATTCATCTCATTTCCAATAGTAATATTTGTATTATCACTGATTCTTGGAGCAGCCGCACCAATATTAAATGCTGGAATAGAATCTATATCTATCGTATATTTTTCTATGATTGTGTTATTTGGTTTACAAACCGGTTCAATTGGATTTGACGCAAGAGATAGTATTAAAAATCTACTAGGCGATACATCTAGAATATTATTTGCAAGTAAAACCTTACCTATTAAAAAACGAACGCTTATTTCATTGTTTTTACTTAAAGATGCATTATTTTACTCATTTATATTCTTAGCACCAATAACAATAGGAGCTATAGTGGGATTATTTGTATCCCCTATTGAATCTGGTACTCTGGTAAATAGTGTATCACTATCGATGATTCCTATATTATATATATCATCAATTATATCATTTATATTTGGCGTTTCAATTGGGTTTTCAATAACAACTATTCGACTTGAACGCATAAGTGGAATAATTATATTTGCATCAATACTTTCATCAATAATTGTTATGAATTCATACAATTTATTATCATTAGATGCACTTGCTAGTATTTCCTTACTCAAATGGCTGATTGGTATGTCGATAGCAACGATTTCATTCATTGGGATTGGATTAATACAATTCGGAAATTCAGATAATATATCAAAGAAATCTAGATTTAATAATCATTATAATAAAATGTCTAAACTAATTAATCCAAAAAATAATTATACGACGATAGTTTTAAAGAATTTAATTGATATCCAAAGAAGTGCTGGTGGATTCTTAAAAGTTATATTTTCAACAGGTGTTATCGTTTTTACATCATTTATATTAATATACTTCATGAGTACTTTCTTTGGATTATCACCAAAACCTGAATTTATATATGGTGGTTTGTTTTCATTAATTGCATATCCAATATATGCTATTGGATTTAGGTATGATTCTTTAGATTCTTATTCAACATTGCCAATATCACGAGCAGATGTATATAAGTCAAAATTATTACTATTCACGGTTATTGGTATACCCTTGTCAATAATATTTTATACGCCATTTGTCTTAACAGATACAGGTATAACATCTTATCTACAGGGGGCAATTGTACTAACTGGACTTATGTATTATCAATTTGGATTATTAATGTATCTTGCAAGAGATAATCCGACAGAATTCCTATTTAACGGGTTTTTGTTTGCGATATATTCCATAGGAACGTTAATATTTATTATACCGATTCTTATTATTGGTATGTATGGTCTTTTATTCGCAACGTCTGTATCATCTATGATTACTATTTATGGTTTAATCGCGGGTGTGATTGGTGCGATATTAGTATATACAACAATTATAGAAAATAATTAATAATAAATTAACTCTTTTTATAACAATTTTGATAATTATATAGTAAATTTGAGTGTTATATAGCTCATATATAGCAAATTTAGCGAAATACTTATTAATACCCGTGTCCATTATACATATGCATATGTCAGACCTAATTGTAAAATCGGCAGTTAAAGAATCGGTTGATGGAAATGTTGCAGCAGACTTCTACGATGCACTTGACGAGGAAGTCGCAGAACTTCTCGCAGATGCAGAGCGACGAGCAGGAGATAATGGTCGAAGTACGGTTCAGCCACGCGACCTCTAAATAGCTGTGTAGTATAAATCAAATAAACCCGTTTTGTATAAAAGTAAAATAAGTTAAATAGCGTAGCGTATTTTATTTATATTTAATTATTTTATCAAAAAAGGGATGTACATTTATATTAATGTATGTATTTTTATGATATAAGTAATGACTATAAGAAATACAGCACAAAGTATCGTTGATGTAATACCAACAGTACGTCAGCCAAAAAAGCACGTATCGTTTAGCCAAAAAATTAAATGGACAGTTGCCATTCTTGGACTATATTTTGTAATGACAAATATACCCATATTTGGATTGGCTACAAATGGTGGTGCAGACGCATTCGGACAATTCCGTAGTATTCTTGCAGGTGGACAAGGAAGTATACTTCAATTAGGTATTATGCCTATTGTTACAGCAAGTATTGTTTTACAAATTTTAACGGGAACTAATGTTCTTAAATTAGATATGAATGACCCTCGTGACCAGAACTTCTTCCAAGGTCTTCGAAGAGCACTAATTTATATAATGGTTTTCGTTAATGGTTTTCCAATTATATTTGCTGGAGATTTCCTTCCAGCCTCAACACAGGTTGCAAGTTCATTCGGTGTGAGTATAACAGCTATCCAAGCAATTATGTTTATCCAGATTGCTTTCGGTGGTATATTCTTATACTATCTTGATGAAGTTGTAACAAAATGGGGTGTTGGTAGTGGTCTAGGATTGTTCATTATAGCAGGCGTGAGTCAAAGATTTGTAGGTGGGTTATTTTCACAAGTAATCCCCGGTTGGATTAGTATCGCATCTGGACAAGAAGCTATATCATTCTCACGAGATACATTGAACATGTTATTATTAGGAAATGGATACATAATCCCTGTTATTACAACAGTAATTATATTTTCTGTTATTGTTTACGCAGAATCCACACGCGTAGAAATACCTGTAAGTAATACACGAGTAGGTAATAAAGGTAATTATAAAATCAAACTTATTTACGCTAGTGTTCTTCCAATAATTCTTGTACGGGCTGTACAAGCAAATGTTCAATTCTTGGGTCAAGGTATTTCAGGATATCTTGGTTCTAATATGCCAGCGTGGTTAGGACAATATTCAGCAGATGGGCAAGTATTTGGTGGATTGTTTTATTACTTAACACCAATATTTACACCTGAAGATTGGATGTGGTGGTTAGGATTCACTTCAGCAGAACCGCTTCAGATTGCACTTAGAATCCTTGTTGACCTTGGATTTATGGTTGTCGGTGGTGCCTTATTCGCTGTTTTCTGGGTTAAGACAACAAATCGAGATGCAGAGGCCGTAGCACAACAACTACACGCTTCTAATATGGCTATACCCGGATTTAGACGTGATTCTAACCAAATGTCTAAAGTATTAGACCGATATATCCCATATGTTACTATCGTGGGTGGTGCATTGATTGGATTACTTGCGGTTACGACAAACATGATGGGTACTATAGGGGCAGTAAACGGTACTGGATTACTCCTTGCGGTGAGTATTACGTACCAGATATATGAGGAAATAGCTGAAGAAATAGCAACGTCAGCATTGTCTGGTAAAATAGGACTAGACTAAACTCATATAACGAACTTATTTTTGGATAATAATATTATAATCAATATATCAACGATGATATATTTAGGGTTGTAAAACATTAATATAAGTAATCAATGCAATATTCCAAAATACTTACAATATTTCTAATTTCAATAGGTGCAATTCTTATTATGTCTTCAGGGGCAATAGCAAATGATGTTATTGTTGTTGATGACCGAGCAGGAGAAGGAGATACAAACACACTAGAAGAAGCTATACAGATGGTTTCTGATGAAGGAACAATAATAATTAGAGAATCACAGGACATAAAAACACCTTATGAAGGTACTAAAATTGGAACAGAAGATGATATTCTAAATAATGGTAAATCAATAACTATACGGGGAGAAGGTGTAGTTGGATTAAAATCCCCTACAGGTCAAGATTCCGTTATTGAAATTGCAAGAAATGAAAAGAGAGAAATAACAATAGAGAATATTATGTTTTTGAATGCAGAACATGCTATTGAAGCAAAAAGTGATTCAAATATAGTTGTTCGAGATATTTCAATTGGCTCAACAATTACAGATAAACCATTCCTATTTAATGATAATGTTCAGGGCATAGACGGTGTTGGTGGGGCTACAATTACAGACTATGGTGTTTATTATCCTAACGGACAGAGTACTTTGGAAGAAGATGTTGTCGGGGCTGAAACAGGTGACGTATCCTTAGATATTATAGGTAACGACCCTACAGGATTAATTTATGATAGACAAAAAGAAGCTCTTGGATATAATCCCGTAACAGCCTCAAATTACGACGGTGAAATAATTGTTGGTTCTCCAACAGAAGAATTAGATGAGTCAGATGATTATAATATGGAAACAAATTTTTATTCAATACAAGCGGCTGTTGATGCCGCTTCATCTGATTCTGTAATTAGTGTACATTCTAGAGATGAACCATATGGTGTCGTTGAATTTAATGGTATAGGAACTTCTGGAAATAGTGAAATAACAATTAGAAATAAAACTAGTCCAAATTCAGCACTACCTCGCGTTGAAGGATTTGTAGGAAATTATCCCGGCGAATATGATATTAGGAATATGCAGATAATGAATGAAGTTGTAGCAAATTCAGATGGTGTTGATATAGATGCAAGTAATAATTATTGGATGTCTTCTGAAGGTCCTACATCTACGAGTTCTAGAATACCGACAGGAACATCTGCTAATATACTTGTAGAACCGTATTGTGTTGACGATAGATGTCAGAATGAATTTACATTTTCAAATCTAAATCAATGCGTTGAGATAGAAGCTGTTCAAGATTTAGATAATAAACAAGTAAAATACGGATGTGAAGATAATACTGAATTTGTTGATATTACCATTGGTGAATTTATTGACATTAGCGATTCTTCAAGGATAGAATTATATGATTTCGATACGACAGATTTCAGAGAATCAAACGTTGATGTAACAACGAATTCAAATCAAAGAGTTAATATAGAGATAAATGTTGTAGCTTCAGATAATCCTGTAGATGCTGAAATTACCGTTCCTGCTGAGGATAACTCTGCATCAGGTCTTATTGAAGCACAATTCGCAAGTATAATTAAAGAACTTGATGTTGGTGAAAGTCAGAGCATAAATACGAGAGCTTACGTTACCATAAATAATAATCAACCATTCGTTATTGATTTAGATTCTACAACTGTTGAAGGTGTTGGTGAAAATACTGGTATTGTTGAACTTCCAGATACCGCTGGTCAAACTAGAGGTAGTATTCAAAGTAATGAATTTGAAGGGGTTATACGTGATGAAACTACTTATGTATCACGATTTAATGCAAATAATGAAGATAGTACAGCATTCCAAGATGATATAATACCACCTACGAAAGTAATTAATGGTGAAACTAGAAATACTGCACGAGGAACAATTGAAAATTTTGAAGAACTTAGAACAGAACCCGGTAAAGCCGCTATAATTCGACCTGAAAACCCACTTAATGTAGGTATGGCTGTACAAGGTATATCTAATGCTAAAAGTCATACTTTAAGTATTACATATGCTCTGCAAGGAAATGATAACCCGCAAAATTACGTTGATGTGAAACTTATGAATTCGCAAAGTTCAGAAATATATAATGGTAGAACAGATGCACAATCTCAATTAGAAATAACTACAACATCAGATGAACCATATTATGATTCAGGTGGGACTGAAAACTTAGAAACAAGAACAAAACAAATTCAATTAGAACCCAGTGAAATTGATTATGTAAATCAAAATGGAGAATTATATGTCGTTTTTAACAGTGAAGATATTGATATTGATACCGTGTTATACTTATATAATGTTGAAGTAAAAACAACGGATGCAGCCGATGATGTCGAAGATAATACAAATAATATAAACGACGGTTCTGAAAGTGTTGCATCAAATCCTGAAGAAAGACCCGGTTCATTTACAATATCATTTAATGTAAATGGAAATAAAAATGTAGAATATGATTCATATGATGTTGAACCCGGTGAAGATTTAACATCAACAGTCATAATTGAAAATACCGGTGATACAACGATAGATAGTACATTTGCACTCGTTGATAACTATGAAACGCCAAAAATACGATTCCCAAATGAAGACGAACTAACTAGCGAGATACAAATAACAGAAAATGAAATAGACCGATTCTCTATCCGAGTTGCTGGTGGTGAAAGAGAATCAATACCAGTGTCACACTCATGGGATGAAACAGAATTTGGAAATCATACAGTTAAATTTGTAGAGGTAGATGGAGATGGGAATTATAGAAACATTAATGAACAAGATGGTTTAACTCCACAATTCGATGCATATGTATTCCAACCAGCAACATTTGAAATAACAGAAGTTGATGTACCTGAAGAACACTTAACGTATGATAACTTCAATTCTGAAGTAAAATTACACAATATTGGCGATTTATCTGGTACACGAAAATTATATACAGAATTCGGTTCTTGGGAATCAGAAAGAAGTGTAAGTCTTGCTGGAGGTAATGCGCGGGCAGGAACTACTTCAGAAGAAACCACCGTTCGTTTCTCACGAGATATCCGTGAAGAATCAGGTAGTCAGTATGACTTTACTTTCAGAGAATACACGACAATAGCAGATGTTATCTCAAGTCCATATTCAAATGCATATAGTGGACCGTTCGAAATAGAAGATATATCATATGATTCAAATTCTCAATATCACCGACCAGATGCACCATTTGGTCTAGAAGAAGGTGTTCATAGATATAAAGCTACAGTAAATAATGAATTTAGAGGAAACTTGTTTAGTCAAATAATAGCAAGCGTACTAACGTCAGAAGTTGAAGAAGAAGTTAGTTTGAATAACATTGTAATAAATGACTTGAATGTTGTTACAAAAAGTGGTGGTCTAAGTCAAAGACCAACAGCAGAAGAAGCTACTATATATGCGAGCGCATACCCATATGTACAACCAAGTTATGGTATTCGAACTGGAGCACTAACCGGTGAATCATATGTGAAAGATTATAATGTTCGTGGTGGGTTTTCTACAATGTATAGCTACAACGCAGATGTAGATGATAATCCATTGAATAGAGGAGCAACACCACTTAATTTAGAAGGTATAGATTCTGTAACGCAACCAAATAATAGATACTTTAGTACATATTATAGCCATCAAAATAGATTCTGCAATCCAGACTTATTGGCAGGTGCGAACAGTGATACAGTACAAGTTCCAGAAAGTGAAGCTGATGAATCTGATACGACTGTATTCTTACCATATTCTGCAAATAAAAAAGATGATAATAATTTATGTGATGATGAAGATAGATATGTTTCCCTTCAAATGCCACGATTTGCTGGAACAACAGATGCAGGGACAGAAAATACACAAAATGTACAACATCCTGACGGTGAATTTACTATAGATGGTGTTAATCAGGAAACATTCCATAAATTAGAAGAAAACGGAAATATAATGTATGCGGTAGCAACAATATCGAACCCAAGTTCATCACAACCAGCCACAGCACGATTTGAAATAAGAACAAATAAATCTACAAATGCAAGGGGTCATGCTGTTGGTCTAGGTGAAAGTGGTGACCATCAAAATGTTCAACTTGAAGAAAATTCATTTGATGATAATGTTGTAGGTGTTGCTGCTGTTGAATTACGACCACAAGAAACACTAGATGTACGTGTCCCTGTTATCATCAAGAATGATGTCGGTAATGAAGGTGTACATATATTAAGTATTCATCCACGAAGTGAAAATGATTACATAAGAAGAACAGATGGTGCAGAAGTTCCTACAGAAATGGAACAATCACCATTAACAAATGACTATCACAGTCAGTTCCAAGTTCCGATAAATGTTACAACATATGGTGACGGTATTATAACAGAAATAGAACCTGTTGAAAGTCGATGGGGTGGTGGTGATGACCCAACAGACGCACAAAGCGCTGATTTAGTTGTAAATGAAGTATGTACAAGTGATGTAACTCAATCAATAGAAAACAGAGGAGAAACGATGCTACTTCCCGGTTCTTTATCTCCTGACCTTGTAGAAGGATTAAATCCTAAATCTGGATTTAAAGCCTTAGGTACAGATTATGGTTTCGGTGTTGTTAGAGATGATGGTACCTGTAACAATAGTGAATCGACAGATGAAACGGTTGCAAAGTTCGAATCACAATATACTAATTTCGGCGGTTCACCTGTAACAATACAACCCGAAGCACTTGCAGAATTTGAAGCTCGTGAATCTATGACCGTATTACATAGAAATAGTGCACATATTACAGGAGATAGATTATTTGCTAATTATGAATCGAATACAGACGTAGGAACAAATGCTGAAATTAATGCTGTATATACAGCAAACGGCGATGAAATAGGTTTCGCGGAAGAAGTTGTTATACAACCGGGGGAAACGATGACATTTGGATTCGAACGTGAATTCCAAGAACCCGGATTATATCATATTCGACACAGCCCATGTAGACAGATAACAGAAACCGGTCCAAAACATTATAATTTGGAAGGGTTTACTGGAATAATTGACTCGATTGATTCTCCCGGTCAAAATGGAGATAGATATACATGGATTGAAAATCATAACCGTCCTGAGTTTAATACATTTACTACAAATGAAGTACAAGATTCAGCATTCCACGGAGCAAAAGGATGTGATGATGTCAAGTCATCTGTATTTGTATATGATATTACGAATCCTGTAGCAGACTTTAGAATAGCAGAATCCGACTCTGCTGTAAAATCTTCATCTAATACTAATTCAGAATCAAAAATATCTACACAAGTTCCTGACGATGCATTAACAGCAGATGAAAGAGAAGAAAACGTCCATAATGATTTCGAAGTATATGAAGGTGGTATGTTGTTATTTGATGGTTCAACACAAGACTGTCCAAATTGTTACGAATCTGGAATACCAAATCATGATACAAGTGTTCCTGACGTTACAGATTGGAACAATAGAGCGAAAATAAGTAGTAATACATTAAAAAAATATAGAATGTCTCAGGTTAATACAATAATAACTGATATGATATGGAACGTTAATGGAAATGCACCTAACTTTGGAAATTCAGAACTTTGTAATGAAGTTACGCCTAGTGAATTAGACGAACATTGTTATATGGAAACATTCTCTGGAAACAATAATTATGAAGTAATTGCACATAGATTCCATCAAGTTGGAAATAATGAATTGAAATTGCAAGTATGGGATGATGAAGAACTGACAGAAGGTGAATCGAACACAAATATTACAACGCATAATATAAATGTTGTCGATGATACCAATGACCCTAGCGTAACTATGAATTATGATAGAAATAATGACCTTACATATGCCGGAGACACAGAATCTGATAATGGAAATACAATTTGGCATCGTAACGAAAATGTCATTCAATATACCTCATTAGATGACTTTGATGATACATATTATAATACATATGAAGGTATCCGGTCTTGTTTATCTGTAACAGCATCTGATGGAGAAATAGGTATAGCACAAGATGCATGGTACAATCTAGGAGATTCAACACTTGTTACAGATGATGGTCGTTATACAGACAATTCACATGGAGGGACAACAGATTATGGTGATGTTGATGTTTCGAATACGCGTGCAGGTGATAAAAGATGTATTGTATTCGAAGAAACAGATAGCAGTGGTGATAAAGCACGAACACAAACCTTTGAATATAAAGCATGGGACTTTTCCGGTTTATCTGATGAAGATAGTGTAGATATTACTGTATCACACGATGGTGATGCTCCATCTATAACAGGATTTAGTAATACATACTCCGGTCAATTTGACCACAATACCCGTGAGAGTTATGTTTGGGCAGCAGATTCTAGCACAGGATATAGTGGAAGTGACGTTGATTTCTCCGCTAGTGCAACAGAAGATGGCGTTGGAATAGCATGTATGGACCTACGCGCAAGACCAGCAAATACAAATTGTCAAAGTATGGCAGATGAAGCAGCAGGTTCATTTGACGTAACATATTCTGCTGAAGAACTTGGATACTATACAGAACAGGATGAAACGGAAGAAATGAAAGTAACAGATTGGCATAGTAATACAGCTACAACAGATATTACAGATATCAATGTTCTTGAAGATGATATTAAACCGTCTTATGATTGTGATAGTGAAGATTGTTATAGTGAAGATGTTGATGTTGACGGAGACCCTAACGGTTACCAGTCAAACAAATGGGAAAATAGTGCTGAATCTACAACCTGTGTAGAAATTAATAATAATGGTTATGATGGTGGTACAGGATTAGATATTAGTACGCTTGATGCTGATGGTGGAGATGTACAAGGAACTTCAAGTGAAACATCTGTAGAAGTATGTGTTACTGCTGAGGCTGACCCTGAGGCTGATTCACCTACGGCAAATGCTGGTCCAGTAGATTGTGAGGAGGAG
>Ga0208138_100133_pt1 | contig 47252 bp, 46 predicted proteins | sample AntRauMetaRauer3_FD_184786 | JGI IMG/M metagenome (GOLD analysis project Ga0208138, IMG submission 184786) | Saline lake microbial communities from Rauer Lake, Antarctica, in enrichment culture - Antartic Rauer Lake 3 Metagenome Rauer3 (SPAdes)... ... | reverse complement strand
TGTTAAAGAGCGTTGCTTCTTTCGAAGCAGGGAGGCGTATTCTACACTTCCCAGTCGTTTCGTCAACCACTTTTTAGCGGCTTTTTTCAGCCCGGTTGAAACAAAACGCCGTTGCCTGATTCCTCATAACAACGGCGGCGAATTATAGTGATCTCTCTGAGCCTTTCAAGATCTTTTTCGGACTACTTTGATCGTTTGCTCAGAAGTTCACCAGTTTGGTGTTTTAATCTTCTTTCTCAGTCTTTTCTGTTTCTTTTTTGGTCTCTTTATTGTCATTAAAGTCTGCGTCATCGTCGTCATCATCACCAACAACATGGCCCAACTTTAATTTCTTCACATTCTTTATGGTTAATACTGGACCAGACAAAGCATATAAAAAGAATATAGAGAACAGCACTAATGATGGTTGCGTCGCAACAATCACGAAAGCCAGTACAATGACCAGTATGACTAAAAAGGAGACTTTACCTTTCCAGTCAACGTCTTTAAAAGAGTGATAACGGAAGTTAGTTACCATCAATAGGCCCGCGCAAACGGTTACAACGGCAGCAAAACCGCCCATGTCGCTTCCTTCAACACCGTATTCAGAACCAACCCAGACTAAACCGGCAACGATTGCTGCAGCGCTGGGTATAGCCAGTCCCTGAAAGAACTTTTTATCGGAAGAACCTAAGTTTGTATTAAAGCGTGCCAGCCGTAATGCTCCACCAGCCACAAAAATAAATGCCGCTAACCAGCCAATTTTCCCAAGGTCCGCCAAGGCGTAGTTATACATGACCAAAGCAGGTGCCATACCAAAAGATACTATATCGGCCATACTGTCGAATTCAGCCCCGAAATCACTTTCGGTATTAGTCATTCTTGCAACTCGGCCGTCCAACCCATCAAAAACCATTGCGATAAAAATTGCTACAGCCGCCTCAATAAAGCGGTCGTTCATTGACGCAACTATGGCATAGAAGCCTGAAAACAGGCCTGCAGTTGTGAACAAGTTTGGCAGTAAATAGATACCACGGCTCTTACCACTGGTATTTGAGCTGTCATTACTCATGTATAAAACACTCTTTAGTCACTAATATGAAAGTAGTCAGGTTATCACATTAGGGCTTCGAACAGGAAATGCCCGAAGCCCTGTGTGGTTATTGCGTGATCACTAACCGCTCATTTTCAACACTTACTTTGATCGGTTTAGCAGGCTCAAGCTCCCCTGACAAGATTTTTTGCGCTAACGGGTTTTCCAGCTCATGCTGAATTGCACGTTTCAGAGGCCGCGCCCCGAAGACAGGATCGAACCCAGTTCTTGCAAGGTGAGATAAAGCGTCATCATCCAACTCAAGCTGATACTCTTTTTCTTCCAGGCGCTTATAAAGAAGCTGCAACTGGAACTGCGCAATAGAGCGAATTTCACTTTCTCCAAGAGGATGAAAAACAACGGTTTCATCCACACGGTTAATGAACTCCGGACGGAAATGATGCGCCAGCACTTCCATTACCTCAGCCTTCATCTGTTCATAAGTATGCTCTTTGGCATGCTCCTGAATTAAATCGGAGCCAAGGTTAGAGGTCATAATAATAACGGTGTTTTTGAAATCGACCGTGCGCCCCTGCCCATCGGTTAAGCGGCCATCATCCAGTACCTGCAATAAGATATTAAAAACATCCGGGTGAGCCTTCTCAATTTCGTCGAGCAAAATTACCGAATAGGGTTTACGTCGCACCGCTTCGGTTAAGTAGCCACCTTCTTCGTAGCCAACATAGCCAGGAGGCGCACCAACCAGACGAGCAACCGAGTGCTTCTCCATGAACTCGGACATATCAATACGTACCATCGCATGGTCAGTATCAAACATGAAGTTCGCTAAAGCCTTAGATAATTCAGTTTTACCCACACCGGTTGGACCAAGGAATAAGAATGAGCCAATAGGACGGTTTGGATCCCCAAGCCCAGCACGAGAACGGCGAATCGCATTCGAAACCGCATCAACGGCCTCATTTTGACCCACTACCCGACTGTGAATTTGCTCTTCCATCTGCAACAGCTTTTCGCGCTCGCCTTCGAGCATTCTGTTAACCGGAATACCAGTCCACCGTGACAATACGTCAGCAATTTCTTCTTCGGTAACACGGTTTTTAAGCAAGCTCATATCCTGCATTTCAGCTTGCAAAGCTAAATCCAACTGTCGTTCGAGTTCAGGAATACGACCATACTGAAGTTCAGACATACGGTTTAAATCACCGGCGCGACGAGCAATATCCATATCGGTACGAGCCTGTTCTAACTGAGCCTTAATATGCTGGGTACCTTGTACTGCCGCTTTCTCAGTATTCCAGACCTCTTCCAGCTCTTCATATTTACGCTCTTGCTCATCAAGTTCATCGTGCAGAATTTCCAGGCGTTTTTTGCTGGCATCATCCTTTTCTTTCTGCAACGCCTGACGCTCAAGTTTCAACTGAATAATGCGGCGCTCCAGACGATCCAAATCCTCCGGCTTAGAGTCAATTTGCATACGAATACTTGATGCCGCTTCGTCAATTAAGTCGATGGCCTTATCCGGCAGTTTACGGTCACTGATATAGCGATGCGATAAAGACGCCGCCGCAACAATGGCCGGGTCTGTAATTTCTACCGAGTGGTGTAACTCGTAGCGCTCTTTCAAGCCACGCAGAATAGCAATGGTATCTTCCACGTTCGGCTCTTCCACCAAAACTTTCTGGAAGCGTCGTTCAAGTGCCGCATCTTTTTCAATATACTGACGGTATTCATCCAGCGTAGTAGCACCAACACAGTGCAACTCGCCACGAGCCAGGGCAGGCTTCAACATGTTGCCGGCATCCATTGCGCCATCAGCTTTTCCGGCACCGACCATGGTGTGCATCTCGTCAATGAACAAAATGATGCGACCTTCTTCTTTTGAAAGCTCAGTCAATACGGCTTTGAGTCGCTCCTCAAACTCACCGCGGAATTTAGCACCCGCTAATAAAGCACCTAAATCCAGAGACAATACTCGTTTATGCTTTAAGCCTTCAGGCACTTCACCGTTAACTATGCGCTGTGCCAGTCCTTCTACAATTGCGGTTTTACCGACACCCGGCTCGCCAATGAGAACTGGGTTATTCTTGGTTCGGCGCTGTAACACCTGAATTGTTCGACGAATTTCTTCGTCACGTCCAATAACAGGGTCAAGTTTGCCCTGTTCAGCACGTTCGGTTAAATCAATGGTGTATTTATCGAGGGCCTGGCGCTTATCTTCGGCATTAGGGTCATCTACTTTTTCACCATCGCGAATGTCGTTAATGGCTTTCTCCAGCGCATCACGTTTTATTCCCTGCTGACGAAAAATATCGCCCAATTTACCTTTGTCTTCCGTTGCGGCCAGCAAAAATAGTTCAGACGAAATGTACGAATCATTTCGTTTCTGCGCGTACTTATCGCACAGGTTCAGAAGTTGAGCTGTATTCTGCGATAACTGAACGTCACCGCCTGTGCCCTCAACCTGAGGTAACGCATCCAGAGCTTTCGACAGGTTTGCTCTGAACTGGGGGATGTCCACGCCCAGCATCGTAAATAAAGGGCGAACTGAGCCACCGTTTTGATCCAACAGCGCCTGCATTAAATGGACGGGTTCTATAAACTGGTGATCGCGTCCCAGAGCTATTGACTGAGCATCAGCAATTGCCATCTGAAACTTACTGGTAAATTTATCGTGTCGCATCGGTACTTCCTCACTTAATTCTTTCGTTAAGTTAAATGTGGGTACTTTTTGCGCATTTTCAAGTGATTAAAATTAATTTCGCCAAATAATTGACGCAAATCTTGCGGCAGCTTTCTCCTTACGCCACGAGTACCAGCTTGTGTTATTGAGAACGGTGCATTCGTCGCTTTTGGTAATATTCTTTACTCCCGCGCGTAAACACTCGGCCTCTGCAATTGAGGCTAAATCGGCTAACCATTTATCAGCGTGAGAAAGAAAATATTTTGCATTAGACGAACGGCGTGTAATGAAAGCATCTCGTACGTCATCTCCGACTTCAAAGGCCGAAGCGCCGATAGACGGTCCTATCCAAATGCGAATGTTAGCCGCTGGGGTTTTAAAACTTGCCAACGCATTTTGTAGTACCCCGTCGGCTAAACCTCGCCAACCGGCATGCACTGCTGCAATTTCCTTTCCGTTGTCTGAGCAACAAAGAATAGGCAGACAGTCTGCGGTTAGCACAGCGCAGACACTCTTCGGTGAATAACTGTAAGCAGCATCAGCAACCGCTGACTTAAAAGGCCAACGCAAAACCCTATTGGTATGTTGTTGCTGCAGCCAGGTCACTGCGGTCGGCAGTTTGAGTGAACGTTGCAGTTGTCGGCGACGCAGCAGAACAGCCGCCGGGTCATCTCCCACATGAACCGCTAAATTGCCAAACTTGCGGGTTGTCACTGCCGCATGAACGTTCGGCGGCAGCTCCCAGTCCGGCGTTAAAATAGCTTCATGCCGATTTAAAGCGTTCGTTATCAATTCGCAACTCTTCAATCAAATATTGAAAATCTTTGGGCCGCGGAACATTAAACTCCAGCCAGTCCCCTGTAATTGGGTGATGCAGGCCCAGCGATGCTGCATGTAAGGCTTGACGATTAAATCCTCGCAAGGTTTGCAATAGACGATCTTCTGCCTGTTTCGGCGGGCGCGGACGACCACCGTAGGTTAGATCACCGACCAAAGGGTGACGAATATGCGCCATATGCACACGAATCTGGTGAGTTCGACCTGACTCTAAACGCAAGCGCAATAACGTATGTGCTCTATAACGGTCCAACACACGATAATGAGTAACCGCCGGTTTCCCAGACTGCACAACTGCCATATGTGTGCGCTTCGTCGGATGCCGCCCAATAGGCTCATCAACCATACCACCCGCCGTCATAACACCGTTACAAACAGCCTCGTACTCACGAGTGATTTCCCGCGCCTGCATCATTGACACTAATTGAGTCTGCGCCGGTACATTACGCGCGACCACCATTAATCCGGTGGTATCTTTGTCTAAACGATGAATAATTCCCGCCCTTGGCACTAAGTCGAGTTGTGGATCATAGTGCAGCAAACCGTTTAATAAGGTTCTGTCGGGTGCGCCGGCACCTGGGTGAACAACTAGCCCGGCAGGTTTGTTAATAACGAGGATGTCCTCGTCTTCATATACGATATCCAGTTCTACCGGTTGTGCTTCATGTCGCTCTTCACTTTCAATTTCAGCGTCAACAGCAACTAAAGTTCCGGCCACCACTTTTTCTCGTGGTTTTTCGATAATTTTAGTGTCAACGGTTACTTTTCCATCAGTTATCCAGCTTTTTAGCCTTGACCGGGAGTAGTCGGGGAACAACTCTGCAAGCGCCTGGTCTAATCTTTTTCCAGCCAGAGACTCGGTAACAATGGCTTCTAATTCAATGCTTTTGTTCATATATTGGGTTTCGACTGTCAAAGCCTTTACGGCTGCGTTAGAATGCAAGAATATGCTAGTGTAACGGTTTGCCGGTGCAGCGCCAAAAAAATAAAGGGAATCCTTCATAATATGTTTAGTAATAAGTTAGGCCGAAGCGTCGTTTTATCATCGGTTCTGGGGTTAATGTTAGCTGGTTGCTCAAGTCAATCAGAAGAACAACAGGTGTCAAAAACACAAATAGAAGCTATGTATGACCAAGCTCAGGAGAGCATGTCTAACGGCAATTTAAATTTGGCACAAGAACAATTGTCGAACCTTAATCGCCGTTATCCTTTTGGTCCATTCGCTCATCAAATTCAATTAGATCTTATCTATCTACACTACAAGTTAGATAATACTGATGAAGCTCTGGCCGCTATCGATCGCTTTATTAGCCTCAATCCAAACCATAAAGATGTGGATTACGCGCTTTATATGCGTGGACTGGTAAACCAGAGAGCCGAACATAATACGATACACGAACTCGCAGGTGTTGATCGTTCCGATCGTGACTCTTCGATGGCTCAGGAAGCATTTAAAGATTTTGCTGAACTCATCCGCAAGTATCCGGATAGTGAATACGCAGCAGACGCTAAACAACGTTTAATTGCATTGAAAAGCCGTTTAGCTAAGAAAGAATTGGCTATTGCTCAATACTATATGGAACGTCAGGCTTATTTAGCAGCGGCTAACCGCGGACGTTATGTATTAGAACACTTCTCGGACACTCCGGAAGTAGAAAATGCATTAGCCATTATGGTAGAGAGTTACGATCAACTTGACTTGCCAGAATTACGTGAAGACGCAATGAAGGTACTGCGAGCTAACTTCCCTAATAATCAGTTAGTTTCAGCTCGCTAATTTTAGCTATTCAGTCGACGCGGTAACTTATACCGCGTCTTCGTTTTCCTCACCGGTCCGAATGCGAATAACTCGCTCAATATCAGTAATAAAAATTTTGCCATCACCAATTTTACCGGTCTGAGCCGTTTCCATTATCGCCTCAATACAACGCTCAACTTCGCTGTCAGCAACCACAACTTCCAATTTTACTTTGGGCAGGAAATCGACCATATACTCAGCCCCACGATAAAGCTCGGTGTGACCTTTTTGACGACCAAAGCCTTTTACCTCTGATACCGTCATACCAGCAATTCCAACCTCAGATAGCGCTTCACGCACATCGTCCAATTTAAACGGCTTAATAATGGCTTCAACTTTTTTCATCAGTATTTGTCCTATTGACCTTGTCGCTGTAATTCATGGCGATAGTGACTGGTAATAGGGTAACGACGATCTTTACCAAAGTTACGAGGTGTCACTTTCGGGCCAACGGCAGATTGCCGACGTTTATATTCGTTCAGTTCCACTAAACGAATAACCCGACGCACATCATCTTCTGCAAACCCAGCTGCAACAATGTCGGTTACCGACCAGTCTCTTTCTACATACAATGCCAGAATGCGATCTAAATCGCTATAGTCGGGTAGAGAATCAGAATCTACCTGGTCTGGTGCTAATTCAGCCGAAGGGGGTCTATCGATGACACGTTGCGGAATGCATGAGCCGCGACGATTCCTAAACTCGGCCAACTGATAAACCAGTAATTTCGGAATGTCTTTAATTGGCGCAAAACCGCCACACATATCGCCGTATAAGGTCGCATAACCCACAGCCATTTCGCTTTTATTGCCCGTTGCTAACACAAGCGAACCGGTCTTATTCGACAGAGCCATAAGCAATACGCCACGGCAACGTGACTGCAAATTCTCTTCTGTCGTATCGGTTTCAGTTTCTCCGAATAACGGCGACAGTTGCTTCATAAATTCGTCAAACATGGGTTCAATCGGCACAACGTCATACCGCACGCCCAATATTTTAGCCTGCTGCTCTGCGTCTTCCAGACTTATATCTGAGGTATAACGAAACGGCATCATTACGGCATGAACTTTATCGGCACCTAAAGCGTCACTGGCAATTGCCAGGGTTAGTGCTGAATCAATACCGCCCGACAAGCCCAGAGCCACGCCGGAAAATCCGTTTTTAGTGACATAATCACGCACAGCTAATACCAACGCGTCGTATACATGAGCCAGATCATTCTGCTCAGCCTGAGCTTCAAATCCGCTGCATACAACCTGGTTATGCTCGTAAACCACAGTTGCTGTGGCCATTTGGCAATGTGGTAACTCAGCGACCAGCTCACCCTCTGAATCCATAACCAAAGAATGCCCGTCAAATACGAGCTCATCCTGAGCGCCGCAGTTATTCAGGTATAAAATGGGTTTACCGGCTTCGGCAATACGCTGTTTTAGTACGCCCAGACGTTGTTCGTGCTTGTTAAGCTCGTAAGGTGAAGCATTAATAGACAGCACAAGATCGATATCGTCATCCAGCAATTGCTGTAGCGGCTGTGGATGCCATAGATCCTCACAAATTTGCAGGCCGATACGAACACCCTGCCATTCAAACACTTGACTCTGATACCCCGGAATAAAGTAGCGCTGCTCATCGAAAACACCGTAGTTCGGCAGGCGTTGTTTAAAATAGCGCAACAAGCATTCACCGCGATGTAAAACCGACATCGCATTAAATAGCTCACCACCGATAGCCTGAGGGTGACCAACAATGACAACACAGTCAGACGCCGCTGCACTGATTTGCTCAACCGCATTGTCGACAGCCTGATGTAAGTCTTCGCGGAACAGTAAATCCTCTGGCGGATAACCCGTAATAGCCAGCTCAGGAAAGACAATAATGTCGTGTTGCTCGCCCTGTTCACGTAAAGTTTTAAGAATTAAGGCGGTGTTGTTGTGAATGGCGCCAACCGTAAAGTCCAGCTGTGCCATGCACAATGAAAGTTTTGCCATAACTGCTCAGTCCAAATTTGCCATTGCCGATATCGGCCCGAATGGGGCGGAATGATATAGCAGCCCGCCCCAACGCGCAAATTATGGATTAATAGCGCAGGTCATCAGGAATGTCTTTATCGGTTGGTGGTTTCTTAGGACGCTTAGCCTGACCTTGCTTAAACATACGCAACTGATAGACATAAGCCAGAATTTGCGCCACGGCCACAAACAAGCCTTTGGGAATTTCTTTCTCAAGTTCAGTGGTGTGATAAATTGATCGGGCAAGTCCCGGTGAAGCAACCAGCGGAATTTCATATTCCAGAGCAATTTCACGGATTTTTGCTGCTGTTTCATCGGTTCCTTTTGCCAGCAAGACAGGCGCCTGAGCTCCTCCGTCTTCATATTTTAACGCGACCGCGTAGTGCGTCGGGTTGGTTACCACAACATCCGCTTTCGGTACTTCCTGCATCATTCGACGATTAGCCATCTCCATTTGCAAACGACGAATACGGCCTTTAACTTCAGGGCTCCCTTCTGTGTCTTTATGTTCGTCTTTCACTTCCTGCTTACTCATTTTCAAGTCTTTATTGTGCTTCCAGAGTTGGAACGGTGCATCAATAACGACTATTAGAAAGATTGAGCAACACAGCAGTAAAAACATCCAAAGCAGCGTGTCCAGCGCATTACCAATCATAGTCGGCATCTGCCCCATGGACATTTGCAATATGTCGACAAACTGCCACTTCAACAAGAAGTATGCGGAAACCGCAACCACCATAAACTTAGCAATAGCTTTGACTAACTCAACCAGTGCCTGAACACCAAACATCCGTTTAAAGCCGTTAAGAGGGCTCATTCGGTTAAACTTGGGTGCCATTGCCTGAGTAGAGAAGTTAATACCGCCAAGCCAGCTATTGCCAAAAAAAGTAAAAACGACAATGAAAGCGAAAATGGTCAATATCGGCCACATCACCTCACCAAAAGCTATCGCAAAAGCTTCATAAATTTTGGTGGTATCAAAGGCCTGTTGCCGGTCAATGGTGAACATGGTCTCAAACACATTGCGCACGCCCCGATACAGGGCACCGCCAAACCAAAAGAACGCCACTGCTGCACTAACTAGCACAAAGGCGGTTCCCATCTCCTTGGAGCGAGCAATTTGCCCTTTTTCACGGGCTTGCTGTTTTCGTCGCTCCGTGGGGTCTTCGGTACGTTCCTGATCAGTCTCGGCCATGCCTACTGCCCTTTGTCAAAGAAAGTCGATTTACGCACATTGACTTCCTAATATTTCACACATGGTCTGTACAACCCGTGCCCACTGATTCTCGAAATGGAAGATAAAGCCACCCATAGTCAACCATACAACTACTAAACCGCTAACCATAGTGATAGGAAAGCCTATTGCAAATATGTTTAACTGTGGGGCCGCCCGAGTCATAACACCAAAGCTGAGGTTAATTAACAACAGAGCTATGACACCGGACAACATTGCCGTTAGCGCTGCAGAGAACATATAAACGCCCCATTCAGCGACCGCAAATAAGGCATCAGCATCAAGCCCTGTCATACCAACCGGTATCGCATCAAAGCTGGCAACCACCATATGAATCATTAACAAATGGCCGTCGAATGCCAGAAACACCAAACTGGCCAGCATTAAAAAGAATTGCGCAATAACCGGCACCTGCTGGCCGTTGGTGGGGTCGACCATAGACGCAAAACCCAGACCAATCTGCATAGCAATGATCTGTCCGCCTAAAACGAAGGTTTGCAGAAATAAAATAGAGAGCAAGCCCAGAGCAACACCAATAACAACTTGTTGAGCCGTAACTAAAAAACCGCCAACCGACATCATTTCGACACCAGCATCAACCTCCGGCAGTGCCGGCGATACAGCAAGAATAATAGCTAAAGATAAGAAGATTTTAATGCGGGAGTTAACGATGGTGCCCGAGAAAAGTGCCATACTCATAATCATTGAAGACACCCGGGTCAAAGGCCACAGGTGCTGCTCCAACCACTCGAGCACAACGGAAGTTACCAGATCCATCAGCCGACCACTTCGGGTATCCGATTAAACATCTCTATGGTGAAGTCCATCACCGTCTCCGTTAGAAAATGTCCGCCAAGACCAATAACGGCAAGAGTTACTAATAAGCGCGGTAAAAAACTTAATGTTTGTTCGTTAATTGACGTAGCCGCCTGGAAAACGGCAACGACGAGACCAACCAACAGTCCCGGCACGATAATAAAAGCCACCATAATGACAATTGTCTTTAAGGCTTCCTGGAAAATGTCGAGAAACATTTCTGGTGACATAGTGCCTCCTAGACCCCGAAACTTCCGGCCAGGGTACTCATGGTTAAACTCCAGCCATCAACCAATACAAACAACATGAGCTTGAAGGGGAGAGAAACAATCATGGGTGACAACATCATCATACCCATGGCCATGAGAACACTGGCAACCACCAAATCAATGATCAAAAACGGGATAAAGAGCATAAAACCTATTTGAAAGGCCGTTTTTAGCTCGGAGGTAATAAAAGATGGAATAAGCACCGACATAGGCACATCTTCCGGCTCTTCTACCCCTTCTGTTCCCGAAATTTCTACAAAAGTTTCTAAATCAGTTAATCGCGTCTGCGCCAACATAAACGCTTTTACTGGAGCCTTCGCTCTGTCGACAGCCTCCATCGACTGTATTTCTTCATTTAAGTACGGTTGCAGCGCTTTGTCATTTATTTCGTTCAGTACCGGCGTCATAATAAAGAAACTGAGAAATAACGCGATACCCAGTAACACTTGGTTAGAAGGCGATTGCTGCAGACCAATCGCCTGACGCAAAATGGCCAGAACAATAATAATTCGGGTGAACGAAGTCATCATTATGACCATGGCAGGAATGAAGGTCAGTGCCGTCATTATTGCCAGAATTTGCAGGGTTACGGAATACTCTTCACTTCCATCCGGATTTGTTTTCACCGTAACGGCGGAAATATCCTGCCAGGCAAATGCCTGATCCGGCAGCAAACATAAAAGGGTTAAAATACTAAGCCACAACCAGCGGTTCATTGTTCTTCTTTTCCTTCCAGGTTGATATCGCTCGGGAGTTCTTTTAAACAGTCTATGCGTTGTTGAGTAACACCAAGCAACAATTTTTGCCCACCCACTTCAACAATCACTAACCGCTCTTTTGCTCCTAAAGATACGCTACTCAATACTTTCATGCCAGACGCCCCCTGAAACTTCAGGTTAAAGCGCTTTAAAAGCGAAGCCAAAACAACTATCACCGCTAAAACGGCAAAAAGCGCCAAAACCATGGCGCCTATGTCATTGCCCGAGATAATGCCGGCTTTCTCTTCTGTCTGAGCGTTTGCTGCAGAAGGAAGAAGCAGCAAACTAGCGAAGCTTACGAATACGTTCAATCTGACTAATAACATCGGTTAAGCGTATCCCGAATTTATCATTAACAACAACCACCTCGCCGTGAGCAATCAAGGTGCCATTAACCAGTACGTCCAGCGGTTCGCCTGCAACACGTTCCAGTTCAACCACAGAGCCCTGGTTCAATTGCAGCAAATTACGAATACTAATTTGGCTACGGCCAACTTCCATTGAAATGGTAACCGGAATATCAAGAATCGCATCCAGCTTCCGCTTTTCTTCCTCAGTTACAGGCTTATCTTCACTAAGCTCTTCCAGCTCGGCGGTTTGCACGTTATCCATACCCGAATGACTTGACGCTTTGCCGCCATCTTCATTCGCTTCCGATTCGCCGCCTTCTTCGTCTTCAGCAGATGCCTGTTCAGCCATTGCTGCTTCCCAGTCGTCCATATCTTTATCATCGTTACTCATGTTGCAACCTCACTTTCTCAAGCAGCAATTATTATAAATCAATGTCTTCTTCTAACTGTTGCAGCTCGGCGTCACCGCCTATACGGCGACCACCACGCGTCAACATATGAAGATCAGACTTAACGGTTTCCGGACGTTTGATTTTCTCTGAAATTTTCAGAGCAACGTTGTCTCTTGAACGGCCCATTTTTGCATGAAAACTGGGTAAATCTTCAATCAACACGGTGACATCATCCGGCAACTCTAATGGGATAACATCCCCTTCCCGCAGCTCCATCACTTCTCGCAAGGACATTTCGGTTTGCGCCAGTTTGGCAATCATTTCTACCGGAACATCCATAATTTCGTCACGCAACGCCTTACTCCAGCGCATATCGGTATCTTCTTTATCCGACTGCACACCAGCATCCAGCAACTCGCGAATGGGTTCCAGCATTGAGTAAGGCAAAGCAATATGAAAGTCACCACCGCCGCCGTCCAGCTCAATATGGAAAGAGCTAATGACAATAACCTCAGTCGGACTCACAATGTTCGCCATAGCCGGGTTCACTTCAGAATCCAGATACTCAAAGCCAACATCCATTACCGGTGCCCAGGCTTCCTTGTAGTCTTCAAAGACAAGCTTGAGCAGCATTTGGATAATGCGGCGTTCCGTAGGTGTAAACTCACGTCCTTCAATTTTTGCGTGGTAACGTCCGTCACCACCAAAAAAGTTGTCCACCAGAATAAAGACTAAACGCGCTTCCATGGTAATTAGCGCCGTACCTTTTAATGGACGAAAACGCACCATGTTTAAACTGGTTGGTACGAACAGGGTATGCACGTACTCACCAAATTTAATCATCTGGACGCCGTTAATCGACACTTCTGCTGTACGCCGCATCATGTTAAACAAGCTGACCCGCATATGACGGGCAAAACGCTCATTAACAATTTCCAGCGTTGGCATACGACCACGGACAATTCTATCTTGCGATGAAAAGTCATAATCGAGCGCATCCGCAGAAGCGGACTGTTTCTCTGTATCCTCTTCCTCAACGTCATCGACGCCATGCAACAGCGCGTCAATTTCGTCTTGAGATAGTAAGTCACTCACCGCCATAATAGCTCACTTATTGCATTACCAAGCTGGTAAATAAAACCTGTTCCACAACCGGCTTCCCGGTCACTTCTTCTAGCGCAGAGCGCACTTCAGTGAGTGCTAACTCACGCAGCTGACCTTTACCCTCAGCTGTCTTTAATCTGTCCGCAGTTGAGGAAGAAAACACCTCGTGTAAGGTTCCTTCAATGAGCGGAATATGCTTTTTCGCCAGTTCTTCATTTTCCTCACCGCGAACCATAAGTTGTGCTTTAATTTGCACGGTTCGTTCACGTGAGTCACCCGGAACAATAAAGACAAAGGCCCGGGGCATGCCCACATAGAGCGCATTACCGACTTCCGGTCGCGACGAAGAAGACGGTGCTGGCGAGCCACTTCCGGTTGCCGCTGGTTCATCCGAAGACGACGAACCGCCAAATAACCAAAGAACGAGCACGACAGTCACGATTAAAACAATACCGATAATGCCGAACAGAATAAGCTTCTTCTTTTTGCCGCCAGCTTTTTCTTCGGTTTGTTCTTCTTCGTTATCGTTTTTATCTTCTGCCATGCGTTATGTCCTGTATCACTGTCTAATAACAGTTACTATAGCTTGATCGTTGCTTTAGTTATACCGTTTCAAACATAGAAATCGACCTGCCCGTCGGCAAGAACTCTACCTTCATCCAAAGCAATTTCGCCTTCTACCGCCCAGTCTTCTGACTCTTCAGCTGAACCACCATGGCCACCGGCAGTACGTTCACCTTCTTTACTTTGCTCGCCTACCTGAGTGTCCGCCAGGTCTATGCCCTGTTGTTCTAACATTTCACGCAGACGCGGCATTGCTGTTTCTATTGCATCTTTGGCTTGTGCACTTTGCACCTGAAACTGCACCGAAGCCTGCTCACCACTCATATTAACGCGGATCTGAACACTGCCAAGTTCGGGCGGATCCAGACGTATGTCCGCACGCTGAATATTACGGCTCATCATAATATTGATGCGTTCCTGTAATTTTTGCGATGCTTCTGTCTGCTGCAAGTCCAGAGGACGTTGCAGAGCCTGCAAAGTATTACTCTGACTCGACTCATTAGCCGTTACAGTACCTTGTGTCGTGGACACCATTTGACCTTGTATTGCGCGGGCCGCATTGGCATCAGCCAGTGCGTCAGTGTTGTTCCTGAATACCTGATTTTGTTGCGCTGAGTCCGGCAGCTTAGTATCAACATCCAACGCGTTGGCTAAACCATCGGCTTTGCTCGCAGACTGTTTGCTGTCACTGCCCTTAATAGCAGTATCGCCAGCGTCAGCTTTTTCTTTACCAGCTTTATCATTAGTGGCTGTAATAACAGACTCTGTGCCTTTTGTCTGCTCCGCTACCTTTATAGGTTCTGCGGCTTTTTCACTATGTCCGGTACGGCCTTTTAATAGTTGTCGTATTTCTGCCAAAAGCTGTTCTGCTTTGGCCGCCTGCTCTTTGCTCAACACCTGGGACTTATCAGTGTCATTATTCTGACCAGCTAAAAGCTGACGTAGCTCAGCGGTAAATTGCTGTAATTTTTTCTGTTCCGCCAGGCTCAGTTCACTATTTTCGCCTTTCGACTTTTGTGCCGAAACCTGCTGCTCCAACTGCTTCAATAGGGTGAGCAGTTCTTCCGAGCTTTGCGGCTTGTTTGCTCCCTTATCCACAGAGTGCTGCGCAATAGCTTGTTCAGCCGCCTGGCTCAACGCCTGAGTCAGTGCCTTTTCATTACCGACCAATAACTTATCCGCATCGGCTTTCGGTAACATAGGCTCCATTAAGTTAACAATGAATTTACCCGCATCTTCTACCGCTTCACCGGCATTTTCACCCTGTTCAACGGCTTGTATCATCTGCTGCAATTTCGACTGTAACTCTTGCTTGTCTTTATCCGTCATGCCGGCCAGCAATTGATCGGCAAACTTCTGCCGCTCCGCATCCGTCATTACTGTCTCGCTAGTTTCGCTGTCAGCACTCGCTTTATCAAGCTTGGCTAACAAAGACTGCAACATTTTTGACAATTCTTCATCACTTAATTCCAGTTCGCCGCTGTCGAGCTCAACATCAATTTCGCCAATGACAGCCGCCTTGTCTTCAACCTTAATATCCGCGGTTTCCTGCTGCATTTGTTGCAACAGTTCCCATAGGTTTCGGGTAACTGGCTCACCGACATTTTTACGGTCAACTTCACTACCTTTAGAGTCGCCGTTGGCAGTTTGGTGGGCTTCTATTTTTGCGGCCAATTGTTGCAGCTCTTTATCGTCGGAATTTTGCTTGATCATCAAACGAGAGAACTCACTGCTTTCGCCTTCAGCGTTTTTCACTGATAGCTCCTTCCCTTTACCCATACGGGCAAAGTTATCGGCAGATTCGGTTAAGTTGAGCAGCTGTTGCATAGTATTTGTCCTGAATTAAGTGCTTATTGACGCTTTGCTTAATTTTCTCATCAATAACCAAGCAATTTTTGTTCCAACTATTTTTTATCGCGAATAAAACGTTGGCTACTAAAGTCATCTAAATTTCTTTGTTCTTTTCGAGCCTGGGCTATTTGTTCGCGCTTTCTGCGTTCCTTAATCAGAAAATCAACTGACTCTCGCTTACGCCGTTGCGCCAGCCAACGTTCTTTTCGTTGTTGCAGTACCTGTTGAAGCTTCACGACCTCGTGATGCAACTGTTCAACACCTTCATCCAGCTTGCCAACAAAGGCGTGGTACTGACCCACCTGGATAGAAGCAATACCGCCTTGTCCACGCTCTTGCAGCTGATTTAAATAGTCGAGTCGGTATTTTGACATACCATCCAGGCGCATCTGTTGTTCCTGCACCTGTTGCTGAACCTGTGCGAAATCCTGAGCAGCTTTATCTTCACGTCTTTGCTCTAACTCCAGTAGCATCTGCAGTTGCGCCAGCTCGGCCATAACTTAAGCGCCTCCGGCTGACTGCTGCTTTTGATTCGGATTTACTAACTGGTTAAGCAACAACAAACTCTCATCGTAACTGACAACCTGTTGCATCTTTTGTTGTAAAAACTGATTCACGCGCGGTTGCATAGCAATAGCCTGATCAATAGCCGGATCGCTTCCGCGCGTATAAGCACCAATAGAAATCAAGTCACGATTGCGCCGATAATGCGAATACCACTGCCTTACCTTAATAGCCTGTTGCATATGCTCTTCTGAAACCACTTGCGGCATAACACGACTAATAGAGGCTTCAACATCTATTGCCGGATAGTGACCGCTGTCCGCCAATTCGCGGTTTAACACAATGTGTCCGTCCAATATTGCCCGTGCAGAATCCGCAATTGGATCCTGTAAGTCATCACCTTCGGTTAAGACCGTATAAAAGGCAGTAACCGAACCCTGCCCGTCGCCACCATTACCCGCTCGTTCTACCAAAGCAGGCAGTTTAGCGAAAACAGAGGGCGGGTAACCTTTTGTCGCCGGTGGTTCACCAACAGCCAATGCAATTTCACGCTGTGCCATGGCGTAACGAGTCAACGAGTCCATCAACAGCAAAACGTTCAAGCCCTGATCACGGAAATATTCCGCAACCTGAGACGCAGTTTCGCAGCCACGCAAACGGATCAGTGGCGACTGGTCAGCCGGTGCCGCAATAACCACAGCTTTCTCACGCCCTTCTTCACCTAAAATTTCTTCAATAAACTCTTTTACTTCGCGGCCACGTTCACCAATCAGACCAACAACAATGACGTCGGCCGTGGTTCCCCGCGTCATCATGCCCAGCAACACACTCTTACCGACACCGCTACCGGCAAACAAGCCCATTCGCTGCCCCTGGCCCACGGTTAAACAAGCGTTGATTGCGGTAACCCCAACATCCAGGGGTTGTTTAACCTGCCGCCTATTTAACGGATTCATGGGTTTGCTGCGGTAAGTTTTACCGTCAGAAAAGATAGGACCTTTGCCATCCAGAGGTTCACCGCGGGCATCGATAACTCGTCCCAACAGCTCCATACCCAAGGGTAATTGGTTTTTTCGGTTTAACGGACGGACTCTGGCGCCTGGTATGACGCCATGGGCATCTTCAGTTGGCATCAGGTAACTGATATTACCTTCAAACCCGACAACTTCGGCTTCAATGTCACCACTGTCAGCTTCTACCGCAACACTCGAACCGACCGGAGCCCGGCAGCCAACGGCTTCGAACATCAAACCAACGACACGAGTTAAATAGCCCGATACCGCAACGGACGGTTTCTGAATGCGCTCCCGCTTTTTGCGTAACTGTTCAACCAGACGTTCAGAAGCACTCATGGGTTAACCTTTTACTTTGGAGAAGACATCTTCCATACGACTGCTCAGAGTGTAATCAATAGTGGAGCTTTCAGTTGTCACGCGGCAGCCGCCGCGCTCCAGTAATTCATCTTTATTCAGTAACCAGCCCTTTTCTTTGAGCTCATCTTCGCTGTATACGTTCTGCAGTAGCGCTAAATCTTCTTCATTTAAATGAATAATAACGCGCTGATCGGTTACCGGCAGAACCGCAATAGCCTCTCGTACCGAGTTAACAACCAACTCCTTAGAGTTCTCGGCAACATTCAGACAAATCACTCTTGTCAGTTCGGTTACCATTTCAATCAATTCATCCTGCACCGCTTCGGTAATACGCTCGTTGGGGTGGGATAAGCTTTGTAAAAGAGTTTCCAACTGCTGCTGTTGCTCGTTCATAGCTTCTTTGCCAGCTTCAACGCCCTGCTCATGGCCAGCCTCAAAGCCTTCTTTCTTGCCGGCTTCGTAGCCTTCGTCATAGCCTTTCTTCAGACCTTCACTGCGGCCTTCGTCAAAACCTTCTTTATGACCCTCTTCGCGTGCTGCCTGACGAATTTCTTCCAGTTGCTCGGCCGTCAGGGGTTTTAATTCTTCCTCTTGCTCATCATCGGCTTCGGGTGGCTCATATTGCCAGCGGCGGGGTTTATTTAACGCATTCACCTGAGAGCCCTGCTTGAGGTCCTCAGATGTCATGTCAGGTAAATCCCAACGATGTGTTACGTCTTTATCATCGGTCATTATGCGTTAAGCCTTTATAAGAATTCGTCACCGCCACCGCCGCCAAGCATAATTTCACCTGCGTCAGCCAGACGACGGGCCGCAGCAAGAATGTCTTTCTGCGCTGCTTCTACATCACTAATACGAATGGGGCCCATGGCTTCAAGGTCATCACGCAGCATGTCGCCGGCACGTTTTGACATGTTCTTAAAGATTTTTTCCTGAACTGCTTCATCCGCACCTTTCATGGCCTTCTGCAGAACCTCACCTTCGACTTCACGCAGCAAGCTCTGAATACCGCGGTCGTCGACATCGACCAGGTTCTCGAAGACAAACATCAGATCCTGGATGTTCTGACTCATCTCTTCGTCTTGCTCGCGGATAGAGTCCATCAACTGACCTTCGATATTGGTATCCAGATAGTTCATAATATTTGCCGCTGCTTTCAGGCCGCCCATCTTCGCTGCCTGAGCGCCAGCCTGACCGGCAAACTGTTTTTCCATAATTTCGTTCAGTTCCTGCAAAGCAGCCGGTTGAACTTCTTCTAAGTTAGCGATGCGCATCATTAAATCCAGACGCACTTTGTCCGGGAACTGCGCCATAATTTCGGCACTTTGCTCAGGGTCAAGATAAGACAGAACAATGGTCTGAATTTGCGGGTGCTCATTACGAATAATCGTCGCAACCTGTTTGGAATCCATCCACTTCAATGAGTCCAGACCTTTTGAGCCACCGCCCATAACAATCTGCTCAATCAAGTTACCGGCTTTGTCTTCACCCAGAGCAGAAGTCAGTGCTTTACGCACAAACTCTTCACTCTTGAAGCCAATATTGGTGAACTTCTGAATTTCTTCCAGGAAAAGATGATGCACGGCATTAACCTTGTCCTGGTTAAAGTCCTCCAGGCTTGCCATGGCCATACCCACTTTCTGAACCTGCTTAGGTTCCAGGTGCTTGAGTATCTGGGCAGCGTCTTCTTCCGACAAGCTCAGTAGCAAAATCGCCGCTTTTTCGACACCTTCCAAAGTATCGACATCAAACTCGACCTTGCCGCGCTTCGTTTTTATATCTTGATCAGGCATCTTCGTTCAACCACGCTTTAACCACTTGTGACGACAGTTCAGGCTCATTGGCAACCAACGCCCTTACCGCTTTCAGCAAGTCTTCATCTTTGTGCAGATCCGGTAATTGCAGGCTGCCATCCGCGCCGAACCCTACCGCACTCTCATCAAATTGTGAGGATAACAGATCAATGGTTTCATCGCCCATCGATTCCTCATCAAGAAACGCTTCTGCATCGTCTTCAACACCAGATTCCGGGTTCATCAGCTTCTTAAGCATTGGACGAACCACTGCCAGAATCAATACCATGATGACCAAAGCGCCCATGACCAGACGGAAAGCACGCCAGAACCATGGCTCTTCCCAAACAGGTGTTTCTCCGGCGCCTAAATCAGGCAGTTGTGCAAAAGGTACTGAAACAACTTCAATACTGTCGCCACGGTTAATATCAAACCCTAGACCACCTTGAAGCAAGCGACGAATATTCGCCATCTCTTCGGCACTGGCGGCCTGAGGCTGATTTTCACCTGCCTCATTCGTTATTGTTTTCTGATTAACCGCAACAGATACACTCAAACGTTCAACCGTGCCCGTTTGGCTGCGGGTATAAGTCACCGAGTTATCAAGCTCGTAATTCCGTGTCGCCTCGCGATGAGTGCTGCCATTAGTCCCGCCACCAGCAGTTCCTGCACCGGCTTCTTCCGGAATATCAGAGTCAAGTGGCGGCTGATTCGTTAATGCACCAGGGATACCACCAATTGCGCTGCCGACGGAGCGGTTTTCAACCGTCATTTCACTGCGAATTGCCGGCATATCAGGGTTAAACTGACGCTGAGTTTGTTCACGCTGAGTGAAGTCCATAGTGACATCAACCTGTGCGGTATAATTGTCATAGCCCAGCACAGGGATCAAAATACTGTCTATTTTCTTCAGGTATTCTTCTTCGCGCTTTTGCTCAATCTGATATTCGCGCGAACTTTTTGCCGCCAGGGCACTTTGTGAACCGGAGTTAAGCAAACGCCCTGCCTGATCAGTGACAGTAACGTGTTCAGTATTCAAGCCGGTCACCGAAGACGCGACCATGTCAACAATCGAAGCAACTTCTTCTTCACTTAACGACGTGCCACCGCGAACATTCAGCATAACCGACGCTTTCGGCTGCTTTTCACGACGGGCAAAAACATTTTCCTTTGGTACGGCCAGAAGCACTCTAGCCCCGGCCACTTTTTTAATTTCTTCAATAGCGCGCGCAAGTTGGACTTCACGGGAATGAATGAGTCGTTCTCGCTCCAGACGTTGGCTAACGCCAAAACCCGGTTCGCTCATTAATATTTCAGAGCCGTTATTGGTCGAGTTGCCGTAGTCTACTCCCGCGCGAGTTAACTGCAGTTTAATCGATTCATAATTCTCTTCCGGTACTGACACCGTACTGCCATCAACTTGGTACTCAATACCATTAGCATCCATATAGTCGAGCGTACTGATCAACTCCTGGGTTTCTAAATTACCTAGTGGACGGTAAGTTGATTCTTGTGCCCACAACATAATAAAAACAGCAATGGCGACACAGATAGCCAAGGCTAAAACCACAATGACCTGACGAAGCATGTCAAAGTTACCCAGCATTGTCATAATACCGGTCTTCTCGCCGCCGTCTTCATTGCTTGTCCGGTTGCTGTCCGATAAATCGGTATCTTGTACCATTAAATCTGTTGATTCAGCCACGACTCATATCTCCAGTGCTGCTGCGGTTATACCGGCATTGACATTATTTCTTTGTACGCATCAACCACTTTGTTGCGTACCTGAACAGTTGCCTCAAACGCAATACCCGCTTTTTGGCTGGCGATCATAGTTTGCTCCAGCGTGACATTTGGGTCACCAAGCTCCATGCGTGTTTTTAAATCGCCTGAGGTTTGTTGCAGTTCGTTAACGTTATCCATTGCGTTTTTCAGCATATTGGAAAAGTCTGCTTGAGCAGTATTACCTTGCAGGGCGTTCACATTCGTAGGCTGATCACGCTGAGAAGCCTGCGTGGCCATCGACTGTAACTGTTGGTAAAGTGCGTTTGCTTCCACTTTCATAATTAACCCCGTCAAAAATTCATCACTGACTCTATTTAAGGTTAACTATGCAAACAAAATGCCAACTTATAAAGTTGTGTGAAAAAAGCCCTGAAGACCAGGGCTGATAGTGCAGGAGGTATTATTTTAGATTGCGTTTAAGAGCCGGTCAGGGTAAGCCCCTGCTCACGAATCTTCGCCAGTTTGTAACGCAGCGTACGCGGGCTAATTCCTAGTTCATCCGCAACGGGTTGTCGTTTACCCTGGTGTCGTTGCAGAGCTTCTTTGATAATTTGGTACTCCTGATGAAAAAGCGACTCATCCAAGTTTTCCGATTTATCATCAGACGTGCTCACTTGCTCCGGGAAGACACTTGCCGATTCAGCGATATCATTAAGTTCCAACATTAAATCATCGGGTTGAATTTCATCACCACGATGCAAAACCAGCGCACGTTGTACGACATTTTCCAGTTCACGCACATTGCCCGGCCAGGAATACGCCTGTAATTGCTTCAAAGCAGCGGCCGAAAAAATGACAGGCGTTTTAATGCCGGAGCGCTGCTTGTGTCGCTGCAATAAGTTTTCCGCTAAAGGCACAATATCCGCAGGCCGTTCGCGCAAAGACTTCCAGTGCAACGGAAACACGTTCAGTCGATACATAAGATCTTCGCGTAACTGTCCTTCACGCACTGCTTGTTGAAGGTCGCGGTTAGAGGTCGCAATTAAACGGACATCGAGTTGAATGGTTTTACGCGAGCCCAGCCGCTCTACCTGACGTTCCTGAATAACTCTTAATAATTTTGCCTGCAAATGCATAGCCATTTCAGTGACTTCGTCCAGCAACAAGGTCCCCCCCTGAGCTAGCTCAAACTTACCAGGAGACGACTGATTCGCACCAGTAAAAGCCCCTTTTTCATAACCAAATAACATGGATTCAAGCATGTTTTCAGGTATTGCTGCACAGTTAATCGCGACAAAGGGACCGTTAGCACGCTCAGAGTGCTGGTGAATATAGCGCGCCAACACTTCTTTACCGGTACCACTTGGCCCGGTAACCATTACGCTGGCCTCGCTGGCAGCTACTTTGCGAGCCATATTCAGAATAGCCTGACTCGACTCTTCCTCGGCAACCGGTTCAATGTCGTTAATAGCACCATCCGGCAAATAACGTTGTACCAAAGTCTGCAGTTTTTCTATTGAAAAAGGCTTAGTCAAATAGTCGACAGCCCCCTCGCGCATGGCAACGACTGCATCATCCACCTTAGCAAAGGCGGTCATCATAATAACGGGAATATCATACTGCTGGTTATTCATGCTGCGTAATAGCTGCAAACCATCAATACCCGGCATTTGAACGTCACTAATCACTAAAGCTACCGGCTCTTTTTTCAGTATTAACAGAGCCTCTTCACCATTGGCAGCTTCCAGGCACTGGCAGTCCGCCAGCTCCAAAGTATCGATAATTGCCTCACGCAAAGAAACATCGTCTTCCACAACCAGTACTTGTCGCTCAGCCATAACACACCTCGTTCAGTTGATTCGCTGACCACTGGTGCACCGGCAAAGACAAGGTAAAACGACTGCCTTTCGCTGGCTGGCTTTCCCAGTCAATACTCCCGTTATGTGCCTTAATTACCGTTTGCACAACCGCCAGTCCTAAACCGGTACCGTTGGACTTTTCCGTAAAAAATGGGGTGAAAACATTGTCCAGTCTTTCTTCAGGAATGCCGCAGCCCGCATCAATAACGGAAACTCGCCAGCTGTTATTATCGGCATCGGTCCTCACTAAGACCTCTTGTCCCGGCTGGCTGGCATCAACAGCGTTGTTAATCAGGTTTTGTATCGCCCCGACTAATGCGGTTTGATTTGCCCGCAACACAGCTCCAGAAGCTGAATCAATGCAATTAATTTTCACCTGGTGTTGCTCAGCATAGTTTTCGGTATTGGTAAGCACTTGCTCAATTAGACTGTTGGTGCTGAGATCATCCAACATGGGTTGCTCACCACTTTTAGCAAACAACAACATGTCATTGACCTGCTGCTCTAATGAATGCAATCGGGAAAGCAATTTTGCAGAAAACCTCTGCTGTTTCACCGGGGAAATCGTGCCCTGTTTAAGGTTCTGTGCATAAAGAATAGCGGCAGAAAGAGGCGTTCTAATTTGATGTGCCAGAGACGCAACCATCTTACCCATAGACGATAAACGCTGTAGATGACTAATGCGGTTTTGCAGGCGACGGGTTTCAGTTAAGTCGGTTAAAACAATAAGCTGACCCGGCTTTTCATTCACGACCGACGTATCCAGCCTGACCCGGCGTCCGTTACGCAAAGATACTTCGTGCCAGTCATCAGCTTTAGGGGCAAACAGCTCGCTGACTAACTCGCGCCAGAGGTAACCTTTCAACGAATGACCCAAAAGTCCCGTTGCGTTGTCATTGCAATAATCCACAAGCCCATGACTGTCCAGTAAAATTACGGCATTTGGCATGGCATCAATAATTTGATGATAGGTGGCCATACTGACATCTCCAATTAACGACTATGGAGAGACTAATGCAAAATAGATGCCAGTATAATTTCTTTATTTTTCAGTTAGTTAGGTTGTTATTTATTGTCAAAAGACTGACACTTCTGTTTAATCTTTTTGGATTCCGTACTTTTTCATCTTCTCAACCAGAGTCGTACGCCGCATGCTAAGTAACTCAGCGGCCTTAGCCACCACCCAGTCCGCTCTTTCCAGTGCCTGAGCAATCATTCCGGTTTCTATTTCTGTCAGCATATCTTTTAAATTAACGCCATCGCCCGGTAATTCAGAGCTGTCATTAGCTGGTGCGGCTTGCGCATCGTCGCTGTCATCGTCCGACTCGTTAAAAATGGCGCTAAGCGCTTCACGCTCCAGCACTTCTTCCGGGTAGTCGGGGCTTGGAGCACTGTGCTCAACATGCTGATATTTCGGTGGTAAATCAGGAACATCCACCAGGCTGTCAGGGTGCATAATAGTCAAGCGCTCAATCAGGTTCGTCAGTTCGCGCACGTTACCCGGCCAACGATGATAAGAAAGCGATTCCAGTGCCCTTTCCGTAAAGCGCACGCCCACACCACGCTCCTTTTTGAAACGCTGGGTCAGTTCCTGTAATAACAGCGGTACGTCTTCCTGACGCTCGCGCAATGCAGGCATTTCAATCGGGAAAACGTTCAAGCGGTAATACAAATCCTCGCGGAATTTACCGTCAATGATCATCTGCTCCAGCTCACGGTGGGTCGCTGCAACAACTCGTACATCGGCAACAATACTTTTACTGCCACCCACGCGCTCAAAGGTTCGTTCCTGCAAAACCCGTAGCAGTTTCACCTGCATTGGCATTGGCATATCACCAATTTCATCGAGAAAGAGGGTTCCCCCCTGAGCCAGCTCAAAGCGCCCTTTGCGCGCGCCTATTGCCCCGGTAAATGCCCCTTTCTCATGGCCAAACAATTCACTTTCTAATAAATCTCCGGGAATGGCGCCGCAGTTTACAGGCACAAAAGGTCCCTTGTTGCGTTCCGATAAATCATGAATGCCGCGGGCAACGACCTCTTTGCCGGTTCCGGACTCTCCCAGAACAAGAACATTGGCGTCGGTAACCGCCACTTGCTCTATTAACTGGCGCACATGTTTCATGGTGCGGCCATTACCAATTAAAGTCTGCTCCAGCTTACCACTGCCGGGGTGCCTTGTTCTTGCTGGCTTAACTGGCATTTGCTGATGATACGCCTGACAGTAATGCAGCATATTCGACAAACTGGCGTAGTCGAAAGAGTCCTCCAAAGGACCAATGACATTGGCTTTTTGTAGCGCCTGATGCTGTTGTGTGTTCGCACAAATAAAAGGAAGGTGTGGCGAATCGCCGGCCAGCTCCATCAGGTTATCAACGCCATTACCGGCAATGACACACAGAGCATCGGTTGCAGAAAGTTTAAGAGTGTCCGAAGGAGATATGACTTCAACGGTTTCACCAATAAAGGTTAATACCGTTTCAAAATGCTGACGACGCTCTGGTTGCTGTTCAACCAGGTAGACTGTTCTTGTTTTTGTCATAGACGAGTTTACCGCAACGTCCTATTTCACATTTCCTAACACAAACGTTTCACCCGCACTCGAGAGATACCACTGCTCCTGCCCATCGGCAGTTCGTGACTCTGCGTGTGAAACCCACTGATAGAATACATTGCGATGTACTCTTGCTGTCAATCCTCTTTGCATCACAATATAAGGAATGCCCTCTTTCATTGTGAGCGGATGTTCAGAACTTAATACCAGAGTATCACCGATATTGGTGGTTAACAGCAATAATTGCTCACCATCTTCTTCCCTTTGTTCCCAGTCGACGACAACAAAAGGCGTATCTTCAACAGTAATTTTAACTTTTTCAGCAGGTGTTACTAAAAAATAGTCGCCGTCCTCGACCACCAGGACCGAGGCAAACAGCTTAACCAGAGCCTGACGCTTTATCTGACTCCCCTGATAAAACCAATCACCATTAGCGGCAATGTGAATGGGAATCTCGCCGCAATAAGGCGGATCCCACAATTCGGTTGGCGCGTGTTGATGTTTTTCCAGTTCAGAGATCAAACGGTTCAGTGACATAAATCAAAGCTTAGTCGACTAACTTCTTCTGTCTTAATAAATACCAAAGCGTTGCTTCTGTACGGTTTGATACTTTTATGGCCTTAAATATTGCCGATAAGTGCACACGAATGGTGCCTTCAGTAATACCCAGAATATTGGCTATCTCTTTATTCGATAGGCCCTGCGCCAATAATTGCATAATCTCTAATTGCCGTGGAGACAGGAAACTTTCCGCGCCGCTGGATTTATCACGAGGTTCATTCAGATGCGGGTCATCAGGAATATGACGGTCACCATTTAACAAGGCACGAATAGCCAACTTTGCCTGCTCAGCCGAACTGTCTTTCGGCAAGTAGCTACGAACCCCTGCCGCCAGTACCTGGCGTACTTCGGAGATGGAACGTGGTCGCGTAAACAAGACGATATGCGTACGCGGCGCAACTTTTTTCAAGCGTTGCAGAGCTGGGCGGATTTCGGCGTCCGGCAAATCCATCTCTAAAAAAATCAGATCGTAATCATCAGCTGCTAAATAACTTTCCGCAATCTCAAACGAATCAGCCTCATAAATTGAGGGTTGATTCGCATAGTTGGTAAGAATTTGTATAAGACCAGCACGCATAAAAAACTGCGGATCAATAATTAGAACTTTCATCCTGAAATCCAAAATAATGCCTATTCAATTAACTTTTAGCATACCTAAATTATAACAGACAGCAAGTTTTTTACGGTTATCTAACAGCTTCCCAAATGTCATGTTAACTTAGTTAACAAAAACTTTCGGCAACACCTAGGCGGTTGTACAGTAAAAACGCTATAGTGTTGTCTAAATTATTTGCCACGGAGTTAAATTAAAATGCGACGCATTACCTGCTTAGTTATAAGCTTGGGCTTATCAGCTTCAGCCATCGCCGACACCTTATATACCAACATGAAGGGTTACACCCTGACCAGCCCTGCCGGAGAAAATGCGGTATTACAGGAGTTCTCTACCATGCTGGTGGAAAACGGAAAGGTTCAGGCGATAGGCGGCGAGGCTCTCGCCCAACGCTTTGCTGATACAGATAGCACGGTCGATATGAATGGCAAAACCGTACTCCCGGGGTTAACTGACGCCCACGGCCATATCCAAAGTTTGGGAAACAGTCTTCTACAGGTTGATTTGCGCGACACTGAATCTGTTTCTGACGCAGTCCAAAAGGTTCGCAGCTACGCTAAAGAACAGCAGGAAATAGAATGGATTACCGGCCGCGGCTGGAACCAGGAACAATGGGAGAAAAAAGTTTTCCCGAGTGCAGCAAATCTTGATGAAGTTGTCAGTGACCGTCCCGTTTGGCTGATGCGCGTTGATGCCCACGCAGGCTGGGCAAACAGCGAAGCGCTGCGTCGCGCGGGTATTGATAAAAACACCGTCTCTCCTGAAGGCGGCGAAATTATCCGTGACGAACAGGGTAACCCAACAGGGGTTCTGGTCGATAACGCAATGCAGCTGGTCGAAGACATTATTCCCGAACCTTCGCTTCAACAGCAACGAGCCGCATATGAGTTGGCTTTTCAGCACCTGGTTAAACTAGGCATTACCAGCGTCCACGACGCAGGCATTAATTCTGACGAAATTTCCATTTACAAAGGTTTGCATAACCAGGGCCGTATGCCGCTTCGTGTTTATGGCATGATTGCCGCAACGGAGCCAAAGCTCGCTCAACTACTGGCAGAGGGACCCTACGAAACCCAGGACCAGAAACTGGCTATCCGCAGCGTCAAAATATACGCCGATGGTGCACTTGGAAGCCGCGGAGCCGCACTGATAGAGCCTTACAGCGATGACCATGACAATCACGGGCTAATGGTAACTTCAGAAGAGAAAATTCAAAACCTCTATAAACTGATCATACCGCACGGCTTTCAGATAAATACCCATGCCATTGGCGATCGGGCTAACCGTGTCGTTCTGGATAACCTAGCGGAAGTCTATAGTGAACTCGGTGGTCGAAACTTACGTAATCGTATTGAGCATGCGCAAATTGTGCACCCGGATGACCTAAAGCGTTTTACCGAGCTAAACCTGATTGCCTCGATGCAACCGACTCACGCTACCAGCGACAAAAACATGGCGGAAGATCGTCTGGGTTCTGAACGTATGGCCGGAGCCTACGCATGGCAGACATTACTGAATGAGGGTACCGTTATCGCCGCAGGGTCTGACTTTCCGGTTGAATTAGCAAATCCTTTCTACGGCCTGCACGCAGCGGTTACTCGTCAGGATCGCGATAACATGCCTTCCGGTGGCTGGTACGCCGAAGAAAAAATGAGTCTTGAGCAGGCTTTGCGTTCATTTACCATTGATGCCGCCTACAGTGCCTGGCAGGAAAAGTCTCTCGGTTCACTTGAACCCGGCAAATGGGCTGACTTTATTGTACTGAAGCAGGACCCTTTTGCCGTTGATTCCAGCCAAATTTGGCAGACTCAAGTTGAACAGACCTATGTTGCAGGTGAACGCGTTTATTAATGGAGTAGCAGCATCATGAACGATGATTTTCTGTTTTCTGAAGACGAACCTGATGTGCCCGTTGAAGAGGTTTGCGAGCCTTATCATGTGTTGATTGTCGATGACGATGAGGAAATTCATACCATCACCAAAATGGCGTTGGGCGAATTTAAGCTCGATGGCCGCCCACTAGAGTTCCATTCGGTTTACTCAGGTAAAGACGCTATTGCGTTTTTGCAGGAAAACACCGACATCGCCATGATGCTGCTGGATGTGGTTATGGAAACTGACCACGCAGGCTTAGATGTCGCACAATGGGTGAGAGAAACCCGAAAAAACCGGTTAATCCGCATTGTTCTGCGTACCGGGCAACCAGGCCAGGCACCGGAAGAAGACGTGATTGCGCGTTACGACATCGATGATTATAAAGAAAAAACCGAGCTGACTTATCGTAAGTTAGTGACTCTGATGTACTCTTGTCTGCGCGCCTATCGTGACTTGAAGTCTATTGAGCGGAATAAACGCGGTCTGGAAAAAGTTATTAATGCCTCTGCAGAGGTGTTTTCCGCACGCTCAATGCAAGGCCTCTGCCAGGGAATATTAGAGCAGTTGGTGGCGTTAATCACCTTGTCTGACGACGCCATGTATTGTCGAATTGATGCTCTGACAGCCAGTTCTGATACCAGTGAACCCTTTGAAATTATCGGGGGTACCGGAGAATATGAAGGATCTGCAGGACAACCGATCAAAAGCGAAATTGACTGGGATATCGTACGCCCAATGCAACAAAGCTCGCAAAATGTTGATTTCCGGATAGTCGACAATAATTACTACGGCCTTTATAAAACCAGTAGCTCTCGCCAGTATTTGCTCTTCATTCGCGGTGTCCGTGACTTATCTGAGCTTGATCAAAACTTATTAGGCCTTTTTGTGAATAATAGCTCCATTGCTATTGATAACCTGCAGGCCACTGAGAACGAGCGAGAAGCCCAGCGTGAATTGCTTTATTGCGTTGGAGAGGCTATAGAAAAGCACTCCATCGATGAAATCAGCCATCATGTTAAGCGCTCAGCCGAAATGGCCGAACAACTGGCTATTTTTGCCGGCGCAACGCACGAACAGGCGGAAGCTTTAAAACAGGCTGCATCGGTCTACGATATAGGCAAAGTATCAGTGCAAATGGAGCTTGCTCAAAGCGCCGACGTCTTAAGTATTCACGACTATGAAGAAATCATGCAAAAAGTGATTCAGGGTCATGATTACTTACGTCAAACCGATACCGCTGTGGCGAAAATTGCGGCGGCTATTGCGCAGGATATTCATGAACGCTGGAATGGTTCGGGCTTTCCAAGTCAGAAGTCAGGCAAAGACATTGATCTTAATGCCCGTATAATGACCATTAGCAGCCACTTTGATGCACTGCGCACACAGCGCAATTATCGTGACGCCAAAGAATCCAAAGACGCTGCCGATTATCTATTGCAACACAGCGGCAAGTTCTTCGACCCTGAGCTGGTCGGCCTTATGCTGGATAATCTGGATGCAATGGAAAAAATACGACAGCGTTATCTGGATAAAAAGTAATATAATAATTGACTGGAAACTGAAAACGGGGCTTTCCCCAAGTCCATAAGGAGTGGTCATGGATTTACAAGCAATGCGCAGAGAGTACGGTTTAGGCAGTTTGCATCGGGAGCAGTTGAATTCAGATCCGGTCAAACAATTTGAACTCTGGATGCAGCAAGCTATAGACAGTGGCTTACTGAGCGATCCTACCGCGATGACAGTCGCAACGGTCAATAAAAAACATGTACCAAGCCAGCGTATTGTTTTATTGAAAGGCTATGACCACAAAGGTTTTCGGTTTTATACCAATAAGAACAGCCAAAAAGGCCAGGATATAAGCACTAACTCGCAGGTTAATCTGCACTTTGCCTGGCTTCCGCTGGAACGACAAATTAGCATTACCGGCAGCGCCATCCCGCTGGACAGTGAAGATAACGACCGCTACTTCCATTCACGTCCCAAAGAAAGCCAGGTAGCTGCCCTTGCTTCACAGCAAAGCCGACCGGTAGAGAGCCGCGATGTACTGGAGAGCCACTATAAATCGCTACTGCGCGAATATGAGAATACCGAAGTACCGCGCCCTGAACACTGGGGTGGTTATTGCGTAGAGCCTCAGCAATTTGAATTCTGGCAAGGCGGCCAGCATCGTTTGCATGACCGCTACCTTTACAGCAAAGATGGCGCTAACTGGCGTATTACCCGCTTACAGCCTTAGGTAATTCAACCCCACAAAACTCAGCGCAGCGTTGCAAAACTTTTAACGTTGCGCGGCTGTAGTAAACACCCTGCAGCAATTGCTCACGTTTACGTTGCTGAGCCGCTTCTCCGGGAATACGCACCGGTTGTTGCGGGTCGGCTGCCGCACTTTTTCGGCTGTCTTCCAACAAATCATCAACCTGCTGTAAAAACGCCTGTTTATCCCCAAAAGCTTCCGGATCAATCACTTGTATCCATACCGAGTTCGCGTCACCGTCATCAGCTCCCTGCCGGCGACCATACTGACTTAACGCCATGGACCAAATCTCGCTGAACAGTGTCAAACCATAACCTTTATAGCCTAACCGCTCTCCACCCAGCGGCGCTATCGCGCTACCCGGCGAGTCGAAAAAGGTTAACGGGTCGTCGGTCCATTCGCCATCGGGTTTAATCAATGCTTTGTATGGCAACTTAGTGCCGTTGGCTTTTGCCTGACGCACTTTCCCCGCGGCAGTCATAGAGAAGCTGATATCAAATAGCAGTGGATTGCCTGAGCTGGGCACGCCCACCGCAAAAGGGTTGGGAGAAAATACCGCTTCTTTACCACCAAACGGTGCGACAGCGCGTTGTCCCGGCGTTGAACACATCAGACTCACAACCAACCCCTGCTCCGTGGCTATGGTCAAATAAGCCGCTAATGAGGCCACATGCTGACTGCGTCTTACAACGACAGTACCGGTACCCGCTTTTTGAGCCATTTTACAGGCCGCATCAATAGCCTGTGGCACCACGTAGGGCCCTGGTAAAAATTGCGCATCCCAATTAGCAGCCGCAGCACGCTCACTTAATACCACCGGTTGCCCTTTTGCCAGGCTCTTGCCGTCACGCAACCATTGGCAGTTATTCAAGAGGCGGATTAAACCATGGGTACTAAACCCCAGTAAATCGCCTTCCAACAGGTAATAACTCACATTGCGCGCGACCTCCCCCGAAGCCCCCGCCTCGGTTAGACAAGTACGCGCCCAGTCCGATAATTCTGAATAATCAAAACGTACAACATCAGTGCTCATGAAATTTCCTCTTGGTCACGGCCTGCAGGTCGTTTAAGCTACGCATAAGACATTATCAAGGAGTAGAGATTGTGTCATCTGCTAACACAATAAACCGCATTGCCATTATAACCAGTGGTGGCGATGCCCCCGGCATGAATGCCGCCATACGTGGCGTTGTATTGGCCGCAGAAAACTATGGTATAGAGGTCATGGGGTTTCGTCATGGCTATGAAGGACTCTTAAATAACGACTTTGTAAAGTTAGATCGCGAAGACGTTGAGCATATATTGCAGTATTCCGGCACCATTATTAAAAGTGCCCGCAGCGAGCGTTTCAGAACTGAAGAAGGTGCACGCGAAGCCGCGACGAATTTAGATGCGCACCAAATTGATGCCTTTATCGTTATTGGCGGCGACGGTTCATTTCGCGGCGCTGAGCACTTAGCCAACTTTTGGGAAGGCCCCATCATTGGCATACCCGGCACCATCGACAATGATCTCTTTGGTACGGATAACACTATTGGCTATGACACGGCAGTAGAAACTGCTATGGATGCTCTGGATAAAATTCGTGATACCGCCGAGGCCATGGATCGCGTCTTCATTGTTGAGGTTATGGGCCGCAATGCCGGTTATATTGGTATTAGCAGTGCCATGGCCTGTGGTGCAGAGCGAATGATTTTGCCCGAACTTCAAAAGGACAAGCCTTTAACGGTAGAAGCACTGGTTAAACACATAGAATCTGTACAGCGCGTACGCGGAGACTCCAGCTACGTTATGGTGTTATGCGAGAATCAATGGCCCGGTGGTGCGGTTCGACTTGCGGAACAGTTAGAAGATCGTCTTAACTTACCCTGTCGTCCGTGTTTACTTGGCCACGTTCAACGCGGCGGGCGCCCTACGGCAATGGATCGTATTTTAGGTACTCGTCTGGGTGTACACGCCGTTGAGTTAGTCCGGCAACAGAAAACCGGTGTTATGGCTGGCGTTACCGCGAATGAACTCAGCGAGACGCCATTCGCTGATACCTGGACCAAGCGTAAAAAATTGAGCGAAGAGCTCATTAATATTCAACAAAGTCTGTTTAATCCGATCAAAAAAGATCGCAGCAAATCGACAAAGTAAGAGAGGTCTGCAACAACAATGCCCCTAACGCCACTAACGGTGCCACTACCCGTACCATTAAATGATCCGAGCCGCCCTTTTTTCGGCGCGGAGCACAGCACCGATTTACACCCGGGACATACCCATATTCTTGGGTTTGGTTTTGATGGTACCGCCTGTTTTCGTAAAGGCACCCGAGAAGGGCCCGACGGTTTACGCGCGGTTTCTGAAGACATCGAGTCTTACTCTCCCTATCTTGATGCTGACTTAGAAGACCAAAGCTTCTATGACTTAGGCAATTTGCGGCTGGGCTTTGATGACGACGAAGAAAAACAGTGGCATCATGCGGTTCATGACTTTAACGCGATATTTGATTCAGTCGACCTGGCTCAGGAAAAAATTAAACTGCTGACCTTAGGTGGTGAACACTCTATTTCTTACGCCCCTATTGTTAAATATTTAAAACAATACCCTGACATGGTGTTGCTGCACCTGGACGCGCACGCGGATTTGCGTGATGGCTTTCTTGGTTACCATTATTCGCATGCGTCTATTATTCGCCGTTCGGTCGACCACTTTGGTCCCGGCCATGAACTGATTCAATATGGCATACGCTCGGGCACGCGCGACGAATATCAATGGATGAAAGAGCACAAGACCATTCGCAGTTCGCGGAAAGACTTTCTGGACAGTGTTGAGGCTATCGCCAAAGACCGTCCGGTTTATCTGACACTGGATCTCGATTATTTCGATCCTTCTTTTTTACCAGGCACGGGAACTCCTGAGCCGGGCGGCGAAGATTTCCATTCCTTTGTCAGCCTGATGAAACTACTGCAGCAGAAAAACCTGGTGGGTGCTGATGTGGTTGAGTTGTCACCACAAATAGATCCGACCGGTAATTCCGACGTGTTCGCCGCCAAAATAGTGCGCGAATTGTTACTTGTATTACAACAGTCGGGAGCCTGAGATGTCAGACTGGAATATCGATCAAGCAGAAGAGTTATACGGTGTTAACCGCTGGGGTGCCGGCTATTTCTCCATTGGCGAAAACGGCAACATTCAAATTCGACCGAATCACCGCTTACCCGATGTCACTATTGATATGAAGGAAGTGGTGGACGAAATTGTCTCGGAAGGCATTCAGTTTCCGGCCGTTATCCGCTTTCATGACATTTTGCGCTCGCAGGTTGAAATCATTAACGAGACCTTTGGTAAGCTGATAGCTGACGCCAATTATCAGGGGAAATACTGTGGCGTATTCCCAATTAAAGTGAACCAAATGCGCGAAGTGGTTGAAGAAATCATGGACGCCGGTGAACCTTATAACTATGGCCTTGAGGCTGGCTCTAAGCCGGAGCTGATGGCCGTGATGGCGTACAACGACAATCCCGATGCGCTGACTATTCTCAATGGCTACAAAGACAAAGACTACCTGACTCTGGCCCTATTGGGGCGTCAGCTGAAACGTAAAATGATCATCGTTATTGAAAAGTTCAGCGAACTGGAAATGCTGATCCCGTTAGCCAAGCAAATGGGTGTTGAACCCATGATTGGCCTGCGCTCAAAAATGATGGTGAAAAGCTCCGGTAAGTGGGCCAGCTCCAGCGGCGACCGTGCCAAGTTTGGTTTGAGCATTGCCGAAATTCTGAATGTTATTGAACGTTTGCGTGAAGAAGACATGCTGCATTGCGCCAAGCTACTGCATTTTCACATTGGTAGCCAGCTGTCCGATATTCGTAAAATTAAAGAGGCCGTCAACGAAGGCGCGCGTTTGTACGCCAAATTAGTACAGGAAGGCGTGCCTTTAGAGTATTTAGACATCGGTGGCGGACTCGGCATCGATTACGATGGTACCAGCACCACCAGCGACTCTTCGCGCAACTACTCAACCGAAGAGTATGTTGCCGACGTGGTCTGGGGTGTGAAACAAATTTGTGATTTAGAAAAAGTGCCCCACCCTGACTTAGTCAGTGAAAGCGGCCGTGCAATGACCGCGCACCACAGCTGCGTCGTTACCAATATTGTCGGTGAAATGAAGCCCGCTGGTACACAATTTGATATCAGCGCCAGTGAAGACGAGCACATTCTGGTCAAGAATATGCGCGAGTTACACAGCTCCGGCGACCAATTCCACCCGCAGGAACGTTACAACGACGCAGCGGGTTACAAACAGAATGCCTATGAAGCTTTTAAGCTGGGTATTTTGTCGCTAACCGAGATGGCCAAGCTTGATACCATGTATTGGCAGATACTGACCGATATTCATCATTCACTGGATAGAGACACTTACGTTATTCAGGAACTGGAAGAGCTGGAAGACATGCTGGCCAGTCAGTACCTGTGTAATTTTTCGGTATTTCAATCTGCCGCCGATACCTGGGCCATTGGGCAAGTTCTGCCTATCGTACCTATTTCGCGCCTGAACGAGCAGCCAGAAGTGCGCTGCTCTATTGCGGACATAACGTGCGACAGTGACGGTAAGCTCAGTAAATACATTGAAGGTACTGAAATTAGCGATAATATTCCAATGCATAGCCTGCGCAAAGGTGAGGACTACCATGTGGGTTTATTCCTCACCGGCGCCTACCAGGACGTTATGGGCGATATGCACAACCTGTTCGGACGCTTGACCGAAGTACATGTGTACTGCCACGACGATGAACCCGGCGACTTTTATATTGAAGAAGTAGTACCGGGCACATCGGCCGAAAAAGTACTGCAAACCATGCAGTACAATACCGAGTACATGGCCAAAACAGTGAAGAAACAAATTGACCGGCAAGTACGCAAAGGTTCATTAGCGCCACGTGAAGGTGTCCGCTGGACAAACTTCTACGAGCACTGTTTAGCCGGCAGCACCTACTTACGCGTTGAATAATTCACCAAAACAACCGCTTAATGTGCAATTACTGAGCAAACAGTAAAAAAGGCTAGAAAAGCGGTTGACTCGAAACCGAAAAAAACGTTTAATACACGCCGTTGCCCGGATAGCTCAGTCGGTAGAGCAGAGGATTGAAAATCCTCGTGTCGGTGGTTCGATTCCGCCTCCGGGCACCACCATTTTAAAGCCCTGCACGCAAGTGCGGGGCTTTTTTGTTTCCCCGATTGTCCCAGATTTGTATCACTTGTCTCATCAATGTTGCTAGCAACACGCTTTAAATGCTGACCAGCAAGATGAGCATTGAACTTCCCAAACCTTGCTAGACCCTTTGAACATATACATCCAGTCACTTCCGTTATATGCTTATTCTAAAGCTACAATTAATGTCGTTACACCATGAAAATAGATCGCTCGTTCAAAAAGCTCGCCAATACACTTCCTTACATGCTCGCTTTTGTCGATAGCAAAAGGCGCTATAAGTTTGTCAATGCAGCGTATGAGAATTTTTTTGGTGTAAAACTAAAGAATATAAAAAGCAAAACAATCGCTGAAATTGTGGGGGATGAATCCTATAGAAAAATTTCTGAGATCCACGACCGCGTGCTACAAGGCGAAGAGCTTGATCTTTCCGAAAGAGTAGAACTTAATGACGGGCGCAGCATTCAACTCGAGATAAAATATATACCCAATGTCGAAACGCTCAGCAAACGGGTTAATGGCTTTTTTGCAATAATCAATGACGTAACCGAGTATGCCAGCGCAGCTGAGGTTTTACGTGCTGTGCACGATGTCGTCAATCGACAGTCAAAAACACTGTCCACTGATCGCATTGCCAACAAGCTCCTTAAACTTGGTTGCCATTACTTGCATGCACAAACAGGACTTGTCAGCCATGTTACTGACGACGACTACGTCGTCAAATACTCCTATTCTGAAACAGAGGACATTCCAGCTGATACCACTTTTTCAGTGGGTGAAACATACTGTTCTGTAACACTCGAGTCTAACAAGGTCATCGCTACCACGCACGCCTCGGAGAGTCCTGAGTACGCTGGGCACCCCTGTTTTGAAAAGTTCCAATTAGAGACTTATCTGGGCTTACCCATTAAAATTAATGGACAAACGTGGGGAACACTCAACTTTACGAGCCCAGAAACACGTCTCACACCATTCACCGAACTTGATATCGAGCTAATGAGCCTAATATGCTCTGCTATTGAAAATATTATTATTAATTCTTCTAAAACAAAGAAACTGGAAAAACTGGCTTATACCGACTTTTTGACGGGCCTTTCAAATCGTCTGTTCATAACTGAGCGTTTTGAAGAGTTACAACCAAACGACAATCAGACGTCAAATATAACCTGCTTTGCCATAATTGATATAGATCATTTCAAAACAATAAATGACAATTATGGCCATGATGCAGGTGATAAAGCACTTCAGCAGACAGCCCGAAAAATAGCAGAACAAGTGCGTGCCAGTGACTGCGTATCTCGCGTTGGAGGCGAAGAGTTCGCCGTCATATTGACAAACATCCCACGAGAAAACGCTCAGTCTACCCTGGAAAAACTTCGTCAAGTAGTTGCTGAGAATAAGGTGGCCCTAGGGGATAAAAGCGTCGTCAATGTCACCGTATCAATAGGTGCAACAGAGCTCACAGTAGATGATGAATTTAATACCGACTACAAAAAAGCTGACATCGCACTCTACGAAAGTAAAAAACAAGGCCGGAATAGGGTGACTTGGCACTACGAGTAAAGCTACAGAGTATTTAAAATAAGCCCCGTGTATCTGCAGGACTTATTCTTATTCTGTCTCAGACTAAATATCAATAAGCGCCTTCGCTATAAATCAGCTCATAGCTATGACTATAAATTTCTAAGATATTCCCAAATGGGTCTTCCATGTAAATCATACGGTAAGGTTTTTCGCCAGGATAATAATACCGAGGCTTTTCCATACGTCGTTTACCACCAGCCGCTTCAACACGGTCAGCCAACTCTTCAACATTGGGATCTTGCACACAAAAGTGGAAAATTCCGGTTTTCCAGTACTCAAAGTTATCATCAGGGTTCTGTTGATTCTCGAACTCAAATAGCTCTATGCCAATTCTGTCTCCTGTCGACAAATGAGCAATCCGAAAGCGATTCCAGCCGGCTCCGAAAACGTCGGTACACATTTCACCTATCGCACTGTCGTCTTCCTCTATATCAGTTGGTTTCATAATCAAATACCAGCCCATAACCTCAGTATAAAACTCAACCGCTTGCTCTAAGTTTGGAACCGAAATACCGATATGCGAAAAACTTCTTGGATATACGTTACTCATACAACCTCCTCTTTTTAAGATAGAAGAAGGCTACCTGAGCGATTACATAATTTAAAATTATGATTTATCATTAAACTCATCAAATTTTGTAATGGATTTTAACATGCTAAACACAACGTGGCTCCGCACTTTTTGTACCCTTGTCGAAATCGGTCATTTCACTCGTACTGCAGAAGTGCTTCACATGACACAATCGGGCGTAAGCCAGCATGTACAAAAGCTGGAAGCTCAGATCGAAAAAACTCTGCTCATTAGAGAAAAGAAACAATTTCGTCTTACGGAGACGGGTCAGCGTTTATACAGCGAGGCTAACCGTTTGCTTGCGGAACTCTCAAACCTTTCAAACGTCGTTACGTCTGACCCTGCCTTTGAAGGCTTAGTTAAGATAATGTCGCCGGGCAGTGTTGGACTTAAGCTTTATCCCCATTTACTATCTCTCCAAAAAAAGCATCGTCAGCTAGTCATGGATTATCGATTCGCCCCCAATTCAGACATAGAAAATGCTATTGCAGAATCAGCTGCGGATATCGGAATTATGTCTTCAAAACCATCGCTACCGGATATCGATTGTGAGGCAATTGGGAGTGAACCACTACTTTTGGTCACCCCCGCTCACGTTGAGACGCCCAGTTGGGGTTCATTGAAGACCCTTGGTTTCATCGATCACCCAGACGGCAGTCACCATGCGGATCTCTTATTGAGTGCCAACTACTCCGAATTCCAACACAGTAATTTATTTATTCAGCGAGGGTTCTCTAATCAAATCAGTCTAATTCTCACTCCTGTTAGTATGGGACTGGGTTTTACCGTGCTGCCTGCCTACGCAGTCGAAGCCTTTCCAAAATCCGATAAAATAAAGTCTCATCATTTGAACCATCCAGTGAGCGAAACGCTTTACCTTTGTACCCGAAGAAACACTCAACTCCCGAATCGGATTAAAACCGTCGTCGCTGATATTAAACAACGAATTTGAACTCAACATAGTGACACTTGATTTTTATAGACAGTTAGTCTATTTTTTTAAGAATGGAAACTCGGAATAAACAAAAACAAACTCGCGGCCGCCCTAAAAAGAATGTCGAGGGTCACAATCAAACTAGACAGCGTTTGCTGCGAGCCGGAACTGAAGCGCTCACAGAGTCTGGGTATTCAAGCATAGGATTAGACTCTATTTTAAAACGTGAGGGCATTCCTAAAGGTTCTTTTTACTATTATTTCAGTAGTAAAGAGACATTCGGCCAAGAGATCATTGAAAGCTACAATCAGTTCTTTAAGAACAAACTGGTTAAATGCTTGCAGCCGAGCCGCCAACAGCCGCTATCAGGCTTCCATGCTTTCGTTGCCGACGCCATTAGCGGTATTGAGAAATATCAATTTCAGCGCGGTTGTTTAATCGGTAATCTTGGACAGGAACTGAACACCCTGCCGCCTAGCTTTCGAAGCCAATTGGCCAGTGTTTTCTCACAATGGAGTGATCTGCTTGCCGACTATCTGCGAGAGGAGCAAGCCTATGGCCACATCGCAAACTCGTTAAGTTGCGCCCAACACAGCGAGTTATTTTGGATTGGCTGGGAAGGTGCCGTGCTTCACGGTAAGTTACAAAAAAGCTCGCAGCCCATTCAGTTATTTGCCGACTATTTTGTAAACACACTCAATAGATAAGTTTTTTATCTTTTTATAGACGATCAGTCTAATTTTGGAGGCTTTTATGTTTAACGCCATTGTTATCACCAAACACGATGAGCAACTCACTGAATTAACGTCGATAGATAAATCGATGCTGAGTAACGGCGATGTGACCGTCGATGTCGCTTATTCAACTTTGAACTATAAAGATGCGCTGGCTATTTGCCAGAAGCCCGGAGTCGTGCGCCAGTGGCCCATGATCCCCGGCATTGATTTAGCCGGGACAGTGATAGAGTCCTCCAGCGACCGTTTTGCAGCCGGCGACAAGGTATTATTAAATGGCTACGGCGTTGGCGAGGTGCACACCGGAGGGTTAGCACAAATAGCCCGCGTAAAAAGCGAATGGTTAGTACCCTTACCAAAAGGTATCAGTCTTAAACAATCAATGGCCATTGGTACAGCTGGCTACACCGCTATGTTGTCCGTATTAGCACTGGAGCAGCAAGGTGTTACGCCAAGCTCTGGCGACATTTTAGTCACCGGCGCTGCGGGCGGTGTGGGATCAATAGCCACATCCTTGCTCAGCAAACTTGGTTACACAGTCATTGCAGTATCAGGCCGCTCTGAACAAACAAGTTATCTCAAAACACTCGGTGCTTCTGAAGTTCTGACACGCAGTGATTTTGAGAGTCCAGCCAAACCTCTGGCAAAAGAGCGATATGCCGGTGTGATTGATGTTGCAGGATCAAATGTGTTGGCCAATGCAATTGCACAAACTCAATATGGCGGTGTTGTAACTGCGTGTGGATTAGCTGCCGGTATGGACTTACCCACAAGTGTGGCACCGTTTATTTTGCGTGGCGTAAAACTAATAGGTATCGACAGCGTTATGGCTCCCATGCAAGACCGCTTAGCAGCGTGGGACCGGTTAACAAAAGATTTAGACTTATCAATGCTGGATAGCATGACACAAACTGTCAGTCTTAAAGAGGTTCAGGAGCTAGCGCCACAATTGCTCAAAGGCCAAGTGCGCGGCCGTACGGTAGTTGATGTGAATAACTAATCTAGATATATAAAGACTAGCGATATTGAAGTTGAGGTTACGTTCTTTTACTTAACTCTTTTCAATAGCTTTAGCAAATATTGATGAATCCACTATCCATCATAAAAATGAAATTGATTGAACCGAGTCTTTACTTTGGCGTTGACGAAATGAGCAGCAAACATTTCGTCGACGCCTATCTGCGAATAATTTAACAATCTCACTCAAACAAGTTAAAGGGGTCATCCACTGAACGAGACGGCTCGGTAAACCAAAAAGACCCCTCTTCTGACATATAAAAATGGTCTTCCAGGCGCACACCGAACTTCTCAGGGTTAATCACCATAGGCTCATTGCTAAAGCACATACCGGGCGCTAGCTCGGTTTTATCGCCGCCCACTAAGTACGGCCACTCGTGCAAATCCATACCAATCCCATGCCCGGTTCTATGCGGCACACCCGGTAATTGATAGTCGGCCTCCAGGCCCTGTTCTTTTAATTTAACACGCACGGCGTCATCCACAGACTCACAAGTCTTACCCAGTACAGCGGCATCAAAGGCGGCTTGTTGCAAATCACGTTCGTACTGCCAAAATTTCTGCTGCTCTTCAGTTGCAGTGCCAAAAGCATAAGTACGAGTAATATCAGAATGATAGCCGTGCAACTTGCAGCCAGTATCAATCAGTACCCAGTCGTCTTTTTCTAAGCGCTGTTCGTAATTAACGCCGTGTGGGTAGCTGGTGCCCTTGCCAAATAACACAATACAGAAAAACGAACCGGACGCTCCCACCTTACGATGTGCTTTCTCAATAAAAGCTCTGACTTCCGACGCTGTGATGCCCTCGTGCAGCATGGCGCCTGTGGCTCTGTGCACAGCCATAGTCATATCCATTGCGGACTGAATTAACGCCAATTCCGCCGGAGATTTATGCATCCGGCAGGCTGCGGTAATGACTTTAGCATCACACATTGTCTCAGCCGACTTGCGTTCCTCCAGCTGTGCCACCACGCTGTAGGGTGTGGATTCATCTAATGCCAGCTTATAGCCATCAGAAAAGTGCTCAGTGAAGAACCCCAACAACCGTTCGTAGGGTGATTCGTGTTCGTCCCACAAAACCGTATCCATGGGCAGTATCATTGCCTGAGTTAATGAACCGACTTCAAACGCCGGCGCTATCAAAGTGACATCGCCTTCAACCGGAAGAACAGCGCCAACCAGGCGTTCACTGGGGTACCACTTTAAACCAGTAAAGTATTCTAAGTTGGTTCCTGCATTTAGGTACATAGCGCTAATACCTTGCTCCTGCATCAGTGCCTGCGCCCTAGCAACGCGTTGTTGGTATTCTGCCAACGCAATAGGCTGAATACCTGCGGTCATATTTTCCAAAGCATTTAGGGCTTCTTCAGCTCGCGCAATTCCTACACCATGCGTCATAAAACACTCCTCTTAATAATTCAGCCACCATGGCTTGGTTGAACCTGACGTGAACGTTAGGTTACATGAATAATCTCAACTGACTGTAGACCGCGGTTGGTTTTCCATTGAATAGACTGCCCTACGGAAAGACCAATAAGCGCTGCTCCCAAAGGAGCAAAAACCGATAAACTGTCTTCATATTTATCCACCTGATCAGGCGCGGTCAGAGTTTTTGTAAAAACTTTCCCCGTTTCTAAAACCTTAAAAGTCACTTGCCGATTCAGACAAGCAACGTCGGCGGGCATGACATTCGGCTCAACAATTTTAGCACGGGCCAGCTCAACCTCTAACTCATCCAAAAACTCCCGGGGTAAACTGGTCTCATCTAAATGATGTTCAATTACGGCCATATCGACACACGAAATAACAATGTTAGGTCTTGTATTCATAATTCTCTCTCATAAAAAAAGGGCTCCGGAGAGCCCTTTAAGTTTACTCTTCAAGTTTTTTTTTCTTCTTTTCTTTTCGTTTTTCTTTCAACGTTAACTGCGGTTTTTTCTTCTGTTTTTCTTTACTCATTGGATTCACCTTATCTGTTCAACTGTTTAAATTAATCGACACATTGCACAACTAAGTTACTCCAAAGCACTACCCTCCTTTGAGTTCCGGCTAGGCACCAACAGATGCGAGTCGATTCTGGTTTACCGTCAGAACCTCCCACTTTATTGATATATCTTTAACAATAACTGTTGCCATATCGCCGACACGGAGCCCAAGCAAACTCGAGCCTAAAGGAGAAATAAAAGACACCAGGTAACTGTCAGTATCCACCATCTCAGGAGGAACCAGCCTAACCTTTACTTGCTCCATTGTTTTTACATTACGCAGAACAACCGACGTTCCAACTCGAATGCGTTTTTCCATTAAAGCTTCTTTTGACTCGCTGAATTCAAGTCTATTCAACAAAATACTAAGCTCTACGGGATCAATCAGCATTTGCTGCCCCGCCTCCTGAAAAATTGGGTTTGACGGACAAACCGAGGTTTTACAGAATCTAAATGCACGCTTAAGCACGGCTTTATCTCCAACCGGACTGAACACTAAATTATTTAAAGGGAATAACAGACAGACTAGCCGGACGCTTAAAGCGCGTCCGGCTTAATTTGGAAAGGTGAGAGCGGTACTCTGTATTGAATAGTTAGACTTAAACATGATGTCCTCAAAACAACTTGAGGACATCATAGCCCGTTAAAAATTTAAAGCAAGCCAGTGACATTATTTAGTCGAGCAGCGTACTTCAGTTCATTTTTAAAATAGAATTTATCGACAGAAGGCTGCATGAAAACAGGACAAGTCACAATACACATGCGGGTAACGCCGGCATGACCGAAACAAAGTCTCATTGCTTCCCTTTGCTCGTTCTTTGTTAGTATCTGCTCCCAGTAACCCGAGTCTGAGTTTAATCCGGAACCTTTATAAACTTGAAAGCCATGAGAGGGTAAAACTTTAGCTCCGCTTAGTCGTTCTTCCCAATATTTGGTCACAAGCACAAACCTGAACTTTCAATGAAATTATAAGAACCTGATTATTAAAGAAATTATTTCTGGCCTAAGAATTGCTTTGTTGTCCATAATAAGAAGATAAGAACAACAAGGAACCATCATGAGTGTAAAGTTTGAAGATCGCCCAATAGAAAAAGTCCGCGAAGAAACCATCGACCAACTGGTCATGAATTACAGCCACGGTGAGCTGTCGGCAGAAGCCTTTGAACGCCGGCTTGATCAAGCCATGGACGCGACGGCACATAGCCAGCTGGCGGAATTGGTAGAAGACCTGGAGCTGAAGCCAGATACCTCATACGACAGCATGAAAGAACAGCAATTCTCGCCACATTACGGCGAGGGGCGTGTTCAACCGACGGAAAACGTCGTCTCTATACTGTCCTCTAATGAGCGCTGTGGTGTTTGGACGGTTCCACGTGAAATCACCATCTATTCCCTGTTGGGCTCAGTAGAACTCGATTTTACCGATGCCGTATTCCAACACCCGGACGTCACGATTAAAGTTGTCGGAGGGCTCTCGAGCCTGGATATTTTTGTGCCTGAAGAAATCACCATTAGCACCAACGTCTTTAGCATTCTTGGTTCTACAGAGAATAAAGCCCCGTCTATGGGCAACTTAAAGCAGGCACCACATATACGTATTGAGGGCTTCCAGGTACTGGGGTCTGTTGAGGTAAAAGTGAAACGCACCATAAAAGAGAAGTTTGTTGCCTTTGCAAATAGCTTAAAAGGCACCTTTCAATCTCGTTAGTGTCGGAGTAAATTGGAGCTAACACTCAATTTAACGGAGAGTTAGCTCCATGAAACTCTATGAAATGGCAAAAGCGCCCAACCCTAGGCGGGTGCGGATGTTTCTCGCAGAAAAAGGGCTGCTGGACAAAGTCTACTGCGTTGAGCTCAACCTGGCCAAAGGCGAGAACTTAACGCCGGAATTTGAACGCAAAAACCCAATGAAAAAAGTGCCGGTACTGGAGCTCGACAACGGCACCTGCATTGGCGAAACCATGGCCATTTGCCGTTACTTTGAAGCCGCCTTCCCGGAATCTGAAGCCTTACTAGGCAATACCGCCGAAGAGCAGGCCATTATCGAACAATGGACACGCTGGATAGACTTTTATTTGTTTACCCCAATTGGCATGTGTTTTCAGCACACCACCGACTACTTCAAACACAAAATGACACCCATAAAAGAGTGGGGTGAGGCAAACCACACAGCAACCCTGACCTTCTTCGACTTTCTGGAAAAACACTTAGCGAATCATCAATTCATTGCGCTGGAACGTTTTACCATTGCTGACATTAACGCCTTTTGCACGGTCGATTTTGCAAAGGTGATTCAGCTGCGTGTCGATGAGCGCTGGCCTAATCTAAAAGCCTGGTACGAGCGTATGAAAGAGCGCGACTCATCAAAGGTTTAAGGGGTACATATGATTGAACTCTACACGGCAGCGACACCCAACGGTTACAAAGCTACAGTCACGTTAGAAGAAATGGGACTGGACTATAAACTGCACCACGTTAAGTTACAGGACAACGAGCAAAAGCGCCCGGACTTTCTGAAAATGAACCCCAATGGCCGCATCCCGGTGATTGTTGATAAAGACAACAACGACTTCGTAGTCTTTGAATCGGGCGCTATTATGCTCTACCTGGCTGAAACCTACGACAAGCTTAACCCTAAAGACCCGAAAGAACGCTCACGTATGATCCAGTGGCTGATGTTTCAAATGGGAGGCGTTGGTCCCATGATGGGTCAGGCCAATGTCTTCTATCGGTATTTCCCAGAGAAACTGCCCTCAGCCATTGAGCGCTACCAGAACGAAACCCGCCGGCTATTTGAAGTGCTGAACACACGGTTAGGCGAATCGGAATACTTAGCAGGTGATAATTTCTCGTTAGCGGATATTGCTAACTGGTGTTGGGTACGCACCCATGACTGGTCCGGTGTCAGTCTTGACGGTCTGGAAAACCTGAAGCGATGGATGAACACCATTAGCGAACGTCCTGCCTGCCAACGCGGTGTGACAAAGCCGGAGCGAATGGGCGACCCTGACGAGCTGGTCAAGAACGCCCAGAAAATGGTGCAGCGTTAAGCGGCAGCTAGCTGTGCAAGGTATTCATCGTAACTACCGGCAAAGTCACGTAAGCCTTTGTCGGTTATTTCGATAATACGCGTAGCCAAAGTCGACACAAACTCGCGGTCATGGCTGACAAACAACAAGGTACCTTCAAACTGCTCCAGTGCCAGGTTTAACGACTCTATCGATTCCATATCCAAATGGTTCGTCGGTTCGTCCATCACCAGAATGTTCGGGCGCTGCAAAATCAGTTTCCCGAAGATCATCCGCCCTTTTTCACCACCGGATAAAATCGATACCGGCTTCTGAATATCGTCTGAAGAAAACAGCATACGACCCAGCACACCACGAATAGCCTGCTCGTCATCGCCCGGTTTCTTCCACTGATACATCCACTCGTATACCGTCATTTCCTGCTTAAACCAATGAGCGTGATCCTGCGCGTAGTAGCCTATCGCGGCATTTTCAGACCATTTAATGCTGCCTGAGTCCGGTGTGTACTCACCCATCAAGCATTTCAGTAAGGTGGTTTTACCAATACCATTCGCGCCAATAATCGCGACCTTTTCGCCCACTTCAATTGACGTGCTTAAGCCTTTCAACACCGCTTCATCTTCAAAGCTCTTTCGTACATTCTCCGTTTCAAGCGCCAGCCGGTACAGCTTCTTCTCTTGCGTAAAACGGATGTAAGGATTCACCCGGCTGGACGCTTTAACTTCATCCAACTGAATGTTTTCCATTTGACGCTGACGAGAGGTTGCCTGCTTGGCTTTCGAGGCATTCGCCGAAAAACGGCTGACAAAGCTCTGCAACTCAGCAATTTTCTCTTTCTTCTTAGCGTTATCGCTCATTAACTGCTCGCGCGCTTGGGTAGCGGCAAACATGTATTCGTCATAGTTACCCGGGTACACGCGCAACTCACCATAGTCGATATCGGCCATATGCGTACAAACCGTGTTCAAAAAGTGACGATCGTGCGAAATAATGATCATGGTGCTTTGCTTTTCGGCCAACACATCTTCCAGCCAGCGAATGGTGTTAATATCCAGGTTGTTGGTCGGTTCGTCCAGCAGCATAATATCCGGCTCTGAAAACAACACCTGTGCCAATAACACACGAATTTTAACGCCCGGCGCCAGCGCGGACATTAAGCCAAAATGCTGCTCCACCGGTATACCTAAACCTAACAGTAATTCGCCAGCACGAGATTCAGCTGTGTAACCGTCCATTTCAGCGAATTCGGTTTCCAAATCTGCTACACGCATACCGTCTTCTTCACTCATTTCGCCACTGCTGTATATACGGTCACGCTCTTCTTTAACCGCCCACAGTTCTTCATGCCCCATAATAACGGCATCGACTACGCTGTAGTCTTCGTACGCAAACTGGTCCT
>Ga0208138_100132_pt1 | contig 48438 bp, 38 predicted proteins | sample AntRauMetaRauer3_FD_184786 | JGI IMG/M metagenome (GOLD analysis project Ga0208138, IMG submission 184786) | Saline lake microbial communities from Rauer Lake, Antarctica, in enrichment culture - Antartic Rauer Lake 3 Metagenome Rauer3 (SPAdes)... ... | reverse complement strand
GGTAACTGACTTTGCTCAGACATAGGTAACCTTGCGCATCTTTAGTTGAGAATCAGGATCATATCGTTTTATCATACAAAAACAATAACAACGGAAACACCACAATGCCCTGGACCGATCTTCTAGCGGAAGAAAAACAAAAGCCGTATTTTCAAGAACTGTGGCAGCGCGTTGAACAAGCGCGGCAGCAAAGCGTGGTGTACCCACCCAAAGAAGACGTATTCAACGCACTCAAGCTGACCGAACCCGAAAACATTAAAGTAGTTATTCTAGGGCAGGACCCATACCACGGGCCCGGGCAGGCACACGGTTTAAGCTTTTCAGTGCCCGAAGGCGTTAAGTTTCCGCCCTCGCTGCGCAATATGTTCAAAGCTATTGCCATAGACTACCCCGACACCGTATTGCCAAGACATGGTGACTTAACCAGCTGGGCAGAGCAGGGTGTGCTGCTGCTTAATACCGTATTGACCGTAGAACAAGGCAAAGCACACAGTCATGCCAGTTGGGGCTGGGAAACCTTTACTGACACCGTTATTAGCAAAGTGTCTGAGGCCACTGAGCATGTGGTGTTTTTACTGTGGGGCTCGCACGCTCAAAAGAAAATACCGCTTATAGACGGCAACAAGCACTGCATACTGACCGCGCCGCACCCATCACCTTTGTCAGCGCACCGCGGCTTTTTCGACGCCAACCATTTTCGTAAAGCCAACGATTATTTGCAGCAGCATGGGCGACAGCCAATTAAGTGGGCGTGACCACATTCCCGTATCGTTCTTTTATTTTCGCTGCCAACGCTAAACGCGCATCGGGCTCCCCATGAATTAACCGTATACGCTTAACCGGCTCTTCGGTGGCGTCAATAAAGTCCAGCAACTCCTGCTGGTCGGCGTGAGCGGAGTAACCGCCCAGGGTGTAAATGCCCGCTTTAATCCAAATGTGCTGATGGTCGAGTTCCACATAGCCGCCTTTAGGGCCGTAAGTTTGAATATCGCGCCCCGGCGTGCCCGCCGCCTGATACCCCACAAAAAGCACGTCGGTGCGCGGGTCGGGTAGCAAAGCTTTTAGGTAGTTGAGCATACGCCCACCGGTACACATGCCGCTGGCGGTCTTCATCTAAGCGTTTGTGGGCGTCCTCGTCCCATAACCCCTTCATTGCCCGGTACTGTTTGGTAAACTGCGCTGCCAAAGGGGAATCCAGAATTACCGTCATTTTATGCCATACAGGATCTTTCGTGCCGGTTTCAGCTTCCTGCTCACGCGCTGTATGAATAATGTCTTCCAGCTCGTATAAAAGCTCCTGCGTACGGCCAATACTAAAAGCCGGAATTAAAATGGTGCCCTTATTTTCAACGCAACGTTCAACCACCGACTTTAACCGCTGGGCACGGTCAGCGCGCGACTCATGGTTTCTATCGCCATAGGTACTCTCCAGCAACAGAAAGTCGGCACGCTCCAGCGGTGTTGGGTCAGGCAGCAGTGGGGTGTTTTTACAACCTAAGTCACCCGAGAACACTACACGGTAGTGAGTATTCACATTCTCAATTTCAACATACGAAGAGCCGAGAATATGGCCCGCCTGACGAAAGCGCAGTTTAAAAGGTTCTGAAGCAAACTCAGCGGGCAGCTGCAGCCAGATGTCGTAATCAACTGGGGTAAGCTGGCGCCTTAGCCGGGCAATAACCGCATCAATAATCTCGGCATTGCGGGTTAAACCAATTTTTAGAGCGTCTTCAATAACCAGTGGCAGCAACAAGGCGGTAGCTTTGGTGCAATAAATGGGGCCAGTAAAGCCTGCAATAAGCAACCATGGCACGCGGCCTACGTGGTCAATATGGCAGTGGGTTACCACCAGTGCCTGAACCTTGCTCAGGTCGAAATCAATTTCCTGGGTGTTTGAATCCGCGCCCGCACCTGAGGTTTCAGCGCCCTGAAACAGCCCGCAGTCAATTAACAGTGAGTGGTCACTGTCTACCAAAAGCTCGTGGCACGAGCCGGTAACCCCTTCAAATGCGCCGTGGTGAATGACGTCCATGTGTTGGTTCCTTGTGTTGCTATTGTCTGCGCCCGACCTAATGCCTGTAGCCTGACATTCATGTCAGGTGAGATACTCTTCCTGGCGTAAACGCCAGTCTAAAAAATGAGATTACACAAACCTAATGAAAACCGCCATAGGACAAAAGGGTGAAAAACGACAGGAACCAACCGCTCAAAATATCGTCAAAACTTTGCAATAAAGCCTTTGTAGCACAAGGCTGCATGCGCTATCATACGCGCTTGATCTAAATTTAGTGATGCAAAAACTAACAACAAAATAACAGAGCTATCGGTCTATGGGAGCCGCACCCCATGGGCGGTAGCGTGCCTCAAGGCCTAACAATGAATAAAGACACTCAACAAGCACCATTGACTCCTCATAACTACGAACCGCAACGCCATCCGGATTACCAAGACGACGAAATTGATCTGCGCGAGCTATTTGGCATTATTTGGCAGGGCAAGTGGTGGATTATTGCTATTACCTTTGTGTTTGCCGTAGGTTCGGTTATTTACTCATTAAGCCTGCCGAATATTTATAAGTCGGAAGCGACATTGGCCCCAACCAGCGGTGGCGGGCTGTCACAAATGGCGGGGCAACTAGGCGGTTTGGCAAGCTTAGCGGGTGTGAATTTAGGCGGAAACAGTACAGACAAAACCACCATTGCACTCGAAATTTTAAAGTCTCGCGCTTTTATAAAAAGCTTTGTTGAAAAATACGATATTTTGCCAGAGCTTATGGCGGTTGAAGAGTGGAACCGCGGCACCGGTATTGTATTTAATAACGAAGTGTATAACCCAGACACGAATGAATGGTTGAGGGAAGTTGAGCCGCCACAACAACCGAAGCCGTCTAGTTGGGAATACGTAAGAGTTTTCAGAGAAGAGTCGCTTCAAATAAGTAAGGATGAAGAGACTGGCTTAGTGACGGTTGCGGTAAACCATCAATCCCCCAAAGTGGCGGAGCAGTGGGTTGAATGGTTAGTTAAAGACATTAACAACTATATGCGTGAACGCGACATTAGGGAAGCGCGCAGAAGCTTAGAGTATTTAAATAAAGAGCTACAAAGCACCTCGTTAAGCGACATGCAACAAGTGTTTTATCAGCTTATAGAGAAGCAAACCCAAACCATTATGCTAGCAAATGTTAGACCTGAGTATATTTTCCAAACGCTCGACCCAGCCGTAGTACCAGAGCAGAAAGCCAAGCCATCGCGCGCCTTAATTTGCATTATTGGCACCTTTTTAGGCGGTTTCTTAAGTGTCGGCTTCGTGTTAGTTAGAAATATATTTAGAAAAGAGGATGTAGCCTGACGCTATTGCGTCAGGTGCGATATTTAATACATCAACTCACCTTTATAATGAATTAAATGAACTCCATGAAAATACTAGTTACAGGCGGTGCAGGCTTCATAGGCTCAGCCGTTATCCGCCACTTAATTAACGGCACTACTCACAGTGTGGTCAACGTCGACAAGCTCACCTACGCAGGCAACTTAGAAAGCCTGGCATCAGTCAGCGACAATAACAGCTACGCGTTCGAACAAGTGGATATTTGCGACACCAACGAAATAAAGCGAGTGTTCGAACAGCACCAACCCGACCTGGTCATGCATTTAGCTGCCGAATCCCACGTGGATCGCTCTATAGACGGGCCGGGTGAGTTCATGCAAACCAATATCATTGGTACCTACACGTTATTAGAGCAAGCAAGAGCTTATTGGCAGGGCTTATCGAAAGCTAAAAAACAAGTTTTTAAGTTTCATCACATATCGACTGACGAAGTGTATGGTGACTTGCTTCATCCGGACGAACAAGAATCAGAAGATGAATTACCATTATTCACAGAAGCTACTGCTTATGCACCAAGCTCGCCTTACAGCGCTTCAAAAGCCAGTAGTGATCATTTAGTAAGAGCTTGGTATCGGACGTATGGTTTACCAACGGTTATTACTAACTGCTCAAATAACTACGGGCCGTACCACTTCCCGGAGAAGCTCGTTCCATTAATGATTTTGAATGCATTAGAGGGCAATCTGTTGCCAGTTTACGGCAAAGGCAATCAAATACGAGATTGGTTATACGTAGAAGACCATGCTCGAGCACTGGTGAAAGTGGCCGTTGAAGGCCAAGTTGGTGAAACCTATAACATTGGCGGTCATAACGAAAAACAAAACATTGAAGTGGTGAGCACTATTTGTGAAATACTCGACGAGTTAGTGCCGAAGAGCAGTTCATATAAAGACTTAATAAGCTACGTTGAAGACCGACCAGGCCACGACATGCGCTACGCCATTGACTCTACTAAAATTAAAAATGATTTAGGCTGGGTGCCGGAAGAAACCTTTGAGTCGGGTATTCGGAAAACGGTGCAGTGGTACCTAGATAATAAGGAATGGTGCCAGAGAGTTCAGGATGGTAGTTACCAACGTGAGCGATTAGGTAGTGCTCAGTCAGGAGAGGTTACATGAAAGGAATAGTACTAGCCGGCGGCTCAGGAACACGCTTATACCCAATAACAAAAGGCGTGTCGAAGCAGCTACTGCCAATTTATGACAAACCGATGATTTATTACCCGCTATCGGTATTAATGTTGGCGGGTATTCGTGAAATATTGATTATCTCCACGCCTGAAGATTTGCCTAATTTCGAAAAGTTGTTAGGTGATGGCTCTCAGTTCGGTATAGAGCTTAGTTACAAAGAGCAGCCTAGCCCTGATGGTTTAGCACAAGCCTTTATTATTGGTGAAGAGTTTATTGGCGATGACAGTGTCTGTTTAGTGCTTGGCGACAATATTTTTTATGGTCAAGGTTTCAGCCCCAAGCTTAAGCATGCTGCCGAGCAGGCGGGTGGAGCTACAGTTTTTGGGTATGAGGTAAAAGACCCGGAGCGTTTTGGTGTTGTCGAATTTGATGATACGCAAAAAGCAATCTCTATTGAAGAAAAACCAGAAAAGCCAAAGTCTAGTTTCGCGGTAACCGGGCTCTATTTTTACGACAACGATGTCGTTGAAATAGCCAAGAATGTTAAACCTTCAGATAGAGGTGAACTTGAAATTACCAGTATAAATCAAGCTTACCTAGAGCGCGGCGACTTAAATGTAGAATTACTTGGCCGCGGTTTTGCATGGTTAGATACTGGAACCCATGAAAGCCTTTTAGAAGCAGCTCAGTTTGTAGAGACCTTAGAGAAGAGGCAAGGTTATAAAGTAGCTTGCATAGAAGAAATTGCGTTCAATAGGGGATGGCTTTCCAGAGAGCAATTAGTGGAAACCGGAACAGTAATGAAAAAAAATAGCTATGGCCAATATCTGCTGGAGTTAGCAGAGGGAAAAGAATGAGTTTAATAAAACTTGTAATGCTACCTTCTCTTGGAGATGAGAGAGGTTCATTAGTGGCAATCGAAGCATCTAGAGTTATTCCATTCGAAATCAAACGTGTTTACTATATTTTTAAAACACAAAGTGGCGTATCTCGAGGTTTTCATGCCCACAAAGAATTGAAACAACTGGCTGTTTGCGTGTCAGGTAAGTGCAAAATATTGCTAGATGATGGTAAGCAGCAAGAAGAAGTTTGGTTAGATTCTCCGACGAAAGGCCTCATTATTGAAGATATGACTTGGCGAGAAATGCATGATTTTAGTGAAGATTGTGTACTTCTTGTATTAGCTAACCAACACTATGACGAGTCGGATTACATTAGGAACTATAAGGATTTCGTCGAGCAGGTAAGCTTATGACGTTTATTCATCCTTTAGCCGATGTAGCAGAGGGTCGAATTGGTGAAGGTACAAAGATTTGGCAATTTGTTGTAGTGCTAAAAGGTGCTCAAATAGGCAGAGACTGTAATATTTGCGCCAATACTTTAATCGAGGGTAATGTCGTTATTGGCGATCGCGTCACTGTAAAATCAGGTGTGCAGATATGGGATGGTGTACGATTGGCCAATGATGTATTTATAGGGCCAAATGCTACCTTCACAAATGACAACTATCCTCGTTCTAAACAATATCCAGAAAAGTTCCTGGAAATCAATGTATGCAGAGGTGCTAGTATTGGCGCGAATGCTACGATTTTGCCCGGAATTACTATTGGAGAGGAGGCTATGGTTGGAGCCGGTGCTGTTGTTACTGAGGACGTTCCCCCTAGAGCCGTTGTTGTAGGAAATCCATCCCGTATAGTCAGGTATCAAGAATAATGGTTCAATTTTTAGATTTAAAAGCGATAAACAGCCAATATCGCGATGAGCTTGTAACGGCTGCAACTAGAGTTATTGAATCGGGTTGGTATATTCAGGGCGCTGAAGTAAAAGCCTTCGAAGAAGAGTTTGCGACTTATTGTGGAACAAAAGATTGTATAGGTGTAGCGAATGGCTTAGACGCTTTGACTCTTACGTTAAGAGCCTGGAAAGAGATGGGTAAACTTAAAGAAGGGGATGAAGTCATTGTTCCGGCAAATACATATATTGCCAGCATATTAGCCATTACTGAAAATCGTTTAAAGCCAATTCTTGTTGAGCCTGACGAAGCCACCTTTAATTTGTGCCCACAAAAAACTGCTGCCGCAATCACCCCAAATACTAAAGCAATACTTGCAGTGCATTTGTATGGTCGAATTTCTCCAATGCCTGAAATCATGAAACTCGCAAATGAAAATGACTTATTAGTCTTAGAAGATGCCGCTCAGGCTCATGGAGCTTCTATTGGAGGGCGAAAAGCTGGTAGCTGGGGACATGCTGCAGGTTTCAGTTTTTACCCTGGTAAGAACCTTGGGGCTCTTGGAGATGCTGGGGCAGTTACTACTAGTGATAAACAGTTAGCGAAAACGATTCGCGCGTTGGGTAATTACGGTAGCCATAAAAAGTATGAGAACTTATATCAAGGGGTAAATAGTCGGTTGGATGAAATTCAAGCGGCTATGCTTCGAGTAAAATTAAAATATCTAGATAATGAAATTGAACATCGCCGAAATACAGCGGAATACTATTGCAAGCATATCGAAAATTCTGAAGTTCGTTCACCAGCTTTAGAAGCACGTGAAAGCCATGTCTGGCACTTGTTTGTCGTTCGTTCAGTTCAGCGGAGAGCCCTGCAACAGCATTTGGCAGAGCAAGGAATACAGACGTTGATTCATTATCCTGTGCCGCCGCATCAACAGCAGGCTTATAACAATTGGAATGAGCAGAGGTATGCAGTTTCTGAAGAGATTCACGAGCAAGTTTTGAGTTTGCCTATAGGCCCTACAATAGGAATGGAAGAAATAGAGCAAGTTGTGCGACATGTAAACGGATTTGGCTGATGTTAAAGTTGATAAGGCAAAGCTTACCGAAGCCGCTTAAGAAAGTTCTGAGTAATATCAAAAAGAGAACATATGATAATTGGAAAAAAAAATTATTCTTTAAGCGAATGCAATTAAAGCACATTGCTCTTTTAAAAAAATTAAAAGATAAAGATAAGATAAAAGTTGTCTTTCTAGTGTTACATAAGAGTGTATGGAAGGTGGATCCTTTGTTTAAAAAAATGTTAGAAGATCCGCAGTTCGAGCCACTAATTTTGGTCTGTCCGTATACATCTATAAGTTTAGAGGGTACGAGGCAAGACATGATGGATGTATATAAATACTTTAATGAAAAAGGTTATCCGGTTATTTCGGCTTACACGGCGAAAGGAAGGCGATGGCGGGAATTAAGCGAGCTAGGAACTGATATAGTTTTTTTTACAAATCCTTACAAACTAACTAAGTCTCTATATTACGAAGAAGCTTACAAGAATTATTTGTGCTGCTACGTTCCTTATTATTTCATGGCGACGACTCATACCGGAGAGTTGAGCAGTCAATTGAATACGTTGATGCTCAATTCTATGTGGAGAATTTACTGGCCCCATCAATATGTATTTGAGCAGTTCAGTAGACACTCAGTAGCGAACGGGAAAAATAGCAAACTTACTGGTTACCCAGCTACAGAAGTATTTTTGCAGTCAGGGCATTTAAAAGAACAAACAAAGAAAGCTTGGAAAACTCAGAAATCTAAGAAGAGAAAAATAATTTATGCTCCTCACCATACTATCGAAAATAATGATTCTTCTCTTTCTACATTTTTACAATATGGAAATTTTATTAGACAGCTTTCAAATGAATATCAAGATAGAGTTCAATGGTCATTCAAACCCCATCCAATCTTAAAAGAAAAGCTTTGTGCGCATCCGGATTGGGGAGATAAGAGAACTAATGAATATTATCAGTACTGGAGAGAAAACCCTAATACACAGTTAGACTTAGGTGGTTACGATGATTTATTTAATGAATCCGATGCTCTGATTCACGATTGTAGTTCTTTTATAGTAGAATATTCTTTCACTAAGAAACCCGCATTGTATTTACTCAATCCGAAAAATAGAAGTGAATCTTTTTTAAATGAATTTGGAAAGAAAATATTTGAAAATTATAAAAAAGCAGAATGCAAGAAAGATATCGTCAGTTTTGTTGATGATATATTTAATGAGAAAGAGTCACAACTTAGTAATAAAAACTCTTTCTTTGAAAGTTATTTAGATGAACTATATATAAAAAGCACACCGTCTCAAAAAATTATTGATGACATCAAATCAGAGATCACACATTAGGAAATAGTATGAGTGAAGTTAATAGTGAACCACTTTTTGATGTTGAGAAATATTTAGACTCATGCGATAAAAGCGATCGATATTTTGATGAGAACGATGGTATATCCATTCTTGAACGTCTTGGCAAGAAAGTTGATGTAGTAAAAAAAGTATATACTTATTACTCTTTAGATTTAAAAAACGAGCGTCAGAAATAGAAATATCGGAAAAGCATTATTTAATTTTTATGAATATTCTCAAGAATCATGCTTTCGAAACTAAAGATTTTAAGCGTCTAAATACTTATCTTAAACTACTAGATATATTAAGATCTAAAAATATTTTAGATAATAAAAAAGTTAGCCTACAAAAAATTGAAGCAAAGACGTTTATACAGACATGGATAAAAGGTTGAATGCTATGAAACAGCTGCCTTTAACATTGTTGCTAGTCGATACTATTCCAGCAAATATATACTTAGCACTTCTTAAAAAGAATAACTTAAGGCCGAAAAAGATTATAAAGATATCATCTTGTGGAGTTGGCCCGAAAAGAAGGTTGATTTCAAGGTTATTTGGTCGTTTTTTTGGTTTTCACATTATTAAATTTTTAAAAAGTAAGAGGCTTAGTAAACCCCGTAATAAAGAATATGGTTTTGTTTTGAAGGAAATGTTATCTGAGTTTAATCTTTCGGAAACTGATGTAAAAGAATGTCTTAAGGGTTATTCTAGTAAAGAAATAAAAACTATTTATTGTAATAGTATTAATGATGTGTCTGTAAAAAAAGTTCTTGAAAAAGAGAAGAATAAAATTTTCCTTTTCACCGGAGGGGGAATTCTTTCGGATGATATTTTAGCTATCCCCGATTCTAAGTTTTTCCATATTCATCCGGGTATAGTTCCAGAGATTCGCGGAGCTGATTGTTTTTTTTGGTCGTGTCTGATTAAAGGTCGGCCTGGATACAGCGTTTTTTATATGAATGCTGGTATCGATACAGGTGATATATTATATAAGCGTGAGTATAAATCTAACTTTTCGTATTTGGTGAAATACAATTTATGCGCACCAGACATAAAAGATTTAATTTTATCATATTATGATCCTTGTCTTAGAATTACCGCTTTTATAGAGATGTTGAATGAATTATTAGCATTCGACTTTCATGATGGTTCATTATCTAATTTACCAACCACGCCTCAGGATGAGGAAGATGGAAGAATGTACTTTTTCATGCACGATTTGTTAATGGAAGAAGTAGTTAAAAAGATTATATGCCCTTCAAAGACTAATTAAACCAAAATTCTAAATTTACTTAAAATAATTACTCAATCCAGTACTCTTATTTGAGAAACTCCAATTGCTTATGAAAACTATCGCTGTAGCTTTATCCGCAGGTGCTCCTCATAGTGGGAATACCCCAACTATCCAACAACCAATTTCGTCCACAGAGACAGTGCTAAATTGGCAATTGAGAGCCATTAACTCAGATCTGACGTATATTATCACTGGCTATCAAAGTGATTTAATTCAAAACGTTGGAGAGAGTCAAAAATTTGTTGAGAACCATGAGTGGAGCCAGTCGGGCAGCGCATACTCCTTATTAATTACGCCTTTTTTGCGTGAAAATAAAGACTTAGAGGGAAAAGAGCTTATCGCTTTTTATGGAGATGTACTGTTTAGAAGCGACTTTATACAAAAGATTCGTAATTCATCGGCGGATCTAACTATTGCTTGGGATAGCCATAAGGATTTTAGGAAATTAGAGAAGCCGTCAGGGTCTGAAGAACGCGTATCTGTTAGAGAAGGACGACTTGAGCGGTCAGGTGTGATCCCTGACTATCTATCAAATGGGAAATTTGTCGGCGTTGTTAGGTTTACTGGCAAGAGTCTTTCGACTCTGCGCGATATCTCTCTTAATAGGATTGACGAATTTAAGAATGCTTCTCTGGCCGATTTGGTAGAGGCGTTTCGCATTGAAGGGCTTGAAGTCGCAGCAACAGATATCGAAGGTGACTGGGCAGAGGTAGGTGCAGATTCTGGTGTCGTTCGTTTTGTTCTAGGGACTAAAGCAGAGTCGTTGCAGAGACTTCGGGGATTAATTACTAAATCTAAGATTGAGGATCAGGTTTATTTTAGTGTCGCAGATTGGCGGTCTAATAGAGAAAGGATTTTATCAGAGGTAAGGGACAGGTTTGGTTCGGAGCTACTAATCGTTAGATCAAGTGCTCGCAGTGAAGATTCATTTACGCATTCTAACGCAGGTGCTTATACTAGTTTATTAAATGTAGAACCGACCAGCGAGCTAGAAAGTTCGATCGAGGAAGTTATATCTTCTTATGACAATCTGCAGGTAGACGATCAAGTTTTAGTTCAGCCTATGCTTAAGGGGGTTATATCGAGCGGTGTTGTCTTTACTCGCTCTTTAGAACATGGTGCTCCTTATTATGTAATTAACTACGATGAAACAGGTACGACAGACGGGATTACAGCAGGTAATAACAATGACCATAAAACGTTAATTATTCGACGTGACGCTAAACCTGAACAAGTGGCAAACCAAAAGCTTCTACCACTGCTAATAGCAGTCAAAGAAGTTGAGAGCTTACTTAATTTCGACTCACTTGACATTGAGTTTGCGATAACTAAATCACCAGAAAGTGAAGTTGAAATAGTACATATATTACAAGTTCGCCCTATTGCTGTCAGGAATGAAGTTGCTTTGAAAGAAGAAGGTCTTTCTGATAAACGGGATGAGGTTTTTGCTCAAGCAGAAGCTCTATGGCAGAGTTTAAAACCCCCTGCTGCTCATGTAGTTGGAGACATTCCAATATATGGTGTCATGCCAGATTGGAACCCGGCTGAAATCATTGGTACAAATCCTGGGAAGCTAGCGGAATCGCTTTATAAATATCTTATTATGGATGAAGTATGGGCGACTCATCGTGCACAGTATGGCTATCGCGATGTAAGGCCGCAACCTCTACTAGTTTCATTCGCAGGAAAACCGTATGTAGATGTGCGAGCTAGTTTTAATTCATTTATTCCAAAAAATATCAAAAATGAAGATGCGGATAAACTGGTTAGCTTTTATCTTCAATATCTAAAATCTAACCCCAAGCTTCATGATAAAGTTGAGTTTGACGTATTGCCCACCTGTGTTGGACCATCGTTTTATTGTTGGGAAAGGCGGCTTGAACAAGAAGGTGACATTACCCTCAGCTTAATAAGTAAACTGAAAGAAGGCCTTTTGAATGTTTCACGACATGCGATAGATACGACTAAAGACTATCTAAAGGATGTAGAAGTTTTGCAAGTTCGAAATGTCAATCGGAGAAACAGTTCACTAGATGTGAGTATTCGTAATGTTAGCAGGCTGCTCGATGAATGTCGGCTGTTTGGAACGTTACCTTTCGCTCACTTAGCGCGCAGCGGGTTCATAGCTGCAACTCTTTTGAAAGAAGGTGTTAAAGAAAGTTGGTTGAGCCAAAAAGCTATGGATGATTTTATGGCTAGTCTGCACACCGTTTCTCATGACTTGACTGAAGATGCGAAAGCTACCGCTTGTGGAAAAATGGCTTGGGAAGAGTTTGTAAGCAAATATGGGCACTTACGACCAGGAACCTATGATATTACGTCGCCAGCATATTTTGATGATCCAGAGAAGTTTCTACGTCCGATAGTCAATTCAGCAATGGATGCTGAACACATCGAAAGAATCGACGATGAATGGGCTCGACAGAAATTCTCATTTTTTAATAAAGTTCGTGAATTAGGATTAAACTACAGCGATGATGCTCTTGAACAATTCTTACGCGACGCTATAGAAGGACGAGAGTTCGCTAAATTTGTATTTAGCCAAAACCTCTCTCAGGCGCTTCATATAATGAGCTTATTAGCAGATAAGCTTGACTTAGATATCAATGAATGGGCGAACTTATCGATTTATGATGTGCTAAGTCTCGATGAATCAAGACTTAGCAAGTTAGAACAACAGACTTTGTTAAGTACAAAAGCTCAAGAAAACATTAAACAACGGTATTTGGATAGCACCTGCGAGCTACCAGCATTGATAACGAGCATTGATGATTTCTATTCTTTTGAGTTGACTGCTGGTGTGCCAAATTTCATTGGTTCCAAACGTGTTATAGCTAAATGCGTTCACTTAAAAGCCGGCGCAGTGCAAGAGAGTGTTGATGTTCAAGGAGCCGTTGTTCTTATTCCTCAGGCAGATCCAGGTTTTGATTGGCTATTTGGGCAGGGTATTGCAGGACTAATTACGATGTATGGCGGAGCGAATTCACATATGGCCATTCGCTCGGCGGAATTTGGGTTGCCCGCAGCAATTGGTATTGGAGAACAGTTGTACAAGCAATTTCTACAGGTTCATGAAATTGAGCTTGATCCAGCAAATAACGTAATGCGAGCTATTCGATAATGAGCGACTTTAAAAAACGCATTGTGCTCAGTCAGCGTTATGATCAAATAGAAGGGCGTAATGAGTATCGTGATGCTCTCGATGTGCAGTGGGCAAAATTATTAGAGTCAATTGAAATTCTCCCCATTATACTGCCAAGCAGTATCGATAGGGTCGACAGTTATTTAAAAGAACTTAATATTGACGGAGTGATTTTAAGCGGAGGTAACGATATCGGCTCATCATCATGCCGGGATCGTGTAGAGGAGAGAGCCGTAAATTTTGCTAAAACTTACAACCTACCCGTACTAGGAGTATGTCGTGGAATGCAGTTCCTGAATCATATCGAAAACGGTACTTTAGTGGAGTGTGAGGGACACGTTTCAACCGAGCATGCATTATATGGGAAATGGGCGAAAAAGAATAATTTAAGTAAAGTTAATAGCTACCATAATCAGGCTATTACTAAAAAGACTTTGTCGCCATCATTCCGAGTACTGGCAGAAACTGAAGATGATGTAATTGAAGCTTTTGAACATTTCAAATATCCCTGGTTAGGCATTATGTGGCACCCAGAACGTGAACAACCATTTTCACAGCCTGACCTCGAACTTATTAAACAACATTTTGGACTTTAATATGCGAGTAATTATCCTAGCTGCGGGTCAAGGAACACGTCTTCGCCCTTATACGAATAATAAACCTAAATGCATGGTCGAGTTGCGTGGAAAGTCACTTATAGACTACCAACTTGAAGCCTTAGAAAAAGCTGGATTAACGGACATAACGGTCGTTGCTGGTTATTGTGGGGATAAAATTGAACGAAAAGGTGTTAAAAAAATTATAAATCCACGTTATGCCACGACAAATATGGTTAGCACTTTAATGTACGCAAGAGATCTCTTTGATGGTAGTGACGATGTACTAATTACGTATGGCGACATAATATATGAACAGCGTGTTCTGAATGAAATTCTAGATGTGAAAGGACCTTTGGCACTTACAATTGATACAGAATGGAGACGTCTCTGGTCGTTACGTATGGATAACCCGCTAGACGATGCAGAAACATTGAAACTTGACGGGGACAGGATTACCGAACTTGGCAAAAAACCTAGCGGGTATGATGAGATACATGGTCAATATATGGGACTGATTAAAGTTGACGCCGGGAAGGCACGAGATTTTGTCAATACTTGGGAGTCCATGGATCGAACTGCGAAATATGATAATAAAGATTTTGATAATATGTACTTGACTAGCTTTATTCAACATCTTATTGACAATGGATGGTTTGCCAAAGCTGTACCGGTAAAAAATGGTTGGCTAGAGATCGATACTGTTGAAGATTTGAATTTCTTCAATAGCGATTCCTACAGTACAGAAATATTTTCTTTTAACTAATTCTTAAAAACTAAAAACTTCGAAATAACTATTAAAAATAGTAGACGCCTTTTGAATCTTAGAACTAAAGCAATTCATGGCTTTTCCTGGAGCTTAGCTGATAAGCTTTTCAATCAATTAGGTTATTTAGCCGTAACAGTATACTTAGCTCGCGTTATAGGCCCTGAAAGTTTTGGCTTGATTGGAATGCTCACCATTTTCGTGTTGTTAACCGAAAGTGTTGTTAATAATGGTTTTTCACAAGCTCTAGTTCAACGTAGTCATCAGCTAACTGTAGAAGATGAAAATACTATCTTTTATGTCAATTTGTCCTGGGGAATATTAATATATTGCCTGTTGTACGCATTAGCTCCTTTAATTGCTGATTTCTACAATGAAAGTAAACTAGTTGAAATTTCTCGTTTACTATTTTTAGTTATTTTAATTAACTCATTAGCCGTTGTTGTCAGGGCTAAGTTGATAATTGACATTGACTTCAAAAGTCAAGCAATAGCAAACTCGATCGGCACTCTATCCTCAGGAGCAATAGGTCTTTATCTTGCTTCTATCGGCTACGGATATTGGTCGTTAGTATGGATGCTGTTATCTAGAGCAATATTTAATACCTTAGGTTTATGGTTTTTCTGCCGTTGGAGACCTCGGCTAATTTTTAGCTCCTATTCATTTAAAAACCTATTTAAATTTGGTTCTAATTTAATGGCTGCTGGCTTAGTAGCTACCTTTGTCAATAATTTATATATTGCTTTAATAGGGCGTTTTTTTAATGCAGTACAAGTTGGTTACTTTACACAGGCAAGTAATTTATCAAATAGTCTAAATAAGCTTATCTCTTCAACTTTAATGGGCATTACCTATCCAATACTCACATCGATTAAGGAACAAGATGAAAGATTAATAAGTATCTATAAGCAGATTATTTCAATAACTACTTTAGCCTCCCTTCCGGTAATTTTAGGATTTGCAGCGATTTCTGAAGAATTTGTACTTATTTTCTTAGGAGATGACTGGAGGTCAGCAATACCTATTTTGACTGCGCTATGTTTCGCTCGCGCTATTACTCCCTTAACTGGTGTTAACTTGAGTATACTTAACGCTATAGGTAGATCAGATTTATTTCTTAAGGTTGATCTTTTAAAGTTACCTTTAACATTAGGAGCTCTATTTATAGCACTCCCGTATGGTATAGAAGCCGTCGCCTGGGCCATGGTCTGTACGTCTGTTATTTCTTTTTTTATTAATGCTTATTATCCTGGTAAATTCTTTGGTTGCGGAGCTTTTCTACAAATAAAAATGGCAGCTAAATACATAATTGCCGTAGTAATTATGTTTACTTGTATAATGCAAGTTTCTATCGATTCAAGTTTATGGTTACAACTTGTGGTTAAGGTTATATTAGGTGCACTGATTTATCCTTTAGTACTTTTTTTACTTAGAGATTCTTTTTTTACTGAAAATAGTCGATTAATCTGGAAAAAGTTGAAGTCATCATAGAAATAAAAAATAGAGATATTTAATGAAGCCTTTAGTTACAGTTATTATACCGTCATATAACCACGAAAAGTTTATCGTAGAGTCGGTCACTAGTGTTTTTAATCAGACGTACTCTAATATCGAGTTAATAGTCATTGATGATGGTTCAACTGATGACTCAAGAAAAATACTTACTAAATTGAATGAGCGGTATGACTTCAAGCTAGTTTTAAAGAAGAATGAAGGCTTGCCAAAAACATTGAATAAAGCTATTTCGATTAGTAAAGGAGATTATATAGTTCTATGTTCATCTGATGACTACTTATCTAAAGAGATGGTCGAAAAGCAGGTTGAGTACTTAGAGAAAACGAAAGAGAATGTTTGCTATACATTAATGCGAATTGTAGATGACGATGGAAAAGAGATAAAAAGCCAATCAAATAATTATAACAAAAGTTTAAATAATCGCCCTAAATTTGAGGACATCCTTAATTTCAGAGTCGTTCTGCCTATTACATATATGATGAGAAAGAGCTTTTTTTATGAAGTAATCGGTTGTTACGATCAAAATATTTCCGCTGAAGATTACGATATATCTTTAAAAATAACTTTAAGGGAAAGCCCGTTTATTATTCAGGAGAAATTATATAATTACAGATCCCCCTTTGAAGCTAGGAAAAATAAACGGCGCTACTATCCTATGAAAACTTCCACAAGCGAATCTCATCGGCTTTCTATAGAAAAATATAGGTGGCATAGAGAATATGAAAATGCTTTGCAAGAATGGAATTTTAGAAAGGGCGTTATATTTTCAAGTTATAAAAATACTAAGCTATATGCCCTTTCTGGTCTTTTAAGATCAATTCGACTTTTCTACAGAAAGGAGTACATAAAGTCTTTAGTAAGGTTTATAGTATTCTGGCGATAAACATGGAAAAATACTCGAAGAATAATAAACTCAATAAATTATTTCTTATTTCATTTTGTTTTTTGTTTATTTTTAATCCTACAGTTTTTTTTCAAAAAGTAAATCTAATTCATTTTCTTTTTATTATTTCCTTAGTCTTTATTGTTTTCCGTCCAAAAAGTTTTAGAATATTTCTTAATAAGAACGTTTTTTTATCATATTTTTTTGTTTTTTTCTTGTTCTTGTACTTGACAGGTTATTACATTTCGAGCTTTAGCGATGATATAGCATATAAAGTATATTCTCTCGGAATATTATTTATGGAATCTGCTGTGATTTCGCTGTTTATCTGTAACAGAGCATATGAGTATTACGATCGGCAAGCTAAGGGTATTTATCAACTTATTTTTGCTGTGTTACTGGTTCAAACGTTTTTTGTTTTATTATCAATGTTAGTTCCTGAGTTTCGTGATTGGGTGTTAAGTAACTCGAGACAAGAAGGTTTAGTCGAACTTTCTAATCAGTTTGGAATATTGCGCTCCTTCGGATTGACAGAAGCCTTCACTTCGACCACACCCATGCTCCTTGGACTCTCATCTGCTTTAATTTTCTATCAAGCATTCAGTCAGCGATTTAGTTATCGAAATATTTTTATGATTTTTTGCTGTGCCCTTTTCGTCTTATCTGCCGCAGTAAATGCTCGTATTGGTTTAGTGCCAATTATATTAAGCTTCATGATACTTACGGCAAGTTTTTTTTATAATCAAAGGATATTTTTTAAATGGTTTTCGATCTCCTTGTTTTTATCGTCTATAGGATTTTGGCTGTTTACAATTTATTCGGATGCTGCCATTTTAAAGCGATTGCTTAGCGCTAAAGAGGAAATTTTAGCGCTCTTTGAATTGCAGTTATCGGGTACCTTTTTAACTCTTTATAAGATGCATTTTCTTCCTGCTGACGCCCTTGGTGTTCTGACCGGCACCGGTATCGATGTCTTTCGATCCGGAACATTGCATTCAGATGTGGGTTATATAGTCGATATTAATTTAATTGGTATCTTGGGATCTATAATTCTTTGGAGTGGATTTATGTTTCTTTTGCTCCCTGCTTTGAAGTCGATTAAGTCATACTTTGGTTTAAATGCTGTTATTTTGACTTGTTTTTCTTTATTTCTATTTTATTTTAAAGGTGCTTCTATAGCCGCGAACGATTTAACAAAATGCATTATGCTTTTATCTTTTTATTTTGTAATGGTGCGTTCAAATATTAGGGATAAGAGGAACTAATGAGTGTAGTTTTTTTTGGTAAGCTTGATCCAACAGAACGCTACTTAGATCAAGGGGTTTCCGTCGCGGGCTGCGAGACTCAAAAAAAAATAGTCCAAGAGCTGAGATTAGCTGTTTCAAATAATTCTAAGATAATAGCTTATGCGAGCCAAACTGGGCGTAGCTGGCCATTTGGCCCTTTTATCAAGCGTAGTTTAAGAAAGGAAGGTATAAGGTTTTTATTAACTGTTAACTTGCCTATATTACGAGAATTTATATTTGGCCTGCAAGCAATTTTTCTTCTATTCAAGACAAGACCCCTCTATATTGTTCAGTATAATATTTTTCCGTGCTTGAATATATCGGTTTCTATTTATAGAGCTGTAAGTACCTCGAAAAGTATTGTCATAGTTCAAGACTATGCGAAGGGTAATGGTTTTAATAAAATCAGAGTGTTATCTGATTATATATCTGGCAAAAGTGTTAAATATTATAGCAAGGCTATTATAGTAACTAAGGCGTTGGGTAACGAGTTAAAGGTTCGAAAAGAGCGATTAGTAATTTTTCCAGGGGCGGCTGAGTACACGACTCCTGTAAAAAGAACGCAGTTTTTTTCGGAAGAGGAAGACCAAATTAATGTAGTCTTTGCAGGAGCTTTAACAAAGTATAATGGAGTTGATAAATTAGTGGATAATATAAATAAATTTCCATTAAAATCGAAGCTTCATATATTCGGTGATGGCCCATTAAAGTCTCTCGTTTTAGAATATTCCAATAATAATGACAGTATTTTGTTTTATGGTAAAAAAGAAAGATCCGTTGTTGAGGCAGCGATTTCAGACGCGGATGTAAATATTTGCCTGAGGTATAGTATTGAATTAGATGCTAGATTCTTTTTTCCTTCCAAGTTTTTTTCAGTTAACTGCTTTAACGGTTTTGTATTAGTTAATGATTTCCCGAGCTTGCCCGAAAAGTATAGAGAGATAGGTGCGGTTTTTAAAGGAGATTTCGAGAACCTTAGTGAGTTGTTGACGCGAGAGGATCTCTCTTCAATAACTAAACGCCGACAGGAACTTATTTTTTCTAATTACCAGTGGAGTAGCTTGTTCTCCAATTTACTTAAATAAATACTAGTAATAAATTCAGGATGTAAATAGAATTCCATGAAAATATTGACACTAACATCGTATTTTGAGCCTGGCTTTAAAGGTGGAGGTCCGATAAAAACTATATCTAATCTAATAAAAAATACCTGTTCAGAAAACCGTTACAAGGTTCTGACAAAAGATAGAGATCTAGGTGAAAAACGGCCCTACAAGGATGTTGTTTCGGGACGTTGGCTTAACAAAAATGACTACGACGTGTTTTATTCTCGCTCTGGCTTGGCTGGATTCTTTGAAAGGCTTAAAGTGATTTTTACAGCCGACTACGATTTGATTTACTTCAATAGTTTATTTTCCTTACAATACTCTTTTATACCGTTAATTTTTGCAAGGCTCCTAGGTAAAACAATTATTTTGGGACCAAGAGGAGAGCTATCAGAAGGTGCATTATCGATTAGGCCGATGCGTAAGAGAGTCTTTATAAAAGTCTTTCGCATATTGAAATTACATAAACACCTTTTGTTTCAAGCATCATCCCCCCATGAAAAGGAAGATATTAGAGAAAAACTCGGAAGCGGTGTAGCTATTTATGTGGCAGAAGACATCGCTGCGCCTGTTCTTAGTGGTTTAAATTTTCCCAAAAAATGCAATAAGATAAAATTAATTTTTGTTTCCAGAGTCTCACCTAAAAAGAATTTAGTTAAGGCGTTAGATATCTTAAAAGGACTTAACTTCTCCGTTCAGTTTGATATTTATGGTCCCATTGAGGACAGAGTTTACTGGAGTCTTTGTGAACGAATGATTGATAGCATGCCTTCAAATATAGATGTTAATTACAAGGGCGAATTGAGGCCTGATAACGTCGTTTCAACTATGGTTGGTTATGATGCGTTTTTCTTACCGACTCAAGGTGAAAATTACGGCCATGTTATAGCAGAAGCCTTAAGTGCTGGCCTACCACTGATCATTTCCGATCAAACGCCATGGAGAAACCTTTTTGATGAAGGACTAGGATGGGATTTGGCGCTTGATGATGTTGACGAATATAGATCCTCTATTAAGTATTTACACTCGCTATCAGAAGAGTCTCACAGTCAATTTAGAAAACGAGTTTTTGATTGGGCCGTAGCAAACTTTGAGTTTTCTACATCGGTTAAAGATAATCTAGCAATGTTTAAATTTGCGTTACTTAAGAATAAGGACAAATAATGTTGTTCACAGGAAAAGCGCTTCTCATAACTGGCGGCACGGGATCATTTGGTAATGCTGTTCTCCGTCGCTTTCTAGACACTGATATCGGTGAAATACGAATTTTTAGCCGTGACGAGAAGAAGCAGGATGATATGCGCAAAGCGTACAACCATCCTAAGCTGAAATTTTATATTGGCGATGTTCGAGATTACCAAAGTGTTTTAAATGCAACTCGTGGTGTTGACTTTATCTACCATGCAGCTGCGTTAAAGCAAGTGCCGTCTTGTGAATTTCACCCGATGGAAGCCGTAAAAACAAACGTTGTCGGTACTGAAAATGTTTTGGAAGCTGCAATTCAGAATGAGGTTAAACGAGTTGTTTGCTTGAGTACTGATAAGGCCGTTTACCCTATTAATGCCATGGGTATATCAAAGGCTATGATGGAAAAAGTGATGGTTGCAAAGTCACGTAATGTAGATGAGCAAAAAACTGTTATTTGCGGTACGCGTTACGGAAACGTTATGGCGTCACGCGGTTCCGTAATTCCTTTATTTGTCGAGCAGATCAGAAACGGTAAACCGATCACAATCACAGATCCGAATATGACGCGTTTCATGATGACTTTAGACGATGCTGTTGATCTTGTTTTGTACGCCTTTGAACACGGTACTAACGGTGATATCTTCGTTCAGAAGGCTCCAGCTGCGACCATTGAAACTTTAGCGAAAGCGATTTTATCATTTGTTGATAAGCCTGAGCATCAGATTGAAATATTGGGAACAAGACATGGTGAAAAACTGTATGAGGCGCTTTTATCACGTGAAGAAATGGTGTGCGCAGAAGATATGGGAGATTACTACCGTGTCCCGCCAGATCTTCGGGACCTCAACTATTCCAAGTATGTAGACCAGGGTGATAATAGAATAGAAAAGGTAGAAGACTACAACTCTCACAATACCGAGCGGTTAGATGTTGAGGGAATGCAAAAACTACTTAATAAATTACCATTCATGCGAGCGTTCGCCAGAGGCGAATATATCAATCCAGAAGGCTAGCTATGAAGTTATTGATTACCGGTGCTAACGGGTTCGTTGGTAAAAATTTGATTGCTCATATCGATGAGATAGAAGGTATCGAGTTCGTCAAATTCACGAAGGACAATCATATTTCCGAACTTAAAGACTTAGTAAAAGAAGCTGATTGTGTCATACATTTAGCTGGTGTGAACCGGCCTGAAAGAGAAAGTGAATTCTTTGAGGGCAATACTGACTTAACCGAACAGTTATTAAAAGCAGTAAGTGCTCAGCCAAAACCTTTGCCCCTAATCTACAGCTCTTCAATTCAGGCTGAACGTGACAATGCTTATGGTCAAAGTAAGCGACAAGCTGAAGAGTTAGTTATTGATTATGCTCAGGCTAATAGCGTTCCTATAAAGGTTTATCGATTAGCCAATGTTTTCGGGAAGTGGTGCAAGCCAAACTATAACTCCATGGTAGCCACCTTTTGCCATAACGTTGCTCGCGACCTCCCTTTACAAATCAACGATGCCAACGCCGAAGTTAAACTTGTTTACATTGACGATGTGGTGAACGAGTTCATAAAAGCCGCGCGCGACTTGGTCTCCGATAAGAATAAAGATAAAACTTCGGAAACAATAAGTGAAGTGCTGCCTATTTATGAGCAAACAGTAGGTGGTATTGCAGAGAAACTGCGCTTATTTAAAAATAGTCGCGAGACTCTTGTTACTGAAAAGGTTGGTGACGGTTTTACCCGTAAACTGTATTCAACTTATGTCAGCTACTTACCCAAAGAACGCTTTTCTTACGAAGTGCCTAAACATGGTGACGAGCGTGGTGTTTTTGTTGAAATGTTAAAAACCAAAGACTCCGGGCAGTTTTCATTTTTTACCGCTCACCCCGGTGTAACTAGAGGTGGGCATTACCATCATACAAAAAATGAAAAGTTCCTGGTGATAAAAGGGCGAGCCCGCTTTGGGTTCCGCCATATGGCTACTAACGAATACCATGAGCTTTTTACAAGCGGTGATAAGCCAGAGATAGTTGAAACCGCCCCCGGCTGGAGTCATGACATTACCAATGTTGGGGACGACGAGATGGTTGTCATGCTCTGGGCCAATGAAATATTTGACCGCGATAATCCTGATACATACTACGCACCGGTAAAGCTTTCATGAAAAAATTAAAAATAATGACTATTCTGGGGACTCGCCCCGAAATAATCCGCCTGTCTCGCGTTATGGCAGCTCTCGACCAAGTGGTCGATCATAAAATTGTTCATACGGGTCAAAACTACGACTATGAACTAAACGATGTCTTTTTCGAAGAACTTGGTGTACGCCAACCGGATCATTTTTTAAATGTTGATACGTCTTCACTGGGAAAAAGCCTAGGTGAAATTTTAATTAAGACAGAGCAGGTGATTCTTGAGGAAAAGCCAGATGCTGTCTTGGTTCTAGGCGATACGAATAGTGCTGTAGCCACTATGATGGCTAAGCGAATGAAAATCCCCACTTACCACATGGAAGCTGGCAATCGGAGTTTTGATGCAAACGTGCCAGAAGAAATTAATCGCAAACTGGTTGATCATTTAGCCGACTTTAATTTGGTCTATACGGAGCATGCAAGAAGGCATCTTCTTAGCGAAGGGCTTTCTCATCGGTTTATATATTTAACCGGCTCACCGATGCGTGAAGTCTTAGAGCATGTTTTACCGTCAATTCAGAAATCCAATATTCTGGATACGTTGAAGCTTGATAAGAATAAGTATTTTATTGTCAGCGTGCACAGGGAAGAAAATGTTGACAGCAAAGAGAACCTGAAAAAAGTAGTTGAGTGCTTAACGGGGTTATATGAAGCTTATGGTTATCCGGTAGTTGTTTCCACACATCCGAGGACTCGTAATCGCCTGGAGAAGCTTGGGTTGACCGATGCTCTGGAAGGTATTCAATTTTTAAAGCCGTTTGGCTTTTTTGATTACAATAAACTCCAGATGGATGCATTTTGCGCTATTTCAGATAGCGGCACTATAAGCGAAGAATCCTCAATTTTAGACTTTCCTGCCGTAACATTACGTCGCTCTATTGAACGGCCTGAGGCCCTTGATACAGGTGCTATAGCGTTAACAGGGCTTGATAAACAAATGTTGGTTGATGGTGTCCATATAGCTACTAGCTCTCGTGATGTTTTTTCTGGAACAAAACGGGAGATTCCGGAAGAGTATAAAATTCGAAATACATCAGAGCGAGTCGTGCGTTTAATTACCGGAACAGCAAAGTTAACACCACACTGGAAAAACATGGACTCGTTTAGTCGTTATGACTGGTAAACGGATTTTAGCGGTTCATCGCTATTTTTATCCTGATACAGCACCATATGCGACGATACTTAAAAATATCGTTGAAGAGTGGGTTAGGAAAGGACATTGGGTTGAAGTGTTATCTTCGAAGCCAAGTTATGGTTCTTTTTTGAACGAGACCGAGGATGAAACCCCAGATGATTATAAAATAACTCGTTTGGCGCTAAAACCAGAACGAAAGAAGCCGGTAGTTAGATTGGTTAATGCGATAAAACTTTGTGCCTCTTTGGTAAAAAAGATTTTATTCTCAAAAAAGTATGATGTGGTCATGATATCTACTGTGCCACCAGTTATTGGGGCGTGGGTTGCCGCTGTCTGTTGTAAGTTACGGGGTACTCGGTTTATTTATCATGTTATGGATGTCCACCCTGAAATTGGGGCTATATCAGGTGAATTCAAAAAACCGATAGTCTTTAAAATACTGTCGATGATGGACCGTTTTTCTTGTCGGATTGCAAACCCTGTTGCTGTGCTTTCTAACGATATGAAAATATCGATAGAAGAGAAAGGTGTCAGTAACATTGAGGTGATCCCGAACTTCGAGATTGGCTCCGTTAATAATTATGTTCCTTCACCTTATACGCCAAAAAAAGAATCCATTTCTATTTTGTTTGCAGGCAATATGGGGAGGTTTCAGGGACTTGAAAAATTGATTCTTGCGCTTGATGAGTGTGAAACTGATATCAAAAATCGGGTTGAACTCATTTTCATGGGAGAAGGCACAGAGAAAGAGAAGTTGGTTTCACTGGTGTCAGAAAAAAAACTTTCTAATTCAGTAGTTTTTCTCGAACCTCAGTCTGTTGAGGTGGCGAAACGAATGATGCAGGTTGCGGATTTTGGCTTTGTAAGCTTAATGAGTGGCATATATCGCTACGCTTACCCTAGTAAAGTGAGTACATATTTAGGGCAAGGGTTACCTTTATGGGCACACGTTGAAGCAGATAGTGATTTGGCTAGAAGTATAGAATGTAACGGTATTGGTTTTGTCTCGGACTCGAGACAACAGGCATCCCTGCAAGACGGTTTTAAAACGTTAATGGGGCTTGTTTCTGAATCCAAAATAACTAGGACTAGAGTTTGTGAATATTCACAAAGAGAATTGTCAAAAAGTAGAATTTTAGCGCGTTGGGCGCAATTAATAGATAAGGATTAAAGACAGGGATGCAAGAAGTTGTAATTATTGGCGCGCCACGTTCAGGCACTAACATGCTGAGAGATGTTCTTTGCTCTTTGCCTGCTATAGCAACTTGGCCATGTGACGAAATCAATTACTTATGGCGGCACGGAAATGCCTCGTACCCCTCAGATGAAATTCCGAAGGAACGCGTCAATGGAAGAGTAAAAGCCAAGGTTCGGAAAAGTTTTAATTGGGTCTCAAAAAAATACGGTGCTAATTACGTTGTTGAGAAAACTTGTGCAAATTCGTTACGTGTTCCTTTTATTGATGCAATTATACCCTCAGCAAAATACGTTTTTATAGTTCGGGATGGAATTGATGCGACTGGGTCTGCGAAACTTCGTTGGACTGCTAAGTTAGACATTCCTTATATTCTCGAGAAAGTCCGGTTCGTTCCAAAAGTCGACTTGCCTTATTACGCAGGTCGCTATTTCTGGAGCCGTATCTATCGCATTTTTTCACGAGAAAAACGCTTAGCGTTTTGGGGACCAGCACTTAATAATATGCAGTCTGTTTTAAGTCGTCATAGTCTTAATGAAGTGTGTGCAATCCAGTGGCAACAATGCGTTGATAAGGCGGATCAGGATTTCATGTCAATGCCTGAAGAGAAGTATATAAAGGTAAGGTACGAAGACTTTGTCCAAAACCCAGATGAAGAGCTGAGACGAATTTTAGATTTTTTAGATTACAAGAATGTAGACGTAAGACTCATTGAGTCGGCCGTCGCTCGAGTCTCACCTAAAAGTATAGGAAAGGGACGAGCCGCGCTAGATGACAGCGAAGTGAAAAACTTAGAAGTACTTGTGGGTGACACTCTAAAATCTCACGGGTATCTATAACTATGCTCAAACGTTTATTTGACTTTATTCTTGCATTAACTGGTTTACTTGCTACCTGGTGGATAATTATATTGGCGTGGATAGTCGCATCTATAGACACGCGATCTAATGGTTTTTTTATTCAAACCCGAGTAGGCAAAGACGGAAAGTTATTTAAGGTGGTGAAAGTAAAGACAATGAGGCCGACGAAACAGCCAGGTTCGACTGTAACTCAGCGAGGCGACCCAAGAATCACAAAGCTTGGCGCCTTTTTTCGTCGGACAAAAATAGACGAACTTCCTCAATTATGGAACGTGCTCATTGGGCAAATGAGTTTTGTGGGTCCCCGTCCTGACGTTCCGGGGTTCGCAGATAAATTGACTGGAGAAGAGCGCGAAGTGTTGCAACTTCGTCCGGGTATTACCGGGCCAGCTACGTTGAAATACCGGAACGAAGAAGAGTTATTAGCAGCTCAAAGCGACCCTGAAAAGTACAATAGAGAAGTCATTTTCCCGGATAAAGTTAGGATAAACCTTGAGTACATGCAAAATTGGTCTCTTAAGAAAGATATTAGCTATATCTGGCAAACCGTTTTCAAATAATAAGAGCGTAGTATGTTAAACACACCATTTTCTTCGTGGCCCTCTTTTACTCAAGCAGAAGCTGACGCCGCATCACAAGTCATACTTTCTAACAAAGTGAATTACTGGACGGGGCAAGAAGGCCGAAACTTTGAAAAAGAATTCGCTGAGTTTGCAGACTCAAAACACGCTGTTGCTTTAGGTAACGGCACGCAAGCGTTAGATTTAGCGCTTATTGCGTTGGGAATTGGGAAAGATGATGAAGTTATAGTAACGCCTCGTACTTTTTTAGCGTCTGTATCGTCGGTAGTAACAGCTGGGGCAAAGCCAGTATTTGTCGACGTTGATCGCGATAGTCAAAACATTGAAGCTTCAACTATAAAAGACGCCATAACAGAGAAAACGAAAGCAGTTATTGTTGTGCACCTAGCTGGCCGGCCTGCTGATATGAATCCAATAATGGAATTGGCGGAGCAACATGATTTTTATGTCATTGAGGACTGCGCTCAGGCACATGGTGCGAAATATAAAGGCCGCTCTGTTGGAAGTATTGGTCATATTGGTGCTTGGTCATTCTGTCAGGACAAAATAATGACCACAGGTGGCGAAGGTGGAATGGTTACGACCAATGATGAAGCTCTGTGGCGAAAAATGTGGTCTTATAAAGACCATGGTAAAAGTTATGAGGCTGTTTATGAGAGAGAGCACCCACCGGGATTCCGTTGGTTACACGAAAGTTTTGGTACGAATTGGCGTATGACGGAGGTTCAAGCGGCTATTGGGCGAATCCAATTAACTCGTATGCAAGAGTGGACAGCTAGAAGGCAAGCTAATGCTGCCGCTATAACAGAAGCTTGTATCGCGTTTAGTTGTGTCCGCACACCGACAGTGCCCGATACAATTGAGCATGCTTGTTATAAGCATTATTGCTTTGTTGAAGCTGACCATTTAGCCGAAGGTTGGACACGAGATCGCATCGTCGAAGAGATAGTGGAGAGAGGCGTGCCTTGTATGCAAGGTTCTTGCTCCGAAGTCTATTTAGAGAAAGCGTTTGAAGGCACAGGTTTTCAACCGGAAGAAAGGTTGTCTGTAGCAAAAGAACTTGGTGAGACAAGTTTAATGTTTTTGGTGCACCCAACGCTGACCGATAGCGAAATAGAGAAGACTTGCTCTGTTATTAAAGGCGTACTCATTCAGGCAGAAAAATAGGACATAGGATGTTAAAGTGAAAATAGCAGTAGCTGGAACAGGGTATGTGGGGTTATCGAATGCAGTATTACTTGCGCAGCAAAACGAGGTTTTTTCGGTCGATATTCTTAAAGAGAGAGTTGACCTGATTAACGTAGGCAAATCGCCAATAGAAGACAAAGAAATCAATCACTTTTTAAGTGAAAAAAGGTTAAACCTAAAAGCAACTTTGAGCCCTGAAGAAGCTTACGTAAATGCTGACTACGTCGTGATTGCAACGCCGACGGACTATGACCCGGAAACCAACTATTTTAACACCAGCAGTGTAGAGGCGGTTATTGCGCAGGTTAAGCAAGTTAACCCTAGCGCCGTTATGGTAATAAAATCGACTATTCCTGTGGGTTACACTCAAATGCTGAAAGAGAAAATGGGCACCGATAATATCATTTTCTCACCTGAGTTTTTGCGTGAAGGTAAGGCGCTTCATGATAACCTGTATCCATCTCGTATTATTGTCGGAGAGCGCTCTGAACGTGCTGAGGTATTTGCTGAACTTCTAAAAGCGGGAGCCATTAAAAAAGATGTACCGACGCTTTTTACTGACAGCACTGAAGCCGAAGCCATTAAGTTGTTTGCGAATACTTACCTGGCCATGCGCGTAGCTTATTTTAATGAGCTTGATACTTACGCAGAAGTTCATAACTTAAATACGCGCCAAATTATTGAAGGGGTTGGCTTAGATCCGCGTATTGGCAGTCATTATAATAACCCCAGTTTTGGTTATGGCGGTTACTGCTTACCGAAGGATACCAAACAGCTACTGGCAAACTATCAGTATGTTCCGCAAAATATGATGCGCGCGGTGGTTGACGCTAACCGCACTCGTAAAGACTTTATTGCCGATAGCATTATTGCTCGTAAACCCGAAGTGGTGGGTATTTACCGCTTAGTTATGAAGCAAGGCTCAGATAACTTCCGGGCATCGGCTATTCAAGGTGTTATGAAGCGCATTAAGGCCAAGGGTATTGAGGTTATTGTGTATGAGCCTGTGCTTGAGGGCGACACGTTTTACAACTCTCGGGTAGTGAATAACTTTGAGGCTTTTAAGGCCGAATCGGACGTTATAGTCTCAAACCGTATGGCGGCTGAGCTTCAAGATGTTGCTAGCAAGGTCTACACACGGGACTTATTTGGAAACGATTAAAATCTGGTAAAGGTATTGAAGTTGGCGTAGCTTTTTACCAAGCCAACTTATACCATACGATGTTATTTAGAGCGTTACACGTAAAAGGGGAAATACGTTGCACTCGTTGAAATCTTTCATGTCTACTATTGTGTCTTTTGGGGCACTTTTAGTTTTAATATTATGCACTCTAGCTTCGGTAAATAGCGTTAGCGCGCAGTCGATGCCCAGCCAGGCCCAAATTGAACAGTTAAAAAGTTTACCCCGTGCGCAACAAGAAGCCTTGGCAAAGCAGTTTGGTATTGACCCAGGCATGCTGGATAGAATTAATAATCAATCGTCTAGTTCTTCAAGTAATAACCAGAAGCGAGAAGACGTGGTGTTTCCCCGTGGTACCCACTTTGATAAAAATGGTGACCCAATAATACCTGAGGACTTAGAAGAGCAGTTCACTCGCGATAAAGACGAGCTTAAGCCTTTTGGTTACGATTTATTTGCCGGTGAGCCAAAATCGTTTTCCCCTACGGGTTATGCTCCGGTGCCTTCAAACTACATTATGGGCGTAGGCGACACTATTAAAGTACAGCTGTTTGGTAAAGAAAACCGCAGTTACGACTTAACCATAGACCGTGAAGGAAAAATTGTTATTCCTGACTTAGGCGAATTAACCGTTGCCGGGCTTAGCTACAGCCTGATGCAGGATATGATTCAAAACCAGGTTAAGCAGCGCTTAATTGGTTTTAACGCGGCCGTTTCTATGGGCGAGCTGCGCTCTATTCAGGTGTTTATAGCGGGCGAAGCTTATAAACCCGGCTCTTACACCATTAGCTCACTCTCTACTATTAGCCAGGCGCTGTACTTAGCCGGGGGCGTTTCGGACATCGCGTCGTTGCGTTCTATTAGACTAATGCGGGCGGGTAAGGTCGTTGCTGAGTTCGATTTATACGATTTACTTTTAAAAGGCGATGCCTCTGACGACAAAATGCTGCAAACAGGGGACGTGGTTTTCATTCCACCCCGTGGCGATATGATTACCGTAAAAGGCGAGGTGAAACGCCCCGCCTTATACGAGTTAAAAGGCAATGAAACTCTGCAAGATGCTATTCGCTTTGCCGGTGGCAGCGAGGACGATGCCTATTTATCGTCCGCCCAATTACAGCGTATCGTTAAGGGTAAACGCCTAATTAGCACGGTTGACTTAACGGCAGATAAGGATTTGAACAAAACACTGCAGGGTGGTGATGTTTTAACCTTGCGACAGGTGTCGGAAGCGCTGGATAATAGCCTGTTACTGGTTGGTGCGGTGACCAGGCCAGGGCATTATCAATGGTACAACGGCATGCGCCTTAATGACGTTTTACGGGATAGTCGGCATGACCTTTTAGAGCAAGCCGACTTAGCTTATGGTTTGGTCGTGCGTGAAACTGGGCCACAACGAGATTTAAGCTTGTATCAGTTTAACGTAGCGGAAGCCATTAACGGTAAAGCTGAGGAAAACCTGGTGCTGAAGGAACGTGACCAAATCGTTATTTTCAGCCGTTACCAAACCAAAGCGCAAGAAAAACAACAGTTGTCGCGTTTTACTTTAACAAAACAGGAGCGCGAAGCTGAAGAGCGGCAAGAGATGCTGGCAGAGTACCGCCACGCGTTTTTAAAAGATTTAGTTGAAGAAAAGAAGCAAAGCAATGGTGAAAGCAGGGAAGTGGCGGAAACGCAAAGTGGATTAACACCGCTTTCTGACTTGTTCGGCTCCCCCTATGAAGACGACGTTGAAGTTGCTGATGAAGACTTGGCGCTTTATTCCCGTGATAAGCTGCTGGAACCGATAATGGAGCGTATACAGCGCCAAAGAACCAGTAACGGGAATACACCGCTGGTGTATGTGGCTGGCGAGGTCAATCATCCGGGCGTTTATCCTCTAGTTGAAAATGCCAGTGTCAGCCGCTTATTGGAAGCAGCTGGCGGCGTTAAAGATTCCGCGTACCTTAAGCGTGCGGAAGTCACCCGCTTTGAGTTTAATAAAGACACCGCAGAAACAGACTACCTTTCTGTTGCCTTAAACGATGTATTAAATGGTGAAATGGACGTTCCGTTGCAGGGGCGTGACCGTTTAAACGTGTTGAGTATTCCTGAGTGGCAAAACACCTATGAAGTGACCTTAAGAGGTGAGGTTCGTTTCCCCGGTACTTACGCTATTAAGCGCGGTGAAACATTAACTCAGCTGATTGAGCGCGCGGGTGGTTTTACCGACCATGCCTTTATTGAAGGGGCGATCTTTACCCGTGAAGAGCTGCGTAAGCAAGAACAGGAACGTAAGAAAATTCTGGCGCAGGAGCTGCAACGAGAAGTCGCCGGTAATATGTTAACCGGTACCGGTGATACTCGCGTATCGTACAATGAGGTACGCACCTTATTAGCCGATTTACTGTCGGTAGAACCGGTTGGTCGTTTGATAATGGATTTACCGAAGTTACTCGCCAGCAACGGGGCCAATAATGTACAGTTAAAAGATGGTGATACTTTGCATGTACCATCGCGCAAAGACTCGATTAGCATAATGGGTGAAGTGCAGGTGGCAACCTCATATCGCTTTGATCCGGAGCTGACCGTAAACGAGTATATTGATCGCAGTGGTGGTACCAAAGAAAAAGCGGATGAAGACCGCATTTACATTGTAAAAGCAAATGGTGCAATCGAGCGTTACGAGGGCGGCAGCAGCTGGTTTAGCTTTAGTAGTAACTCTCAGTTAGGCCCGGGCGATACCATTATTGTGCCTATGGACACCACTTACATGGAAAACTTGGAACTGTGGTCTCAGGTGACGGGCATTATTTATAACTCGGCGGTAGCTCTTGCTGCTATTAACGGGATTTAATTGCAAAGTAACGTAAATGGTATTTGCAATTTAGTGTGGGGAAGCATACTATGAAAGTTGCTGTTAACTGGAGTGTTTTCAGTCACAGCGATACATGTATCTATATCTCTGGAGTGAGGTGAGTATTATGAAAACTTTAGTATTATCAGTTGTTGCAGCGTTAGGTTTAGCGGCCGCGCCAGCAATGGCACAAGAAGGCGCAGCAGGCGCAAACGCTTCTGAAAGCGGCGCAGGCGGCTTGTCAACGGAAGCATGGGTATTTGCAGGTGTTGCAGCAGCAGCAACTGTAGCTGTGGTTACTGACAGCTCGTCTAACCCTGACGTAGATCCAGGCCCAGGCCCAGGCCCTAATCCAGAACCAATCGTAACGGTTACTGGCACAGGCACCAACACCTATACAATCACTATTCCGGCTCAGTAATAAGTTACAAAAGCTAGAAATAAGTGATTAGTGGCTATAAGTAAGAATGAAGAAGCGCTTCTTCATTACTTGTTTTAGCCGCCGTGATAAAATACCGCCGAATGGCGGTATTTTTTTGTCTGACGACAGCCCTGTATAAGGTAAAAGATAATCATGTTTCGTTTGTTACTAATACCTATTTCTCTCCTGATATTAAATGCTTGTACGGCGGTAACCAGTGAAGTTCGTGCAACCATAGAGTACGCGTTTAAAGAGGCTGAAGACGCAGAGCTTTCTCAGGATAAGATAGATTCCTTCCCTTATACCTCTTTGTACGCGCAATGGTCAGAAAAGCCGCGCAGTTTAATTGTGCTGGGGTATGTCAATAAACCGGATGACTGGCATTTTATTACGGCGGATAAAGAAATCTTGGTATTACGTAATGGTCGTATTATCAGAACCCAGAACCTGAATAATAATCTTTTATCGGTTTCAAACCTGAGCGATGATCCTTTAGAGTGCATAGTAACAAACCCAACCGAATGTGAAACACGCTGGCAGCGACAGTACGATATTGAATTTGGCAATAAAGTTGTAAGCCGTAAGGTAACCTCAGCTTTTTCGGTGGATGAGAAACGCACATTGGACTTACCAATAGGCCCGGTAGCCGCGACAAAAGTCGTGGAGCAAGGTCGGTTTGAGCTAAGTGGTGACCGTTTTGTTAACGAGTTTTGGTTGGAGGATGACGGGCATGTTGTTAAAAGCAAACAAACACTGTTTCCGGCAGGCGATGAATTAACTCTGATTCAAGTTACCTGGATAGGCCGGGACTATTCCAAAAGCCGCCGCGCGAAAAAAGAACAACAAGGGCAAGAAGCGCAATGATGAAACTCAACAACTTACTGATTAAAGGAACTTTACTGTTCAGCGTGACTTGCTCTTGTCTTGCGCTTGCGCAGCAATCACCTTACGAGTTTGAATCGCCGGTGAGGCTACAAAAAGTATTGGATGAAGCGGAAAGTAAAGGTGTATTAGCCGATGCTTATTGGCCGCTAGTCCGCTTAGTTAAAGCCGACGAGCAAAAGGAAATTGAACAGCAACGGGCAGAAGTACTAGCTCAACTGGCAGAGCTTGAGCGCTATTGGCAGTCGCGCAAAGAGAACGACAAAGCTAATAGTGCGGCGCTTCTTCGAGGTCAAGTGAAAAACTGGCGCCTTGGAAAGCAACTATGGGGACAAATAAGCATTGAAAACGCTCGAGTGGAACTGGCGCATAATCCCCTATTACCGAAAGGTGAATACGAACTGTATACGCCGGATCGACCACGTTCAGTATTTGTGTATGGTTTAATCAATGCTCAGGGTGAGTATGAATTTATCAGCGGTAAAACAATACCTGGCTGGCTGAACAGTATTGATGACACGAATGGCTTGGCAGCGGCCTATAATAAAAGTAAAGCAGTAAGAGTTCGTCAGGGAAATGAGCAGGAAGCGGCCTGGGCATACTACAAGCAGAGTTCCGCCGAACTTATACCGGGAGATATTCTCTGGCTTGGGTTTGAACCTAACCAATTACCCCCTAAGTTTAGTAACGTTAATGCCGATATTCGAGCCTTACTAAAACACTTTATTGACGGGGACTCTGTCCGTGAAAGGTTGAACTTACCCCTCTATGAGTTAACCGACAGTGATGCGACCTCTGAATGGCATTGGTCGCGACGCGATTTGTCACCGAGTTATAGTGACTATGGCTCTATTGGCTTACTGCAAACCCCTACCGCCCGTATGGCAAAGGAAGGTGCTTTTGCTATTACCTACAGCGACATGGAAGAATACCGACGCTATACGGTTAATTTGCAATTACTACCTTGGCTAGAAACCACGGCGTTTTACACGGAGTTTCCAAACCGTTTATACAGCGATGTGCCAGACTTTAGTGGAGATAATATCTTGGCCGATAAAGGCTTTGATATTAAAGCCCGATTATGGCAAGAGAGTTATTGGGTGCCTGAAGTTAGTGTAGGCTTTCGGGATTTTGCAGGTACGGGTTTGTTTGATGCCGAATACATTGTAGCGAATAAGCGTTTTGGCCCGTTGGATGTCAGCTTAGGCTTGGGCTTTGGGCGCCTGGGTACGCACGATGACGTTACTAACCCGTTTTGTGAGCTTTCTGATGACTATTGCGAGCGTGAAAAGGGGTTTAGTGGCAAAGGTGGTCAAGTAGATTATGACCGTTGGTTTACTGGACCCGCAGCTTTTTTCGGTGGTGTAGAGTACCAAACTCCATGGCAGCCTCTGAGTTTGAAGGCGGAATATGAGAGTAATGACTACTCGACCGAGCGAGCTGGCGTGCCGATTAAAGTAGACAGCCGCTGGAACTTTGGTGCTAATTATAAGGTAACCGACTACTTCGACGTGCAGCTAAGCTACGAGCGGGGCAACACCTTTATGTTTAACTTCAGTCTGCGCACCAACTTCGGTACGTTGAACCAGATAAAAGTTGCACCGGACAAAACCGTGCCAACGCCGGAGAAGCGCAAACAGTCACTGAATGATGTTAACTGGGTGGATATGAACCTGGCCATGCGTGAGCAGGGGGCTTTTAGCGGCGCACGGTTTGCCGCAGAAGAGGATGAAGTGACCATGTACGCTTACCACTTACGTTACCGCGACAGCAGCGAAGCGTATGACAGAGCGGCACGTATTATGGCAGCGGAACTTCCGGACAGTGTAGAAACCTATAACCTGGTGGATATGGCGTTGTTTGATCCGAACGTTAATACACAGGTTGATGCGGATAAATTTAAAGAGCGGGTACTGAATAAAGACCCGGGCAAAGCTGTGGATGATACCGGCGACTTATTTGTACGCCAGAATGCACCAAATATGCCGCCAGCCGATGACGAAAGCTGGATGCTGAACCCCGAGAATAAATTTACCAGTCGCTTTGGTTTGAAACCGTTTTTAGACCAGAGTTTTGGTAACCCTGAAACCTTCTACACTTATCAGTTGGGTGTTTATGCGTTTGGGCGCCGCTGGTTAACCGACAATGTCGAGCTATTTGGTGAGTTTGGTTTCAACATTGCGACCAATTACGATGACTTTAAATTTTTAGGCGGTGGACCGGATGCCTTGCCAAACGTACGTACTGACATTCGCCGGTATGTGCAAAATGATATTTGGCTGGACTCTGCCCAGGCAACCTACCATAAGCGTTTAGGTCAGGACTGGTTTGCCATGGCTTATGCCGGTTATCTCGAACGGATGTTCGGTGGTGTCGGGGCTGAAGTGCTGTATAAGCCGATTGACAGTCACTGGGCCTTTGGCCTTAATGTTAACCGGGTACGACAGCGTGACTTTGAGGGTGGCGGTGGTTTTCTGGACTATGAAGTGACCACCGGCTTTGCCAGTGTCTATTATCAAATGCCGTGGTTGTCGGACTCTTTGCTTCAGCTCGACTTTGGTCAGTTCTTGGCCGGAGACAGAGGCGTTAACGTAATGATGCAAAAACGCTTTGACAGTGGTGTCGTAGCGGGTGCCTATGCAGCCTTTACCAATGTGTCTTCTGAGGAGTACGGTGAAGGCAGTTTTACCAAAGGTTTCTTTATTAGTATGCCGTTTGACCTAATGAGCATAAGGCACACCAGAGAACGGGTTGGCTTTACCTGGGTGCCGCTGTCACGCAATGGGGGGCAACAGTTGCAGCGTAGGGCTCGTTTGTACGACTATACCGATGACAGAGCACCGTTTTACAACCGTTAATGTGGTATGATTTTTTCAGGCTTTTAAAGGAAGGGAGCACATTTTGAAAGCATTAAAAGTGTTAATGCAATTACCGCGCAATGTAAAACGCGGCATTGGCCTGGTAATTGACGTAGCGTCAATTACCGTAGCCATGTTTACCGCGTATCTACTGAGCTTTGATGCCATTATGCCGTTGCGCTGGTCGCAGTGGCTAATTTTAGGCGGCCTGGTTATGGGTATAACCCTGTTGGCCTTTATTCGTTTTGGCCTTTACCGCGCGGTGGTGCGTTACGTTGGTTTTAAAGTACTGAGCTTGGTGTTTTTTACGGTAATACTGAGCGGTGCTTTGTTGGTATTAGGCGCATTATGGATGGGCATTGCCCTGCCGGTATCCGCCGTAGTGAACTACGTGTTAATAGCCTTTCTACTAACCGGCGGCAGTCGCTTAATTGTGCGTGAAGCTTACCAACGGGTAATGAGCCGTGAAAAAGACCGCGTCGCTATTTACGGCGCCGGCTCAGCCGGGCGTCAACTGGCACAAGCTCTGTCTAATGGCGATGAATTCCATCCAGTATTGTTCGTAGATGATGACAGCGGTTTACAGGGAACGTCGGTACTGGGGTTAAAAGTCATAGACCCGAAAGATATTGAGTGTGCCATTCGCGACTTAGACATTCACCGTATTCTGCTGGCGCTTCCCAGCACCTTGCGCTCGCGCAGGCGCCAAATTCTGGATGCTTTAGAAACCTTGCCGGTAAAGGTGCAAACTGTGCCGGGTATGGCGGATATGGTGAATGGTGACTTGTCCATTGACCAATTGCAGGACGTTAAAGTCGAAGACTTACTGGGGCGTGACCCGGTAACGCCCGCACCGCAGCTAATGGAAAAGCACATTACCGGGCAAACGGTATTGGTAACCGGTGCTGGCGGCTCCATTGGTTCAGAACTTTGCCGGCAGATACTCAAGCAGCGTCCTAAGGCATTGGTTTTGTACGAGCTGTCGGAATTTGCTTTGTATGCCATTGAGCGCGAGTTAACACAAACTTGCCGGCAACAGGGTATTGGGGCCGAAATTATTCCGGTAATTGGTACGGTACAACGGCGCAACCGCATAGAAACGGTGCTAAAAACCTTTGCGGTCGACACCGTTTACCACGCAGCTGCCTACAAGCATGTGCCTTTGGTTGAATACAATATGGTAGAAGGCGTGCGCAATAACGTGTTTGGCACCTGGCATACGGCAGAAGCGGCCATTTCAGCCGGTGTTAAGCAGTTTGTTTTGATTTCTACCGACAAGGCAGTTCGACCTACCAATGTAATGGGGACAACTAAGCGTTTGTCTGAGCTTGTGCTTCAGGGCTTAGCGGAGCGCGAACCAAAAACGCGTTTCTCAATGGTGCGCTTTGGTAATGTACTGGGTTCCTCCGGCTCAGTGGTACCGTTATTTAAAGAACAAATAGAACATGGTGGCCCGGTAACGGTTACCCACCCGGACATTACCCGCTTTTTTATGACCATACCCGAGGCGGCTCAATTAGTGATTCAGGCAGGCACCATGGGGCACTCGGGCTCTGTTTTTGTGCTGGATATGGGCGATTCGGTGAAAATTGTAGACTTAGCCCGTAAAATGATCCGCCTTTCCGGCCTTGAAGAGAAAACCGAGAAAAATCCGCATGGTGATATTGCTATTGAGTTTACCGGCCTTCGCCCTGGCGAAAAACTCTACGAAGAGCTTTTAATTGGTGACAACGTAGAAGCCAGTGATCACCCCCGTATTTTGCGGGCTAATGAGCAGTCATTAAGCTGGGATGAAATGGAAAAGCTGTTGGGGCTTTTAGACGACGCCTGCCAGCGTTTTGCCATTGATGAATTGAGGCAACTTTTGCTGGATGCGCCCACGGGCTATAAACCGCTGGACGACCACATTTGTGACGTTATTTGGAATAAACACCGTACCTGTAGTGATGACGAGACCGATGTTGCGTGATGTAAAACGGATGAAACAATGATTAAAAACGGACCTTTTTTAGCTTTAGATACCAGCTACCAGAAATTATCAGTTAAAGAGCTTTTCAAAGCGGCGGGTAAACACTTACCTGAAAACTTTGACGAATACCGTCAGCAATTATGCCGGGGTGAGTACCGCAATATCAGTGAAGACAGACCGGTAACTCATGTGCTGAGTCGCTCTGTTCATGCCGTAGCCAAACAAAGCAATCGAAAAACGCGGTTTGTGGATGTGGTCCAAACGCTACGCTCCGGCCGCTGGCTAGGCAGTACCGGAAAACCCATTACTGACGTGGTGAACATTGGTGTAGGGGGCTCTGATTTAGGCCCGCAAATGGGCGCTTTTGCGCTAAAAGAATTTGCCAATGATTCGGCTTTGCATGGCTTGCAGGTGCACTTTGTGTCTTCTATGGACGGTGGTCAGTTATACGCTGTGTTGCCTATTGTTGATCCGGAAACCACCTTGTTTATTGTTTCGTCAAAATCTTTTGGCACCATCGACACTTTTGCCAATGTCGATACCGTTCGTAAGTGGATAGAGCCTGCGCTTACTCAGGAACAGTGGCTTGAAAAGCATGTGATCGGTGTTTCAGCCAATGCCCAGGGTATGACAGATTACGGCATACCGCCTGCGCAGCAGTTTACCTTTGGTGAGGGCGTTGGTGGACGCTTCTCCTTATGGTCCGCTTTAGGCTTGAGCATTGCTTTAACCACGGGCATCAGGCCCTTTGAGCGCATGCTGGAAGGCGCTAAAGCTATGGATGAGTACTTTCTAGAGACACCACTGGAAGACAACTTACCGGTATTATTGGCACTTTATGGTGTATACAACCGTGAAGAGCTTGGCATTAATAACTTAGCTATTCTGCCCTACGACGGCCGCTTACGAATGCTGCCAAATTACCTGCAACAGCTGGATATGGAAAGTAATGGCAAGCAGTCAACGGCGGATAATAAAGCCATAGACTACCCGACTGGCCCGATTATTTGGGGCGGTTTTGGCCCTAACGGACAGCATGCGTTTTTTCAGCATCTGCACCAGGGTTATGATGCCTTTACTGCGGACTTTGTAGCTGTGCTGAAGCGCGAAGCGCCGGGGTTTGAAAAAACGGTTCAGGATGGTTTGGCCGAGCAGCAGCGATTAGCCGTAGCCAACTGCTTAGCGCACCGTCGTTTAATGTGGGAAGGCAGCGCGAGTGAAAGCTCACCGCGAGACCACTACCCCGGCGGGCATCCGTCAAACTTATTAATTATGGATGAGCTGACCCCGGAAAGTTTTGGTGCCTTAATAGCGGCCTATGAGCATAAAGTGTTTACTCAGGGGGTTATTTGGGGCTTGAACAGCTTTGATCAGCCGGGTGTGGAAAAAGGCAAAAAAATTGCTAAAGATGTACTGCGAGTATTGGATGGCGAAAGCGATGAGTCTTTTGATGAAAGTACCGACGCGGTAATAAAGCGGATGTAGCCTGACGTTCACGTCAGGAAAGATATTTCACCTGACATGAATGTCAGGCTACGTGCGGGATAACATGCTACGTAGAAATCAGATTTACAGGTTTAATGAAAACAGTGGGAAACCAATGATTAGCGAAGAAAAGTTAACGCATTTAAAGGCGTTGGAGTACGAATCAATTCATATTTTTCGCGAAGTAGCGGCGGAATTTGATAACCCGGTTATGCTGTATTCGGTGGGCAAGGACTCATCGGTATTATTGCATTTAGCACGTAAAGCCTTTGCGCCGGGGAAAATTCCGTTCCCGCTTATGCACGTTAATACCACCTGGAAGTTCCGCGAAATGATTGAGTTTCGTGACCGTATGGCGGAAAAGCACGGCTTTGAACTGCTGGAGCACATTAACGCCGAAGGTGTTGATAAAGGCATTGGCCCGTTCAGTCATGGTAGCGCACTGCATACCGATGTAATGAAAACTCAGGCGCTGAAGCAGGCACTGAACAAATACCAGTTTGATGCCGCTTTTGGTGGCGCCCGCCGTGACGAAGAAAAGTCACGCGCCAAAGAGCGAGTGTATTCGTTCCGTGATAAAAACCACCGCTGGGACCCTAAAAATCAGCGCCCTGAGCTGTGGAGTATATTCAATGGCAAAGTGAACAAAGGTGAGAGTATTCGCGTGTTCCCTCTGTCTAACTGGACCGAACTGGATATCTGGCAATACATTTATTTAGAGAATATCGATATTCCGGAACTTTACTTTGCTAAGGAACGCCCGGTGGTGAAACGCGACGGCACCTTAATTATGGTGGACGACGACCGTATGCCATTGGAAGAAGGCGAAACGCCGGAAATGAAAATGGTGCGCTTCCGTACCTTAGGTTGCTACCCGTTAACCGGGGCGATTGAGTCGGACGCGGCAACTCTGCCGGAAATTATTCAGGAAATGTTGCTGACTACTACCTCTGAACGTCAGGGCCGTGTGATTGATCGCGACAGTGCCGGGTCGATGGAAAAGAAAAAAATGGAGGGCTACTTCTAATGAGCCATGCGTCTCCTTTAATTGAACAAGATATTTTAGCTTACCTTAAGCAGCACGAGAACAAAGAGCTGCTGCGCTTTATTACCTGCGGCAGCGTGGATGACGGCAAAAGTACATTAATTGGTCGTTTGCTGCACGACAGCAAAATGATTTTTGAAGACCAGTTAGCGGCGATTACCGCCGATTCTAAAAAGTCCGGTACTCAGGGCGATGAAGTGGATTTAGCCTTGTTGGTGGATGGCCTGCAGTCTGAACGCGAGCAGGGTATTACCATTGACGTGGCCTACCGTTACTTTTCGACGGACAAGCGCAAGTTTATCATTGCCGATACTCCGGGCCACGAGCAGTACACGCGTAATATGGCAACCGGCGCGTCTACCTGTGATGTTGCCGTTATTCTGGTGGATGCCAGCAAAGGTGTGCAGACGCAAACGCGCCGCCACAGCTTTATTTGCTCACTGTTGGGTATAAAGCACGTAATTGTTGCCATTAACAAAATGGACTTGGTGGACTACTCACAGGACACCTACAAGCAGATTCAGGCAGACTATCTGGACATGGCGGGTTCATTAGACATTCCTGACATTCGTTTTGTGCCTATTTCAGCGTTGAAAGGCGATAACGTGGTGAACCCCAGCGAGAAGTTAAGCTGGTTCCGTGGCTCGTCGTTAATGGAATACCTGGAAAGCATGTCGATTGAGCGAGAAGCCGACAGTGCCGAGTTCCGTTTCCCGGTACAGTATGTGAACCGTCCAAGCTCCGATTTCCGAGGCTTTGCCGGTACCATTACCTCGGGTGAAATTGAGGTAGGCGATACGGTGCGTGCGTTGCCTTCGGGGAAAATTTCGACCATTAAGTCGATTGTGACCTTTGAGGGTGAGCACCAAAAAATGCTGGCTCCTGCGGCAGTAACGTTAACGCTGAATGATGAAATTGATATCAGCCGCGGCGACATGATTGTGAAGAAAGATTCACTGCCGAACGTATCCAGTCGCTTCCGCGCTAAGCTGGTATGGATGAATGAAGACGCACTGCAGACGCATCGCGAATATTACCTGAAGTTCAACAGCAAGTTGACCACGGGTGAGTTTGAAGAAGTTCAGCACCGCATAGACGTCAACACCTTTGCCGAGCATAAAGCCGGCAAGCTGGATTTGAACGAAATTGGTGAAGTAGACGTTCGGGTGACAGAAAAAGTCATGTTTGACGACTACCAGAGTAACCCGAAAACCGGCGCCTTTATTGTGATTGACCGCATGACCAATATGACGGTTGGTGCGGGCATGATAGAGCAGGCGTTGTCAGACTCTGCTGAAGATGACACTCAGAAAGACGACTACAGTGAGTTTGAGCTAGAGCTGAATGCGTTAATCCGCAAGCATTTCCCACATTGGGAAGCGAAGGATTTGTTGAAATAACCTTATGACATTGGCCGGCACCGGGCTTATCGCGTTAATGCTACTGATGGTGGGTCTGTTGATCCGCTATCAGGAGCGTTCCGCAATGATTTTTGCCGGTGCCATGTTAGTGTGCCTGGCGACAGGTTGGGTGAGTCAGGATGCGCTGCTGGATAACGCCGCCAACCCGGGCTTAGCCACCTTGGTTATGCTGGTTTTAATTTCCTACGCGCTGGAAAAAACCAGTTTGCTGCGTACCTTGTCTCGTTATTTATTCAGCCCGTCGGTTGCCGGTACTACCTGGCGCGTGATGGGCTTTAGTGCATTAGCATCCTCATTATTAAACAATACGGCGGTGGTTGCGGCCTTACTGAACTCAGTACGGCGTAACCGCTTTGTGGCGGCGTCTAAACTGCTGATCCCTCTCTCTTATGCTGCCATTATGGGCGGCACTCTGACCTTAATTGGTACCTCCACCAACCTGATTGTTAACAGCCTATTTACCGAAACCGGGCATAGCGGCTTTGCCTTCTTTGATTTCACCTTGGTGGGCGCCGGAGTCTTAGGTGCAGGTCTGGTGGTGTTGTATGTGGTTAGCTGGTTTTTACCTGATATTAAAGAAGAAGCATCGGCCGGTGCGGATTACTTTGTTGAGGCGGAACTGTCTGCGGATTCACCCTTAGTGGGCAAAACCGTAGAGGAAGCGGGGCTGCGTCACTTAGAAGATCTGTTTTTAGCCGAGCTGCATCGGCGCGATCAAACCTTGCGGCCGGTAGCACGTTACGATGTTCTGCAGGCGGGCGATAAACTGATTTTTACCGGTGATGTCAGCAAAGTGAAAGTGCTGAAGCAATTCCCGGGGTTGGAGCTTTTTGCCGAACAAAAAGGCCTGGAAACGCACGAACTGACGGAAGTGGTGATTAAGCAAGAGTCGGTATTGTGTGGGTTAACTCTGAAGGAAACCGGCTTTCGAGCTCGCTTTGATGCCGCCGTAGTAGCGGTGCGCCGCGAAGGTGAGCGCATTAGCGGGCGTTTAGGTTATGTGCGCTTGCGTGCCGGTGATATTTTATTGCTGGCAACCGGACCGGACTTTTCAGCTCGCACCAACTTAACCAAGAACTTTTATCTGTTGAGCGGTGTCAGGCCCGAAAACATGTTGAGTGGCTGGCGCGAAAAGCTCACCTTATGGGGCTTTGTAGGCATGATAGCCGCCACCGTTATTAGCGGTGCGTCCTTGTTTATGGGCGTGTTGTTTTTACTGGCGGTGTTATTAGCAACCGGTTGTCTGCGACTGAATGAGATAAAACGCCGCTTTCCGGTGGAAATATGGCTGATAGTTACCAGTGCGCTGTGTCTGGCAACCGCGATGCAATCGACCGGGCTGTCTTCTGCTGTTAGCGACTTTGCCTCAACAACTTTAGCCGGGCAGGGCGTTTTTCTGACCTTTGCCGGTGTGTTTTTAATAACGTATCTGCTGACCGAATTGGTCACTAATAACGCCGCTGCGGCCTTGATGTTCCCCGTGGCTTATTCGCTTTCCTTAGGTATGGGCGTTGACCCCTTCCCAATGATTATGGGTGTGGCTTTTGCCGCCTCGGCCAGCTTTATTACCCCCTATGGTTACCAAACCAACCTGATGGTGTTTAACGCCACTCATTACCGGCTGAAGCATTTTATTCTTGCCGGCCTGCCAGTAGCTATTACTTACATTGCCATGAGCCTTTGGCTTATTCCCTTAGTGTTCCCTTTTTGATCTAGGTTAATAGTATGTAACAACGGTTAATACTTTGTTACAAATTGCGTTAACGGTAATTTAACAATGTCGTTATAGTGTTGTTCCTTTTTAGGGGAACTACATAAAACGAGGTAAAAATGCCAATCAAACAATTTAAATTAACGGCATTATCAGCTGCTGTTGTAATGGGTTTAGCAGCCTGTGGCGGCAGTGATGATAATTATGCACCAACGGTTTCGGCAGAAGTTGCCGCTGAAGGTACCCAGTGGGCACCTATGACCGGTCAGGTAACTGCCACAGATCCTAACGGTGACGAAGTCACTTATTCTGCATCGGTTGTTGCACCTGAAGACGGCAGTGCACCCGGTACGGTAGAAATTGACAGCAACGGCGCGTTCACTTACACGCCAATGCGCGCTGAAACAGCGACTATTGAAATTACTGTCAGTGATGGTGAATTAAGCACAACAGAAACCGTCACGATTGAAGGCTCTGCAATTAGTGGTGACCCGCTGGCATACCAGCAGTGGCACTTAAATAATACTGGCCAGAAAACCTATACTCAGACTCAGGCTGCGCTTGATTTCTTAGTGAATAACTATGGCTGGACTGAAGAAGACGCGCGTGCGGCATTCTTTGACGAGAGCATTTATGTTCCGGGCGAAGACATGAACGTAATTGGCGCGCATGCGCAAGGTGCGTTTGGTCAGGGCATGATGGTTGGTGTTGTCGATTCAGGCTTGGAAATTGGACACCCTGATTTGCAGGCCAATATTGCAGCCAATATGTCATTGAACTTTGATCCTAATGCAACCGATAAAATGGATCCGACCAATACCTTAACTAACCGTGGAGACCATGGTACTTCGGTAGCGGGTCTAATTGCTGCGGTAGCAGGTAATGACTTGGGCGGCCGTGGTGTTGCACCTCAGGCAAAAGTTTTTGGTGCTAACTACTTAGGTGGTAATGTCGCTCAAAACGATTTGAACTCTGCATTGAGTCACGGTTTACCGGGTAGTGGTGTTACTGAGAGCGATCCGCTAATTGCTTACAACCGCAGTTACGGTATTTCTTATCCTGCGGCTCTTTACACTTACCCAACTGACGAAGCTTTTGAACGATATGTTGCAACCGACTTACGTAACGGCCTTGGTGCTATTAACGTCAAGTCTGCCGGTAACTCGTTTAACGGCGGTGCAACCGGGCTTTGTAACGTTAACGGTTCAGTTAGTGAAGGCTTAACCTGCCTGAACGGTAATATGGACCCTTCAAACGCTAACTTCTATACCACCACAATTGCAGCTGTAAACTCTGATGGCGGACACACCAGTTACTCAACTGCGGGTTCTAACACCTTTGTTTCTGCTCCAGCAGGCGAATACGGTGAATTTGCACCGGCAATGGTAACGACTGACCAGTCAACTTGCTTGCAGGGCTATAGTAGCTTCCCTTCTCAGGATGCTATCGATACGTTAGCCGGAGCGCCTGGCTACTTTGAAGCGTTCAGAAACTTTAACGCGCCGGGTCACGAAGAAAACCCAAGCTGTCATTTCACCAGCACCTTTAACGGAACTTCGTCTGCGGCGCCTAACACCTCAGGTGTGGTTGCTCTGATTGGTTCTGCGAACCCGGCACTGAGCGCACGTGAGATCCGTCACGCTATGGCTAGCACTGCGGATCAGGTTGATGCGGAAGACGCTGGTGTTGTACTGGCGGTTAACGGCGGCGAGTTTGTTGCTGACCCGGGCTGGATTGAAAACGATGCAGGTTATGCCTTTAACTTGAAGTACGGTTTTGGTCGCGTGAATGCTGGCGCAGCTGTTGCTATGGCAAAAGGTATGGAAGCCGGCGCTATGGGTGAGTTAATTGAAACGGAATGGATGGATGTTTCTCCTGAAACAGCAGTGAATGTGCCTGACAACAATGCTGACGGCGCGAGCTACAGCTTTACTGTTGAAGAAGACATGACGCTGGAAGGTTTGCAGTTCTCATTAACAGTGAGTAATGCCGACTTTAACGGCTCAGGCTGTTCGTTCTACAGCACGGCAGGCTCTGACTTAGCGGTTGAAGTAACGTCTCCTGCAGGTACTACAACTCAGTTACTGTCAGGTCGTCAGGAAATCATCTTTGGCGCTAATGGCCAATGTAGCCCTTACATTCTTGAAGATACTGTCTTACTGGCGAATGCGTTCTACGGTGAAAGCCTTGCTGGTGAGTGGACTGTACGTTTAGTTGATACTAATGGCGACGACTTGAACCTTAACGGTATGCCGGTATCAAACAATACAGTACCTTCCGTTTTAGAAACCGTTAACGTTCGTGCGTTCGGTCATTAATAGGAGCAAAGAATATGAGTTTAATGAAAGCACTATTAACCGTGGCCGTGAGTGGCGCAATTGCGGTATCGGCCACAGCGCAGGAGATTCCTGCACCTATGAAAAAACAACAGCCCGCTGTTAAGCAGTTGCCGCAGTTGGACGCAAAACGTGATTACCAGCAGTACAGCTTCACTAAGTTGCCGGAATCAGCTGATAAATCAGCACAAGACGGTGATGTGTTATTAGCCGGTACTGAAATGGTTAACCGTATTACTGGTGAAAAAGCCTATGTGTCTGGCGTGGTTACTGTGTTGACTAAAAACGTCGATGCGGGTGATTTAGCGTCTCAGTTTGGTTTAACGGTTGAGCGCGTATACTCACGCTTAAACTTGGCGATGCTGAAAGCGCCTGAAGGCACTAACATGCTGAAACTGCGTGATGAGTTGCGCGGTGTAAGTGGTGTTAACAGTATTAAAGTAGAGATTGTGGAAAACATTCGCAAGCCTCATACACTTTAAGCGTTAATACAAACAAAACCGCATCCGGCATCTGTCGGGTGCGGTTTTTTTGTTTTCGGGCTCTGCGTTTTGGATCTGAGCTCCAGAACCTATATAATTGTAAAGATTCGTAAAGTTAGACGCAGTGACGGTTCACTGTTTTTTGAAGGAGATTTTTACACTCAAACTGGGAGAACCCATGTTTAAATATAATAAGTTGAGCTCAGCTATCTTTATAGCATTAGCTGCTTCTTCGTCAGCAGTTGCGCAAGAACAGGACACGCAACAAGAAGAGGCAGAAACATCTAAGCAAATTGAAACCATTAACGTTACCGCTACTAAGCGCACGACAAATATCCAACAAACCCCAACCGCTGTGCAAGCGTTAAGTTCCCGCGACTTAAAAGAACAAAACATCGGAAACTTTGACGACTACGCGCAATATGTACCGAATGTTACCTCCAGCGGCCGTGGGCCCGGCCAGAACGATGTGTTTATTCGCGGTATGTCCATTCAGCCTATTACGGTGATGCTGTCCGGTGCACAGGGCACCATGCCTAACGTGGCTCTGTACGTTGACGAGCAGCCGGTGACCGCTCCCGGCCGTAACCTCGATGTTTACGCAACTGACTTGCAGCGCATAGAGGTGTTACCCGGACCGCAAGGCACACTATTTGGCGCAAGCTCGCAAGCAGGTACCATTCGCTACATTACGAAGAAGCCGGTTATCGGCGCGTTCGAAGCAGGTTTTACAACCGGTTTTGAAACCATGGCTGAAGGGGAAATGAGCAGCTCCGCCGAGGGTTACATTAATATTCCGGTGACCAACGACTTAGCGGTGCGCGGTGCGTTTTATAACGTCAACCGTGGTGGTTATATCGATAACGTGGCGGGTGAGTTCTCTATCGACCCGAACAACCCGAACTACCGCTCAATGGATCCGTCCATGGAAGCTTTGATGGATGACGGCACCGAATTCACCAGTGCATTTAACACGCACCTTGCGGAAGAAGACTTTAACGACAGTTACTACAAAGGTTTCCGTCTGAGTGCTAAGTACCTGATTAACAGCAACTGGGAATTGTTGTTGCAACACCAGGCGCAGGACTTAGGCGCTGATGGTGTGTTTGACTACGACCCGGAAGTAGGTGATTTAGACGTTGAACGCTATTATCCCGATGAGCTGGAAGACAGCTTTGACCTGACCACCTGGACACTCGACGGACGCTTAGGCGCACTGGAAGTGCTGTACACCGGTGGTTACTTAAACCGTGAGATTGAACAGTCAGTTGACTACACGGGGTACAACACCTCGGGTACCTTCATCGTTTATTACACCTGTAACTATGGCGATGATGGCATGGCGGAAAACTGTGTCGATCCGACCAAGGGCTTTAAAGGCTATCAGGAACACAATCGTTTTACTCAGGAAGCTCGTATCAACTATGACTTCACTGACAACGCGCGCATTACCGCCGGTGTGTTCTACGATGACTTTGAAATTAACACCCAGGACGATTACGTTTACTTCTCTAACCCGGAAGAGCTAGGCTTTGTGCCAAACGCACCAATGGAAGGTGTGTATGCCAATAACCCGAACACTCGTCCGCCGCGAGTCGGTTTCTTTAATGACATTACACGTACCGAAGAGCAAATAGCGGCCTTTGGTGAGTTTACTTATGACTTCACTGAACAGTGGGCTGCTACGGTCGGTTTGCGTTGGTATGACATGGAGTCGGATTTCTACGGCCAGTCCAGCTTTGCCTCAAAAGGCACGGACGGTGATGCCGGGCGTGACTACAATTCAACCGCAGGCCATACTGACGAGCCGCTTGAACAGGATGACGTAATTCCTAAGTTCACGGTGAGCTATCAATACACACCGAACACCTTGTTCTTCGCGACCTATTCAGAAGGCTTCCGTCCGGGCGGATTTAACCGTGCCGGTGGTCAGGGCACGGAAGAAACCGGTGTCGTTAACACGGTTTATGAGTCGGATGAAGTGGTCAACTACGAGTTTGGCTGGAAATCACTGATGCTGGATAACTCATTGCGTTGGAACGGTAATGCGTACTTTGTTGAGTGGAATGACATGCAAATTACGCGTCTGGACACCGACATTTCAATTCTGACCTTCGTGGATAACGCAGCGGACTCAGAAATTCGTGGTCTGGAAACTGACTTCACCTGGCGTATGACCGACAACTTTACCTTCAGTGGTGCGTTGTCGTACAACGATACCGAGTTGACTCGTACCGGTCAGG
>Ga0208138_100128_pt1 | contig 49171 bp, 38 predicted proteins | sample AntRauMetaRauer3_FD_184786 | JGI IMG/M metagenome (GOLD analysis project Ga0208138, IMG submission 184786) | Saline lake microbial communities from Rauer Lake, Antarctica, in enrichment culture - Antartic Rauer Lake 3 Metagenome Rauer3 (SPAdes)... ... | reverse complement strand
CTATCAGCTACGTGGGTAATGTGACTACACCGACCATGCTGCTGACCGGTGAAAACGACTACAGAACGCCCATGTCAGAAACCGAGCAGTATTATCAGGCACTGAAACTGGAAGGTGTGGACACCGCCATGGTACGCATTCAGGACTCAGGCCACGGTATTTACGCGCGGCCCAGCAACTTAATGAACAAAGTTGCTTATATCCTGCATTGGTTTGACAAGTATCGTTAACGGTCGGTGCTAATGCTCCGACTTCTCAACATCGTCGCCGCGCTTACGTCGGTAAGCGCGTTCATACAACTTGGCTTCGGTCAGGAAAAAATGAAAGGCGTCGATGTTGGCTTTAATAAAGCCGCGCCATCCGGCTAAAAACATGCGGCGAATAAAGTAAAACTTAATGAACATCAGCGGGAATATCAGCAGTACACGCGCCAGGCTGCAGTGCCTGCCGCGCTCTTCCCGCTGTTTTGCTTTTAGCAGCGAATATTTGTTCAATTTGTCCATGTACCCATGGGCGGAATCGTAACCGTAGTGCTTAACATCAATGGGTAAGTGCGTCAGTGGCGGCTCTACTTCAATGTGCTCATGCACTTTGGTTGACGTATTCCACTGCGACTTCGACTTGCGATACACCCGGCGAAAGCGATGATGCCGATGGTAAGGCAGCGAATGCCCCATAAAAATGTCGTCATGCGCCAAGTAAATACCGTTAATATCGCCTTTGGCAATACGCTGCTGTATTTGCTCAAAAGCGCCTTCCGGCAGTACTTCATCGCCGTCCAGGTTAATTACCCAGTCGTTATGGCATTGTTCTAAAGCAAAAGCCTTTTGTCTGGCGTAACCTAACCAGTCCTGATGAATAATGCGGGCACCGTGCTTTTCGGCAATGCTGAGTGTGTCATCGGTTGAGCCCGAATCTACCAGCACAATTTCATCAGCGCCTTTTACACTGGCCAATACTTCGTCCAGGTGGCGACCTTCGTTTAACGTAATTAAGTAAACACTGACTTTAGGTAACTGACTTTGCTCAGACATAGGTAACCTTGCGCATCTTTAGTTGAGAATCAGGATCATATCGTTTTATCATACAAAAACAATAACAACGGAAACATCCATATGCCCTGGAGCGATCTCCTAGCCGAAGAAAAGCAAAAGCCCTATTTTCAGGAACTGTGGCAGCGCGTTGAGCAGGCGCGTCAGCAAAGTGTGGTGTACCCACTAAAAGAAGACGTATTCAACGCACTCAAGCTGACCGAACCCGAAAACATTAAAGTGGTTATTCTAGGGCAGGACCCCTACCACGGGCCCGGGCAGGCACACGGTTTAAGCTTTTCAGTGCCCGAAGGCGTTAAGTTTCCGCCCTCGCTGCGCAATATGTTCAAAGCTATTGCCATAGACTACCCCGACACCGTATTGCCAAAACATGGTGACTTAACCAGCTGGGCAGAGCAGGGTGTGTTATTGCTCAATACCGTTCTGACCGTAGAGCAGGACAAAGCACACAGTCATGCCAGTTGGGGCTGGGAAACCTTTACCGATACCGTTATCAGTAAAGTGTCTGAGGCCACCGAGCATGTGGTGTTTCTACTGTGGGGCTCGCACGCACAAAAGAAAATACCGCTTATAGACAGCAACAAGCATTGCATACTGACTGCGCCGCACCCGTCGCCCTTGTCCGCGCATCGCGGCTTTTTCGACGCCAACCATTTTCGTAAAACCAACGACTATTTGCAGGAACATGGTCGGCAGCCTATTCGGTGGGCGTGACGATATCCCCGTATCGCTCCCGGATCTTCGCAGCTAACGCCGCACGCGCATCGGCTTCGCCATGAATCAACCGAACGCGCTTAACCGGTTCTTCGGTGGCGTCAATAAAGTCCAGCAGCTCCTGCTGGTCGGCGTGAGCGGAATAACCGCCCAGGGTGTAAATACCGGCTTTAATCCATACCCGTTCATGGTCTAACTCCACATAACCGCCTTTAGGGCCGTAAGTCTGAATATCACGCCCCGGCGTGCCCGCAGCCTGATACCCGACAAACAGTACATCGGTGCGCGGGTCGGGTAGCAAAGCTTTTAGGTAGTTGAGCATACGCCCGCCGGTACACATACCGCTGGCGGCAATTACAATGCAGGGGTCACCGCTGCTTTGCAGGTAATTCACAATGCGCTCGTGCTCGCTGTGCTCATCCACTGTTAGCAGCCGGTCAAAATTAAGTGGGTGTCTGTTTTCATCTAAGCGTTTGTGGGCGTCCTCGTCCCACAAGTCCTTCATGGCACGGTACTGCTTGGTAAACTGAGCCGCAAGAGGGGAGTCCAGAATTACCGTCATTTTATGCCAAACGGGATTTTTTGTGCCGGTTTTCGCTTCTTCTGCGCGGGCGTTATGAATAATATCTTCCAGCTCGTACAAAAGCTCCTGCGTACGGCCAATGCTAAAAGCCGGAATTAAAATGGTGCCCTTATTCTCAACGCAGCGTTCAACTACTGCCTTTAACCGCTGGGCCCGGTCAGCCCGCGACTCATGGTTTTTGTCGCCGTAGGTACTTTCCAGTAATAAAAAGTCGGCACGCTCTAACGGTGTTGGGTCTGGCAGTAGAGGGGTATTTTTGCAGCCTAAGTCACCAGAGAACACCACGCGGTAGTGAGTCTTCACATTTTCAATTTCAACATACGAAGAGCCGAGAATATGACCAGCCTGACGAAAGCGCAGTTTAAAAGGCTCAGCAGCAAACTCGGTGGGGAGTTCAAGCCATTGGTCATAAGCAACTGGGTTTAGCTGGCGCCGCAGCCGGGCAATTACCGCATCAATAATCTCAGCATTACGGGTTAAGCCAACCTTTAAGGCGTCCTCAATAACCAATGGTAGTAACAGCGCAGTAGCTTTGGTGCAATAAATGGGGCCATTGAAGCCTGCAATGAGCAACCAGGGTATACGACCAACGTGGTCAATGTGGCAGTGGGTTACAACCAATGCCTGTACTTTGCTTATATCAAAGTCTATTTCCTGTGTGCTGGCATCGGCACCCGACCCCGAGGTTTCGGCGCCCTGAAAGAAACCGCAGTCAATAAGTAGTGAGTGGTCACTGTCTAACAAAAGCTCGTGGCAAGAGCCGGTAACTCCTTCGAATGCTCCGTGGTGAATTACGTCCATGTTTTTGGTTCCTTGTGTTGCTATTTTCTGTGCCTGCCTAATGCCTGTAGCCTGACATTCATGTCAGGTGAGATATTATTGGTTACGTAAATATCAGCTTAAAAAATGAGATTACACAAACCTGTGAGAAACCGCCATAGGACAAAAGGGTGAAAACGAAAGGAACCAACCGCTCAAAATATCGTCAAAACTTTGCAATAAAGCTTTTGTAGGGCAAGGGCTGCATGCGGTATCATACGCGCTTGATCTAAATTTAGTGACACAAAAACTAACAACAAAATAACAGAGCTATCGGTCTATGGGAGCCGCACACCCATGGGCGGTAGCGTGCCTTAAGGCCTAAAGATGAATAAAGACACTCCTAAAGCACCGTTAACTCCCCCTAATTACGAACCACAACGCCATCCGGATTACCAGGAAGACGAAATAGATCTCCGCGAGCTGTTTGGCATTATCTGGCAGGGTAAATGGTGGATTATAGCCATTACCTTTGTATTTGCTGTGGGCTCTGTAATTTACTCCTTAAGTTTGCCCAACATTTATAAGTCAGAAGCGACCCTTGCGCCGACGGAAGAAGCCAGTGGTGGCGGACTCTCACAAATGGCTGGGCAATTAGGTGGACTGGCAAGCTTGGAGGGTGTCAACTTAGGTGGTAAAAATGCTGATAAAACCACCATCGCGTTAGAAATTCTTAAGTCCCGTTCTTTTATCAAAGGCTTTGTCGAAAAGTATGACATTCTGCCTGAGCTTATGGCTGTGGAAGAATGGAATCGGGGAAGTGGTATTGTCTTTAACAATGAGGTTTATAACCCAGAAACAAAAGAGTGGGTGCGAGAAGTAGAACCGCCTAAGCAGCCTGCACCGTCAAGTTGGGAATATGTAAAAGTGTTCAGAGATGGAGTGCTGGAAGTCAGTAAAGACGACACAACAGGTTTGGTGACTGTGGCGATAAACCATCAGTCACCAGAAGTAGCTGAGCAGTGGGTGGTTTGGTTGATTGAAGAAATAAATAACCATATGCGCGAACGCGACATTCAGGAAGCCCAGCGTAGCCTGGAGTATTTAGACAAAGAACTACAAAGCACTTCTTTAAGTGACATGCAGCAAGTGTTTTATCAGCTTATAGAAAAGCAAACGCAAACCATTATGTTGGCGAAGGTTCGCCCTGAATACATTTTCCAGACGTTAGACCCAGCCGTTGTGCCAGAACAAAAAGCCAAGCCATCTCGCGCTTTAATATGCATTATTGGCACCTTTTTAGGCGGCTTTTTAAGCGTCGGTTTTGTGCTAGTCCGAAACATATTCAGAAAAGAAGAAAACGCCTAACTATAAATCTACCGTAGCCTGACGCTATTGCGTCAGGTGGGATATCTAAACTAATAAAATGAGTTCCATGAAAATACTAGTAACAGGCGGCGCTGGCTTCATAGGTTCAGCCGTTATACGCCATCTAATAAATGACACCAACCATAGTGTCGTTAATGTTGACAAACTAACCTACGCAGGCAATTTAGAAAGTTTAGTATCAGTCAGTGACAATGAGCGATACGCATTCGAGCAAGTGGATATTTGCGACGCGAACGAAGTAAAGTTGGTGTTCGAACAGCATAAGCCAGATGTGATTATGCACTTAGCGGCAGAGTCCCACGTGGACCGTTCCATTGATGGACCCGGTGAGTTCATTCAGACCAACATTATTGGCACTTATACGCTGCTAGAGCAGGCAAGAACTTACTGGCAAAACTTGCCAGAGGGTCAAAAGGCGACCTTTAAGTTTCATCATATATCGACTGATGAAGTTTACGGCGACTTACCCCACCCAGATACGTATGAAGGTGAACTCCCCTTATTTACCGAAACCACTGCATACAAACCCAGCTCACCGTACAGCGCATCAAAAGCCAGCAGTGATCATTTAGTCAAGGCCTGGCATCGTACCTACGGTTTACCAACCGTTATTACCAATTGCTCCAATAATTACGGCCCGTACCACTTCCCTGAAAAACTGATTCCACTCATGATTTTAAATGCCTTAGACGGTAAACCCTTACCGGTTTATGGCAAAGGCAACCAAATACGAGATTGGCTGTATGTGGAAGATCACGCCCGAGCTCTGGTGAAAGTGGTATCCGAAGGTAAAGTCGGCGAAACCTACAACATTGGTGGCCATAATGAAAAGCAAAACATTGAAGTGGTCACCACTATTTGCGACCTACTCGATGAACTAGTACCGAACAACAGCTCATATAAAGAGCTAATAACCTATGTTGAAGACCGGCCCGGCCACGACATGCGCTACGCTATTGACTCGACGAAAGTTAAAAATGACTTAGGTTGGATACCCGAAGAAACCTTTGAGTCAGGTATTCGTAAAACAGTTCAGTGGTACTTAGACAACCAAGAGTGGTGTCAGCGAGTGCAGGACGGAAGCTATCAGCGAGAGCGTCTTGGAAACGCGCAGTCAGGAGAAATGGCATGAAAGGAATAGTATTAGCAGGCGGCTCAGGTACGCGCTTATACCCAATAACGAAAGGCGTGTCGAAGCAGCTTTTACCCATTTACGATAAACCGATGATTTACTACCCGCTGTCGGTATTAATGTTGGCGGGTATTCGTGAAATACTCATTATTTCTACACCGGAAGATTTACCAAATTTTGAAAAGCTGCTAGGTGATGGCTCTCAGTTTGGTATAGAGCTTACCTACAAAGAACAACCAAACCCTGATGGCTTAGCTCAGGCCTTTATTATTGGTGAAGAGTTTATTGGTGACGACAGTGTCTGTTTAGTACTTGGCGATAACATTTTTTATGGTCAGGGCTTTAGTCCTAAACTTCAGCATGCTGCAAAACAAACATCGGGTGCAACCGTATTTGGTTACCAAGTAAAAGATCCTGAGCGTTTTGGGGTTGTGGAGTTTGACGACAATAAACGCGCAATTTCAATTGAAGAAAAGCCTGCCGAGCCTAAATCTAATTACGCGGTGACCGGGTTGTACTTCTATGACAACGATGTTGTGGAAATAGCGAAACAAGTTAAACCCTCTGACCGAGGAGAGCTTGAAATTACCAGTATAAACCAAGCTTATTTAGAACGTGGCGACTTAAATGTAGAGCTGCTAGGCCGAGGCTTTGCTTGGTTGGATACTGGCACGCATGAAAGCTTGCTGGAAGCCGCCCAGTTTGTCGAAACCATTGAAAAGCGTCAGGGGTACAAAATTGCCTGCCTGGAAGAAATAGGGTATCTGCAAGACTGGTTAAGCTGGGAACATGTGCAGCAAGCTGGCCACGACTTGCGGAAAAATGGCTACGGTGAATATCTACTTAGCCTAAAGCCTAAGAAGTCATAAATATGATACCTGTAACCAAGCCCTACCTACCAAGCCGTGAAAAGCTCGATAAATACATAGATGGTATTTATGAGCGAGAATGGCTCACGAATAACGGTCCTTTAGTACAAGAGCTCACCAAGCGTTTAGAAGAATACCTTGGCGTCGAAAATCTATTGTTAGTGTCCAATGGTACGCTCGCCCTACAAATTGCGTACCGCGTGCTTGGCGTTAGCACAACGAAGCGAGACGAAAAAACTCAAGCTATAACCACGCCATTCACTTTTGTGGCAACAGCAAGCTCTTTAAAGTGGGAAGGCGTGGAACCGATATTTGCGGATATAGACCCTGATACCTGGTGTTTAGACCCTAAAAACATCGAAAAAGCTATAACACCCAGCACCAAAGCAATTGTTCCAGTGCATGTGTTTGGTAACGCGTGTGAGGTCGAAGCAATTGACGAAGTAGCGAAAGAGCGTGACTTGAAAGTTATTTATGATGCCGCTCATGCCTTCGGGGTTAATTATAAAGGTTCAAGCTTATTGAAACATGGTGATGCATCTATTCTGAGCTTTCATGCGACAAAGCTGTTTCACACTATAGAAGGCGGCGCGATTGTCTTTAAGAGAAAAGAAGACTTAGAAACAGCTAAAAAAGTGATTAGCTTTGGCATTACGGGGCCAGATACTATTGAAGAGCTTGGGATTAATGCAAAAATGAATGAATTTCAGGCTGCTATGGGGTTGTGTGTTCTGGATGAAATTGCAGATAACCTAAAAGCTCGCGCTACTGTATGGCATCGTTATGAACGAGAATTGAGCCAGTCGTTGCAGTTACAAGTTAAGCCAGAAGAGCAAGATTATAACTATGCTTATTTTCCTGTTGTATTTGAAAGTGAAGAACGAGCCGTGAAAATAGCGGACAACCTGAAAGAAAAAGGTGTATTGGCGAGACGGTATTTTTACCCTTCACTAGATTCAGTGGAATCTTTAGGAGCGGGGAGACAGCAGCCAATATCTCAAGACATTGCGAGTCGAATATTGTGTTTACCTGTTTACAATAAGCTTTCCGAATTTGAGCAACGTAATATTATTAATGTGATTAAGGGAGAACTCAAGTAATGAAGCTGGCGGTTATGCAGCCATATCTATTCCCCTATATTGGCTATTTTCAGTTGATTCACGCCGTCGATCTTTTTTTGATTTACGATGACGTTGCTTATATTAAACAAGGGTATATAAATAGAAATAATATCTTATCATCAAATGGAACTACACGGTTTACAATTCCAGTACCAGGAGCATCTTCGAATAAATTGATAGCCGACTTAACATTTTCCAAAGATGTGAAAAAGGCACTTAAGTCAATAGAACAAAGTTACTCTAAGGCTCCTTACTTTAAAGATGTATTTCCTATAATCCAGAGAGCTCTCGAATTTGACGATCGCTCGATTGCTTCTGTATGTCAAAAGAGTTTTAAGGATATTTTTTCTTATTTGGGAATAGAAAAAAAGTTTAAGAAAACGAGTGAATTTGAATATGATCGCTCGGCTGGCGCTCGCGACCGTTTAATTGGTCTATGCCATCAATTTGAAGCGGACTGTTACGTTAATGCTCCTGGTGGCCGAAAGTTATACGAAAAAGCAGATTTTTCAGCGAAAGGGCTAGATTTAAAGTTCATTGATTCTTTATCAGTTGAGTACCCGCAATACGGAAGTCAATTTGTTCCGAATCTGTCGATTATTGATGTGCTAATGAACTGTTCCCGAGATCAAGTAATAGAGTACATGAAACGCTATGAGCTCAATTAAGTGTCGAGTCAGCGTATAAACTCAAAACTAAGTTTATTGTGATAAATTTTTTTCAAGATCAGGCTATTGGAGGATACCAAGCGCTTGAATTGCCGTTCTCTGAGACGAATTTCAATAGAGAAGTAATTAAAACGAATTCGGCTCGTTCTGCAATAAAGCTCATATTGAGCTCAGTCGGAGCAAAAAAAGTTTGGTTGCCAACATATACCTGCGACGCAGTACTAGAAGCAGCTACTGCTATAGGTGTTGCTATTGAGTTTTATAGGGTGGATGTAAACTTTGATGTAGATTCTGAGATAGAGCTTGAAGAAGATGAGTACATACTTATAGTAGATTATTTTGGTCTTTGTAGTGAAGCTGTAAAGCGCAGCATAAGTAGGTTCGGTCATACAAAAACAGTTGTTGATTGTTCACAATCTTTCTTCTCTAAACCTTTTGAATCTCTAGCTTCGATTTATTCTCCTAGAAAATTTTTTGGTCTCCCGGATGGAGGCTTAATATATACGCAAGATTCGCGTATCCAGCAACCAGCTGAAAGAGATTGCTCATCAGAGTCTAGAATGAGTCATCTTATTAGTCGGCTTATAAATAGTCCTGAAGCGGCATATGAAGAATATTTAAAGTCAGAGAAAGTAATCTCTGAGTTGCCTGTACAAGGAATGTCTCGCTTAACGGAGCGTCTTCTTCATTCTCTAGACTACGGAAGAGCCAAAGTCGCGCGCTCCGAAAATGCGAAATATCTTCACGAGCACTTGAGCGAATATAATCATCTAGATTTGATTATTAACGAAAATGTAGCTCCAGTTTGCTATCCCTTTCTCCCGAAGGTAAAAGCAGCTAGTAAAGATGAATTGATTCGTCAGAGGGTATTTATTCCAACTTATTGGCCTGAAGTGTTGAGGCGGGTAAAGGTAAACTCTTTCGAATGGAATTTGGTTACAAACGGAATATTCCTGCCTTGTGACCAGCGTTATACAGAAGATGATATGAAAAAGCTCGTCAACCTGCTCGCAATAAAGTAAAAGGGTCTAATATGGCAGCACCTGAATTCCGGACGAACAAATATAAACGAGTTTCAGCTCTTGAAGAGTTACTTAATGAGTTAAATAGTAACCTTGCCGATGCTAATGAAAACTACTTGAAAGACTCGGATGAACGATTCTCCAAAATATTTTTGATGGGACCACATCGCTCTGGCAGTACATTATTTATGCAGTGGCTTGCGAATACCGGTCTTGCTGCTTATCCAACGAACATGCTTTCCCGTTTTTTTGGAGCCCCTCTTGTCGGGGCAAAAATTCAGCAACTGCTGACTGATCCACGCTATAATTTTCGTAATGAAATTTTGGACTTTAGCTCTGATGTAAGCTTCAGTTCTGAAAATGGCAAAACTACAGGTGCATTAGCACCAAATGAATTCTGGTACTTCTGGCGTCGTTTCTTACCGTTCGACGAATTGGATTATATGCCAGCGGATGAATTAAGAGAAAAAGCCAACTTGGCAAGGTTCCGTGACGAGTTAAATGCATTAGCTAATATTTTTGAAAAACCGTTCGCGATGAAGGGGATGATAATGAATCAAAACATCCCAGAGCTTTCAGAACAGTTTGAAAAATTTTTGTTTATTTGGATTCGCCGAGATCCTCTTTTCAACATCCAGTCAGCGCTGGAAGCGAGAAAACGCCAATACGGTGACATCAACACTTGGTATTCATTTAAGATAAAGGAATATCCCGATCTTAAAGATTTAGATCCGTTAGAGTCTGTAGCGGGTCAGATTGCTGCTATTAACCACTCTGTAGAGCAAGGAATTGCAGCATTACCTGATAGCAATAAACTCGTGATTCAGTATGAAGACTTCTGCCAAAGACCAGAATATTACTATAGAGAGATTGTTAGCAGAATCAGGAACCAAGGAGGAATTAACTCCGAGCAAGTGCAGGAATACTCTGGAGCGGAAAACTTTTCCAGTAGCAATCAATGGCGGTTAGAAGAATATACGCTAAAAGATGCTGCATTGATATATCGAGAATCTCTGTCAATTTACTAATTCAAAAATAAGGAACTATTGATGTCGTTTAGTTTTTTAATGTGCTCCGAACGATCGGGGAGTAACTTCATATCAAAGTTGTTAAATGGACATAGCAATATTTGTGGACCGTCAACGAAGCATATTATAAACCCTGTAGCGCGTAACCTTTTCCGATATGGAAACCTATCCGAAGAAAAAGCATGGAAAGAACTATTAAATGATATTTACCGTCTAGTCTCAGTTGATTTCTCTGTGTGGAAAAAAAATTTCACTCTCAATGAGTTGGAAAATTTAGCTCCTAAAGGTGATATCAAATCTTTGATTCATAATATTTTTATGGAAGAAGCACGAGCAAATAATAAACAGCATGTTTTTATAAAGGAAAATCATATTTATGAGTTCCTTCCATTTCTATTAACTTACTTTCCGGAAGCTAAGTTTGTGTATCAAACTCGGGATCCGAGGGATATGGCTCTTTCTTGGAAGAAAAATCCAGTCCACCCTGGCGGAGTAGTTAAAGCAGCTAAGCAGTGGAAGCAAGATCAACAGCAAAACTTAAAAAATTATTCTCTCTTAAGAGACCATAACAAGAGTCACTTTGTGAGATATGAAGATCTTACAGCTAATAATGAGATAGAACTAAAAAAGATAATTAGCTTCCTCGGTTTGCCTTTTGATGAAAATATTTTTGACTTTCATAAAGATGAAATAACTCAAAGAAACGCAGGTATGCAGAAAGCATGGAACAACCTATCTCAAGGTGTTATCAAAGATAACAGCCGTAAGTATATTGAAGAGCTTTCGGCTGATGAAATTAAAGCAATCGAGAAGATTTGCTGGTTTGAGATGAAACATTTGAGCTATGACCCTGAATATTCGTACCAAGAATTAGAAAAAATTTCAGAAGAGTGGCTTGAGCAACTGAATCAAAAAGAGCTTGATGGGCTGGAGTTTTCAAGAACGAAGGGTGTCACAGAGAATATGATTGCAAAAACACGTTTTTACCAACGCTAAGCTTTTATCGTTACTGTATAAGCAGCAGTTAAAGTGAATAGTATAAATAAAAAAATCAGCGTTGGATTTTTGTGGAATCTAGCCAGTCTATTTTTCTCTAAAGGTGCGACAACAGTATTTACTCTTCTGTTGGCCAAGTTTTTAGCCCCGGAAGCATTTGGTTTAGTAGCTATGGCGACGGTAGTATTTGAATTGGCCAATGCATTTGTGCAATCGGGGCTAGGCCAAGCACTAATAAGAAGTAAGTCAGTTTCCGATGAAGATTTGAGTACAGTCTTTTTCGCTAATCTTGGTCTTAGCTTCGTAGCTTATGCGGCAATCTTCTTCTCCGCTCCCCATATTGCAAGCTTTTACTCGCAGGCGGAATTGACTGTTCTTGTTCAGGTCATGGGGCTAGTAGTATTTGTTAATGCAATCAAAGTAGTGCAGCTTGCGGTACTTAGTCGCGCGATGAACTTTAAAGCGCAAATGAAAGCGAATACTTCTGCTTCCATAGTATCTGGCGCATTAGCGGTCATAGCCGCGTATTATGACTTTGGGGTATGGAGCTTGGTAGTAATGATGTTGAGTCAAGCGCTTATTTCTTCAAGTTTATATTGGATTATGAGCTCTTGGCGTCCGTCGATGGCGTTCAGTTTTAAATCCTTCAAAGAATTATTTAGCTTTGGCAAAAACTTATTAGCGGAGGGTTTTTTACAGGTTCTATACCAAAATTCTTATGTACTAGTTATTGGCCGATTTTTTAGTGCCGAGGTCACTGGCTTGTACTTCTTTGCAAAAAAAATTAGTAATTTAATTTCAAAACAACTAACTGAAGCTGTTCAGAACGCTACATTCCCTGCCTTATCTACATTGCAGGATAGCGATGAAAAGCTTAGGTACAAGTACCGTCAAATTATGCAATTAATGATGTTTTTAATTGTACCAATAATGGCGTTACTTGGGACTTTAGCTACCCCTCTATTTGATTTACTGTTCCACGAGAAATGGTCAGGGGCTATTCCGTATTTAGAACTACTATGTATAGTCGGTGCAATATATCCATTACATGCAATAAATATAAACTTACTTAAAGTGAAAGGTAGGTCTGATTTAATTCTAAAAATAGGCGTTTTCAAAAAGGTTGTTAATTTATCACTACTCGTTTGTGCGATTCCATATGGCGTTTATTGGATTACTGCAAGCCAAGTTGTTGGTAGTCTACTATGCTTGATTCCAAACACATATTTTTCTTCAAAGCTGATAGATTACTCATTAAAGTTACAACTCAATGATGCCGGGAAACCTATAGTATCTGCATTATTTTCTTCTTTAGTTACCTTATTATTTTTTAATGTTTCTGGTTTATCATCGATTATTAATCTGTTTTTAGGTGGAGTAATTTTAATGATGGTTTTTTTTATAACAGCATTTTGGGTAAAGTCAGAAGCAATAAACTTACTGGTATATAAGGTAAAAAGAAAGTAGGTAGGGAGATGTATTTTGACCAATATTGATAGATATTAATCTATTCTTTAATGAACCTTAGTTGCTAAAAATGACCACTAAATTATTTAAGTTAATTGATTTATTAAAAGCGTATTTACTTGCCTATTACTCAATTGCCCTTAAATTAATTGGGTTTAGAGCTATTAGAGGTCGAGTTATTAATAGAATGTTAAAAAATACACCGATGGTACATGGCAAGAAAAGCTCATTATTCCGATATATAGTTTCCGATTTTGTTAGAAAAAAAGTGTCTTTTACCGCGGTTAATAGCGACTCAGTTAAAGATATTGTTTTAGTCTATGACTTAATAAAGTCGGGTCAGAATTACAGCCATGATGATGCTATATTATCTCACGCATCAATTCTAGCGGACAATTCTGAGGTCAACTCAGTGAAAATTCTAGCAACAACTGAGTCAGCGTTATTTCGCTCTCCAACTTTTAGCAGCAATAAGGGCCCTGAGACCTATGCTGCTGTAAAAGAGAAGCTAGAAAAGAAATATCCGACTAAGCGAAATAATTTGTCTCTAGAGTACTTTTCTTCTGATTCTATTGAAAAGCTAATCGAACTATGTTCTAGGGTAGCTTCTCAGTCACCTGATGTTTTGGTTTTCAATTCGGGGTGGGATAACGAGAGTCGACTAGTAAGGAGTATTTTTTACGGCCGTATTCCAATTGCTAGGATGATGACCCAATCTGATATGATACCCGATAGAGAAGCTGACCTGTTATTAGCAAAAATAAAAGATAAAAAATTTTTGAAGCTATGCAATTCCAACGATTTGAATGTGATTTTCTGTGTTTATCCAAGAAGGGATTTGCATGTTAAAAATGTAAATTATGAAGAATCTAATACATCAGGTTGTAACCGAGAAGTTAAACTGATAACAGCCCTTACTGGAAAGCGTATAAAAGATGTAATAAAAGGCTATAGCCAAAAAGAATTAGAGAGCTTACTGAGTCTTTTTGACTTAAAACGTAGAGTGTCTTGGTTGCTTATAGGCGATATTAAAAAAGAAGATTTAGAAGGTATATCGCCTAAACTGGATAAACTAATACGAAGTGGTCAATTTAAATTCAGCTCACCAGTAAGTGATTTGCGGCCTTTGTTAAAAGACGCCGATTTATACGTTAATCTACCTGGAATTACTGGCGGTGGCGCTACCGGTATGTTGGCACGGAGCGTGGAAACACCGGTAATCACTGATGGGTATAGTGACGTAGCAAACAAACAGCCGTCAAGTTTTGTAACAGATAGCGATGATATAAAATCTTTTGTAGTTAAGGCAAAACAGCTAGCTATCGATGATTCGTCAAGGAAGTTATATTTTTCCGAGTATAACCAATTAATTAAAGATATGCCGATGCATGAAAGGTATTTTTTAGATTCAATAGGTCAAGCGAAGACTGAATTCTTAAAAAATAAACTACTGTAGCTGTTAAATTCGCTTATGAGATTAAATAGCAGATTGCAAGAACTCCTGATGAGTAATAATAGATGGATTTTGAAAAATTAAAAAATAGAACTATAAAAGAATTACAATTGAGAGCTATTGAACAACGTAGTGACGGGGCATTTTTAGCTGGTCATAATGGGCCATACAAGGATCCAGAAACTCCTATTAGAAACACAGCTCATATGTTGTATTCTTTATGCTCGGCCTACGAGCTGAGTGGAGACTTAATTTTTAAGAAGTCTGCAGAAAAGGCTGTTAATTATATACTAGATAATGAATATATATGCCCGAAAGGAAACTATATTTTTAGACTCTCTAAGAATAAAGATTCGTCTAACGGCGTAATCGGTCATGCGTGGTTAATCGAGGCTTTGTTAAAGGCTTCTAACCTCTTTGACAGGCAATTGATTGATGAAGCAAAAAAAATCTGGAAGTTACACAGGTTTGATTATCAACTGGGAGCTTGGGAAAAGCCCGTTGAGGATTCGAAAGTAGACCAGACATTTAATCATCAGCTTTGGTTCGCAGCCTGCATTTCTCCTATTGAAGATGATGAGATACGAAAGCAGATTAGTTGCTTTATTCGGAAGAATGTCACGACGCTTACCCTGTATAAAAACGGCGTCATCTTCCATGATTCAAGCATTGGTAGTCTTTATGAATGGGCTAAACGCGATCCTTTATTAGCAATTCGAAGGATTTTAAAGCCAATCAGACGGCCCAGATATAAAATGAATAAGTATCTACATTCTGCCGGGTATCATACTTTTAATCTTTACGCTTTTGCTATGTTATTTGAATCAGGATATGAGGCTATTTTAAGAAAAAATGTAAATGTTTCTATGCTTTTGTCTTCACTAGTTGATATGAAGTTGGCGGATAAATTAAATGAGGTTACCGATATCGGTCTTCGTTATAATCCGTCGGGAATAGAAGCTGCTTATGCGTTAAAAGTTCTATCTAATAAACCTTGTGACTACGAAATATCCCAGTGGTTATCTCTGCAACTTGAATATACAGAATCGAGAGAAGGATTGCTGGTGCGTGAATCTCCAGATAGCGCCACATCTTCTGCTAGGCTATATGAAGCTTTTAGGCTATTTGATCAGCTTTAAGATAAAATAATAAGAATTACGCAGTGACGTTAAATAAAATAAAATTGCTTGTCTTTTTCGCGGGATTATCAATAAGCATGCTCCCTGTTAGTAGCTACTTGTCAATTCCGGGGACTCCTGTAAGCTTAGATCGTATATTCTTTTTTTTATTGCTAGTATTTTTAGGGCTCAATTCAAAGAATATAGTAATTGATAGAATGTCATTGCTATTAATTTTTACGTCAATAGTAATGTCTTGTTTAGCTATCCTTTCATTTGTACTTAATGAGAGGAGTAACTCCTCAACGCTATTTGCTTACTTATATTTTATTGCATATTTTGTTATAGCGTTCTTTGTTTTTAGCTATCGACCTTCAGCGTATACAAGGGTTCGCTATTCTCAGTTAATGAATACAGTTACTTCTATATGGCTAGTTATTGCTGTAATTTTTTCTCTGTGGGCTTTGTACAATCAGCTATACTTAGGTCAGTTGATCTATCCTACTTATTTGGAAGTGTCTCCAGAGACAGAAGTTAGATTTCGCTCGATGATGTCCGGGTTACGGCTCTTTCTTCCATTTTCATCAGCCCCATTCCTTGGCTTTCTTACACTTGGAGTTGCTTTCCTTACAATATTTAATAGGAAATATTACATAAGGAATAATGCACTCAACCTACTTATTTTATTTTCCTGTATAATAATAGCTTTAGCGACACAGTCTCGATCTGTTATTTATGCTTTTGCGCTAGCAATAGGACTCTTTTTTGTCATAAAAAACTTAAATCTTAATGATCGTCAGAGTGTTCTTAAATTAACTCTACTAGCAGTTCCTTTTTTGGTCTTTATTGTAGCTATAGCAGCATCACAAAGTACAGAATTGGGTAGATTACAATTCGATTATAAAGAGCTACAAGAAAGCCGCCACATGCTCATACGATTGGAAACTATTGAACTTATTATTTTATCAGATATTAAAGCTCTTTTTATAGGTCATGGCTTAGGAGCTTTGGCAGGTAGTGGGATAGCGCCTTATACATTTACATCCTATCTCACGGTGCTTTACGAAGTCGGAATTTTGGGGTTTGTGTTTTATCTGATTATTTTGATATCACCTTTGATAGCGGTTATTTCTCGGAAAAAGGCAAGTTCAAAAAGAGGACAATATAGTAAATTGGAAGTCTTATCATTATTTCTATTTATTTTCATTGCAAACCTTTTTTACGAGTTCAAGTTATTTCCGGTTGCAGCAATACTCTTAGCATATAACGTTGCGATGGCTACTAGAAGTCAAGTAAAGGGCTAATATGTCAGTATCGGTCTTGATTCCTCATAAAAACTCGCCTTCTACTTTGTCTAGATTGCTGTGTAGCATTCCCGAGGAAGTGTCAGTAGTTGTAGTAGATGACGGAAGTGCTTTAGCAAATGTTAATATTCTTCAAAAAGAAGTTTGTCCTAGGTTTCCTAACGTTCTATTGAAACATAATAAAACGAAAGTATTTAATGCAGGTGTAGCTAGAAATATTGCACTTGACAATCTTCCTCTAGGGACTAAGTGGGTTATTTTCGCTGATGCAGATGACGAATTCATAAAGCCAACGTTCAAGAAACTAATTGATCAGTTGAAACTAGATCCTAGTGCAGATCTGTTATTTTTTAACTGTTTAGCGAAACATGAGTCGAAACAGCTAGAAAGCAAACGCTGCGATAGTTATAGAAAGTTAATCCAGTCATGGCCGCACAGTGAACCATACATAGCTTACAGGTGGCCTGTTCCCTGGGGTAAAGCTATAAAAGTAGATAAGCTGTTGAAGGAAAGCAATATTCGATTTGGCTCGCGACTAGCAAGTAACGATATGGAATTTTCTACGAAGTTAGCGTTAGCGACTTCTCGTATAGATGTTTTTACCGAAGATACGTACATATGTTTAGAGTCGAGCGGTTCGTTAACCGCGACGCTGACTGCACCTAAGGCGTTGGATCGATTGAAAGCACACCTAAGCTGTAATCGAATGCACCACGAGAACAATATCGATTTTGTTCATTATAGCTACGGAATAAAGTTTTTTCTAAAAGCTTTTCCGTTAATCATAAAGAGATGTGACTTTCGGGTTGTAGTGTCCTTCCTAAAAAATATATTCTTAGCGCTTAGAATGAATGCAAAAGGGAATAAAGTTGAATCTAAGTAGTAATAATTAATCAGATTTTTAGTTACATTAAGGCTTTTATTTATGTCTAAACGAGTTTGTGTCTTTGGACTAGGTTACATAGGTTTACCAACAGCCTCTCTGTTAGCAAACAAAGGGTATGAAGTGGTAGGTGTGGATGTTTCCGAAGACGTTGTTAAAACGGTTAATAGTGGTTCTATACATATAGTTGAACCTGATCTTGAAAGCTATGTATCTAAGGCCGTTACAGAGGGGAATTTAATCGCAGCGCTAAGACCAGAAGCGGCTGATGTGTTCATACTCGCTGTTCCTACCCCATTTAGGGAAGGGCATACTCCAAATCTTGATTATATTGTGGATGCTACAAAATCTTTAGCAGAGGTAGTAACACAAGGCAATTTGGTTATTCTGGAATCGACTTCTCCAGTAGGCACTACTGAGATGGTCGAGAATGTGCTTATCGAATGTGGAGTAGATACTTCAACTTTATTTATAGCCCACTGCCCGGAAAGAGTTTTACCTGGCAATATTATGAGCGAGCTAGTAGAGAACGACAGAGTTGTCGGTGGGTTAACTAACAGAGCTGGAGAGAGAGCCGCAGACTTTTATAGAGACTTTGTTTCCGGTGAGGTTTTAGTGACTGACGCCCGTACCGCTGAGATGGCAAAACTAACGGAAAATAGCTTTCGGGATGTAAACATTGCTTTCGCAAATGAATTATCTATTTTGTGTGACAAGTTCAAAATTGATGTGTGGGAGTTGATTAGGTTGGCTAACAGACATCCTCGAGTCAATATTTTGCAGCCAAGTACAGGGGTTGGTGGCCATTGTATAGCTGTAGATCCTTGGTTTATCGTTGATGCGGGCGGTGAAGATGTGCGTATCATTCGCGCTGCAAGAGAGATTAACGATTATAAGACGGAATGGGTAATAGAACGAATTGTACAAGAGATAAAAGAGTTCCAAAGCCATCGCAATAAGACACCATTGGTAGCCTGTATGGGGCTTGCTTTTAAACCAAATATAGATGACCTTAGAGAATCTCCTGCCCTTGAAGTGTTTCAATCGTTAGTCAAAAGCGGAATAGACGTTTTAGCTGTTGAGCCGAATCTGAAAAATCATAATAGTATTCAGTTAACGAAATATACTGATGCTGCTCAATCCGCTGACATAGTAATTTTTCTAGTTGGCCATAATGAATTTAAAGGGCTATCTGTTGACGGACAAGTCCTCGATTTTTGTGGTGTGACAGTTGCGGGAAATAAATAAGGTTATTATATGAAAGTTTTGCTAGGATTTGGAACTCGTCCCGAAGCTATTAAAATGGCTCCGTTAGTAAAAGCCCTTCAAGCGGATAGCTTTTTTGAGGTTGTTGTAGCCGTGACCGCCCAGCATCGAGAAATGCTTGATCAGGTAATGGAACTATTTGAAATAGAACCTGACTTTGATCTGAATATAATGAAGCAAGGACAAGATTTATATGATGTATCTAGTTCTGTACTTTTAGGTATGCGGGAAGTTTTTGAAAGCTCAAAACCAGATGTGGTTTTAGTACACGGGGACACCGCGACTACTTTTGCAGTTGCTTTAGCCGCATTTTATGGTCGAATTCCAGTTGGCCATGTAGAAGCTGGGCTTAGAACTCATAATCTTAACTCTCCTTGGCCTGAAGAAGCAAATAGACAGTTAACCGGTAGATTATCTGAATGGCACTTTGCTCCAACTGATAGAAATCGGCTTGATCTTATAAAAGAAAATGTTTCGGATGACAAAATTATCACAACCGGGAATACTGTTGTAGATGCGTTAGATTGGGTATTAAATAAAATTAAGCAAAACGATAATCTTTTGTATTCTATTCAAGATAACTTGAAAAAGGCTGGTCTTAAAAGGGGAGTCGAAGACAATACCTTTGTTCTTATAACTGGGCATCGGAGAGAGAATTTTGGTTTAGGTTTTAAGACTATATGTAAAGCAATAAGAGAGTTGGCTTTGGCATACCCAGAAGTCCATTTTATCTACCCTGTTCACTTAAATCCTAACGTGCAAAAACCTGTTCGCTCTTTTTTAAGTGAACTGAATAACGTTCACTTGATTGAACCTCTTGGTTATGAGCCTTTCGTTTACTTAATGAGCAAGTGTTATTTGGTTCTGACTGACAGTGGGGGGGTTCAAGAGGAAGCTCCAAGTCTAGGTAAGCCTGTATTGGTGATGAGAGATTCGACAGAAAGACCTGAAGCGGTGGAAGCGGGCACCGTAACTTTAGTTGGAACATCTTCTGAGAAAATTTATAAAGAAGTGTCTTCCCTACTTTCAAATGGTGAAAAGTATCAGGAAATGTCACATGCCCATAATCCGTATGGAGATGGTAAGGCTTGCGCAAGAATATGCGATACTTTGAAAGCGCTTGATAATTTAAGTTAATGAATATTTAAGTATTTTATACTGGTCAGCTGAGATAAAACTTGTGCATAGTAGACTTATTTTTTTTAGTAGCGCACTGCAGCAACCTAGACATCAAAGAAGAATCAATGTTCTTTCAAAAAAATTTGACTTGCTAGTTGCTTATGTTCTAAGAGATAAATATAAGGGAAACTTAAGAAAGAGTGACGCTACCTATACATTTCTTGGAGAGTTAGATCCCAAGGATGGTAAGTTTAAGTTTCTTTGTAAAAGAGCATTAATAAACCTAAAATTTTTATATTTATGCCTCACAGACAGGCATTCAATACTTTACTTAACAGCCCCAGATCAAGCTTTGATAGCTGCTCTCTTAGGGAGAAAGTATTTTATAGAATATGGAGATATTCAAACATTATCCAAAAAAAGTTTCTTTGGAAGATATATAGATAAATTAATACTAGTTACTGCAAAAGGAATTATTGTCACCTCCCAAGCTTATATAGATGGTTATTTCGCGAAATTAACTAGTTTTGAAAAAGACAAGTTTTGTGTCGCAGAAAATAAAGTTCCTGAATCATCACTTGATAGTTTGCAACCTGATAAGGCAATAAATGAAAGGTTAAAATCCCGTAATTATATAAGGCTAGGGCTTGTAGGGGCGCTAAGTCGTAATGCCATTTATAAAATCTATAGTTCGATAGTTGACAAAAACCCCGAATTTACCTTGGAAATATATGGTGATGGTGACTTGAGAGGAATTGACATAGGTAGTCAGAATATAAATTATCACGGTCCGTTCAGGAACCCCGATGATCTGAATAATATCTATTCTAACATTGACTTTTTGCTTGTAAATTATGATGCCGGCGACGCCAATGTAAGGCTAGCGTTACCAAATAAGCTTTATGAAGCAATGCTATTTCGAGTACCGATTATATGCACTGAGCAAACATACCTTGCGGAATTAGTTAAGGAAAAAGGGATCGGCGTTGATTCTGAGCTTGAAGAAAACTCGATTCTGGATGCCTTAAAAAGATGCCATAACAGAGATTTTAGTAGAGCATGGGCTGCTCTAAAGTTTCACGAGTACGTATCTGATAATGATCATGTTTGTGATTTTATTTTCAAAAGATTAGAAGTTGAAAAACAATGAATAAAAGAATATTTGATAATAAGGTACTGCTTATAACGGGTGGTACCGGCTCATTTGGTAACGCTGTTCTCAGCCGTTTCCTTGATACGGGTATCGCCGAAATACGAATTTTCAGCCGTGATGAAAAAAAACAAGATGATATGCGTAAGGCATACAACCATCCAAAATTGAAGTTTTACATTGGTGATGTTCGAGATTATCAAAGTGTCTTAAATGCAACTCGTGGTGTGGACTTCATCTATCATGCTGCTGCGTTAAAGCAAGTTCCGTCTTGTGAGTTTCACCCAATGGAAGCAGTAAAGACCAACGTTCTAGGTACTGAGAATGTTCTCGAAGCTGCTATTCAGAATCAGGTAAAACGAGTCGTCTGTTTAAGTACCGACAAGGCTGTTTACCCTATTAACGCAATGGGGATATCAAAAGCCATGATGGAAAAAGTCATGGTCGCTAAGTCTCGCAACGTAGATGAGAAAAAAACCGTTATTTGCGGAACTCGTTATGGCAACGTTATGGCCTCGCGCGGCTCAGTAATCCCTCTTTTTGTTGACCAAATTAGAGGCGGGAAGCCGATTACGATAACAGACCCTAATATGACGCGTTTCATGATGACTTTGGATGATGCTGTTGATCTTGTTTTATACGCATTCGAACACGGTACCAATGGTGATATTTTCGTTCAAAAGGCTCCTGCTGCTACTATTAAAACTTTAGCCCAGGCAATTTTGTCGTTTGTTGATAAACCCGAACATCCAATTGAAACATTGGGAACACGTCATGGTGAAAAGCTCTATGAGGCGCTGCTGTCAAAAGAGGAAATGGTTTGTGCAGAAGATATGGGTAACTATTACCGTGTACCGCCAGATCTTCGCGACCTCAACTATTCAAAGTACGTTGACCAGGGCGACAATAGAATAGAGCAGGTTGAAGACTATAACTCCCACAATACTGAGCGGTTAGATGTTGAGGGGATGAAACAGCTATTGGACAAATTACCTTTCATGCGAGCGTTCGCGAAAGATGAATATATCAACCCAGAAGGTTAGCTATGAAGTTATTGATTACTGGCGCCAACGGCTTTGTCGGTAAGAATCTGACTGCTCATATCGATGAAATAGAGAATATAGAGTACGTCAAGTTCACGAAAGATCATAAAGTATCCGAACTTAAAGACTTATTGAAAGATGTCGACTGCGTTATACACTTGGCCGGAGTGAACCGCCCCCAGAATGAAAGTGAATTCTTCGAGGGGAATACTGACTTTACGGAACAGTTACTAAATGTATTAAGCGCTCAACCTAAACCCCTACCTGTCATTTATAGTTCGTCCATTCAGGCTGAACGTGATAATGCTTATGGTAAAAGTAAGCGACAAGCTGAAAAGTTAGTCATGGGTTATGCCCAGGCTAATGACGTTCCTACAAAAGTTTATAGATTAGCCAACGTTTTTGGGAAATGGTGTAAACCAAACTATAATTCCATGGTGGCAACCTTTTGTCATAACGTTGCTCGTGACCTGCCCATACAAGTCAATGACGCTAATGCCAAAGTAAAGCTTGTTTACATAGATGACGTAGTGAATGAGTTCGTTAAAGCTGCACGTAGCTTGGTTTTACACGAGAAAAAAGTTGAAACAGTAGCTGAGCCTAGTCAAGTGCAGCCTATTTATGAAGAAACAGTGGGTGGTATAGCTGATCTTTTGAATCTCTTCAAAAAAAGTCGTGACACTTTAGTAACAGAGAAGGTTGGTGACGGTTTTACCCGTAAGCTGTATTCAACTTATGTTAGCTATTTACCCAAAGAACGCTTCTCATACGACGTGCCTAAACATGGTGATGAGCGTGGTGTTTTTGTCGAAATGCTAAAAACCAAAGATTCAGGGCAGTTTTCATTCTTTACGGCTTATCCGGGCGTAACCAGAGGTGGGCATTACCATCACACAAAAAATGAAAAATTCCTGGTTATAAAGGGGCGGGCACATTTTGGTTTTCGTCATATGGTAACTAACGAATACCACGAACTTTTTACAAGTGGCGATAAACCAGAAATAGTTGAGACCGCCCCCGGCTGGAGTCATGACATTACCAATGTGGGCGATGAAGAAATGGTTGTGATGCTCTGGGCTAACGAGATATTTGACCGCGATAACCCTGACACTTACTACGCACCGGTAAAGCTTTCATGAAAAAATTAAAAGTAATGACTATTCTGGGTACACGCCCAGAAATAATACGTCTGTCTCGCGTTATGGCCGCACTAGACCACGTAGTGGATCATAAAATTGTTCACACGGGTCAAAACTACGACTATGAATTGAACGATGTCTTCTTTGAAGAACTTGGTGTACGTCAGCCTGATCACTTTCTAAATGTGGACACCTCCTCTTTAGGAAAAAGCCTTGGCGAAATTTTAATTAAAACTGAACAAGTTATTCTTGAAGAGAAACCTGATGCTGTTTTGGTGTTAGGTGACACAAACAGTGCTGTGGCCACAATGATGGCAAAACGGATGAAAGTACCTACGTATCACATGGAAGCTGGTAACCGCAGTTTCGATGCCAATGTTCCTGAAGAGATTAACCGTAAGTTGGTTGATCACTTAGCTGACTTTAATCTGGTCTATACTGAACATGCGAGACGACATCTTCTGAGTGAAGGGCTATCTCATCGGTTTATCTATTTAACAGGCTCGCCTATGCGAGAAGTTTTAGAGCATGTATTACCATCAATTCAGAAGTCCAATATTTTAGATACTCTGAAGCTTGAAAAGAACAAATACTTTATTGTCAGCGTTCATAGAGAAGAGAACGTTGACAGTAAAGAAAACCTCAAAAAAGTGGTTGAGTGCTTAAGCTCTTTATACGAAGCCTATGGTTATCCTGTCGTAGTCTCTACACACCCTAGAACGCGCAACCGATTAGAAAAGCTCGGCTTGCTCGATGATGTGGAAGGTATTCAGTTCTTAAAACCTTTTGGCTTTTTTGATTATAACAAGCTGCAAATGGATGCATTTTGCGCTATTTCTGACAGTGGCACTATTAGCGAAGAGTCTTCAATTTTGGAGTTTCCAGCAGTTACACTACGCCGTTCCATTGAGCGCCCTGAAGCTCTTGATACAGGTGCTATAGCATTAACTGGGTTGGACCAACAAATGTTAGTCGATGGAGTTCGAATAGCAACAAGCTCTCGCGATGTCTTTTCTGGTGCAGAGCGTGAAATTCCGGAAGAGTATAAAATTAGAAATACTTCAGAGCGAGTTGTCCGTTTAATTACTGGGACGGCGAAATTAACTCCGCATTGGAAGAATATGGACTCGTTTAGTCGTTATGACTGGTAAACGAATTTTAGCGGTTCACCGCTACTTTTATCCGGATACAGCCCCTTACGCAACGATACTTAAAAATATTGTTGAAAAATGGGCGGAGCAGGGGCATCAGGTCGAAGTGCTATCCTCGAAGCCAAGTTACGGCACATCTGCGAACAATAACCTGAATGCGGACATTAGCGGGTACAAAGTAACTCGGCTTAACCTTAAAGCAGAAAGAAGAAAGCCTTTAACGAGACTGTTTAATGCAATCAAGCTTTGTACATTTCTGTCAAAAAAGATTTTATTTTCGAAAAAATATGATGTCGTAATGATATCTACAGTGCCTCCAGTTATTGGAGCTTGGGTTGCTGCAGTTTGTTGTAAACTTCGAGGCACTAGGTTTGTTTATCACGTGATGGATGTCCACCCTGAAATTGGCGCTATATCCGGTGAGTTTAAAAGGCCTATCGTTTTTAAATTATTGTCGGCGATGGATAGCTTTTCTTGTCGTGTTGCGAATCCAGTTGTGGTGCTTTCTAATGATATGAAAACCTCGATAGAAAAGAGAGGTGTTGATGGCGTTGAAGTAATTCCAAATTTTGAGATTGGAGTTGCTGCTAATGAAAGCTCTTTACCCTATAAGCCAAAAAAAGAGTCTGTTTCCGTTTTATTTGCCGGGAATATGGGACGGTTTCAAGGGCTTGATAAGCTTATTCTTGGCTTAGCTGAATGTGAGACTGATTTAAAAAAACACATCGAACTAATTTTCATGGGAGAGGGCACGGAGAAATTAAAGCTTATTTCTATGGCATCAGAGAAGGGGCTTAATGAATGTGTAACTTTTTTGGAGCCTCAGCCCATTGAGGTGGCAAAAAGAATGATGCAAGCAGCTGATTTTGGTTTCGTGAGCTTAGTAGGTGATATATACCGTTATGCATATCCGAGCAAGGTAAGCACATACTTAGCTCAAGGATTACCTGTGTGGGCACACGTAGAAGCAAATAGCGAATTAGCAAGAAATATTCAAAGAAATGGAATTGGTGTCGTTTCTGACTCACTACAGGAAGAGTCCCTACAAGAGGGCTTTAAAAAGCTTTTAAGCCTGGCTTCTGACTCAGAGATTAGTCGGGATAGCGTTCGTGAATACTCCGAAAAAGAACTCTCTAAAAGTGAAATTTTAGCGGGTTGGACTGAACTGATAGATAAGGACTAAAAAACAAGGATGCAAAAAGTAGTTATTATAGGTGCGCCACGGTCAGGGACTAACATGTTGAGAGATGTTCTTTGTTCTTTGCCCGATATAGCGACATGGCCTTGTGACGAAATAAATTATTTATGGCGCCACGGAAATGCCTCTTACCCTTCTGATGATATTCCGAAAGGGCAAGTTAACGAAAAAGTAAAAGCAAAGGTTAAGAAAAGCTTTGAGTGGGTATCTCAAGAATACAATTCCGACTATGTTGTAGAGAAAACCTGTGCGAACTCTTTGCGTGTGCCTTTTGTTAATGAAGTTGTACCTAATGCGAAATACGTGTTTATAGTTCGAGACGGAATTGATGCGACAGGATCTGCCAAACTGCGCTGGACTGCCAAATTAGATATTTCTTACATTTTGGAAAAAGTTCGTTTTGTGCCCAAAGCCGACTTACCTTATTACGCCGGGCGCTATTTCTGGAGTCGTATCTATCGTATTTTCTCGCGAGAAAAGCGTTTAGCGTTTTGGGGGCCAGCCCTCAATGATATGCAGTCTATTTTAAGAGACCATACTCTCAATGAAGTGTGTGCTATTCAGTGGCAGCAATGCGTTGACAAAGCTAGCCAGGCTTTAATGTCAATGCCTGAAGATAAGTACATAAAAGTAAAGTACGAAGACTTTGTTCAGAAACCGGCTGAAGAGCTTAGTAGAATTTTAGCTTTTTTGAATTACAAAGAGCTGGATGAAGAGTTGATTGCCTCTGCAGTTGCGAGGGTATCTTCTAAAAGCATAGGAAAGGGAAGAGCTGAGTTGGATGATAACGAAGTAAGAAGCTTAGAAGCCCTTGTGAGTGAGACCTTAAAAGCTCATAAGTACTTATAGAGCGGGTTGCTATTATGCTTAAACGTTTATTCGACTTTTTTCTTGCGTTGTTTGGTTTATTAGCCACATGGTGGCTAATTATATTAGCGTGGTTAGCCGCATCTATAGACACCCGCTCAAATGGCTTTTTTATTCAAGCTCGAGTGGGAAAGAGCGGGAAACTATTCAAAGTTATCAAAATTAAAACAATGCGGCCGACAAAGCAGCCAGGAACAACCGTGACTAAGCGAGGCGATCCGAGAATTACTAGACTAGGTGCTTTTTTTCGTCGCACCAAAATTGATGAGTTGCCACAGCTATGGAACGTATTGATTGGACAAATGAGCTTTGTTGGCCCTAGGCCAGACGTTCCAGGGTTTGCAGATAAATTGACTGGTGATGAAAGGGAAGTCTTGAAACTCCGCCCTGGCATTACAGGTCCAGCGACATTGAAGTACAGAGACGAAGAAAAGCTATTAGCCGCCCAAAGTGACCCTGAAAAGTATAATAGAGAAGTAATCTTTCCTGACAAAGTAAGAATAAATCTTGATTACATGCGAAACTGGTCTCTTAGAAAAGACATTAGTTATATCTGGCAAACCGTTTTTAAATAAGCAGAGTGCAGTATGTTAAACACACCATTTTCTCCTTGGCCTTCTTTTTCTCAGGAAGAGGCTGACGCCGCATCACAAGTAATACTCTCTAACAAAGTCAATTATTGGACGGGGCAGGAGGGACGGGATTTTGAAAAAGAGTTTTCCAGCTTTGCTGACTGTAAGTACGCCGTCGCATTAGGTAATGGCACTCAAGCGCTAGATATAGCGTTAATTGCACTGGGAGTTGGGGAAGGCGATGAAGTTATAGTCACCCCTCGTACTTTTTTGGCTTCAGTATCTTCGGTCGTAACGGCTGGGGCGCAACCGGTATTTGTTGATGTAGACCGTGAAAGCCAAAACATCGAAGCCCTGACTATAAAAAGTGCTATTACTGAAAAAACGAAAGCAGTCATTGTGGTGCATTTGGCTGGCCGGCCTGCGGATATGGAACCAATAATGGAATTGGCGCAGCAACATGGTTTTTATGTCATTGAGGATTGCGCACAGGCACATGGGGCAAAGTATAAAGGGAAGTCTGTTGGAAGCATTGGGCACATAGGTGCCTGGTCGTTCTGTCAGGATAAAATAATGACCACCGGCGGCGAAGGCGGTATGGTCACAACAAATGACGAAGCTTTGTGGCGCAAAATGTGGTCCTATAAAGACCATGGTAAAAGCTATGAAGCAGTTTATGAGAGAGAGCATTCGCCTGGGTTCCGTTGGTTGCATGAAAGCTTTGGTACTAACTGGCGAATGACAGAAGTTCAAGCAGCTATTGGTCGCATACAACTGACGCGTATGTCCGACTGGACGAATAAACGCAAAAAAAATGCTGCAGCGATTGCAGAGGTATGCAGCGAATTCACTTGTGTTAGAACACCGAGAGTTCCGGACTATATAGAACATGCTTGTTACAAGCATTATTGTTTTGTGGAACCTGAACATTTAGCAGAGGGTTGGACACGAGATCGCATCGTTAATGAGATAGTTGAACAGGGTGTGCCGTGTATGCAGGGGGCATGTTCAGAAGTGTATTTAGAAAAAGCATTTGATAGTACAGGCTTTCGTCCAAGTGATAGATTACCGGTTGCTAAAGAGCTTGGTGAAACCAGTTTGATGTTTTTGGTGCATCCAACGTTAACGAGTAGTGAAATAGAGAAGACCTGTTCTGTAATTAAAGACGTACTTTCTCGGGCTCAAAAATAAACAAACAGGATGTTGGAATGAAAATAGCAGTAGCCGGAACAGGGTACGTTGGCTTATCAAACGCGGTGTTACTTGCCCAGCAAAATGAAGTTGTCGCAGTAGACGTTGTTAAAGAAAAAGTGGACTTAATTAACTCTGGCCAGTCGCCAATAGAAGATAAAGAGATTAGTGAATTTTTAGGTAACAGTAGCCTAAACCTTAAAGCGACGCTGAGCGCTGAAGAAGCTTATATAAATGCGGATTATGTTGTTATAGCTACGCCGACAGACTACGACCCCGAAACCAATTACTTTAATACCAACAGCGTAGAAGCGGTTATTGCTCAGGTTAAGCAAATAAACCCTGACGCGGTTATGGTCATAAAGTCGACTATTCCTGTAGGTTACACTCAAATGCTTAAAGAGAAAATGGGTACCGACAACATCATTTTCTCGCCGGAGTTTTTGCGTGAGGGTAAAGCGCTTTATGACAACTTGTACCCGTCTCGTATTATTGTTGGTGAGCGCTCAAAGCGCGCCGAAAAGTTTGCAGAGTTGCTAAAAGAAGGCGCGGTAAAAAAAGGCGTTCCAACGCTGTTTACGGATAGCACTGAAGCTGAAGCCATTAAACTTTTTGCTAATACCTACTTGGCTATGCGAGTGGCTTATTTTAATGAGTTAGATACCTATGCCGAAGTGCATGGTTTAAACACTCGTCAAATTATTGAAGGGGTTGGTTTGGACCCTCGTATTGGTGACCATTACAATAATCCGAGTTTTGGCTACGGTGGTTATTGCTTACCCAAAGACACCAAGCAGCTATTAGCCAACTACCAAGACGTACCTCAAAACATGATGCGTGCGGTGGTTGATGCCAACCGCACCCGTAAAGACTTTATTGCGGACAGTATTATTGCCCGTAAACCAAACGTCGTGGGTATTTATCGCTTAGTTATGAAGCAAGGTTCCGACAATTTCCGTGCTTCGGCCATACAAGGCGTTATGAAGCGTATTAAGGCCAAGGGTATCGAGGTTATTGTGTATGAACCGGTGTTAGAAGACGATAAGTTCTATAACTCTCGAGTAGTGAATGACTTTAAGGCTTTTAAAGCTGAAGCGGACGTTATTGTTTCGAATCGCATGGCGGAGGAGCTTCAAGACGTTGCTGATAAAGTTTACACGCGGGACTTATTCGGAAACGATTAAAGTATGGTAAGGGTATTGTAAGTTAGCGTAGCTTTTTACCTGGCTAGCTTATACCATACGATGTTATTTAGAGCGTTACACGTAAAAAGGGGAAATACGTTGCACTCGTTGAAATCTTACATGTCTAGCATTGTGTCTTATGGTGCACTGCTGTTGTTAGTTACATCTACTTTTGCCTCAATAGGTAGCGTTAACGCGCAGTCTATGCCCAGCCAAGCTCAAATTGAGCAGCTAAAAAGTTTGCCTCGTGCTCAGCAAGAGGCATTAGCAAAGCAGTTCGGTATAGACCCAAGTATGCTGGACCAAATTAATAGTCAGTCATCTAGCTCGTCAGACCAAAAGCAAGGGCAAGAAAGCGTAGTTTTCCCCAGAGGTACGCGTTTTGATGATGACGGTGACCCGATAATACCAGAAGACTTGGAAGAGCAGTTTACACGTGACAAAGATGAGCTAAAGCCCTTTGGTTATGAGTTGTTCGCTGGTGAGCCAAAGTCATTTTCCCCTACCGGTTATGCCCCTGTTCCTTCCAATTACATTATGGGTATTGGCGACACCATTAAAGTGCAGCTTTTTGGTAAGGAAAACCGCAGCTACGACCTAACCATAGACCGCGAAGGCAAAGTCGTTATTCCAGACTTAGGCGAGCTGAATATTGCCGGTTTAAGCTACACCCTTATGCAAGAGCTCATTCAAAGCCAGGTTAAACAGCGTTTAATTGGCTTTAATGCCGCGGTTTCTATGGGTGAGCTGCGCTCTATTCAGGTGTTTATTGCCGGCGAGGCGTATAAACCGGGCTCTTATACTATTAGCTCACTGTCGACCATTAGCCAGGCTTTATATTTGGCTGGCGGTTTTTCTGATATTGCTTCGCTACGCTCTATTCGCTTAATGCGTGCCGGTGAGGTGGTTTCAGATTTCGATTTATACGATCTGCTACTTAAAGGCGATGCTTCTGACGACAAAATGCTGCAAAGCGGTGACGTGGTTTTTATTCCGACGCGTGGTGATATGGTTACCGTTAAAGGTGAAGTAAAACGCCCTGCATTGTATGAGTTAAAAGGTAATGAAACACTAAAGGATGCTATTCGCTTCGCAGGCGGAAGTGAAGACAGCGCCTATCTATCGTCCGCACAATTGCAACGTATTGTTAAAGGTAAACGGCTAATTAGCACGGTGGACTTAACTTCCGAAAAGCACCTAACCAAAGAGCTGCAAGGTGGTGATGTTTTAACCTTGCGTGAGGTTTCGGACTCTTTAGATAACAGCTTGTTATTGGTTGGTGCGGTTACTCGCCCCGGACATTATGAGTGGTATGAAGGCATACGGCTTAATGATGTTTTGCGTGACAGCCGTCATGACCTTTTAGAGCAGGCAGATTTAGCCTACGGATTGGTAGTACGTGAAACTGGCCCCCAACGTGATCTAAGCTTGTACCAGTTTAACGTGGCGGAGGCCATTAGCGGTAAAACAGAAGAAAATCTCGTACTAGAAGAGCGTGATCAAATTGTTATTTTTAGTCGCTATCAAACCGAAGAACAAGAAGAGCAACAACTGTCGCGCTTTACTCTAACAGAGCAAGAACGCCAGGCCGACGAAAGGCAAGAAATGTTAGCTGAGTATCGTCAAGCCTTTTTGGAAGATTTAGTGCAGTCGAAGACGGGAACTGAAGAGGACTTGAGCAACAGGCAGCGGGCACCATTAGCTGATTTATTTGGCTCGCCCGATGAAGACGATGTTGATATTGCCGACGAAGACCTAGCACTTTATTCTCGCGACAAGCTGTTAGAGCCTATAATGCAGCGAATGGAACGTCAGCGGACCAGTAATGGTAATACGCCCTTGGTTTACGTAGCCGGTGAAGTTACCCACCCTGGTGTTTACCCCTTAGTTGAAAATGCCAGTGTCAGCCGCTTAGTAGATGCAGCTGGTGGCGTTAAAGATTCGGCCTACCTTAAGCGTGCCGAAGTAACACGTTTTGAGTTTAATAAAGACACTGCTCGGACAGACTACCTTTCTGTTGCTTTAAACGACGTTTTAAACGGCGAAATGGATGTGCCTTTACAAGGTCGTGACCGTTTAAACGTGTTGAGTATTCCAGAGTGGCAGAATACTTATGAGGTCACTTTAAAGGGCGAAGTTCGCTTCCCGGGTACATACGCGATAAAGCGTGGCGAAACATTAACACAGTTAATTGAGCGAGCAGGCGGTTTTACCGACCATGCCTTTATAGAAGGCGCTGTGTTCACTCGTGAAGAACTGCGCAAGCAAGAACAGGAACGTAAGAAGATTCTGGCGCAGGAACTGCAGCGAGAAGTAGCCGGTAATATGCTAACCGGTACGGGTGGTAGCCGAGTTTCTTATAGTGAGGTTCGTAATTTGTTAGCTGATCTGCTTTCAGCAGAACCCGTTGGCCGTTTAATTATGGACTTACCCAAGCTGCTAGATGGTAACGGCGCCAACAATGTGCAGCTAAAAGACGGGGACACCCTGCACGTACCATCGCGAAAAGACTCTATTAGCATAATGGGCGAAGTGCAGATGGCGACCTCGTACCGTTTTGATCCGGAACTTACCGTTGACGAGTATATTAGTCGAAGTGGCGGTACTAAAGAAAAAGCTGATGAAAGCCGAATTTATATTGTGAAAGCTAATGGGGCAATAGAGCGTTATGAAGGCGGCAGCAGCTGGTTTAGCTTTAGTAGTAACTCTCAGCTTGGCCCTGGCGATACAATTATTGTGCCTATGGATACTACTTACACAGAGAACCTGGAGCTTTGGTCACAGGTGGCGGGTATTATCTATAATTCCGCGGTAGCTATAGCGGCTATTAACGGTCTTTAAGTGAAAAATCATGTAAATGCCGTTTGCAATTTAGTGCCTAGCGGCATACTATGAAAGTTGCTGTTAACTGGAGTGTTTTCAGTCACAGCGATACATGTATCTATATCTCTGGAGTGAGGTGAATTTTATGAAAACTTTAGCATTATCAATTGTTGCTGCGTTGGGCTTAGCTGCCGCGCCAGCAATGGCACAGCAGGGTGCTGCTGGCGAGCAAGCGTCAAGTAGCGGTATCGGCGGCATGTCAACTCAGGCAATGGTATTTGCAGGTGTTGCGGCAGCAGCAACGGTTGCTGTTGTTAGTGACAGCTCATCAAACCCAGTTGTTGACCCAACTGACCCGACTGATCCGACAGACCCGGATCCAATTGTTACCGTTACTGGTACAGGTACTAATACCTACACTATTACTATTCCAGCTCAGTAATAGCTTATTGTGTTGATTGCGAAGCGCTTCGTGATCAACACTCTATAAGAGCTGTGATAAAATACCGCCGCTTGGCGGTATTTTTTTATGCGCAATGGTTTAACTAGTGAGACTTCTTATGATTCGGAACGGACTCTTTGCCTGTTTTTTACTAATATTAGCTGGTTGTACAGCGGTAACGGACGAGGTTCGTAAAACTGTTGAATATGCGTTTAAAGACATTGAAGATGCAGAGCTAAATGCCGAGGAGATACAAAACTTTCCTTATACCTCTTTATACGCCCAGTGGCAGGGAAAAGCCCGGAGCCTGATCGTTTTAGGTTTTGTCAATAAACCGAATGAATACCACTTTATTACAGCAGAGAAAGAAACCTTCGTTCTTGAAAGCGGGCGTGTCATACGCACTCAAGGCCTCGATGATAACCTGTTGAGTGTTTCGAATTTAAAGAATGATCCGTTGCACTGTATTACTACTGCGTCTGAGTCGTGTAACCTCACTTGGCAACGCAATTATGACTACCAGCTTAATGACGGAACACGCGTCAGTCGTGAGGCTCAATCAACCTTTACGGTTAAGCAACCTGAACAACTGGATATGCCTTATGGTCAGGCAACTGCGGCTCTGGTTGAAGAAGTCGGTAAGTTTGTTTTAACGGGTGAGCGCTTTGTTAATACGTTTTGGGTGGAGCCAGACGGGCACGTAATAAAAAGTGAGCAACGCATCATTCCAAATAAACCTCTTTTAAACCTTACCCAGGTGACCTGGATTGGTCGAACAAATAACTCAGAGTCAGCCAAATGAGTGATGTTATGAAACGCATTTTTATTTCTTTATTCGCTGTGGCCATTTTGGCTGAGTCAGGTGCGGTAAACGCAGAAACAAAAAAAATTCAGTTTGAAGGGCCCGTGCGGTTAAAGCAGGCACTTAACGCTATTGAACAACAGGGGCTCTTAGCTGACGTATATTGGCCAGCTGTTCGTTTGGTAAAGACTGATGAAGCTGCTGAATTAGAGCGAAAAAAACAAAATGTACTTATGCAGCTAGCCGAGTTAGAAGAGTATTGGCGCGGTCGCCGTGAAAATGACAAGGCCGATGCCGCGGTTATGCTGCAAGGTCAAGTTAAGGGGTGGAAACTCGGCAAACAATATTGGGGCAATATAAGCATCGAGCAAGCGCGTCAAAACCTAGCCGATAACCCACTTTTGCCTGAAGGTAGCTACTCACTGGTGCTATCGGAAAGACCGGAGCATATTTATGTGTATGGGTTAGTCAGTAAGCCCGGGAAGTATGCATTTCATTCAGGTAAAACCGTGGCAAACTGGCTAAACAGTGTTGAAGAGCAAAGTAATTTCCTTGATGGCTATAACAAAAGTGTTGCTTCTGTCGTGTCTGTTGATGAAGAACTGAAAGCCAACTGGGCTTACTACAAGCAAAGCGATATTGAACTCATGCCCGGCAATATTCTTTGGTTAGGGTTTGAGGTGAACCAACTGCCTGCAGGCTATAAGTCACTGAATGAAGACATTCGCGGGCTGTTAAGTCACTTTGTTGAAGATACATCGGTTCGTTCGGCGACTAACGCGCCTATGTATCAGGTAAGTGAAACGCCTACATCTAAGTGGCATTGGTCTCGTCGTGACTTGTCGCCAAGTTATAACGACTATGGCTCGGTCGGGTTGTTACAGAATCCAACGGCACGCATGATGGATGAAGGCGCTTTTGCTCTAAGCTATACTGACATGGATGAATACCGCCGTTATACCGTTAATTTGCAGTTGCTCCCCTGGTTAGAAACCACCGCGTTTTATACCGAGTTTCCCAATAGGCTGTACAGTAATGTGCCTGACTTTAGCGGAGATAACATTCTTACGGATAAAGGCTTTGATGTAAAAGCCCGCTTATGGGAAGAGGGCTATTGGTTGCCGGAAGTCAGTGTTGGTTTCCGTGACTTTGCCGGTACGGGCTTGTTCGATGCCGAGTATGTTGTGGCGAATAAACGCTTTGGTCCGGTTGATGTGAGCTTAGGGTTGGGCTTCGGGCGTTTGGGGACGCATGATGACTTCACTAACCCATTTTGTGAGTTGTCTGACGAATACTGTCAACGTGAGAGTAGTTTCGGTGGTAACGGTGGTAAGGTTGAGTTTGATCGTTGGTTTACCGGGTCTACAGCAGTTTTTGGCGGCTTGGAATATCAAACCCCTTGGGAGCCACTTAGCGTTAAGGTTGAATACGATGGCAATGACTACTCAACCGATCGCGCGGGTGTTCCTATAGTGCAAGACAGCCGCTGGAACTTTGGCGCAAATTATCAGGTGTCTGATTACTTTGACGTACAACTGAGTTATGAGCGCGGTAATACGCTTATGTTCAACTTCAGCCTGCGTACCAACTTCAGTACATTGAACCAAATAAAGGTTACTCCGGACAAAGTAGTACCAACTCAGGATAAACGTAAAACCTCTTTGGAAGAGGTTGACTGGAACGGCATGAACCACACTATGCGTAAACAAATGGCGTTTAGCGGGGCTCGCTTTGCGGCAGAGGAAGATGAAGTCACTGTGTACGGTTATCACTTCCGCTATCGTGATAGTGAAGAAGCTTATGACCGAGCTGCCCGCGTTATGGCAGCGGAGCTGCCCGACAGCGTTAAAACCTACAATATGGTTGATATGACGCTGTTTGACCCGAACGTTAACACCAGAATTGATGCCGATAAGTTTAAAGATCGTGTACTTAATAAAGATCCCGGAAAAGACGTCGACGAGTTTGACGACTTATTTGTTCGACTGGAGTCGCCGGATATGCCGCCACGTGGTGATGACAGTTGGATGTTGAACCCTGAGAATAAGTTCACCAACCGTTATGGGTTAAAACCTTTCCTGGACCAGAGTTTTGGTAACCCGGAAACCTTCTATACCTATCAGTTGGGCGTGTACGCCTTTGGCCGTCGCTGGCTGAATGACAATATTGAGTTGTTTGGTGAGGTAGGCTTTAACATTGCCACTAACTATGACGATTTCCTGTTCTTAGGCGGCGGACGAGATGCGCTACCGCCGGTGCGTACCGACATTCGGAAGTACGTACAAAACGATATCTGGCTAGACTCAGCGCAGGCCACTTATCACAAACGTTTAAGCCAGAATTGGTTTGCGACGGCTTATGCGGGTTACTTAGAACGCATGTACGGTGGCTTGGGCGCGGAAGTGCTTTATAAACCAGTGGATAGTCGTTGGGCGTTCGGCCTAAATGCTAACCGCGTTCGCAAACGCGACTTTGAAGGGGGCGGTGGCTTTTTAGATTACGAAGTCACAACCGGTTTTGCCAGTGTCTATTACCAAATGCCATGGTTGTCTGATTCGTTATTACAGCTAGACTTTGGCCAGTTCCTGGCGAAAGATAAAGGCGTCCAGGTAACTATGCAAAAACGCTTTGACAGCGGTGTAGTTGCCGGTGCTTATGCCGCCTTTACTGATGTCTCTTCAGAAGAATATGGTGAAGGAAGCTTTACCAAAGGCTTCTTTATTAGCATACCGTTTGACTTGATGAGTGTGCGGCCAACACGCGAACGCGTCGGCTTTACCTGGGTGCCGCTGTCACGCAACGGTGGACAACAGCTGCAGCGTCGCGTGCGTTTATACGACTATACCGATGACAGATCACCTTTTTATAATCGTTAATGTGGTATGATTTTTTCAGGCTTTTAAAGGAAGGGAGCACTTTTTGAAAGCACTAAAAGTGTTAATGCAGTTACCGCGTAATGTAAAACGTGGCATTGGTCTGGTAATTGACGTAGCGTCAATTACCGTCGCCATGCTTGCCGCGTACCTACTCAGCTTTGATGCCATTATGCCATTGCGTTGGTCGCAATGGGTGATTTTGGGCGGCCTGGTAATGAGTGTTACCCTGCTGGCATTTATTCGCTTTGGGCTATACCGCGCAGTGGTGCGTTACGTTGGTTTTAAAGTACTGAGCCTGGTGTTTTTTACCGTAATACTCAGCGGTGCTTTGTTGGTATTAGGCGCATTATGGATGGGCATTGCTTTGCCGGTTACCGCCGTAGTGAACTACGTGTTAATAGCCTTTTTACTAACCGGCGGTAGTCGCTTAATTGTGCGTGAAGCCTATCAAAGAGTCATGAGCCGTCAGAAAGATCGCGTAGCTATTTACGGAGCCGGCTCGGCCGGGCGGCAACTGGCACAAGCCCTGTCTAATGGCGATGAATTCCATCCCGTGTTGTTCGTAGATGACGACAGCGGCTTACAGGGAACATCGGTACTGGGGTTAAAAGTCATAGACCCCAAAGATATTGAGTGTGCCATTCGCGACTTAGACATTCAACGTATCCTGCTGGCGCTTCCCAGTACCTTGCGCTCGCGTCGGCGCCAAATTCTGGATGCCTTAGAAACCCTGCCAGTAAAAGTGCAAACCGTGCCGGGTATGGCGGATATGGTGAATGGTGATTTGTCCATTGACCAGTTGCAGGATGTTAAAGTCGAAGACCTACTGGGGCGTGACCCGGTGACCCCCGCACCACAGTTAATGGAAAAGCATATTACCGGGCAAACCGTATTGGTAACCGGTGCTGGAGGCTCTATTGGTTCGGAACTTTGCCGACAGATACTAAAACAGCGGCCAAAAGCCCTGGTTTTGTATGAGCTTTCAGAGTTTGCTTTATACGCCATTGAGCGTGAGTTAACACAGATGTGCAGACAACAGGGCATAGGTGCCGAAATTATTCCGGTAATAGGCACAGTACAGCGACGTAACCGCATAGAAACGGTTTTGAAAACATTTGCTGTCGACACCGTTTACCACGCAGCGGCCTATAAACACGTTCCTTTAGTCGAATACAATATGGTCGAAGGCGTTCGCAATAACGTGTTTGGTACCTGGCATACGGCAGAAGCAGCTATTTCAGCCGGTGTTAAGCAGTTTGTATTAATTTCTACCGATAAAGCCGTGCGACCCACTAACGTAATGGGCACCACCAAGCGCTTGTCAGAATTGGTGCTTCAGGGCTTAGCTGAGCGCGAACCGAAAACGCGCTTTTCTATGGTGCGCTTTGGTAATGTACTGGGCTCTTCCGGCTCGGTGGTTCCTTTGTTTAAAGAGCAAATAGAACATGGTGGCCCGGTAACTGTTACTCACCCTGACATTACCCGCTTTTTTATGACTATACCCGAAGCTGCGCAGTTAGTCATTCAGGCTGGTACCATGGGTCATTCCGGCTCGGTATTTGTGCTGGATATGGGCGACTCAGTCAAGATTGTGGATTTAGCCCGTAAGATGATCCGCCTCTCCGGCCTTGAAGAGAAAACGAAAAAGAACCCACACGGCGACATAGCCATAGAATTTACCGGCTTACGGCCCGGGGAAAAACTTTATGAAGAGCTGTTAATTGGTGACAACGTAGAAGCCAGCGACCATCCGCGTATTTTGCGGGCTAATGAACAATTTTTAAGCTGGGATGAAATGGAAAAACTGCTGACGCTACTGGATGACGCCTGCCAGCGTTTTGCCATTGATGAATTACGCCAGTTACTGCTGGATGCCCCTACCGGCTATAAACCCCTGGACGACCATATTTGTGATGTTATTTGGAATAAACACCGTACGTGCAGCGATGATGAGACCGATGTTGCCTGATGGGAAATGGATGAAACAATGATAAAAAACGGACCTTTTTTAGCCTTAGATACCAGTTATCAAAAACTTTCAGTCAATGAGCTTATTGAAGCTGTTGGCAAGCGCTTACCCAAAAATTTCGATGAATACCGTCAGCAATTATGCCGGGGTGAGTACCGAAACCTAAGCGAAGAACGTCCGGTGACCCATGTACTCAGCCGCTCTGTTCATGCCGTAGCCAAACAAAGCAACCGCAAAACCCGCTTTGTCGAAGCCGTGCAGAAACTGCGCTCCGGCCGTTGGTTAGGCAGTACCGGAAAAACCATTACGGACGTGGTGAACATTGGCGTAGGTGGTTCGGACTTGGGGCCTCAAATGGGCGCATTTGCCTTACGCGAATTCGCGAACGATGCTGCCTTACATGACTTGCAGGTGCACTTTGTGTCCTCTATGGACGGGGGGCAGCTATACGCCGTGCTGCCCATTGTTGACCCTGAAACTACGCTATTTATTGTATCTTCTAAGTCATTTAGTACGGTTGATACTTTTGCGAATGTAGACACGGTGCGTAAGTGGATAGAGCCTGCACTAACGCAAGAGCAGTGGCTGAAAAAGCATGTGATTGGTGTGTCGGCTAATGCACAGGCTATGACCAACTACGGCATACCACCTGCTCAGCAATTCACTTTTGGTGAGGGGGTTGGCGGACGTTTTTCCTTGTGGTCTGCGTTAGGCTTAAGCATTGCATTAACCACTGGTATTAGACCTTTTGAGCGTATGCTGGAAGGTGCCAAGGCTCTGGATGAACACTTTTTAGAAATGCCACTGGAAGACAATTTACCGGTGTTGTTGGCGCTTTATGGCGTGTATAATCGCGAACAACTGGGCATAAACAATTTAGCAATTCTGCCGTACGATGGCCGCTTACGTATGTTACCGAATTACCTGCAACAGCTGGATATGGAAAGTAACGGCAAGCAGTCAACGGCCGATAATAAAGCCATTGATTACCCGACCGGTCCTATAATTTGGGGCGGTTTTGGGCCTAACGGGCAACATGCGTTTTTTCAGCACTTGCACCAGGGGTATGATGAGTTTACCGCGGACTTTGTGGCAGTATTAAAACGCGAGGCTCCTGGTTTTGAGAAAGCCGTGCAGGATGGGTTGGCAGAGCAGCAACGCTTGGCAGTAGCGAATTGTTTAGCGCATCGCCGCTTAATGTGGGAAGGTAGCGAGAATAAAACTTCACCACGTGATCACTACCCGGGGGGACATCCGTCTAACTTATTAATAATGGATGAACTAACGCCGGAGAGCTTTGGTGCCTTAATAGGCGCCTATGAGCATAAAGTTTTCACGCAGGGTATTATCTGGAACCTGAACAGCTTTGATCAGCCGGGTGTGGAGAAAGGTAAGAAAATTGCGATGGACGTATTGAGCGTACTGGATGGCGAAAGCGATGAGTCCTTTGACGAAAGTACGGATGCAATAATTCAGAGAATGAAATGATGTAGCCTGACGTTTACGTCAGGAACGATATCTCACCTGACATGAATGTCAGGCTACGCAGAAATCAGATTTACAGGTTTAACGAAAACAGTGGGAAACCAATGATTAGCGAAGAGAAGTTAACGCATTTAAAGGCGTTGGAGTACGAATCGATTCACATTTTCCGCGAAGTGGCGGCGGAATTTGATAACCCGGTTATGCTTTACTCGGTGGGCAAAGACTCATCGGTATTATTGCATCTGGCTCGTAAGGCCTTTGCTCCGGGCAAAATTCCGTTCCCGTTAATGCACGTGAACACCACCTGGAAGTTTCGCGAAATGATTGAGTTTCGTGATCGTATGGCGGAAAAGCACGGCTTTGAACTGTTAGAGCATATCAACCCCGAAGGTGTTGAAAAGGGCATTGGCCCTTTTACGCACGGCAGTGCTTTGCATACCGACGTAATGAAAACTCAGGCACTGAAGCAGGCGCTGAACAAATACCAGTTTGACGCCGCTTTTGGTGGTGCCCGTCGTGACGAAGAAAAGTCTCGTGCGAAAGAGCGTGTGTATTCCTTCCGTGACAAAAACCATCGTTGGGATCCGAAGAACCAGCGTCCTGAATTGTGGAATATTTTTAACGGTAAGGTGAATAAAGGCGAAAGCATTCGTGTATTCCCTTTGTCGAACTGGACTGAGCTGGATATCTGGCAATACATTTATCTGGAAAACATTGATATTCCTTCGTTGTACTTTGCGAAAGAACGCCCTGTGGTTAAACGTGACGGCACCCTAATTATGGTGGACGATGACCGCATGCCGTTAGAGGAAGGCGAAACGCCGGAAATGAGAATGGTGCGTTTCCGTACCCTGGGTTGCTACCCGTTAACTGGCGCCATTGAGTCTGAGGCGGCAACTTTGCCGGAAATTATTCAGGAAATGCTGCTGACAACTACGTCTGAACGTCAGGGCCGTGTGATTGATCACGACAGTGCCGGGTCTATGGAAAAGAAAAAAATGGAGGGCTACTTTTAAGTAGTAAAAATGTAATGAGCCATGCTAGTCCTTTAATTGAACAAGATATTTTAGCTTACCTGAAACAGCACGAGAACAAAGAGCTGCTGCGTTTTATTACCTGCGGTAGCGTCGACGACGGCAAAAGCACTTTAATTGGTCGCTTACTGCACGACAGTAAGATGATTTTTGAAGATCAGTTAGCGGCCATTACCGAGGACTCGAAAAAGTCCGGTACTCAGGGCGACGAAGTAGACTTGGCGCTGTTGGTTGATGGCCTGCAGTCTGAGCGAGAGCAGGGCATTACCATTGACGTGGCCTACCGTTACTTTTCGACCGATAAGCGTAAGTTTATTATTGCTGACACCCCGGGTCACGAGCAGTACACGCGTAATATGGCAACCGGCGCGTCAACCTGTGATGTTGCAGTTATTCTGGTCGATGCCAGCAAGGGCGTGCAAACCCAAACGCGTCGCCACAGTTTCATTTGCTCACTGCTCGGCATAAAACATGTGATAGTCGCCGTTAACAAGATGGACTTGGTAGACTATTCGCAGGACACCTACAAGAAAATTCAGGCGGACTATCTGGAAATGGCCGGTTCGCTGGATATTCCGGACATTCGTTTTGTGCCAATTTCGGCGCTGAAAGGCGACAACGTTGTGAACCCAAGCGAAAAGCTCAGCTGGTTCCGCGGTTCTCCGTTAATGGAATATCTGGAAAGCATGTCTATTGAGCGCGAAGCCGACAGTGCTGAGTTCCGCTTCCCGGTTCAGTATGTGAACCGCCCGAATTCAGACTTCCGCGGTTTTGCCGGTACCATTACCTCGGGTGAGATTGCGGTTGGTGATACCATTCGGGTTCTGCCTTCAGGTAAAATTTCGACCATTAAGTCGATTGTGACTTTTGAAGGTGAGCACGAAAAAGCCTTGGCACCTGCAGCGGTAACGCTGACTCTGAACGACGAAATTGATATCAGCCGCGGCGACATGATTGTGAAGAAGGACTCGTTGCCGAATGTATCCAGTCGCTTCCGCGCTAAGCTGGTGTGGATGAATGAAGACGCACTGCAGACGCATCGCGAATACTATCTGAAGTTCAACAGCAAGTTGACTACGGGTGAGTTTGAAGAAGTTCAGCATCGCATTGATGTGAACACCTTTGCTGAGCACAAAGCTGGCAAACTGGAGCTGAACGAAATTGGCGAAGTGGACGTTCGCGTTACTGAAAAAGTGATGTTTGACGACTACCAAAGCAACCCGAAAACCGGCGCCTTTATTGTTATTGACCGCATGACCAATATGACGGTTGGTGCGGGCATGATTGAACAGGCGCTATCGGATTCTGCTGAAGGTGAGACTCAAAAACACGACTACAGTGAGTTTGAATTAGAGCTGAATGCGTTAGTTCGCAAGCACTTCCCGCATTGGGAAGCGAAGGATCTGTTGAAATAACTTTATGACACTTGCCGGTGCGGGGCTTATTGCGTTAATGCTACTGATGGTGGGTCTGTTGATCCGCTATCAGGAACGCTCTGCAATGATTTTTGCCGGTGCCATGTTAGTTTGCCTGGCGACAGGTTGGGTGAGTCAGGATGCGCTGCTGGATAACGCAGCCAACCCGGGCTTAGCCACCTTAGTTATGCTGGTGCTTATTTCCTACGCTCTGGAAAAAACCAGCTTACTGCGAACCCTGTCGCGGTATTTATTTAGCCCGTCGGTTGCCGGTACCACCTGGCGAGTGATGGGCTTTAGTGCGTTAGCCTCTTCGTTATTAAACAATACTGCGGTGGTTGCGGCCTTACTGAACTCTGTGCGCCGCAACCGTTTTGTTGCTGCTTCTAAATTGCTGATACCGCTTTCCTACGCTGCCATTATGGGCGGTACTCTCACTTTAATTGGTACCTCTACCAACCTAATCGTCAACAGCTTATTTACCGAAACTGGTCATAGCGGCTTTGCCTTCTTTGATTTTACTCTGGTAGGCGCAGGCGTGTTGGGTGCCGGGCTACTGGTGCTGTACGTAGTCAGTTGGTTCCTGCCCAATATTAAAGAGGAAACCTCAGCAGGCGCGGACTATTTTGTTGAAGCCGAGCTGGCAGCCGATTCCCCTTTAGTTGGTAAAACGGTAGAAGGGGCTGGCTTAAGGCATTTAGAAGAGCTATTTTTGGCCGAGCTGCACCGGGGCGATCAAACCCTACGGCCTGTTGCGCGTTACGACGTGCTGCAGGCGGGCGATAAACTGATTTTTACCGGGGATGTCAGCAAGGTTAAAGTGCTGAAGCAGTTTCCGGGACTGGAGTTGTTTGCTGAACAAAAAGGCCTGGAAACACACGAACTGACGGAAGTGGTGATCAAACAAGAGTCAGTATTGTGTGGGTTAACTCTGAGAGAAACCGGCTTTCGAGCGCGCTTTGATGCAGCGGTTGTTGCGGTTCGCCGTGAAGGTGAACGCATTAGCGGCCGTTTAGGTTATGTGCGGCTGCGTGCGGGTGATATTCTGTTGCTGGCAACCGGACCGGACTTTTCCGCCCGAACCAACCTAACGAAAAACTTTTATCTGCTGAGCGGGGTTAAACCCGAGAACATGCTGAGCGGTTGGCGTGAAAAGCTCACTCTTTGGGGCTTTGTCGGCATGATAGCCGCTACAGTCATCAGTGGCGCGTCGTTATTTATGGGTGTGCTGTTTTTATTGGCCGTGTTATTAGCAACCGGTTGCCTGCGGTTAAATGAAATAAAACGCCGCTTTCCTGTAGAGATATGGCTGATAGTCACGAGCGCGCTTTGTCTGGCAACCGCTATGCAATCGACCGGTCTGTCTTCTGCTGTCAGCGACTTTGCCTCAACAACCTTAGCCGGGCAGGGCGTTTTTCTGACCTTTGCTGGGGTATTTTTAATTACTTATTTGCTGACAGAGCTTGTTACCAACAACGCGGCTGCAGCTTTAATGTTCCCGGTGGCGTATTCATTGTCGTTAGGTATGGGCGTTGACCCCTTTCCAATGATTATGGGCGTTGCTTTTGCCGCCTCCGCCAGCTTTATTACCCCCTATGGCTACCAAACCAACCTGATGGTTTTTAACGCCACCCATTATCGCTTAAAACATTTCATTCTTGCCGGCCTGCCTGTGGCCATTACCTACATTGCCATGAGTCTGTGGCTTATCCCCTTAGTGTTTCCTTTTTGAACTAGGTTAATAACATGTAACAACGGTTAACACTTTGTTACAAATTGCGTTAACGGTAATTTAACAATGCCGTTATAGTGTTGTTCCTTTTTAGGGGAACTACATTAAACGAGGTAAAAATGCCAATTAAACAATTTAAATTAACGGCATTATCAGCTGCTGTTGTAATGGGCTTAGCAGCCTGTGGCGGCAGTGATGATAATTACGCCCCAACGGTTTCGGCGGAAGTTGCCGCTGAAGGTATGCAGTGGATGCCGGTTCAGGGGCAGGTGACTGCAACTGATCCTAATGGCGATGACGTCACGTATTCTGCCAGTGTGCAAACGCCGGAAGGCGAGGACACTCCCCCGGGTTCTGTTGAAATTAACAGTGATGGTAGCTTTGTTTACACTCCTATTCGTGCAGAAGCGGCAGTTATTAACATTGACGTGAGCGATGGCGAGCTAACCAGTTCAACGCAGGTGACGGTTGAGAATGTAAAAGGTGATCCGCTGGCAGACCAGCAATGGCACCTGCGCAACACTGGGCAAACGGGTTTTGCTATGGCCGATTCAGTGTTTGAAGCATGGCGTGAACTGCGTATTGCTCAGGGCTGGACGGAAGAACAAGCAGCAGAAGTTTACTTTTTTGACGAAAGCATTCTGGTTCCGGGTGAAGACTTAAACGTTGCTGGCGCATACCAGCAAGGTATCACTGGTGAAGGTTCTATTTCTGTCGTGGTTGACCAGGGTTTAGCGGTTGATCATGAAGATTTACAAATGAACGTTCTGCCAGGTCGTTCCATTAACTTTATTGATGGCGCGCGTGACCGCACGGACCCAACCGTATTGGGTGACGGCGGCGACCACGGAACTTCGGTTTCTGGCCTGATTGCAGCAAAAGGCTGGAACGGTTTAGGTGGACGTGGTGTTTCTCCTAATGCAAGCCTGATTGGCATGAACTACTTAGGTGGCGGCGGTACGCAAACAGACCGTAACCTCATGATGGCTCACGGTATGGCGGGTTCTGGTATTGGCGTAAACGATAACGTTGTGTCTTTTAACCGTAGTTACGGTTCAACGGCACCTGTTATTTTTGCAACTGACGAAATTGATGAAACGATCGTTAGCTACCCGACTCAAGAATTGCGTAATGGTCTGGGCGCTTTGAACATCAAGTCAGCCGGTAACTCATTTGTCAGCTCTGGTAGCTGGCCAGAAGCTTCGCAAATGTGTAACGCACAGCAAGCTGGCGTGGTTGAAGGCGCAAGCCGCGTATTCAGTTGTTTTGACGGTAACTGGGATTCGAGCAATGCCAGCTTCTATACCATTTCAATTGGTGCAGTAAACTCTGACGGTAATCACACCAGCTACTCTACTGCGGGCTCTAACCTGTTTGTAGCTGCACCGGCTGGTGAATATGGTGATACTGAACCAGCAATGGTAACCACTGACCAAACAACCTGTACTCGCGGTTATGCGGGCTGGGCGGCTTATGACAGCTTTATGGCAACCAATGGTTCATTCCTGGCGAGTCTGGGTCTTGGTGACTTCCATGAGCGTGTTTATCCGTTTAATAACCCAATGGGTGATTACAGCGAGAGCAACTTAAGCTGTAACTACACCAACACCTTTAACGGTACATCTTCGGCTGCGCCAAACACCTCGGGTGTGGTTAACCTGATTGCTGAAGCTAACCCGGAGTTAAGCTGGCGCGAAATTCGCCACATTCTGGCTGCGACTGCGACTCAGGTTGATGCAGATAATGCACCAATTGAACTGACGGTTGGTGACGGTACCTTTGTTGCCCACCAGGGTTGGGTTGAGAACTCGGCTGGCTTCAGTTTTAACAACTTATACGGCTTTGGTCGTCCTGATGCAGGTGCCGCAGTTGAACTTGCGATGTCTGGTTCGGTCGAATTACCAGAGTTAGTTGAAACTGAATGGTTAGAAACGGTATTAGAAACACCGGTTGCAGTACCTGATAACAATGCCGAAGGCGCTTCAATTGAAATTACCGTTGAAGAAGACGTGACCATTGAAGGTATGCAGTTTGGTTTGTCAGTACGCAACGCAGCAATGGCTGACGCGTATAATGGCGCAATCTCAGGTACCACAGCTGGTTCAGATATTGCTATTGAAGTAACGTCTCCTGCCGGTACTAAGTCGGTAATTGCAACCTCACGTACGTCTTTAGGTGCGTACTTTGGTTTAGGCGCATTAGGTGGTGATTTGGATCACATTTATCACCCAAGCAGCCCTTTACTGACTAACGCGTTTTTAGGCGAGTCTTCTGCCGGAACCTGGACAGTTCGTGTGGTTGATACGAATGGTCAAGACCGTGGTACGTACTTGAATAATACGGAAAACAGCCTTGTTGATCAGGTTAATGTCCGTCTGTTTGGTCATTAATAACAAGGCAAAGGAGAAGAAGTTATGAAATTAACAATGATGGCTTTAGCTGCATCGGCTTTATTGATGACAGGCTCTGTTGTCGCTCAGGATCAGGCTGTTGATGACCGTCTGACCAATGACAGCCAAAAGAGTATCAGCAAAGCAGAGCTTCCGGCAACAGTATCTGACGCACGTGCGTTCGGTACTTACCGCATGATGGAAAAAAGCTCTGACGTTAAAGCACCTAAGTTAACCGGTGGCGTTGAAGTGTATAACGAAGTAACACGTAACGTTGCTACCATTAGCGGTAACTTAACTGTGTTAGCTGGCGAGCAAGGTTTAGCTGCTATTGCACAAGAATTTGGCCTGGATATTGTCAGCCAGGATTCGCGTGCTGGTCTGGGCTTATTAAAAGCACCAGAAGGCGCTGACCTGAACGAGCTGGTTGAAAAACTGCGCGGAAGCGATTTGGTTCGCGCTGCTCGTATTGAGGTGATTGAACCTCGTAACGAGTTGCACGTTATCAAACGTTAATTCGAGTTGTAGTGATAAAAACCGCATCCGGCATTTGTCGGGTGCGGTTTTTTTGTTTTCGGGCTTTGCTTTTTTGGATCTGGGCGCTATAACCTATATAATTGTAAAGATTCGTAAGGTTAGACGCAGTGACGGTTCACTGTTTTTTGAAGGAGATTTTTTTACACTCAAACTGGGAGAACCCATGTTTAAATATAATAAGTTGAGCTCAGCTATCTTTATAGCATTAGCTGCTTCTTCGTCAGCAGTTGCGCAAGAACAAGATACGCAACAAGAAGAGGCAGAAACATCCAAGCAAATTGAAACCATTAATGTTACCGCTACCAAGCGCACGACAAATATCCAACAAACTCCAACCGCTGTGCAAGCGTTAAGTTCCCGCGATTTAAAAGAACAAAACATCGGAAACTTTGACGACTACGCACAATATGTACCGAATGTTACTTCCAGTGGCCGTGGGCCCGGGCAGAACGATGTGTTTATTCGCGGTATGTCCATTCAGCCTATTACGGTTATGCTGTCAGGTGCTCAGGGCACCATGCCAAACGTGGCTCTGTATGTTGACGAGCAGCCGGTTACCGCTCCCGGGCGTAACCTTGATGTTTACGCAACCGACTTGCAACGCATAGAGGTGTTACCCGGACCGCAAGGCACACTATTTGGCGCAAGCTCGCAAGCAGGTACCATTCGCTACATTACGAAGAAGCCAGTTATCGGTGCATTTGAAGCGGGTTTCACGACCGGCTTTGAAACCATGGCGGAAGGGGAAATGAGCAGCTCCGCCGAGGGTTACATTAATATTCCGGTGACCAACGACTTAGCGGTGCGCGGTGCGTTTTACAACGTGAACCGTGGTGGTTATATCGATAACGTTGCTGGTGAGTTCTCTATTGATCCGAACAACCCGAATTACCGCTCAATGGATCCGTCCATGGAAGCTTTGATGGATGACGGCACCGAGTTCACCAGTGCGTTTAACACGCCCTTGGCCGAGGAAGACTTTAACGACAGTTACTACAAAGGGTTCCGTCTGAGTGCTAAGTACCTGATTAACAGCAACTGGGAATTGTTGCTTCAACACCAGGCGCAGGACTTAGGGGCTGACGGCGTGTTTGACTACGACCCGGAAGTAGGCGATTTAGACGTTGAACGCTATTATCCCGATGAGCTGGAAGACAGCTTTGATTTGACCACCTGGACACTCGACGGACGCTTAGGCGCACTGGAAGTGCTGTACACCGGTGGTTACTTAAACCGTGAAATTGAACAGTCAGTTGATTATACGGGTTACAACACTTCGGGTACCTTCATCGTTTATTACACCTGTAATTACGGCGATGACGGCATGGCAGAAAACTGTGTCGACCCGACCAAGGGCTTTAAAGGCTACCAGGAACACACTCGTTTCACCCAGGAAGCTCGTATCAACTATGACTTCGCTGATAACGCGCGTATTACCGCCGGTGTGTTCTACGATGATTTTGAAATTAACACTCAGGACGATTACGTTTATTTCTCAAACCCTGAAGAGTTAGGTTTTGTGCCGAACGCTCCTATGGAAGGTGTGTATGCCAATAACCCGAACACTCGTCCGCCGCGTGTCGGTTTCTTTAATGACATTACCCGTACGGAAGAACAAATTGCCGCCTTTGGTGAGTTTACGTACGACTTCACTGAGCAATGGGCTGCCACGATTGGTTTACGTTGGTACGACATGGAGTCGGATTTTTACGGTCAGTCCAGCTTTGCTTCAAAAGGCACCGACGGCGATGCCGGACGTGACTACAATACAACCGCAGGCCATACTGACGAGCCGCTTGAACAGGATGACGTGATTCCGAAATTCACGGTGAGCTATCAGTACACACCAAACACCTTGTTCTTCGCTACGTATTCCGAAGGTTTCCGCCCGGGCGGCTTTAACCGTGCCGGTGGTCAGGGTACGGAAGAAACCGGTGTGGTGAACACGGTTTATGAGTCAGACGAAGTGGTTAACTACGAGTTTGGTTGGAAGTCACTGATGCTGGATAACTCATTGCGTTGGAACGGTAATGCGTACTTTGTTGAATGGAACGACATGCAAATTACGCGTCTGGACACCGACATTTCTATTCTGACCTTTGTGGATAACGCAGCGGACTCAGAAATTCGTGGTCTGGAAACTGACTTCACCTGGCGTATGACCGACAACTTTACCTTCAGTGGTGCGTTGTCGTACAACGATACCGAGTTGACTCGTACCGGTCAGG